>ERZ791736.242-NODE-242-length-16561-cov-28.693748_pt1 | contig 16561 bp, 23 predicted proteins | sample MGYA00509940_ERZ791736 | MGnify/ENA primary metagenome ERZ791736 (study PRJEB30046, sample SAMN00792014) | human gut metagenome | study: EMG produced TPA metagenomics assembly of the A metagenome-wide association study of gut microbiota in type 2... | reverse complement strand
ATCAATTGAATATTAACCCCTTAGGGGCCGGAACAATAAAAATTTTATTGTTCCAGGGCCCTATTTTCCAGCATTTTATCGTAGTATTTGCAGCAGAATCCCCGTATTTGTGGTACAGACAAAAGGATCCGAAGAATGCTCGAATGGATTGCATCGCCGGAGTATACGACAAACTCTACAGACGACGAGGCTTGGCAAGAACCAAATCACTCAGAACGAGACAGTCAGATTCCTCTATACTGAATAAAAATGGGGAGGGTTTTAGGAACCCAATCAAACAGTTTTAATTCCGGGGATCCCAACTTTTTTCTCATTTTTCAATCAAAAAATTTTTTATTTCAAAAAACTTTCCTTAAATTTGTGATACAAACAAAAGGATAAGACAATGACAACTACAAATTACATTAACAGCAATGGTTTAGGGCTTCAAGACTGGCGAGGCATACGTCTGCGGTAAGTATGGAATTAACGGATAGTAAAACATGGAAGAAAAATTCAACTGGGACCTCCCGGCAGACCCGGACCCCAAATCGGACAACTATTATAACGGAATCGTATCCAAGGAGCTGAAAGCCCCCAGCAATGTGGGAGAGGTTCTCCTCGAAGTTATTCACAGAGAATCAGTTACCAATCAGACGGATTTTGTCAATGAAGGGATTGAGACCATCCTTGACCGGTTTGGCATTAAAACCGACAAACCTCTCACAAGAAAGGAGAAGCTCCTGGCATTCATCGGATTTAAAGCTGGCTCAATATGGGAGAAATCGGTGGAAGACCAAAGACAGTCAGAACCAGTTTCACCCAACCCTCTCAAAATGGTCATGATGGGGATTCTTAAAACAAACGGAAAAAAATGCTGATTTTACCGCAGAAATATTATATTTGTAGTGTAAACAAAAAACCCACACAACTATGAGAGCAATGAAATCAGTACTCATCGTCACTCGAATGGGATACATTGAGGGGGTCTTCACTTCCTTCAGAGCTTTGGCTAACTCCCGGGGAGCCACTCGAATCAATATTGAAGGCGAGTACGAGCCTTACACTGAGACTGAACTGAAAGACATTGCAGTTAACGGTAAGACATTTACCTACTTCGGCAAGAAATGCAGAATATCAGCAAGAACCTTAAACATATAACTATTATGGAAAAGATCGAAAAATACGTAGTATTTAAGTACGAAGACGAGTTCGGATTCCACTACATGAAAATTGACAAGCTTCCCGGGGAGGGACCTACATACATGGAGCCCATCTCGTTCGAGAAGAAGGTCAACCCCAACTGTACCCCGGGAGCCATCACTCGTCAGCCATTTTCGGAGGACGGAAAATCTGTCTATGTGCTCAGCTCAAAATTTGTCCCCGTGGCGGGTTGGTGGCCAGATAAGGGAGACGTTCGGGAATGGCAGGAAAGGACCCGGGTCTATAAGGCCCTCAAGGAGTTGAAGAGGAAAGGAGAGGACCTCAAGCTTGAGAAAGCCATTGAGCCTCTACGAGAAGTATACGAACGCCTCAGTCCAAGCAGAAGGAGTACGTTTATTGCTCAAGTGGTATACCTCCTCACTAAGTAAACAATTTCCACTAAAAAGATTGAAAAAATTTCAATATGTGGGGAAAATCAATTATATTTGGGATAAACAACATGGACAACACAATGACTATCAATCTCAGAGAACTAATCGAACAGAGGGGTCTAAGGCTTCAAGAAGTGGCAGAATTTCTGTTCCCCGATAACCGGTTTCCCCGAGCAGCTCTCAACCGGGTCCTCAACGGAAAAACATTGCTGAACTCGGAGCAAGTCTCCCGATTAGCAGCTTGGCTTGGAGTATCGGTCGACAACCTCTACAAAGGAGCATGGAGCTCCGAATTTAATGGAGAGACATGTATTCTGACAAACGGAAACTACAGAGCAGAGTTATCAGTTAAAACAGGAGAGACGAAGGTGTTCCATCTCGGGTCCCTGTTTCATGAAACTGTTCTCCATGACCCGGCTATATCTCTCAGCAAGTACATTGAACTTCTGAACACCATAATCAAAAATCATCAAGCCAATGAAAGTAGAAATTAAGTTCGAGGCAAACCTCGAAGAAACTCAGGATCTCGAAATGGTCCGCAAGATCTGTCAGGTTATCGGAGCAAATCCTGTAACAGTCAAGACGACTGACGTCAAGAAACCAGCTCCTGCACAGGACGTGATGAAGCCAGCTCCGGCTCCAGCTCCGGCTCCAGCCCCCAGAAAGACGGAGGAACCCGAACCCATGCCGATGGATGCGAACTCCTCTTTGGGTTCCGACCCCGCTGTCTCCATTCAGGACATCCGGACTCTCCTTGCAAGTAAGGTGGACAACAACCGCGAAATCATCCGGGCAGAGCTCACTAATTTGGGAGCGAAGAATGTGACGGGATTGGATGCCCGAAACTACGACTCGTTCTACAAATTCCTCAAAGACCTTGCGTAATGGGAGCCCCGGATCATTCATCTCGTAAGCACGCTATGCTTTCGGCATCAAAGGCAGACCGGTGGATCAACTGCACCCCCAGTGCCAGACTGGAGGAAAAGGTTGAGGAAACCGGTAAGCCTTCCAAGTATGCCGAAGAGGGTACTCTGGCTCACGAGATGGCAGAATGTTACCTCCGAGCAAGGTTCCGCATAACGCCTGTTGACGTTACGTCTGCTGAACTCCGGAAGCTGAAGAAGAGCGACCTCTACACTGAGGACATGGATGAGCCCGTAATGGCTTATTGCCAGTACGTAACGGACCAATATGCGGAAGCTCTGCGGAGAACCAAAGACGCTCTCGTTCTCCTGGAGGAGAGACTGGATTTCTCGGCTTGGGTCGAGCAGGGATTCGGCACTGGAGACGCTTGCATTATCGCTGACGGGGTCATGGAGATCATTGACCTCAAGTTTGGCGCTGGAGTGCCGGTTTTTGCTGAGAACAATGCTCAGTTGATGCTGTATGCTCTTGGGGCCTTGTCCAAATTTGAAATGGTCTACGACATCAACATGGTGAAGTTGACTATTGTCCAGCCCAGACAGGAGCGAATCTCATCATGGGAGATTACCCCCGGGGACCTCTACAAATGGGGTGAGGAAGTAGTGAAGCCCAAAGCGGCTCTCGCTTACTCCGGAGACGGTGAACTCCAAGTCGGGCACTGGTGCAGGTGGTGTAAAGTCAAAGCTTTGTGCCGCAAAATGGCAGACCACAATCTGGACTTGGCCAAACACGAGTTTAAAGAGCCCGAACTCCTGACCACTGAGGAACTCGCTCAGATTTTCGAGCAAGCCCCCATGCTCCAAGAATGGGTAAATGCTGTATCTGAGCACCTGCTCTCCAAAGCCATCTCGGGCGAGAAGGTCCCGGGATATAAGGTAGTAGAAGGAAGGTCAATGCGGAAATGGACTGACGAGAATGCAGTTCAAGAAGTTCTTACCGCATGCGACTACACCCCGGAGCAGTTCCAAGTTGTCAAACTGGCTGGAATCCCGGCTATCGAGAAGCTCCTCAAAAAGGACTTCGATTCACTGGTCGGGGACCTCGTCATCAAAGCTCCTGGCAAACCCACTCTCGTCCCTGAGTCTGACAAACGTCCGGCAATGGGCATAGAACAAGCAAGACTCGATTTTTCTAATAACTAAACTTCACAACTATGAGTGCAACAACCAAAGTAGTAACCGGCAAAGTCCGGTTCAGTTACGCCAACGTATGGGAACCCCGTGCAATGGAGGGTTCCGACCGAGCAAAATACTCGGTGTCCATCCTCATCCCGAAGACTGACTCGGCAACTCTGTCTCGGGTCAAGGAGGCCATCTACACGGCTCTCGAAGAAGGCATCGTCAAATTGGGTGGCAAGGTTCCCCCCACGTGGAAGAACCCCCTCCGTGACGGGGACACCGAAAGACCGGACAACCCGGAGTATGCTGGGCACATGTTCGTCAATGCCAACTCGGACAACCGTCCTGGCATCGTGGACATCAACCTCAACCCGATCATCGAAAGAGAGGACTTCTACTCTGGATGCTACGGCCGGGCGTCGATCAACTTCTACGTCTTCAACACGAATGGCAATAAAGGCGTTGCTTGCGGGTTGAACAACCTCCAGAAGTTGGCTGACGGAGAACGTCTCTCCGGGGGATCTTCGGCAGAGGAGGACTTCGGCCAGAACCCGTGGGACGACGACCTTATGTAGGTTGGTATGCTGGGTCTTACTTGGGATTAGGGGTTCGAATCCCCGCCCAGCAACAAATTTAGCGATAGTCAACATGCCGAGACGCTTATATTTCGATACAGAAACATATAGCCCGGAGGACATTAAATCCACGGGCGCCTATAAATACATAGAATCGGGGGGCTTTCAACTCCTTATAGTGTCTTTCGCCTTTGACACCTCTCCCGTTCAGGTGATAGATCTGGCCAAAGGAGAGGAGCTCCCCGATTACTTCGTTTCTGCTCTAACTGACCCGGAGGTTGAGAAATGGGCGCATAACGCAGTATTTGAGAGACTCGTATTTAAGCGTATAGGACTACCCATCCCAATTGACCAATTATATTGCTCAATGGTAAAAGCAGCCTACTGCGGACTGCCTTTGGCTCTGGATGAACTCTCCAAGGCGTTAGTCCTCGGGGAGCACGGGAAGAAGTCGACCGGTAAAGCTTTAATCCGGTTTTTCTGCTCCCCGTGCAAGCCAACCAAGTCCAACGGGATGAGGACCAGGAACATGCCGGACGACGACTCGGGCAAGTGGAACGAGTTCAAGACATATGCCGAATATGACGTGATTGCCGAACGGGAGATCGTGGAACAGCTGGACCAATTCCCCTTCCCGGAGTTCGAACGCCGGAACTACCTCGTAGACCAAAGCATCAACGACCGGGGGATCCTGATAGATCTCGACATGGCCGGGAACGCCATCTCTTTCGACGAGGTATACACGGAGGAGATGACCGACCGAATGAAGGAACTGACAGGCTTGGATAACCCGAACAGCTTGGCCCAGTTGAAGACGTGGCTTAGCACTAATTTCGGGCTCGAGTTTCCAGCACTTGGCAAACCCGAGATCCTGGAATATTTGAAAAATACTCCCGATGCTCCCGACTTGGTCAAGGAGGTCCTCGCTGGTCGGCTTGCACTGTCCAAGACTTCAACTAAGAAGTACACTGCTATGCTCAACTGCGCTGCCAAAGACAGGAGAGCTCACGGGTTATTCCAGTTTTACGGGGCCAACAGAACAGGACGTTGGTCGAGCCGAATGATCCAGCTCCAGAATCTCCCCCAGAATCACATGAAGGACTTGGACCTCGCCAGAAGCATGGTAGAGAAAGGAGACTACGACCTTATCGAAATGTGTTACGGCAATATCCCGAATGTTTTATCCGAGCTCATCCGGACAGCCTTCATAGCCCCGGAGGGGAAAATGTTTGCAGTAGCCGACTTTAGTGCTATTGAGGCCCGGGTCCTGTCCTGGTTAGCCCAGGAGAAATGGCGACTCGACGTCTTCAACACCCATGGCAAGATCTACGAGGCATCAGCATCACTCATGTTCGGGGTCCCCATTGAGCAGGTTACGAAAGGATCGGACCTCAGACAGCGGGGCAAGACGGCAGAATTGGCACTCGGATATGAGGGGGCGGTCAACGCAATGGAGAAAATGGACAAAGAGAAGAAGCTGTCCAAAAAGGAAATGTACTCCATCGTAGCTCTTTGGCGTCGAGCCAATCCTAAAATCGTTGAGCTTTGGGCTGAGGTGAACGAAAAGGCCATCGAGTGCGTCCAGACCAGAAAGACTAAAAAGGTAAGTTGCCTCGTATTCGAACATGACGGAACCAATCTGACAATAGCCCTCCCAGCGGGGAGAAAATTATACTACAGAAATCCCCGGGTGAGACCCAACAGGTTCGGACGGACTGTCATTGTCTACGATGGCATGGTCCAGTCAGTAGGATGGACTGAGGTAGAGACTTACGGGGGCAAACTGGTGGAGAACATAGTTCAGGCAATCTCCCGGGATCTTCTCGCCGAAGCAATGTACAGACTAAGCATTATGAAAGACTTCGAAATAGTAATGCATGTCCATGATGAAGCCATTGCAGAGGTAGACGAAGACCGGGCCGGGGATTGTCTGGAGACTATGTGCAGAGTTATGGGGGAGGATCTTCCTTGGCTGAACTGCTTGCCAATGGGATTGCCTCTCAAAGCAGACGGATACGTTACTAAATTTTATAAAAAAGACTAATGATATACGACGGGGAACTTGATATTGCAATTGGACTGAGTGCAAGATCAAAAGTATGGAGCAACAAGAAACTGAAATGGTCTGAATTGGTCAGTCGACTCGGGGAGGAGAATAAGACCACTGAAACATTTAAGGAGTTTGTTTCTGCAAGCAAGGAGGACCAGCTCAAAATAAAGGACGTAGGTGGATATGTCGGGGGCTACCTGAGAGGAGGCAAAAGAAGTCCGGCCAATGTGGTCCACAGACAACTGATGACCCTCGACTTGGACTTTGCCCACAAAGACCTCTGGGACGACTTCACTCTCCAGTTTGACAATGCAGCTGTTCTGCACGGGACTCACAAACACTCAGATGCGTCTCCTCGGTACCGACTAATAATGCCACTGAGCAGAGAGGTCACGGCTGATGAGTATGTGGCCATAAGCCGAAAAATTGCCGGGATAATCGGGATAGACCTTTTCGACAATTCAACCTTCGAGACCAACCGACTCATGTTCTGGCCTTCTACGCCGAAGGACATGGACTACTATTTTAAGGTCCAAGACGGTCCATGGATTGATGCTGACGAGGTCCTCAACTCCTATGCCGACTGGAAAGATTCGTCACTTTGGCCCACAGCTTCGTCCCGTTTCGAAGCTGTCGACAGAGCCGTTAAGAAGCAGGAGGACCCAACCATAAAGAGGGGGCTCATAGGAGCGTTCTGTAGGACGTACTCCATACCCGAAGCAATAGAGACCTTCCTCTCCGACACCTATGTCCCATCAGCATTGGAGGGCCGATACACTTACACAAAAGGCAGCGCCTCGGCTGGTCTGATCGTGTATGAGGACAAGTTCGCTTATTCCCATCATGGAACTGACCCGTGTGGGGGTAAACTTTGCAATGCGTTTGACCTGGTCCGCATACACAAATTCGGCCACCTTGACGACAAGGTAAAGGACCCCTCGTCGAAGTTGCCAAGTGTGTCAGCAATGGAGGAGTTCGTACGCAATGACCCCGACACTAAGACAACCATTGCCAACGACCACATCAACAGTGCCAAGTACGAGTTTGCCGATCCAGAGCATGATCGGACTCAGGAAGAAGTAGTCGAAAAGGAGGTTGACCCGGAGGCTGAGAGCGTCGAGTGGATGAAGGAGCTGGAGGTCGACACCCGGGGAACATACCTGTCGTCGGATGCCAACCTCAATCTGATATTTGCAAACGATCCCCGGTTCAAAAGACTGTTCAGGCAGAACGACTTTGACGGTAAGAGGTATGTTTTTGGGAATCTCCCGTGGCGTCGGGTTGTTAAACCGGAGCCGGTCAAGAACGTAGACTATTCCGGGGTCCGGAACTATTTAGGTTGCGTATATGGCATAACGTCCTCGCTAAAGATCGACGATGCCATGGCTCTGGAATTTGAACGCAACCACTTCCACCCGATTCTGGACTACCTCAATGACCTCAAATGGGACGGGATCCAACGGGTAGACAAACTCCTGATTGACTACATGGGGGCTGACGACAACATCTACTCTCGCGAAGCCATCCGCAAGATGCTGGTTGGAGCAGTTGCCCGAGTTATGAACCCGGGGGTCAAATTCGACCTTGTGCTTATGCTCGTAGGACCTCAAGGATCCGGCAAAAGTACGTTCATCAAAAAATTGGGAAAATCCTGGTTTAGCGATACATTCCTGACAGTCCAAGGGAAGGAGGCTCTCGAGCAGATCCAGGGGGCATGGCTCATTGAAATAGCTGAGCTCTCCGGTCTCCGCAAAGCGGAGGTCGAGTCAGTGAAGCATTTCATATCCAAGTCCGAAGATTCATTTAGACCAGCGTATGCCAGAACCTCTGAGATATACCCCCGGCAATGCGTCTTTTTCGGCACCACCAACGACAGCGAATTCCTGAGAGACCCCACTGGCAACAGACGCTTCATGCCAGTGGACGTGGTCCCCAACAATGCCAAAAAAGACGTGTTCATGGAACTGGACGACGAGATAGACCAGATATGGGCTGAGGCAGTTGTCCTGTACAAATCCAAGGAAAAACTCTACTTGAGCCATGAAGCAGAAAAAATAGCCAAAAGTGAGCAAAGCTCGCACAGCGAGTCGGATGAACGGAAAGGCATCATTGAGGCGTACTTGGAACGTCAACTCCCGGACAACTGGGACTCAATGGATCTCTACCAGAGAAGAGACTTCCTGGTCGATGAGTTAAACCCCAAAGGCACTACCCCCCGAGACTACGTGTGTGTTGCTGAGATATGGTGCGAATGTCTCGGGCGGAACAGAGAGGACATGGACCGGTATAGGACCCGAGAAATAAATGACTTGTTGAAGAGCATGCCAGAATGGGAGCCGTGCAAGGCCAGTAAAAGATTCCCCATCTATGGAAAGCAAAAGTATTATGTGCGAAAAATCGACTGAGAAACGACTCGTCACTGAGGTGGAGAGAGTTGGGGGCTGGTGTTTGAAACTCCCCGCAATTCACAATGCTGGCCTCCCCGACCGACTCTGTCTGTTCCCCGGTGGCGAAGTCGTTTTTGTTGAGTTGAAAGCATTCGGCAAAAAGCCCCGGAAGATTCAACTTTTCATGCACCGAAAAATTAGGGCTTTAGGTTTCAGAGTAGAGGTCGTAGACACCCCTGAACAAATTAAAAAAATAATAAAGGAGTATGAAGAACAATGCAAATTTAGCTCAGGCAAGAATTGACAGAGCAATTAAAGAAGAGGGTGACTACTATGCTACTCACCCATCTATGGTTGAGAGATTTATTTCTCGGGTTTCGGATAAATATGAACTTGGAAAAATTTTAGAACCTGCTTGTGGGGGGGTCACATTAGTATGGTCTTAGAAGATTATTTATTCGAAGTAGAATCATCAGACCTGTTCGATCGGGGGTTTGGCCATACGGGGTTTAACTTTTTAGAGAGGACCGAATTATTCGAGGGTTCAATTATAACGAACCCCCCTTATTCACTGGCTGATGAATTTGTTAAAAAAGCGATAGAGATCCAAAAGGGGACAGGGATAATCGCAATGCTATTTCAATTACAGTGGATAACTGCTCAAAAAAGGGCTGTGTTTGAACCATATTTGTCGGATATATACATCCTTAGAGGGCGCGAGGGTTGCGGTAAAAACGGAGACTTTTCCACAGTACTAAGAGCCATCAATTATGCGTGGTTTGTGTTTAGAAAAGATTTCGAGGGAGTAAAAGAAGTACACATAATATGAAATATAGTGACTTACATGATTATCAGCTCACGTCTATAGACCATATCATAAACAACACCCACTGTGCTCTGTTCCTGGACATGGGATTGGGTAAAACAGTGTCTACTCTGACTGCCATCAACGAGCTCATGTTTAAAGAGATCGAGGTCAGACGAGTATTAGTCATAGCTCCCAAAAGAGTAGCCGAATCAGTCTGGACTCAGGAGGTCGAGAAATGGGACCACTTGAAGCACATCAAAGTTTCCCGCATCATTGGGACAGAACGTCAACGTCGTGAGGCTCTCGCCAAGAAGGCAGACGTATACACCATCGGGAGAGATAACGTGGCTTGGCTATGCGGGCTCTACGGGGGATCCTGTCTACCATTCGACATGGTGGTCATCGACGAGCTCAGCAGTTTCAAGAACCCAAAGTCTATCCGGTTCAAAGCTCTTGAGCACGTTCAGGCTTCACTCTCCCGAGTAGTAGGTTTGACTGGTACCCCGGCACCCAACGGTCTTATGGACCTTTGGGCCCAAATGTACCTCCTGGACCGGGGAGAGCGCTTGGGAAAATACATATCCCACTATCGTGACAACTACTTTAAGCCTGGCCGTCGAAACGGGCATATTGTATATTCGTACGACATATCCAAAGAGAATCAGGAGCGCATATATTCTAAGATAGGGGACATCTGCATGAGCATGAAAGCTAAGGACTACCTCGATCTCCCCGAGCGCATCGACAACATAGTGGAGATCCAGATGCCCCCGGAAATCCAAAAAGCTTATGACTCCTTCGAGGAGGAACAAGTTCTCAGCATGATTGATCAGCTCGGGGACGCCGTAGAGATACCAGCTGTCAATGCAGCAGCTTTGTCCACGAAGCTCCTCCAGTTTGCCAATGGAGCAGTGTACGATGAACAGAGAGTGGCCCATGAGGTGCACACGTTGAAGATCGAAGCCACGAAGGAACTCATTGAGGACGCCGGGGGACAGTCAGTCCTCATAGGTTGGACCTTCCAGCATGACAGAGACCGGCTCATGAAGGCTCTCGCCAAGTATAAGCCCCGGGAACTCAAAACGGAGAAGGACATCGTTGACTGGAATGCTGGCAGAATTCAGGTTCTTTTGATGCACCCGGCTTCCGGGGGTCACGGGCTCAACCTCCAAGCCGGAGGACACCGCATCATCTGGTTTGGGCAGACCTATTCTCTCGAGCTGGAGCAACAATTCAATGCTCGGCTTGACCGACAAGGACAGAAGGAGGTCGTGATAGTCAATAAACTGGTATGCTCGAAGACAGTGGACCAGGACGTCATAAGAGCCCAGAAAGCGAAGACCCGGGGGCAGGATGCTCTCATGGAAGCTGTAAAAGCGAGGGTCGAAAAATATCTGAAAAAATATCGTAAAACATCGTAGTATTTGTCGCAGAAGTATTATATTTGTACTACAAACAAAACGATAACACTATGAACTACGAGAACAAACACCGAATCGAAAGTCTGGCAAAAGCCGCTTGTCCCAACAACAAAAAAGTCTCGGTCATATTCCGAAGCAAAGAGAACAAGTTATCCGACCGGCCCAACGCTTTCATAGTAACTGTCGGGAAGAAGGGCTACACCTCAGTTAGACAGTCGAACTATTGGGCAGTAGACACAGTCAACTCCTGCAAAGACTACTCCGACCAGGAGCTCGCCCAGATATTGAACACGATGACCAAAGACCTCGGGTCCCTCCGATTCTTCGGCTATCAGGATGCTAAATTCGTAAATTACAAAGGTGAAGAAGTAGAGGATTAGCCTCTACTTCTTCACCTTTGTAATTTACGTATAAAAGGACAATGAAACGTTATTACTACGAACTAATGGACGAGGACTACAACAGCTACGAAGCAGCTATCCCCGACGGAAGAATCAAAGCCAGAGCCATTGCTCAAGCAAAGCGAGCAATGAGGGACTTGGGGATCCGAAGGGCTCTACTGGCAGTCAATAGCCTGAGGACCTCCAACATATTGGACATAATCACAGTCGAATTGGATTGAAATAATTTCAATTTTTCTGGTGAAAAATTTTTTTAATCGGACATTTTTTCTTACTTTTACACTACACTTAACAACTAAACACTATGGAAAAGTTTATCGAAAAGTACAAGAGCTACAGCTCGAAAGTTCTTCAAAAGTTGGCCAAGGTCAAGACCGGTGACGAGCTTGACGCCATCGAATCCATCCTCGCATCGAGAGGAGCATCTCAGGAACATCCGGCAGAGGAGGGCGCTGTCTACAACGCCACTGAGACCGAAGAGTACAAAGCCGAGAACGGCATCAAGGAGAACGACGAGGTCGCCGAGGAGAAGTCGAAGAAGGCTCGCAAGACCAAGACCCCGAAGGAGCCCAAGGAACCCCGCCCGTTGAAAAAGGAGGTATCGGCAGAGGAGGCAGAGGCTAACCTCGAGAAGGTCGAAGACAACATCGGTCGCTTCTGCAAGTTCATCTGCACGAAGACCAAGGAGCAGACCAACGGCATCATCATCGGAGTTCGTTTCGACCACCGCAACAACTTCATCCAGTACCGAATCAAGACCAACGACGGTCACGTCTGGGGCAAGGCCATCGACTCGAAGGACCTGGAGCTCGGCGAGATGGCCCCGGCTCCCGAGAAGCCGAAGCGCGGCCGGAAGAAGGCAGCTCCCGAAGCAGCTCCCGAAGCAGAACAGAACGCACCGGCTGAGGAGTAAGTCAGAACTCCTCGCCAAGTGGAGCCGTCACTCCACTTGGCACCCCGGAGTGGTACAGGAGGGTTCGAATCCCTCCCCGGGGTCTAACCTATACACTAAAAATTATGAGTAACATACTTAAACACGCTGACCAAATCATCAATGAGCGGTCGGAGGAGAAGGAGAGACAATACGGACCATTCATGGAATGCAACCAGAAGGCCGCAGAGATCGCCTCGGTCATTACCGGTAAGCCTCTGACCGCTCTTGACGTGTCTTGGGTCCAAGTGGCAGTGAAAATGGCACGTGAATCCAATGCACACAAGGAGGACAACCTCCTTGACATGGTAGCTACAATCGGGGCCATCAACAACGAACTCGAGGAACCCAAGCCGTTAAAAGCTCCGGGAGTAGTACCTACGTACTTCTCAACCATTTCGGGGGCTGTGGACTTCATCCGGAGCAGTCCCATCGAGGTGCATGAGATCAAACATGTTCTCACAGAAGAGGGGCGCAAAATAGCTGTATACTACTCCCACAAAAACGATCCGGAAACATCAAGCCATGAACACACAAGATTTTAAGCCATTCATTAAGAGCTGGGAGGAGATTTATGCCCTCCAAGGGGAGCTTCAGCTCATATACAGACCGTATTTCAAAGAGCGCATCGCGAACTTTGACATCAACACTTTGGAGGACCAGGAGCTTTTCAAAAAACTCTGTTGGCAGATTGTCGAGGAGCTCACAGAAGCGATGGAGGCCAAGGACAAAAACGAGAAGGACCACGTGCTGGAGGAGCTGATCGATGCCTTCAATTTTATGCTCGAGCTTTACCAGCTGTACGGTATGGCCCCAGACTTTGCTTGGGGTCACACATACGGGTTCCGGAAGGATATTGCCGACGAGAATTTCGAGGAGAACATACTGGAGCTGATCAAGACAATAGGTTTGGCTGCCAACTGCCTCAAGAACCGGGAGTGGAGACAATCTCAGTACATGGTCGACTTGGTGGTCTTCGAGGAGAGACTTTGGAACATCTGGGCAATGTTCGCTATGCTCTTCGGGAGCATAGGTGTCACGGAAGACAAAGTCCGGGAGCTCTGGTCGTTGAAGTATCAAGTAAATCTGTTTCGCATTAAATCCAAATACTGATATGGGTAGAATATTTAAAGACTGTTTCGAAATGATCCGGGAGATGGATCGGGAGCTCAAGGTTTCCGGCATCACGGTCCCGGTCAACCATTACCAAAACCAGGAACTCAGCGGGGACGACCGGCTCACCAAGGAACTCATTGGAGTGAGCTTCGTCATCTCGAAGCCGTATCTCGGCAAACGTGAGATGCTCGACTTCATGTTCAAAGACGAGGCCGAGCTCATCGAGAAGTATTGCCGAGCAGAGCTCTCCGACCGGCTTGACCGAAACGGGGTCAATCCGGGTAAGAGCTGGGAGATCCGCCGGGACTTGTGGCAGAAGTTGGTGAGCAAGACTCGTCAGGAGGGTCGCTTCGACTACACCTACTCGGAGCGTCTGCACATCTTCCACAAGGGACCCGAGATCCACCAGTTGGACAATGTCATCACGACTCTCCGGGACGACCCGCACTCCAGACGAGCAATGGTCATGATCTTCGAGCCGGAGGACACCCGGGCAACAGCCGGGGCTCTTACCCGAGTACCTTGCTCCGTCAGCTACCAGTTCCTCATCCGGAACAATCGGCTCCACGTGATATATTATATCCGGAGCAATGACTTCTTCAAGCACTTCGCAATTGACATCTGGTTGACGGAGGCCATGATGGACTACGTGTTCAACATCCTCGCAGCCACCTATCCCTCTCTCAAGAAGGGATCTCTACATTACTTCGCTGGGTCCCTCCATGCATACAACGAAGATCTTTCCAAATGGGTAATCTACTAAATTATGACTATCGACGAAGCAAGAGCTAAAGCTCATCAGCAATATGACGATTGCATGTTCTGTCCGGGATGCTCGAAGCTCCTGACTGGGCTCCACATGGGGAGTCGGTGCTACACCAACTGGGTCGAAAGAAAGGCACAACAGATCCTCGAAAATTCGAAGAAAAGTCATGACAAAGTGAGGAGCCTATCATCATCGGGAATGGAATAGGGATCGTATGTCTCAAAAACAAACTCAAGTGATATGTGCGGAATAAGTATAACAAGAAGGATTAACGCCATTGACAAGATACAGCATAGGGGCATCGAGTCCGTCCAGATTGCCGAAGGAGGATGGTTCCTCGGTCATGTTCGTTTGCCCATTCAGACTGAACCAGGCGATGGTCTGGCTCAGCCTATAGAGTTAGCCGGAAACAATGGGTGGCTCCTTTATGTCGGGGAAATCTACAACTATCCTACGAGGTATTCCAGCGACGTCGAGTACTTCCGCGACCTGTTTGGGGTCAACTGCTTGGAGGACATTCTCCTCGAAGCCAACAACTGGGATGGCATGTGGGCAATATGCTGGTACCGGAAGGGTCAAATTATTGCTTTCACAGACCCTCTCGGAAAGAAGCAACTCTACTACAACCAATTCGGGGAAATCTGCTCGGAGATAACCCCGTTGGTGTCGGACTTCCGAGACTTCGACCGGTACTATCAGTCGGAAGTGTTCAAATGGGGGTACAACTGGGATGACAGAACTCCATGGAACAACGTCAAGCGTATTATGCCGAACACGGTCTATTCCTTCGATGACATGAAGGTGAAGCCCACCATTATCCGGAGGGACTACTACAGATGGGGGATAGAGAAACGGAGTCATTTAGCCAAATCCAAGTTCGCCGAAGTCCTCCGGGGCTTGGTCGAGAAGTCCGTAAAACGCCGGGCAATGTACTCTAAAGTCCCGGTCGGAGCTTTGGTTTCCGGAGGACTGGATTCATCCATAGTTGCCTCTATTCTTCATCGAATGGGCCTGGGGGTTAATCTCTATATGGTGGAGAATAATGAATCAAAATTTGGCATGCTATTGTCCGAATTTTTAGGGGTTTCTATCACCTCTCTTGGCCCTATCCCCGATGATGATTGCCTGGAGAGGTGTCTCCGCTACAACGAAACCCCCATCGACTTGGGCTCCATGATCCCCCAGTTCCGACTCATGGAGAAGGTCAAGGAGAAGGTCATCTTGACCGGGGATGGAGCTGACGAACTCTTCGGAGGCTATCGCCGAGTTGATGATTATGACTCCCAGCTCTCAGACGTGTTCCAAGAGCTCCCGTTCTACCACATGCCTCGGCTTGACCGGGCTTCCATGAGGAGCACAGTTGAACTCCGGTCACCATTCCTGGGGCATGACGTTGTCAGGTTCGCTCTCCGTTTGCCCCGGGAGGACAGAACTCACAAGCGCATTCTCAAAGATGCTTTCAGCGACGTACTGCCTCAGGAGATTCTCGACCGACCCAAAGAGCCTCTCAAGTGCCAAAGTATACGGCAGGACCCGATGGCGTACCGCAAGAAGTGTCACGAAACATTCTACAACTTATGGCAATAGCTATCGGATATTACCGGGTATGGTTTAAAGAAGATGACTCCAACACGGAGGCTCAGTGGTTCAAAATGACGCTCCGGAAGGGATCTGTTAGACCTTCCATCCGTTCTATAAATCGGGAAGAGGCTCTGCGGTGGATCAAGTCCCGAAAAATGAAAGACGTTACCCCAGGCAATCCCGCTGGCAAGATATTCGAATCGGATGGCCAACCGTTCAGGAAGGCATTTCAGGAGCTGCCTCTCCACACCCGGTATAATTTCATAGAAGGAGCGGCTCTCTCATCAGGAACAACACATCGAGCTCGTCTCGAAAAATACTTTAAAAAATGAAAATCGTAAAAGTAAGAAATGTCAAGACCCCGACCAGAGGAACGGGTCTGTCCGCCGGGCTGGACTTCTACATCCCGGAAGACTTCGAAGTCAAACAGATCTGGCCGGGCGAAAGCATCAACATCCCCTCCGGGATCAAAGCTCAAATACCCCGGGGGTGTGTCCTCATCATGTTAAACAAGAGCGGTATTGCCACCAAGTATCAGCTCCAGGTCGGAGCCTGCGTGGTTGACGAAGACTACCAAGGAGAAATCCATCTGCACGTCATGAATGTCGGCAAGGAGATCGTCATCCTCAAGCCGGGGATGAAGCTGGTTCAGGGTTTGGTGATGCCTGTCTCCTATACCGGGGTGGAAGTTCTCGAGTCGGAGGCCGAGCTTTTCCCGCAATCGACTGAAAGAGGACAGGGGGGCTTCGGATCCACGGGTGATTAGGACCCCCGGCCCCAAAAGTTGGTCAAACCATTGTTCCATTGTTCCCAAATCACGGGGACCCCCGGCCCCAAAAGTTGATAAAACCATGGTTTTGGCAAAAATCTCGACAGGCCCCCCTAAAAAAGTTGGTCAAACCATTGTTC
>ERZ791736.240-NODE-240-length-16706-cov-35.124737_pt1 | contig 16706 bp, 13 predicted proteins | sample MGYA00509940_ERZ791736 | MGnify/ENA primary metagenome ERZ791736 (study PRJEB30046, sample SAMN00792014) | human gut metagenome | study: EMG produced TPA metagenomics assembly of the A metagenome-wide association study of gut microbiota in type 2... | reverse complement strand
TGCTTACCCGATATGCGTGTTATCTGATTGCCCAAAATGGTGACCCGAAAAAGGAAGAGGTGGCGTTTGCGCAGAGCTATTTTGCCGTTCAGACCAGAAAGGCAGAGCTGATTGAGGAACGCATCAATTATGTTGCGCGTCTGGAGTCACGCGATAGACTGAGAGCTTCGGAGAAGCAGTTGTCACAGAACATCTATGAAAGAGGTGTAGATGACAAGGGGTTTGGCAGAATCCGTTCAAAAGGAGATGCCGTTCTGTTTGGCGGGCACACGACTGAGGACATGAAAAGACGGCTGGGAGTTAAGGACAATCGTCCATTGGCAGACTTCCTCCCGACACTTACCACCGCAGCGAAGAACCTTGCTACGGAAATGATGATGACTTTGGTGCCACGCTTCTGCTATTGATATAAACATCTTTCATTTGGTACAATGGAGGAATAAATTTACATATTATGATTTACAAAATTACTATTAAGTACATGCCTCGTAACAATTTTGCAAAGGCTGAAGTTGGAATGTCAATTGAAATTAGTTCAAAACAATTATCATCGTTTTTCGGGAATTACATCAATCCGTTTAAGGTACAGAATAATGATGACATAAAAGCGATACGTAATGCTTTTTTGAATAAATACGGAGTAGATTTGTGTGACGAAGGAATATTAAATTATTCTTCGGATAAATATTTAAAATGCGAAACCCTTGGCTAAAAAGATTGACACAATTGTATAATTACGTGAAAACTGATAAATAGAACTATAACATAGTTGCATTATGAAAAGTTTCGATAAGAATCAAGCTGAATTTTATTACGGGATAGGCAAAGATTATATTGTTAAGGAAGGAATTTTTGAAAGGTTTCCTGAACTTAGACCTGCCGTGGGGTCTCATTATTGGAGAGAGGATGGTGCACATAAGAAAATGCTTCTTGTCGGGGAAAGCAACTATTTCGATAATAATGATTTGCCTTTCAGCGATTTTCTTGATGCAGAAAAATGGTACAAGACTGAGAATGTAAAACTGATTCCAGACAATGCACGAGAAAAGATAAGTAATTGGAAAGGAGGAAGACCTTTTGAAAATGCTTTTAAAATTATGAATAAAGTTTTGTTTGATGAAGGTATCGAACACGACGGACAATATTTGCTTAATGAAGCAGCATTCTACAATTATTTTCTCCGTCCAGCATATAATGATAGAGAGCATAGAGGTTTTATTCCGCAAGACATTGATAGGGAAGTATCAGGAGTAGCCTTATCTGGCATAATAGACAAGCTCAATCCCGAACTTATAATATTCCTGAGTAAACTTGCCTCAGATGAATTTACGAGATTTTGTAAACGGAGCAAACTGTCTTATTACGGCATCATCATAGAACACGTTTCACACCCTTCCAGCCCATGGTGGAACAGAGACGGGGGATGCTGGGGGAAAATGAAATTTGAGGAGCTGCTGAAAAAGTTTTGGGTATAAGAAGGGATATTCAGTAAAGACTATAGAATAAGCCAACTAATTTATACCCCAAGTATTGCGAATTAGTTGGCTTTTTGTGATGACAGGTACCATAAGAAATCACTCATAATCTCCAGCCAGCTTGCCGTCGCAGACTGGTACGGAGTCTTCAGCAACGAGATGCTTGCAGAGGCCTGTCTGGACAGGCTGGTACACAAATCTCTGCGCTTTGAACTCCGGGGTGACAGCATGAGAAAGAAATATTGATATCTTTGCAACTCTAACTCAGGTGGCCGACTATCGCCCGGAATAAGCAACTAAGAGGTCTGAAGACTTACTCCGGACACACTGAATGAAACACTACCAAACGCTACAGGGGGTACATTCAATGTGATATAGTCAGTTCAGGTATTTTCTCGAATATATTCTCCAGAACTTTAGCCAAGTCCCTATATGTTTTTTGATACTTGAAGTGATTCTGATATGGTATCTTTATCCATCTTTCATCATCATCGATGTAGGTACTTCCTTCGAACACTTCCAATAATTCCTTGGCATATTTCTTTGTCTTACACTCTATCTGAATCCTTAATTCATGGTATTGACAGAACCCAATCCACAGAATACAATTCTGTCTATCCTGTTTGAGCCAAATCTCGTTACCGAAACTATCTCCATATTTTTTATACATTTGTAACTGGTTGTTATCATAATAGTCCATCCCGTAGTTTTCGGCAATTTTATATGCTGTCTTTGCTCTTTCTGTATCAAGGGCGACTTTTGCGTACTGCTTTCTTGGAACTGCGAACATAATATGACCTTCATACCAGTAAATGCGGAAAACAGATTTGTTTTGTCTTTCCTCTGCAGCAATCCAATCATAAAGTTTGATGTCTTTTCTAAGCCTTTTTACTGCCATGTCGCAGTATCCGTCATTACCACCATTCCATGAGATGAATTCCTTTTCTTCTTCTATGTATTCATGTAGACGTCTCTCAACTGCAGATTCATCAGGCTCATTCAGTAACTCTGAGAACATATTACGTACACTTTCATGAGAAGCAAGAATGTTTTTCAAATACTTGTTAGACTCAGCTCGTTCAGTAACATATCTTTCTTTCAGGTCATCCCATGAATTGAATTGACTAACAATGGCACGAATTAACATATGATCTTTACGATATAATTCGGAAATACCATTTTCATCAAACATGCCTTTAGCTAACTCATATCTGTGGTTGAAATTATCCAGCGATAAGCCTGACTCATAGAAAAACAATACCATACCCTTAAAGAATGGATGCTTTTCTGCTTGTATGAACAAGTCAAGCCAATCATTGTTCTCTGAAATACGCTTTGCTTTTTCTATTTCTTCGAGCAGGGCTCTATTCTCGCGTTCGTCGTTGTTATCATCTTTCCATTGAGAAAGGGCTGCATAGAATGATAAACCTTCTGAAGATCTTATGGCTGTGTTATGAATAACAGCAGAAAGTTTACGTATTAAAGAAGAAACAGGCGTTAAGCTGTCAATATTCGTATTTTCTACTATGTTCCATACTACTCGCATCCATTGATTGAACACATTTATGTCAAATGTATCGTATGCTTCAATAAACTCAATGACTGCTCCCAATAAAATAAGTTTGGAATGAGTCATCTTGGATGACAAGTTACTATAGAAATCATCGCCATCTTCAGAATTTTTCTTCTCCCATGAAGGAAGCATTGATTTATAGATAAATCCTTTGCCATCTTTATGATCATACTCATAGAATACATCAAGAACCTTATCCAAAATCATGATAAACTCTGGATGCTTGGATAGTAAATCTTCGAATTCCTGGAAACCAAGGTACTCATTTGCTTCATTTCTATTCTCTGCATCAGTATATAACTGACGTATTGTTTTGTCCTGTCGCATATCTCTATCCGACACGATATCTTTTGTTGATACTATATATTTGCAAGCAAAGAAACGAGAGAAGAAGCTCATGTATGCAGCGTCAAAGTTTTCATCTCCCTTTTTCCAGAAAATATCTATCCACTTTGCATCAAGTTTAACAGAGAAATTAAAGTTTAATTCCACTTTATCATCGCTGTCTTTCTTGTATAATGGAACAAGTTCTTTATATGGAGCGTACTCTTTATTATTAATGAAATTGATTAGGTCTGCCTTGAAATTCTCAAATGGACTCAACTGCAAACCACGCGCATTCATTTTGATATAAAGCTCTTCAGACAGGTTAAAGTAACCGAGAGACTTTACATAAAACTGGATATTGTCAAGTTTCTTGTAAAGTTCATTGCTATCCTGATTATTGTATCTATCATGAATAGCGTCAAGCATAACGAGCATAGCACTTATCGTACTATCTCTATCAAACGACTTGAAGTACCACTTTGCTTTCTTTATTGCCTTTGATGGATTGGTGTCGGCAAGATCAAAGCGATAAGATGCTAATCTATGACAAAATACGGTTGAAGTGGAACGTGTTTCATAGACAAAACGGCCAAGTGCATTACGTATCTCATTATCAGCTTCTTCATCTTCGTTAAGCTCTCGGTTTGCAATATACCAAAAAACCAGAAATAAGGTTGTCATACGTTGCTGCCCGTCCAATAATTCCATTACATAGGTTTCATTAGAAGGACGAACAATTCCATATATGAAGTTGAAATCAAAAACCTCATCTGTTTTGAAATTTGCAAACATTTCATTCAATAGTGTATTGCGTACGTAAGTACATACACCATCTAGTCTTCCCTGAGCATATGGACGTTGGATCTTAGGGATAACTATTTGACTGATTTTAACCTTTGTATCTTTATTAAGATCTAAATCATTCTTGTAAATATCTAAAAAGGTATATCTATTACTCATTCTTCAACCTCCTCTAATTTTATATATTTTATCAGGGCATCATAGATGTATTTATGATATGCTTCCATGTCTTCCTTTGTCCATAAAGAACGGTTGGTACCTTTCTCATCAAAGAATTTAGCGAAGATATATTGTGTTGCAATAGGCACAAAGACCCCTTGTTTGATACGTTCTATGATGATGCGTCTTTTTGTACAGAACAAACTATTTCCATACATTCTATTAGTAGCTGCATCAAGTAGTGTCAAGTTACCTATGGTGTTCTTGATTTCTTCATCTACTTCCACCTCTTGCGCATTCTTTTTCAAGATATTAATGGCATCGTCTAAAGCATTTTCATCTATTTTTTGTTTTAAAGCAGTAAGCTCATCATCCTTCAACTCATCTTTACGATCAGCCATAGCAATTTTAATCCATTCCTGTTTATCTTTGTCTCTTTTCAAAGCATTAGTATGGAATGAGTCGATATGTTCAATATCCCAGTTTTGAGCACTAAGTACATCAAATGGGAATTTATATACATCTGATTCTGATCCCAACTTTTGATTTTGTTCATTCAGAAGATGTATGTTTAGGGTCAACAATAACTTGTATATAGTATTGTGATCTTTATTGTATGTATTGAGAATCTGCTTATTCTCAGCGTCGACTTTCGTACCACGTAAGTGGTATGAAATGCGCTCTTTGAGGTATTTCTCAAAATCATCTCGACACGCAGTTTCTGGCATATATTCAAAATGAAGAACAAGCCTACAAAGGTCTTCTCCACACTGACTGAGTAAACCAATGTAGTTATAAATAGAAGGGGTGCAGAACCAATCATCGAGCGTTCTGAATAATTCCATCACTTCATCCCAGGCAGTAGCAACTTCACGCTGGAGATCTTCGCCAATTTTTCCTTCAAAACGGTTGTAGTAGAAACGGAATATCTCACTTTGTCTTGCATCCATTAACTGAGCATCAATTTTCTTTATTTTAACATCCCATTCAGTTTCAGAAATTTCTTTCAGAGAATTCTTTTTGTAAATCAGATTAAAAAGGAGGTCAATGCGGTTAGGCATATCATATCCTTTTTTCTGAAGGAAATACCAGAAATTGTTTGCATGAAGTGTGTTCTCAATATATTCCCATTCTAAAGCCAATTCAGATTGCTTAATATATTTATCACTAGAGGTAAAGTTCTTTTTCAATAAGAACAATCCTTTGATAAGTTCCGCATCTGTAAGACGAATCTTTCCTGTATTGATCTTCTGAAATTCTTTAATGTTATTCTTTTCCTTTACTTCTGCGATTTCATACCATAAAATCTGTACAGAGCCACTTTTGGTGTCACTCATACCATTTAGAAGCTTAAAGAATGAATTTCTGATATTGTCAAGACTGCCACCCAATTGATAGCGAATATTGATAGTTTTACCATCAGTCTTAATCCATTCACCTATATATTTGAACGCATTTGCCATATGAAAGTAATCCACGTTGTCTTTCAGTATGTCCTCATCGCTATCCTTGATGGTCTTCATAGTCAATCCTTCAAGGAATTTTGTAGAACCGTCACGAGTAGCATAGCAGATATGATATAGTTCTTTACCATCTTCCTCTTCTTTTAAAGTTTCCGCATCCCATCCTTTTTGATCGAGAAGGTACTTGTATAGTAGAAATATAGTTGTCAGACGTTGCTGCCCATCTATAATCTCCCACACGCCATGACTGAGAATAACTTCATTGTATTCAGCTCCAAACATAGATTTAAGCTTATCCTCATCTGTGATTGGACGAGCGATGACTGGCTGAAGACAATAAAACTGATCCTGTTTTTTTTCTTTCCCTTCATTCGCAAAATCGTTAGCAAAGCAAAGAAGATCACGCAAGAGATCACCTACTTGTTTCTCTGTCCATCTATATCCTCTCTGGTAGGATGGTATATAGAAATACCTTCCATCAAGAAGTTCACCTATGGCATATTGGTTGATTGAATTATTCATTGTACATTATTATTTCATTTTTTACAAAATATCTCTATTACGCTTGGTCAACGCAGAAAAATGCGAATTTGCCACTCGGATTATGCTGAAATAATAATCATAGAGTCCTTAGCGAAAATTCGATAATCTGATACCGTTGATTAAATTATATTTTACATAAAAGCTTCAACCTGCTAACCTCTGATTTTAGATTCAACAATGTCATATTCGACATAATGAGTTTATCCGAGATTTGATTCAATTTTACCTGAAGATAGGACGGTAAACTCAATTCAATATTTTGAGTGCTTATAAAAGAGTTAATGGCACTTAATGCCATATAAGCTAATGATATAATTATTCCTTGCGAATTGGTAATCTCGTTATTTGCCAAATCTAATACATAATTTATTGCACTACAGATATGTGCATTACGCTGTTGCTTTAGAGCGTGAATTTCCATTTCAAGATTCATTTTACTAAGTTGACCTTGAAAACTATTCGCAGACGTGTCATATTTCATTCCGATATTAATCAATTGCAATTCAAACTCTTTTGTCGATAATTGCCCATGATAATCATTTGCCTGCCTATATTCCGCAGAATATTGATTATATAATTGATAATTATCCATTGCTTGAATCACCTTTTTGTTTTTTGATATCGTTAATACTATTTCTGAAAACATTAACAATCTCGACAAGGAGCTTCTGCTGTTCTTCAAACTCTAGAATGCGACTTCTCATTTTTTCATCATATTCTTGCAAGATCGTCCGCCCATCAGCCATAGAATTTTCCAATATTTCTTTACTTTGATCTGATAGACTTTTTTTCAACTGTCGAGTATATGCAGCATTTTGCCTTCTCAAATCTGCCGCAATATCTTTAATGCGCTCTTCTCCATCAGATTTCAATTGTTTTATGTCCAGCACACCATCTCTACCTTGTTGTATCAGTTCATCCATTTTGTATATGGAATAAAAACTAAATACTAAAAATAGAATGGTTAGAATTGCAGCCCAAAGCGTAATATTATTATATTCATGCTCTATTTTATTCAAGTGTAAATCAACCATATTCTTGATTTGGCCTTCTAATAGTACACGCTCTGCATTCAATCGTATCGAATCTTGTAATAACTTTGTTTTATGCCATTCTTGCAGTTGATCAACATGCTTGAAATGTTCTGATATGACTGTAACGAGATTTTGATACTGAGCCTTTGATAATATTTTGGTTCTTCCCAACGTATATTTCACCAAAGAATCTGCCAATACCGCATCACTAATCTTTTTGGTTTCGGTTATCCATGCCAAATTATATTTTGATATACCACAATACATACTATCAATTTTATTGATATGCTCAGTATAATAGTCTTTTATACGTTCCTGAGATGACCTTAAAGTATGTCCTGCATAGAATAAATAGGCTATAAACAGCAGGCTGAAAATAGAAATAACAACCAAGAATAGCTTGCCATACGAAGTGGACATCCTTTTTAAAATCGCCAATAATATTCTCTTAGCTTTCATATATTTCTATTTCAAATACTTGTCCAGAATCTTTTGTTTTTCCACCGTGCATTCTTCCATTTTCACACGACAAATCGTCATCTCAATCTCCAGTTTGGCAATACGCTCGGCTACAGTTCGTTGAATATTCATATGTTAATTACTGGTAGTTATATTACTATTTATTAGTTGACGAACATCAATCTCTAAGACATTGGCAATTTGTGTCAACACTTCTAACGATGGTTGTATTTTATTGGAACACCATTTTGAAACTGTGGAAGTATCTTTTCCTAATTGTTCCGCCAACCATTTTCCTGTTCTCTTTTGTTCTACTAAGACAATTTTCAAACGATTCAAATCTTTCATTATTTGCCTATATATTGGTATTTGATGCAAAATTATTATAATTTTCGAAACCGAGCAAATATTCAAAAGCATAAAAGCACCATGAATCCTATACAACAATTTCAGCAAGACCTCATCAACAAATACTACGGTCTCATTCCCGCCTGGGAGATTACCAACCTCTACACACCTTCCGACCACGAGATAGTCTTCTCCGTCAAGACCGCCCGCTACGAAGGCAAGATCATCGCTTCGTATGACAACGGCACTCTCATCACGCTGTCCTTTCCGGCTATCGATTTCGTGATCTACGGAGTTAAGGACGCGCAGCACCTGACTGATGCCATACAGGACTTCGTCGAGAGAGGGGGTGTATTTGTAATTGGCCGATAAATGGCAATGATCCGGGAAGAAGTTAGCTCGTTTGTGGCATTATTCGCTGCAAATGAGCTTTTTCTGAATTTATAATGAATGTATCACTATATTTTTGTAATTTTGATTGCTAAAACTATACATGTAATGACTAAAAATACACAAGATTTGGCTGAAAATCGCATTAAGGCTGTACTTGCAGACAAAAAGAAGACTTGCCGTTGGCTTGCAGAGCAAATCGGTAAAAATGAAAATACGGTATCAAGGTGGTGCACAAACAAGATTCAACCTTCCATGCAGCAACTTTTTGATATTGCACGGATTCTTGAAGTGGATGTAAGAGTATTAATCAAAACTCCTGATTCAATATATTAAATAATCACAGAATTAAAGATTATGGATACACGGTTAGTGTCAAAAATAAGTCAAGCAGGAATATCATCTATAACTGCATCTAAGGAATATAGGAAAGCTCTGACAGAATTGGCGAAAAGTATTAGGGAGCAATGCTCAACCGCCCCTAATGAAGCGACCATTTCATCAAATTTTGATTTTCAGATACATGATTTTCTAAAGGCGGTTTTTGATATTGAATATACTCCGACAAAGGAACAAAGTGTAGATAGATTGCTCCATGTTTCAAAAGGCCGTATTGACAGCAAGTGGGGTGGAGTAATAATTGAATATAAGGATCGTGATAAATTATCTACTCAAACCCTGCAAGAGTCGGCTATTAGTCAAGTTTGTGACTACATTAATGGGTTAAATGCTGTTGATAATAACGATTATTTGGGTATTGTTACAAATGGACTTGTATGTGCTACAGTTGTGTTTACTTCTGGGGCATACAAATTTTCCGTATTTGATAAACTGGATAGAAATCATTTACAGATAATTATCGAAAATATCATCAAACTGAATCAGACAGGTTTGTCTTCAAAAAATCTTGTCAATGACTTCTGTAGTCCGATAGACGATTCTGTAAGTAAGACTATTACCAAACGTCTCTTCAAAACGTTAACTGTCTCGTCTACAGACAAGACGAAAATGTTGTTTGACGAATGGAAAGAACTTTTCAGCCTAGCTCATGATGATATTTCAAAACAGCAGGCAATTATTGATCGAAGGAAATCATTGCAGGAAGTCGTTGATGATAATTTGTCGACAAGTCAGGATGAATATTTTGCATTATTTGCATTGCAGACAACATACGCAATAATTGTGAAGTTGGTTGCTTACAAAGTACTGAGTCATATTCGCTTTTCTTCAAGTGTTACAAGCTTTAAGGCTCTAGCGAATCTCCCGCAAAACTCGCTACAAACAGTAATGAGCAGACTTGAAGAAGGAACTATTTTTCGTGATTACGGTATTGGAAATCTTCTTGAAGGGGACTTCTTCTCGTGGTATGCCTCTGAAGAGCAGTGGAATGAGGATATCGCATTGTCTATTAAGCAAATTGTTTCGATTCTTTGTCAATATGAAGATCTTTCTTCTAATGGAATTGGAATATCAATTCAAGATTTATTCAAAGAGCTATTTATGGCGATGATTCCTAGCAAAGTTCGTCATAGTTTAGGAGAATTTTACACACCGCAATGGCTTGCTGATAATGTTGTATCGGAAGCATTGTCAAAAGTTGCGCACAAGCAAAATTGGAGTGCATTGGATCCATGCTCTGGCTCAGGTACATTTATTACTGTCTTGATACGTAAAAAGTTATCAGAGTGCAATACATTATCCAATAAAGAGCAGCTAGAGGCCGTACTAAAGAATGTTGTGGGTATTGACTTAAATCCTTTGGCCGTTCTGACATCAAGAATTAATTATTTCATTAATGTAGCTCACTTGATTACCAATGAGGACATTATTGAAATTCCGATTTATTTGGGCGACTCTTCGTATATTCCTCAGGTCGTATTTATAGATAATGTGAGCTGTTTGGAATATAGAATTAAGACACTGAAAGGACCAATTTCAATAGTAATACCTGAAAATGCGTTGAATGATTTGGGGCTATTCTCAAAGGTTATGACTGAAATAGAATTTGATATTCAGCAATGTAATAAGAGTGCTGTTTCAGAAAAACTTCTTAGCCTAATTCCGGAATCAGATAAAAATAAACGAATAATTGAATTAGTAAATCAATTGGCAGAAACATTCGTTTATCTTGAAACAAATCATTGGAATGGAATATGGGCGAGGATAGTAACTAATTTTATGTCAACTGCCAAGTTAGGCCGATTTGATATGATTGTCGGGAATCCACCTTGGATAGATTGGAAAAGCTTGCCAAATGGATATCGAGATAAAATTAAAGATTTATGCATTTCGAGAAATTTGTTTTCGGGAGATGGTGTAACAGGAGGAATTAATCTAAATATTTGTGCTTTAATTTCAAATGTAGCTGCACAGCGCTGGCTTAAGGACGATGGCGTGCTTGCTTTCCTTATGCCACAATCTCTTTTGTTTCAGCAGTCATATCAAGGCTTTAGAAATTTTATTGTAGACTCAAATAGACGGTTGTATTTGCAAACTGTTAGCGATTGGACAGCTTCAGGACACCCTTTCAAGCCAGTACAGGAGAAATTCTTAACATATTTCTGGAAAAGCGAAAAAGTTGATTACAGAAATGGTATGCCAATCACCAAATATGTAAAATCTTCACGAAAATCATTAGAGGACTATATACACTGCGATTCCTTTGCAAAAGTTGCTGGAATTTTCCAAGTAGAGCAATTGATTATTGGTCAGGTAAGTAATAACAATAGTAATACAGGATTTTCGTATGCAACTTCGAAGACGCAATTGAAGGATTTTCAGCGTATTTCTTATCAATCCGATTATCAAGGAAGAGAAGGAATAGAATTTTACCCACAAGAGGTGTTTTTGTTTGAGTACGAAGATAGTATACCGTCAAAAAAATTGCTTCAGGTTAGAAATATCCAGAATCCGAAATCGAAATACAAAATACCTCAAGATAGGTATGTACTTGAACAGGGGTTACTTCACCCATTAATTAAAGGTGTGAATATCAAAAGGTATCATTGCGATATTTCTGGAATAGTAGTACCATTCCCATATGAAATTAATTCTGGAAGAACCCCGATTCCTTTTGACATGATGTGTTCAAATTGGCCCAAGACTGCACAATATTTTCAAAAATTCAAGAAGGTGTTGTCAAGTCAGACCTCATATAATGACAAAATTATTGGCGACAAATATAACAGTGAATTCTATGCTATAGCCCGTGTCGGTGATTATAGTTTTGCTCCATGGCGTGTTGCATTTAGAGATAACACAAAATGGCAAGCTTGTGTAGTAGGTACTGTTTCTACGCCTTGGGGCGAAGATAAATTACCAGTATTTCAGAACCACGCAGTAACAATAGCGCAAGACAAAGATGGAAGATTTATTTCGGAAGATGAAGCTCATTACATTTGTGCAATTCTCAATTCAGATATTGTATATGAGTTATATATGAATTCATCTGATTCTAGATCATTCCCAATCCGTCCCAAGAACTATATTCCAAAATTTGATGTTAATAATAGTATTCATCTGCAATTGGCTTCTTTGTCTAAACTTGCACATAAGTATTATGATCAACCATCAAAATTAAAAGACATCGATTCGAAGATTAATAGTTTATATCTGAAATTGTGTGATGAATTGGTAATGCCCCAAAGCAAGAAATTACAAATTGTGCAAAACGTTCCTAAAAAACTGCAGTATAAAAGATTTTTCCCAATATATTCGTTAAGAGCAGCTTGTGGCCGTTTCATCTATAATGACAATGTTGAGATTGATGGATGGATGGAATTGCAAGATAATACAAAGCTGAATGAGAATTATTTTATTGTGCAAGCAGTTGGCGAATCAATGATGCCAGAGATACATAATGGTGATTATTGCCTTTTCCGTAATTATTCAGAAGGACATTCATATGAAGGGAAAATTGTCTTAACACAATGCCTTGATACATTGTCTGATTATGATGGAAGCTATACTATTAAGAAGTATCATAGAGTGAAGGAGGAGAATGTTGAAGAAAATCGTATGGAAGCTAAATCATTGGTATTGAGTCCGTTGAACTATTATGGACATAGTGATATTGTCATAGACGAAAATCCTGAAGATTACAAGGTTATTGGCGAGTTTGTTCGTGTTATTAAATCCGAATAAAGTACTATGTTACTGAAGATAAAAGCCCAATTATTGCGAGATGCGATCTTTAATTTTTTAGAATGAGTATTATTACAAACATATTTAGAAGGAAGAAAGATTCATTTGAGCATCGGGAGAAAATGCCAAGTGAGTATTTGTCATTGCTTGAGTTCAACAAGAATATCGACATTTTGCTCACCGCTGATTCATTCATCGCTCGCAGTGATTATGCGCAATTGGTTCCGGAATATGCGGAACTGGATAGATTCTTTCATGCATTGCAGACCTCAAGAATGCTTGACGACTACATTCGGAAGAATGGCTTAGACGCGAGCCAGGTGAATGATTTTCTGAGGGTGTACGATGAAATCAAGAACTTGGCAGTGGAATCGCCAACAATAAAGGCGTACAATGATAAATTCGTTGAGCTATCCCTGAAAGACAACAAGAAATATCTTGATACGATTCTGAAGAAATGTGATCCGAACATTTCGCTTGACAATGAGCAGCGCGAGGTTGTAGTCAGTGATGAGGATTACACTTTGGTCGTGGCTGGTGCCGGAGCCGGGAAAACAACTACAGTTGCTGCCAAAGTCAAGTATCTGGTTGAGAAGAGGGGAATTGCGCCAGAATCTATACTGGTTATCTCGTTCACCAATAAGGCCGTGAATGAACTCAAAGACCGTATCAACAAATCATTGGGTATTCCGTGCCCAATAACCACTTTCCACTCCGCTGGATATGCCATCCTTCGCAAGAAAGAAGATGAACGGCGTAAGATTGTGGACATGGGCTTTATGTACAAGGTAATCAACGATTATCTCAAGGCAAAGGTCCTGAAGAACCCTGATACTGTCCGCAAGCTGATTCTGTTCTTTGGCTCATATTTCAATGCACCGTTCGAAGTAGATGATTTGAACGATTTCTTCCTCTATGTCTCCAAAGCCGATTTTGCCACATTGAAGAGCAATACCGGCGAATATATCCAGGAAGTAATCGATAGTAAAACAAAGAAAGTTCAGACTCTCCGCGACGAGATTGTCAGGTCGCTTGAAGAGGTTCGCATCGCGAATTTCCTGTATCTGCACAACATCGATTACGAATACGAACCATTCTATCAGTACCATATTCTCGATGCCAATAAGCCGTACACACCGGATTTCAGAATATGGCAGGGCGATAAGTCTTTGTACATTGAGCATTTCGGTATTTCGGAGTCGGGAAACAACAATTTATACTCCGAAGAGGAACTGGCAAAGTACAAGAAGCGCATCAATGATAAGATTACTCTTCATCGCAAACATAAAACGGACCTGGCTTATACCTTCTCGCGATACAATGATGGGCGCGACATGCTGATCCATCTGAAAGAGCAGCTGATTGCCAAAGGGTTTGATCTGGTTAAGCGTCCGGACGAGCAAGTGTACAAGATGATTGTAGAGTCCGCAGAGAGCAAATACATTACTCGCTTGACGATGCTCCTGTGCAACTTTATTCAGAATTTCAAGACTCAGGGCTACGACCAGAGCAAGTTCGATAAGTTCGCTTCTGAGACCAAGAATGTGCGCACAAAGCTTTTCCTCGATATCTGCAGGCTTTGTTATCTCGAATATCAGCAGGCGCTGGAAGAAGAACACAGTATCGACTTCGAGGATATGATCAACGAGTCCGCCCGCATCATTCATGATAAGCAGGTAGCAAAGGAAAAGCTTCTGTTTAAGTATATCATCGTTGATGAGTATCAAGACATTTCTCGTCAACGCTATAATCTCATTAACGAATTATCTAAGTTGTGTAGTGCCAAGATTGTTGCAGTCGGTGATGATTGGCAGTCTATCTATGCCTTCAGCGGTTCAATTCTGCCATTGTTCACTCGTTTTTGCCAAGAATTTGGATATGGCCAGGAGTTGAAGATTACCAGAACATACCGCAATGCTCAGGAACTGATTGACATTGCCGGTAACTTCATTCAGAAAAACAGCACCCAGATTAAGAAACAACTGATCTCTCCGAAGCGAATAGAAAATCCGGTAATCATCAATACATACAGCGAGGAAAAGAGCAAAGATCAGAAAGAGGAGGGGGGAGTATATCACAATATGGCGCTCGCCGTCAATCAGGCAATTGAGGACATTATTCAGTCCGGAATATCCAAAAAACCTTCTATTCTGCTTTTGGGCCGTTATGGTTTCGATGCCAGAAACTTGGCAAAATCAGACGAATTCATATACGACGACAAAAAGAAGGTAATCAAGTCCAAGACCTATGGCACTAATGTCAGTCTTGACTATATGACGGCTCACAGTTCAAAGGGCTTGAGTGCTGATAATGTGATAATTATCAATGCGAAAGATGAATTGTTTGGATTTCCATCAAAGATTGCAGATGATCCGGTGTTGAAGCTAGTTGTAAACAACGATGACTCTTACGATTATGCGGAAGAACGCCGACTATTCTATGTCGCTTTGACCCGTACAAAGAACCGTGTCTACATTATTACTCCGCAGAATAGGCCGTCAGTGTTCATCAAAGAATTGCTCAGCAATCAGAAAGATTATCCAAATGTCGCGCTTCGTGGTAATATAACATCTGACTTGCGTCCGGTTGACCATGTAAAGAATCGCTGCCCGAAATGCGGCTATCCTCTTCAGAAGCGTTACCATAAGAACCACGGTCTGAGACTCTGGATATGCACTAATGACCAGGAAATGTGTGGGTACATGACCAACGACCTCAAAGGCGGCTCATTATCTATTCAGAAGTGCGATTGGTGCAAGGATGGATATTTGGTTGTGAAGAAAGGACAGAGGGGATATTTCCTCGGTTGTACCAACTATAATAAGTCCGGGAATGGCTGCGGTAGAATGGTCAACCTAAATGACTGCCTTGAGAGTGATAGTGACCAGTTCGGAAAAGAATATTAGGAGACAAATAAATCAGAGAAATAAAACGAATAACTATATGATCGACCTTGAAAAAGTGAAAATTGCAAAAGAGTGGATGAACGCTCTTGCAAATGGGTATAACCCTCTTGATGGAACTGCATTGGATGACAAGGATATTGTCAATAATGTACATATCTCGCGCTGTCTGTTTTATGTATGTGAGGTATTGGACTCAGTAGGGAAAAGAAAATCCGGCTCAGGTAAAGACTATGATCTGGACTTCAAACTGAGTCAAGAAGATGCCGCAAAGGTGTATATTTCAGATAGAACAGGCATATCTATATTCGTTAAAGAAATCAATAAGGTGATACCCGAAAATATGAAGCCGCTGTCTGCAACAGCTGTTACAAGTTGGCTAGTTAGAATCGGATATCTTCAGGAAGCTGTCAATGAGGTAGGACATAAGTATAAGGTGCCGACGGCTAATGGCCAGGCAATTGGAATATCGTCAGAACTTCGTACAGGTCCGAACGGTCAGTATATGGCCATTGATTATTCTGCAAACGCGCAGCGTTTTATCCTTCAGAATCTTTTCAAGGAATAGTTATGGGGGCATAATAAGGGGTAGTATTATTGACACAAATAGTGCTACGCCAACAATGAGTTTTTGATTAATATTAAAAAGTATATTACGAAAAATGAGCGGTCCGGATATGATACTTGGGTTTATTATTTCCTATGCGGATGGAAAACTGCAGGAATACATGAAGCCCGACCTAGAAAGCCTTTTGGAAAAATGCTATGATCGAGCTCTAAAGAAATGGTCTAAAAATGAAGGCATAAAGCGTCATATGGAACTGGGCTATCATCGGCATGTACAGCAGTTGACGGAAACGATACTACATTCCCAGAAAGAAATGAATGCCGAAGATAAACAACTATCCGCCCTTTATTATCCCCTTTGTCAACGATACTAGAGCAACAACAAAGGCGCCCGTAAAGAGCGCCATATTAATCGATTACAATCAATTTGACTAATTGATAATCAGATGCTTACTTACCTATACAGAACCGCGAGAACACAGTCCCCAGCACCTCCTCCGAAGTAACCTCCCCGCAAATCT
>ERZ791736.236-NODE-236-length-17166-cov-4.684647_pt1 | contig 17166 bp, 10 predicted proteins | sample MGYA00509940_ERZ791736 | MGnify/ENA primary metagenome ERZ791736 (study PRJEB30046, sample SAMN00792014) | human gut metagenome | study: EMG produced TPA metagenomics assembly of the A metagenome-wide association study of gut microbiota in type 2... | reverse complement strand
ACGCTCCGCTTTGCAGAGCAGAATAACGCCATTGCATACTTGGGCGGCATCAAACGGGATATGGGAATTGAGCCATCTCCTCCGGCGTTTACAACGCCGCTTGGCTACATCTACCATGTCGGAGATAGTGTTTTCTCCAACGAGCTGGATCATATCAAAGCTGTCGGCACTATCGCGCGTGTAGATGAAGATCACGTCTGGCACACATTGCCGGACTCCGAACAGGAGTCAGCCAGCATCGACCGCAATTCCTTTGAACGCTATCTCGATACCAGATACTTCGAGGTTTCTGACCCGGAGCCGCAACGCATCCTTGCGGCGCAGCATACCGAGCAGGAAAACGGTATGCTAGAGCATAATCCGAACTACCAGCTTTTAGACCGGCTGCGGGCAGACTGCGAATACTTCCTTGGCGCAGGCAACCGCGCGGAAAAGCACCTATGGGCGGGCAGCGTCTATGCGCAGATCGTCAAAATGCGGGAGCTGTATGACGTGCTCCCTCAAAAACCGGAATGGTTGACTGAAAAGATGATTGATGATTATGCCGACCGGATGGCACCGCAGTATGAGGTCGTGGCGTATCATCACTTTGAAAACGGCTTTGATGAGAAACAGAACTATCAAACTCTGGAAGAAGCGGAAAAAGCCGCACAGGGTTATGTGGCTGGTACAATGGAAAGCGACGGCTTTGCGTATGATGGCGCTGCCGTTTACGACTTGCGTGAGAATCGGTATCTTTCTATCTTCGGTAATTACCCGGACGAAAAGGCGCAGGCGCAGGTAGAGGGGCGCGAACCGCCGACAGTGCTGGAACAGGAAGTGCCCGCCCCAGCCGCCCATGATCCTTTGGAACCTCCATACAAGTCCGGCGATACTGTTTATCTGGACGACAAACCTTTTACGATTACCGATGTAGGGATGTTCGACATACATCTCCATGATCCGTCGCAGACGTATCCCATTGAGCGTGCAGAAAGTAAATCACGCTTCGAGATGATGCTGTATCAGGACTCCCGTAACAGCTTCATCACGGAATATCTGGCACAGGATTTGAGAAGCAGCGACAGCGATTTGCAGACTGTCCTCACGGGCGACGGCGGCTTGCTGAATGACCGCACCAAAGAACTTGTTGCCAAATGGCTTCGAGCCGGAGAGAGCAACACGCGCCTTTCACAGTATTTGTCCGATATATTTGCCGGACGGTCAGATACGATGATGCTGCAAACCGGCGAGGGCGCAGACTATGCCGCTACGTTTGACGGGCTGGAGATCAATATTGCAGACAAGTATTCCACCAGACGCACATTCTCGTGGCTGAAAGTTACGCAAATCCTCCGCGCCATGTATCAGCAAGAGCGCGGAGGATTCTCCCATGAGCCGATACCAAAAGATGAAAAAGCAACCATTAAAACAACTCCACATTCTTATACGACACAGCCGGTCGAGGTCTATCCGGCGGAACAAAATCATCTTCCGTATGATGTGGTCATTCAGACGCTTCATATTGACCAGCCGGAACAATCCATCTCAGCGCCGGAGCCGGAACAAATGCCCCACGCGGATGTGTCAACTACGCCCCCGCAGGTAAACACACCTCCCGCACAAAACTTCCGAATTACGGATGATTTGCTCGGTGTCGGCGGCGCAAAGACGAAGTTCCGCAGAAACATGGACGCGATCAATCTGCTAAAAGAACTGGAGTTTGACGGCAGGCAGGCCACGCCCGAAGAACAGGACGTTCTCTCCAAATATGTCGGCTGGGGCGGTCTGGCAGATGCCTTTGATGAAAGCAAGGATAACTGGAAAGACGAGTTTGCAGAGCTCTACGCTACACTTTCCCCGGAGGAATACGCCGCCGCGCGTGCATCCACGTTGAACGCGCACTACACCAGCCCCACCGTTATCAAGGCGATTTATGAAGCTGTCGGGAACATGGGATTCCAGACCGGCAACATTCTGGAGCCGTCAATGGGTGTCGGCAATTTCTTCGGCTGCTTGCCGGAATCCATGCAGGGCAGCAAGCTCTACGGCGTGGAGCTGGATTCCATTACCGGCAGAATTGCCAAGCAGCTCTATCCGCAGGCAAATATCACTGTTGCCGGATTTGAAACGACGGACCGGCGAGATTTCTATGATCTTGCCATCGGCAATGTGCCGTTCGGACAATATCAGGTAAACGACCGAGCTTACAACAAGCTCGGTTTTTCCATCCATAATTACTTTTTCGCCAAGGCGCTCGATCAGGTGCGTCCGGGCGGTATTGTTGCCTTTGTGACCTCGCGCTACACGATGGACAGCAAGGATGACCGTGCCAGAAAATATATCGCGGAACGCGCCGAGCTGCTGGGTGCAATTCGCTTACCGAACAATGCGTTCAAAGCCAACGCCGGTACGGACGTGGTATCTGACATTCTGTTCCTGCAAAAACGAGAGCAGCCAAGCGTCGCAGAGCCGGAGTGGACGCAGCTCGGTGAAAATGCAGACGGTTTTTCCATCAACAACTACTTTATCCACCACCCGGAAATGATTCTTGGCAGACAGTCTGCGGAAAGTACGCAATACGGAAAGCAGGATTTTACCGTAGAACCCATTGAGGGCGCAGACCTTTCCGCGCAGCTCCATGAGGCGGTGCAGCACGTCGGCGGCATCTATCAGGCAGCCGAGCTGCCGGATCTCGGGGAAGAAGACCAGATTCAAGATACCATCCCCGCAGACCCAGATGTAAAGAATTACAGCTACACGCTTGTGGACGGCGAGATTTACTACCGCGAAAACAGCATCATGGTCAAACCGGACTTGAACGCAACCGCCAAAGAGCGCGTTAAGGGCATGATCGAGCTGCGGGATTGCGTGCAGTCGCTCATTTTGCAGCAGATGGACGGTTTTATTTCAGATATGACCATCCAGCAGACGCAGCGGAAGCTCAACCGCCTTTATGATACGTTTACCGACAAATACGGTCTTATTAACGCTCGCGCCAACAGCCTTGCGTTCTCTGATGACAGCTCCTACTATCTGCTTTGCTCGCTGGAGATTCTGAATGAAAACGGTGAGCTAGAACGCAAAGCGGATATTTTCACCAAGCGCACGATCAAGCCGCATGAGGTCGTGACCTCCGTGGATACGGCATCGGAGGCGCTGGCGCTGTCCATCTCGGAAAAAGCCTGTGTGGATATGCACTATATGGCACAGCTCTCCGGCAAAAGTCAGGATGAACTGATTGACGAGCTGAACGGTGTCATTTTCCTCGACCCGACTCGCGGCAACTGGCAGACGGCGGACGAATACCTTTCCGGCAACGTCCGCCAAAAGCTGCGGCAGGCGGAAGCAGCCGCCGTAGACGCACCCGGCTACGCTCCCAATGTAGAGGCGCTGCGGCAGGCACAGCCGAAAGATCTGGATGCTTCGGAGATCGAAGTGCGCCTCGGCGCGACGTGGATCGACAAGGATTACATTCAGCAATTCATGTACGAAACGTTCAATCCAGCGTATTACCGGCGGCATTTGATTCAAGTAAACTATTCACCCAGCACCGCTGAATGGAACATCAGCGGCAAATCCACCCCATCCAAACAGGATGTCAACGCCTATATGACCTACGGCACAGAGCGCGCTAACGCCTATCGGATTCTGGAGGACACGCTGAATCTGCGCGATGTGCGCATCTATGACACGGTTTATGATGCAGACGGCACGGAGCGGCGCGTTCTCAATTCCAAGGAAACGACGCTTGCGCAGCAGAAGCAGCAGGCCATCAAGGACGCCTTTCAAGAATGGATATGGCGCGACCCGAATCGGCGGCAAACGCTGGTGCAGCAATACAACGAACGCTTCAATTCGATCCGCCCGCGCGAGTATGACGGCAGCCACATCCGCTTTTCCGGCATGAGCCCGGAAATCACGCTGCGCGAACACCAGAAAAACGCGATTGCACACATTCTTTATGGCGGCAATACGCTGTTGGCGCATGAGGTCGGCGCGGGCAAGACCTTTGAAATGGTCGCCGCCGTCATGGAATCCAAGCGGCTGGGGCTTTGCCAGAAAGCCATGTTCGTCGTGCCGAACCACCTGACGGAACAGTGGGCGTCTGAATTTCTGCGGCTCTATCCCTCCGCGAACATCCTCGTCACGACAAAAAAGGATTTTGAAACCCGCAACCGCAAAAAATTCTGTGCCCGCATTGCCACCGGCGATTATGATGCCGTTATCATCGGACACAGCCAGTTCGAGAAAATCCCGATCTCTAAAGAGCGGCAGGAGCATTTGCTCCAAGAACAGATTTATGAGATCGAGGACGGTATCCGGGAGCTGCGGGCAGCAAACGCCGAGCGTTTTACGATCAAGAGCTTAGAGCGGACAAAGAGAGGCTTGGAGCTGCGGCTTCAAAAGTTGCAGGCGGCAGACCGCAAGGATGATGTTGTCACGTTTGAGCAGCTTGGCATTGACCGGCTCTATGTGGACGAGGCGCACAGCTACAAGAACCTGTTCCTTTACACCAAAATGCGCAACGTCGCAGGTCTTTCCACCTCCGATGCGCAGAAATCCTCGGATATGCTGTTAAAGTGCCGCTACATCGACGAGATCACAGACGGCAAGGGTGTTGTGTTTGCCACCGGCACACCGGTTTCCAACTCCATGACGGAGCTGTTTACCATGATGCGGTATTTGCAGCATGACCTCCTCCAGCAAAAAGGGTTGGCACACTTTGACTGTTGGGCATCCACTTTTGGCGAAACGACGACCGCCATTGAGCTTGCGCCGGAGGGCACGGGTTACCGGGCAAGAACGCGCTTTGCAAAGTTCTATAATCTCCCGGAGCTGATGTCCATGTTCAAAATTGCGGCGGACATTAAGACAGCAGATCAGCTCCATCTTCCAAGACCGGAGGCGGTCTACCACACGGAGGTATCCCAGCCGACAGCCATTCAGAAAGAGATGGTGCAAATGCTCTCAGAACGGGCGGCAAAGGTACACTCCGGCACGGTAGACCCCTCCAACGACAATATGCTGAAAATCACCTCGGACGGCCGCAAGCTCGGTCTGGACCAGCGTATCATCAATCCGGATTTACCGGACGATCCGAGCAGCAAAGTCAATCGGTGTGTGGATAATATTTTCCGTATCTGGCAGGACGGACAGGCAGACAAGCTCACGCAGCTTGTCTTTTGTGATTTATCCACGCCCAAGATTGCAGCCGCCAAGCGCGCAGAAAAACCGGCTGGCGGCGCGCTCGATAACCCGGAGCTTCACGCGCTGGAAACGCAGCTTGCCAGCGACGGCATAACGTCGGACGTGCCTTTTTCCGTCTATGACGATATTCGCGGCAAACTGGTCGCACTGGGAATTCCACGCGAACAGATTGCGTACATCCATGAGGCAAACACCGAAGTCCGCAAAAAAGAGCTGTTTGCAAAGGTGCGCTCCGGGCAGGTGCGTGTCCTGATGGGCAGCACCTTCAAAATGGGTGCGGGTATGAACGTCCAAGACCGGCTCGTGGCGCTCCACGACCTCGACTGCCCGTGGCGGCCGGGCGATCTGGAGCAGCGCGGCGGTCGTATCATCCGTCAGGGCAACCGCAACAAGGAAGTGCATATTTACCGCTATGTGACCGAGGGAACGTTCGACGCCTACCTCTGGCAGACGATTGAAAATAAGCAACGATTCATCTCGCAGATTATGACATCCAAATCGCCGGTGCGCTCCTGTGAGGACATTGACGAAACGGCGCTGTCCTACGCAGAGATCAAGGCGCTCTGCGCCGGTGACGAGCGGATCAAGGAAAAGATGGACTTGGATGTGGACGTTGCGCGGCTGAAGCTGATGCGCGCCAGCCATCAAAGTCAGCAATATAAGCTGGAGGACAATCTTCTGCGTTACTTCCCGGAGCAGATTGAAGCAGCGAAAAATGCCATCGCCGGTCTGGAAACAGATATGCAGACCGTGGCGGCACATCCGCACCCCACGGACGGATTTGCCGGAATGGAGGTCAAAGGCGATCTTCTGACAGACAAGGATAATGCCGGTGCTGCGCTGCTGGAAGCGTTCAAAGAGGTTAAGGATTCCGAGCCTGTGCCGGTCGGCAGCTATCGCGGATTCCAGACCGCACTCACAGCGGAGGGCTTTTATATGGATTGCATTTTGACACTCAAAGGGCAGATGTCGCACCGGGTCGAGCTTGGCAAGGACGCCAGAGGCAACCTCACCCGTATCGACAATGTGCTGAACGCGATCCCGGCGCGGCTGAACTCACAAAAAGTGTATCTAGAGAATTTGTATGCGCAGATGGAAGCCGCCAAAACGGAGCTTGGCAAGCCGTTCCCGCAGGAGGAAGAACTGCGCGTAAAATCCGCGCGTCTTGCCGAACTCAACGCAGAGCTGAACATTGACGATAAAATGCCGATGGAACGGCTTGCCGGAGATACCGAAGCTGTTGCCAAATCCACACGCCCATCCATCCTGCAAAAACTCCGAGCCCCGCTGCCGGAGCAGACAAATTCAAAACCAAAGCACAAAGAAATGGAGGTATCCCGATGAACACCGAAACGATAAACACGCAACTGTACGAGAAAATGTTTGCTGAGCAGGAACGTTACCGTGACTGGCTGCTGCACCAGCCGCCGGAGGAAATTTTGAATCACACCTATGAATACACCACCCGCGAGGACATTCTAATGACGCTGGAAGATAACGATTTGAGTTTTGAGCAGGCGTGGGCGCTGCTATCCTCACCGACACCGTTGGCAGACGTTTTCAAAGAACTTGAAAACCGCGAAACAGACTACATGGATGTTGTGCGAGAAAGCATGGCAAGTCGCGCAAATACAGTCATTGACAGACATCAATCGCCGCTTTATCTCCACGACGCTGCCTATGCTGTCGCACATAATGAAATGGAACACTACACCGCGTCTTTGCGCATCAGTGCGGCTTGCAAGAATATGATCGAAGATGCCATTGCTGCCGCGTATCAGGATAACAGTCTGAAAGACGTGCAGGAGGCATCCAAAGCCGTCATTGATACGTTCGGCTTTGACCGCACGATGTTTGTGCTGGCAAATACGATCCGTATTAAAAATTACGATGGTCGCATCAGCCCGGAAAATAAAGCATGGGCGCGGACAATTCCTGTTTGCGAGGATCAGCGGAATATCATTGTTGACCGCTGCAATCCCGGACTGCTGGATCTGTTTACAAATCAGGTGCGCAAGGACTTCGCAGCGGAACAGGCGCGCAACCAGCAAAAAGCCTCTGTGCGGGAAAAGCTGCGTTCATCGTCGGAAAAGACTGTCCATAGCAAACCTATGAGCAAAGAACAGGAACGCTGACATGGCAAGTCTGAAACTGAAAAAGAAACGGAGGTTCAGTTATGAACATCGAATTAAACGAGCGACTATATGAGAAAATGTGTGCTGAACAGGATGCGTTCCGTGACTGGCTGTTACAACAACCATCTGAAGATATTATAGAGCGCGCATATGAGTATTCCAGTTGTGACGATATTGTGGAGGTGATAAAATCCACAGATTTAAGTTTTGCACAAGCGCAGGCGCTTCTGGCATCGCAGAATCCACTCTATGATGTTTTTGAAGAATTTTTAGAAAGAGATACGGATTTTGGAGAACTTATAAGGACGTGCTGTACCTACTGTGCAGATAAAGCGATTGAACAGGTATCAACACAGCCAGTCTACTTGCAGACTGCCGCTTATGCTCGGGAACATGATGAACTGGAGAAGTACAATACATCACATAAACTCAATGAGGCCTGTGCCAGCGCGATAGACGATGCTATTGCTGCAGTATATCAAGGCAACAGGTTGAAAGATGTGCAGGAGGCATCCGACGTTATCATTAAAACGTTTGGTTTCGATCGCACTATGTCTGTGTTGGCAAATACGATCCGCACAAAATACTTGGATGAGCGTATCAGCTCAGAAAATAAAAAGTGGGCGCAGATAGTTCCTATTTGCGAGGAACAGCGAGACACATTTGTTAACCGTAGCAATCCTGCCTTACTTGATTTATTTACAAATCAGGTGCGCAAGGACTTTGCAGAGAGTTGGCAGCGCAGCCAGGCAAAAGCCTCTGTCCGGGAAAAACTCCGTGTGGTGCCGCAAAAAGCTGTTAGAAGCAAATCCTCGAACAAAACTTTGGAACGCTGACATGGCAAATCGCAAACGAAATATCCAACTCAAATTTCGCGTTACGCCGGAAGAACGTGCGCTGATTGAAGCAAAAATGGAAGAACTCGGCACACAAAACATGGCGGCGTTTTTGCGTAAAATGGCGCTTGACGGATATGCTGTCAAACTGGATTTGCCGGAGTTACAGAAAATTGTATCACTGCTCCGGTATTCCTCTAACAACCTCAATCAGCTTACGAGGCGTGTCCATGAGACCGGACGTATCTATGCTGCTGATTTGGAGGACATACGCCAAAAGCAGGAGCAAATCTGGCAGGCACTCCATGATGTGCTATCTCGTCTTGCAGCGATCCGCTGACGACACCGAAACGAAATTTGCAGCGGCATCCTTGCAAAGTGTCGCGTTTTCCTGTAAGCTTGATTTATAGAAGAAAACCAACGAGCAAGGAGGAAAGACAAATGCGCATTATTTTGAAGATTTTGTTCGCACCGGTCATTGCCGTGCTTGCAATTATAACGTGGTTCTTTACCTTTATGGTCAGCTTGTCCGGTGCAATTCTTGGCATCTTTTCTGCAATCCTAGGCTTTTTTGGTGTTTTTATTTTGATCGTCGATTCTACCCGGTATGGTATTGGATTGCTGATTCTCGCATTCCTGATAAGTCCTTACGGTTTGCCTATGCTGGCTGCATGGTTTGTCGGCAAGCTCCACGGTCTGCGATACGCAATTCAAGACTGGCTCTATTAAAAAACTGTGCTGGATGGTTCAAATCAATCCATCCAGCGCAGCTTTTATTTCCAACGATCTGTGTCTTTTTTTCGATTCTCAAACTCTTGCCGTTCCGCCTCATTTGCAGGCCGGACATCTGGTTTCCCACAGTCCGGGCACTGTATACACGATGTCTCCGCTTCAAAAATATAGTGACAGGCATCACAAGTGAAAATATCTTTACTCAATTTCGTAATCCTCGCTATCATCGGTTTCGCCTGTGATGCAGGTGAAGCACATTGCCGTGCCCGTAACGGCGCTGCCAGCTGCCCAGATTGGCGCGCCGCAGATCACGCACGTTGCACCGTTTTTCTTTGCAGCAAGCATCTCATGGAGCGAGGCAACAAGCTCTTTTCGGTTCGTGTCCTTGTTATTTTTGACAACTCCATCCGCAAACGCATCAACAGAAATGTAAGTGAACATTGTATTCCCACCTTATTCTTTCTAGGTTCTATTATACTGCCTCGAAGAAACATTGCAAGAAATAATTCCGGCACAGATTCTATCGCTTGAAAGGAGGTGTTTACTTGGCAGCAACTCGCATCATGTCTAAACACGTCGGAATAGGACAGACCGTCGCGCAAATGCTGGCACGCAGTATCGCATATGGTGAAAATCCAAGTAAGACCGAACAGGGCGAGTTGGTCACAGCCTATGCTTGTGATCCATACACTGCGGACGCGGAATTTTTACTTTCAAAACGGCAGTACAAAGCGATAACCGGCAGAGAGCCGGGAAATGATGTGATTATTTATCAGGTGCGGCAATCCTTTAAGCAGGGAGAGATTACACCAGAGGAGGCAAATAAGGTTGGATGTGAATTTGCCGAACGGTTTTTGCATGGAAAACACGCCGTTATCGTTTGCACGCACACAGATAAAAAGCATATCCATAACCATATTTATTGGAACGCGATCACATTGGACTGTACGCACAAATTCCGGGATTTTCTCGGCTCTGGTCGTGCGGTTGCACGGTTGAGTGACACCATCTGCATAGAGCATCATCTGTCTGTTATTACAAATCCAAAACGGGGAGTAAATCATTACGGCAAATGGCTTGGCGACCGCGCGGAGCTGACGCACCGCGATCTGCTTCGCGCACTGATTGACAATGCACTCGTACAAGAACCAGCCGACTTCGATGCACTTCTGAAGCTGCTGATGGAGAATGGATGTGAGGTCAAGCGTCGCGGAAAAACGATCTCCTTGCGCCACCCAAACAGGCCGGGATTTATCCGACTGTCCTCTATGCCCGGATATACGGAGGCGGAGCTGCGCGCTGTCCTTGCCGGAGAAAAAGAACATGAGCCGATTCAGGATTGTCCGCAGGCCACAGAGAAAACGGGTACGCTCCTGATTGACATTGAAGCAAAGCTGCAAGCGGGAAAAGGCGCAGGCTACGAGCGTTGGGCAAAGGTGTTCAATCTGAAACAGATGGCGCAGACCTACAATTATCTGCGAGAGCATAATCTTCTGAACTATGAGGAACTGAGCGCAAAAACCGACGATGCCACAGCAAGGTTTCATACCCTGTCTGCAAAGATCAAAGCGTCCGAACAGCGCATGGCAGAGATCGCCGTGCTGCGAACGCATATTGTCAATTACGCCAAGAGCCGCGACGTTTATGTGGCGTATCGCAAGGCGGGGTATTCTCGGAAATATCGAGCAGAGCATGAAGCAGATATTCTGCTGCATCAGGCGGCAAAGGCTGCTTTTGATGAGCTGGGCGTGAAAAAGCTTCCCACGATCAAGAGCTTGCAGGAGGAATACGCCAAACTGCTGGCTGAGAAAAAAGCAGCCTATACCGAGTACCGTGCCGCTCGTGATGAGATGCGTGAGCTGCTGATCCATAAGCAGAATATTGACCGAATACTCGGTAAAGACACATATTGTGAAGAACCAAATCAAGACCATGAACGTCAATGACGTTCATGGTCAGAAGCGTTTCGCAGAAACGCGCAGCCGCACATTTTTGTGCGATCAAGGGGTTTTAGGGGCGCTGCCCCTGACAAGCGGAGACCGGTTTTCGTGGTTACGAAAACCGGTCGAAATGCAAAGTGGGTACCACTTTGCCCTGCTTGCCACTTCGTGTTTCGCTGCTCAACACTTCCCGATAATACATTATAATAAATAGAGAATCAGCGTATACAAAAGACTTCGTAAATCTCTGTAAATTTACGAAGCCTTGAAACCAAAAAAATATTTCATTTCTGACTTCATTATACAGCAGAACAGAAAAAAGTCAATGTGATTTGATGGCAAAAAGCCGTGTTTTTCTAAGACATTCTTGAATATCAATTTGCACCAGATTTGTTCTGCGCAGTAATCATTGCTTTTATCAAGCTGTTCGCCGTCAGAATTACCGTCAAAAGGAGGTCATCATTTGGCCAAGACCGGAGAGAACATCTACAAGCGCAAAGATGGACGTTGGGAAGCGCGCTTTATCAGCAGCAGGAAACCAGACGGGCGTGCAAAATACACGTCTATTTACGCGCGCACCTATACCGCAGCAAAGGCCAAGCTAGAGGAGCGAAAACGGATGATCGTGTCTCGTCCTACCGGGAGCTGCCGACTGACGGTAAAAGAGCTTTTCTCGTGCTATCTGTCGCAAGCTGAGATTAAGCCATCTACACGAGCCAGATATATTTTCCTGATCGAGCATCACATTCTACCGGAACTTGGTTCAACGTTTATCGCTTCTCTGACGGCGAATCGGTTTTCTGATTTCCTGAATCGAAAGCGCAAAAGCGGACAGCTGCATGGCGGCGGACTGTCCGCCAAAAGCGTCCGAGACATCGGCGTTTTAATAAAAGCAGCGCTCCGTTTTGCCAGCGCAGAATACCATTTTTATTGTGATGCACTAAATGTCAAACTACCCGCAGCAAAACAGCGGAAGATTGAACCGTTTTCCGCACGGGAGCTTGCCCAAATCGGAAAAGCTTTATTGCCGTCAGCCAATTATAAGGATGTTGGAATCCTCCTATCTGCAACCGGCGGGTTGCGGCTTGGCGAGGTCTGCGCTCTGCGGGTTTCGGACATTGACTTTCAAGCCGGAACCGTAAGCATTGTGCGCGAGGTACTGCGTATCAAAGTGGGCGAAAAGACACAGCTTGTCGTCCAAACACCGAAAAGAGAAAGTTCTATACGCACTGTTCCTCTGCCAAATGACATGATGGCCTGTTTGAAAAGGGCAGTTTCTGGCCTGCCGGAGAACGCCTATGTACTGACAGGACAAGCGGACAAGCCGATGGAACCGCGCACCTATCAATATTACTTTGCATCCGTTTTGCGGCGCTGTGGACTGAAAAGACGTTGCTACCATACGCTCCGGCACAGCTACGCAACGCAATGTATCGAAAAAGGTGTTGACGTAAAGAGCTTGAGCGAAATGCTGGGTCATGCAGATATTACAACGACGTTGCGGCTGTACGTTCACCCGTCTATGGATAATAAGCGAGAAGCTGTTCAGAAAATCAGTTTCCTTGGCGGTGTTGCTTAAAAGCCTATTCGCCGTCAAAATTCTCGTCATCAGAAACGCGGAAAGGGCGATGATTCCAGAGAAATCCTGAGTATCTTCGTAAATTTACAGAGATTTACGAAATTTTGAACCACCAAGATTTGTATGCGTAGATAGTATGCCACATTGTCGTTCGCGCATACGAAACAGGTAGCTTGAAAATTGAATATGCTTATCAACCGAAGAATTGTAATTGCAGGTTATCTCATAGTTTATAGTCTGCAATGAAAGAGCAATGAATCTACTCGCCCGGAACTGTGAGGATGAGCCGGTTTCTAAAGTAGCATGGAGGAAGCGTGAGACAGCGCTACACCACAGGCTATGTGGCCGAAAGGCCGCCATTGCGGAAGAAAATTCCGCGAGAAGGTAGGAAACAGAGCGCGGATGCGTTTGCATCCATAGTCCAAGTCAGGAGAATCGCTTTTCTTCGCCTGCATGGGATGCTGTCTGTTAATGGTCCCGTCAAGTGCAGAGGTCGATAGGCAAAGGGAGATAGCACGATGATCCTATCGGTAATTCGGAACAGGGCGCCGAGTTGTTTCTAAAGTAGAAGCAACTCGGCGTTTTTTGTTTTTCGGAGCAATCGGATCATCTCGCTTTGGCGGGATGATTTGTTTTTGACCAGAATTTTGATAGGAGGATCATCTGCGATGGATGAACAGCAACGGCAAGCATATCAAGACCAGATCAACTATGGCCACATTGAGCGTGTCATTGCGTACAGAAATGTGCAATTCGTTATCGACCATCAACATGATACGCTGGAGCAACTATCTACATATTTGAAGTCCTGCATGGAGGAGATCGGACATCCGCCCGCCATGGTTGAGGTTATCGGCGGCGAGTATATTGAATACCGCTTTGGCTCATGGCAAAATGCAATCCGTTCTTTTTACGCTGGAAAAATCACAAACATCAAAAATCCACCTCATTTCCGTGATCGCAAAATTGTCCAAGATATATGTGAAATTGAACTGAGGCGACTTGCAGCAAAGAATGCTGCATCTTCTGAAAAGGAGGTGCAGCGATGAACCCGCATAGAACGTATGAGGAGAATATGGCGGCGCTTAAAAAAGTCTTGACGCAACGCACTTACACGGCGCTGTCTCACAGGAACATTGAATTTATTCTGAAATATCAAAATGCGTCACAGCAGGAATTGACCGCTTATCTGCGCCGATGTCAAGCAGAACTGGGGCATATCCCCGGACGGACAGAAGTAATTGGCGGCGACTTTATTGAGCTTCGGTTTCGTGGTTGGGTAAATGCACTTTGCGCCAGCGGCGTGAAAAGGGAGCTTGCGGTAAAGCGTGGTACGCCTGCACTGGATAAAACCGCACTGTTTCAAGCGGAGTTCAATACGCAGCGCGAGTTGGACAGAACTGCCAAGGCCGAAGCGAAAAAGGCAAATAAGAGCAAAGAGAAACCGCAGCTTCAAGGCAAAGGCCGCCGGTTCCGCGCGGATCTTCTCCTAGATGAGAAAATCACGGGAAGAACAATGTATGCGCTTCAACTGCAAGGGTTCAAATGCCCGCAAAATAAGAATGTGCGGAAAACGCAGGAGTTCAAAACCGAGTACCAGCGACAGCTCACAAAATTCCGGCAGGAGCAGGCCGCAGAGAAAGCGGCTAAGCGTGTAGCGCGTCAAGCCGAACAGCAGGAACCGGCTGCGGATGAAAGCACACAATAATTTATTTGCACAATCCGGTTTGGGAACGGATTTGCACATAGACCTGATCTCATCCCCCTGAGATCGAACTGCCAGTGCGTCAATCCCCGGCGCGCAGAAATCCCCGGCTCTGCGAGGGAACACAGAGCCGGGGGGATTTCAGAAGCACTTGCCCATCTTAGATTGGGAACACCGTAGGTTACGCAATCCTACGTTCCATTTTTACAAAATTGCGGGCGGTTTGGATCGCCCCAACCGAGCTGCCTAACGTGGGGCAAAAATTATAAAGGAGAGTATCAAAATGAAGAATTTCAAAAAACTGACTGCTTTGCTGCTGGCTCTCGTTATGGTCTTTGCACTGAGTGTCAGCGCATTTGCGGCAACGACGGTCGTCACGACGCAGGATGAATCGGTTCTGAAGCTGGAGTCCACTGGCAATACCGTTTCCTACATGGCAACGACAGTAGATGGCGGCGTAAAAGATGGCGTTACATACGAAACTACTACAACCTATACTTATGCAATTAAGACATCTGCAAGCAAGGTTAGCGTAACAGCAACGCTGGGCAATAGCGACTACTACTATACGCTCAATGGCGACGAGATGAGTGCAAATACGTTTGAACTCACCAAGAACACGCACAATGAGTTGGTCGTTTATGATAGCAACGACAAAGAGGTTCGCGCCTTTGATATTACTGTTGCCGATGCTACTGCTGTCAACGTAACGATTGAAATTAACTGCTATAACGCTAAGACATTTGTTGATGCAAATCCCAGCTCTACTGCGGTGTCTGCCTATAATACGCTGAATTCTCATATGGGTTTCAATGATAGCGGCAAGATGACCACTGTTGTATCGCTGAGCCTCCCCTCTGGCTCCACTGCAATGGATGCTCTGTATGCGCTTCAGGAGCAGAAAGGTTTCACGATTAGCGGCACTGGCAGCGCAACCGGCACGGCTGGCACTGTCTACACCTATATCTCCGCAATGGACGGTCTCGGTGAGAAGATGTGCGGCAGCTGGTCTGGCTGGTGCTATGTTTCCACCATGCCCGGTAAGACCTACACCATGCCGATGGTCGGTGCGGCTGGCTACTCTCTGACTGAGGGTGAGCACATTACTTGGGTTTATACCTGCAACTATTCCGACATTGCTACTGCTATTAACGGATAATTCCTTTAAGCAGGTGTTCGTTTAGTCTCTTTCTCCGCACAGGCTCCGAATTTCGGAGCCTGTGCGGATTGTAAAATCTTAAATTTGATCATTACGTCTCCTGCTTTGGCACGAGCGTTATATATTCGGAGGTTCATATGCGAGAGAAAGGGCACGGAAACAAGCTCGGCCAGAAGCAGATTGGCAGACTGATTTCCGTTTTTCTTGTGCTGACAATGCTCCTTGGAATTATGCCGGTCTCCGTATTCGCAGCACAGGATTCGGATACCCTGTCAGATATTCCAGAAATCAGCACAATAGAGGATCAGCAGTCTGGCAGTTTGTCAGACTTTTATAATGTTGAGGATGTAACTGCACTGCCTGACGATAATGTGACATCTACTGCACCGAAGAATGTTGATGGTGTATATCAGATCGGCACGGCGGCAGAACTGATGTGGTTTGCATCCGCGATCAACGATGGAACTGCCGAGACGCAGGATGCTGTCCTGACAACGAACATTGATCTTGGCAATCAGGAATGGACACCGATCGGCAACGATACAAAACAATATACCGGCACTTTTGATGGTGCAGGCCATAGTGTTGAAAATCTATGCATTACAACTGGTGCAAAATATCTTGGATTGTTTGGCTATGTGAATAACGGAACGATTCAGAACCTTACCGTTGATGGTAACATTACCATCAGCACTTACACAGATGCAACTGGCAACCTTTATGCAGGCGGTATCGGCGGCTGGGTAAAGGGTAATATCAAAAATTGCAGCAACAAAGCAAATATTTCCCTGAGTGGCATTACAGTTAAATATCCCTCGGTGGGCGGAATTTGCGGAACGCTTGGCGTTCGCAAAGGAAACTATATCCTTGTCGGCTGCACAAACAGCGGAAATATCTCGCTCACTGCAAATCCGGGTACAGCAAAAGGTGAAGCACAGGCGGCGGGCATTGCAGGCGGACTGAACGCCTATGCAAAAATTGAATCTTGCTATAACAGCGGCTCTGTAAATGTGCAGCTTACCGGCTTTGGTACTGCTGAATACGGTGGCATCACAAATGTTGCCGGAACGCAGAACGCGGTTAATGTGAATAATTGCTATACCACAGGCAGCGTCAGTGGAAGATTCGACTCGTCCTACGGCGAATGCACCATGTGTGGCGGTGCCTTGATAGGTAAATTTGGCGGAAATGCATCTTGTTATCCGACGAGCTGTGCCTATCTCGAAAGCACATACACTGGAACTGGTATGAGCGACGGAAATGGGCAGGCGATTGCTAATGCAGTAAGCGGCATTTCCGCAAAAACGTCGGACGAGCTAAAATCCGCGGAGTTCCTTGCAGCTCTAAATGGTGCGACTCCGATCACGGATTACACTGTCACTTGGGTCGCTGGCGCAGACGGTTATCCCACGATCAGCCGTAGCAACGATGAACCGCAAAATACAGCTCCGGATCGTAAGAGCGGTGTTGCAGCAACAGCGACGGCAAGCGTCACTGTCAACACACCTTATGAGCTGGATCTGTCCACTATTTTTGAAGATGCAGATAATGATCCTCTGACATACAAAGTCCAGATTGATGCTGCTGATGCAGTTGCAGCAAATCAGAATTATAGCTATACACCGAGTTCCGTAGGTGAAACAGTTCTGATCTTTACTGCAAATGATGGAAAAGTAGATTCCACGGATACTTACACCGTTACGCTGACGGCAACTGGGGCATCTACCGCACCAAAGATTGTTGATGGTGCATACCAGATTGGCACAGTGGCAGAGCTGATGTGGTATGCATCCGCGATCAACGATGGAACTGCCGAGACGCAGGATGCTGTCCTAACAACGAACATTGATCTTGGCAATCAGGAATGGACACCGATCGGCAACGATACAA
>ERZ791736.230-NODE-230-length-17576-cov-3.746704_pt1 | contig 17576 bp, 11 predicted proteins | sample MGYA00509940_ERZ791736 | MGnify/ENA primary metagenome ERZ791736 (study PRJEB30046, sample SAMN00792014) | human gut metagenome | study: EMG produced TPA metagenomics assembly of the A metagenome-wide association study of gut microbiota in type 2... | reverse complement strand
GGTTGGGTATTTATTTTGCGTATTCCACGACCTTGGTCTCCCGCAGGACGTGAACCTTGATCTGGCCGGGGTATTCCAGCTCGTTCTCGATGCGCTTGGCCAGCTCCCGCGCCAGAATGACCATCTGGTCCTCGGACACCTGCTCGGGCTTGACCATGACGCGGACCTCGCGGCCGGCCTGGATGGCGTAGCTCTTCTCCACGCCGGGGTAGGTGCCGGTGATCTCCTCCAGCTTTTCCAGACGCTTGATGTAGTTCTCCAGATTCTCGCGGCGGGCGCCGGGGCGGGCGGCGGAGATGGCGTCGGCTGCCTGCACCAGACAGGCCACCAGCGTCTTGCACTCCACGTCGCCGTGGTGCGCCTGAATGGCGTGGATGATGTCTTCCTTCTCGCGGTACTTGCGGGCGTACTCCACGCCCAGCGCCACATGGGTACCCTCGAACTCATGGTCAAGGGCCTTGCCGATATCGTGGAGCAGACCGGCGCGCTTGGCGGCCTGTACGTCGGCGCCCAGCTCGGCGGCCATCATGCCGGCGATATGGCTGACCTCGATAGAGTGCTGCAGCACGTTCTGGCCGTAGCTGGTGCGGTAATGCAGGCGACCCAGCAGCTTCTGCAGCTCGGGGTGCAGGCCGCGGACGCCGGTCTCCAGCACGGCGCGCTCGCCCTCGGCGCGGATGACGCCGTCCACCTCGCGGCGGGCCTTCTCCACCATCTCCTCGATATGGGTGGGGTGGATGCGGCCATCGGCGATGAGCTTCTCCAGCGCCAGACGGGCCACCTCGCGGCGGACCGGCTCGAAGCAGGAGACGGTGATGGCTTCGGGGGTATCGTCGATGATAAGATCGGCACCGGTCAGGGTCTCCAGTGTCCGGATGTTGCGGCCTTCGCGGCCGATGATGCGGCCCTTCATCTCGTCATTGGGCAGGGGAACCACACTGACGGTGATCTCGGCCACATGATCGGCGGCGCAGCGCTGGATGGCGGTGGCCACGATCTCGCGGGCGCGCTGATCCGCTTCGTCCTTGGCGCGGGCCTCGATCTCCTTGATCTTCAGCGCCGTCTCATGGGTGACCTCGGACTCCACCTGGGCGATCAGGTACTCCTTGGCCTGATCCGCCGTGAAGCCGGAGATGCGCTCCAGCATCTCGGTCTGGCTGCGCTTGATGAGCCGGATCTCCTCCTGCTCCTTATCGGCGGCGGCGTGCTTCTGGGCCAACGCTTCCTCTTTCTTTTCGATCATCTCGGTCTTGTGATCGAGATTTTCCTCTTTCTGCTGCAAACGGCGCTCCTGCTTCTGCTGCTCGGCGCGGCGTTCTTTGACCTCTCTCTCGTATTCGCTGCGGTTTTTCAAAATCTCTTCTTTTGCTTCGAGAAGCGCTTCCCGCTTTTTACTCTCAGAGCTTTTAATTGCCTCGTTGATGATGCGCGTGGCTTCTTCCTCCGCGCTGGAGATTTCTTTTTCCGCTACGCGCTTGCGGTAGCGAATGCCGAGGAGGAAAAAGACCACCGCCGCCACAGCGAACGCGGCTGCTGCCACGATCCAACCTGTTACGGTCACTGTTCATTCCTCCTATGTTGTGATGGGTTGTATGGGCCGGCACAAAATGTGCCATAGAAAATAATCGAAAGGTACCCCTGTCCCCTCGATGATAATCCTTCATAATTCTAAACACATTGCGGGCAACTGTCAAGGGAAATTGGGAAAAATCCCCCTCCTTTTTTGGGCAAATGCACGGTTTTGTGCAGGTCACTGGATATAGGACGCGGCGGCGTAGCCCAGTTGACCCTGATAGCCCACGCTGTACCAGCCGCCGTACTGTCCGTAGACCGTCACCACGGCGCCGGAGGGCAGCTGAGCCGCCACCCTGCCCTGCTGCGACGGGTACTCCCGCAGGTTCAGGTTCCCCGACTGGGTGCGGACTGTGCCGCGCCACGGGGTAATGGGCGTGATGAAGGGCAGGCCGAAATACTCCGTCAGGGACAGCACCAGATTGGCGGCGATGGACTGGATGTTGTTCTGCACCCAGCGGGCATCGGCATAGTTGTCGTGATATCCCAGCTCCAGCAGCACCGCAGGCATGCGGGGCTGGCGCACCTCCCCCAGGGCGGTGGTGGAGCGGGCATAGACCTTTTCCGGCAGGGGGTAAATGCTCTTGAGATTTCGCACAAAGATGTCGGCGGCCCGCCGGCCGTTGGCGCTGCCCGGGTAGTAGAAGGCGATAATGCCGCGGACGGCGCCCTCCCGGCTGCCGTCGGTGCTGGCGTTGGAGTGGAGGGCCAGATAGAAGTCGTAGTTCCCTGCATTGCCCTGACGGATGGAGCTGGCCGCCGTCATCTCCGGCGTGTTGCGACCGAAGCGGATGGTGTTGGCGGTGAGGTACGGCTCCATGGCGTCGGCGATGAGGTTCATGAAATGCTCCTCGCTGCCCGCGCCGGTGATGTACGGGTTATATTCCTGCGTGGATGGACTGAGATAGATGCTGGGCATGGTCATTCCCCTTTCCTTTTTGCTGCACTATAAATATATGGAAATGACGGCGGAGATGTGTTATCATGGAGGCACGAAATGAAAGGCGGTATGTACCATGAAAGCTCCACGTCCCTACGCTAAGATCACCATCACGCCCAAGGGCGAGGCCGCGCTGACCGGCGGGCACCCCTGGGTCTACGAGGGGGAGGTCACCGCCGTGGACGGCGGGCCGGAGGACGGCGCGCTGGTGGACGTGGTAAGCCGCCGCGGCAGCTGGCTGGGCTGCGGGTTCTACAACAGCCGCTCCAAGATCCGGGTGCGGCTGGTGAGCCGCAACGCCAACGACGACTTCTCCGACGCCTTCTGGGAGCGGCGCATCCGCTATGCCTGGGAGTACCGCAAGGTGGTGATGGGCGAGACGGACAGCCGGTGCTGCCGCGTGATCTTCGGTGAGGCCGATCTGTTCCCGGGTCTGACGGTGGACCGGTTCGAAAGCGTGCTGGTGACCCAGACGCTAAGTCTGGGCATGGAGCGCATCAAGGACCGGCTGTTCCCTCTGCTGGTCAAGGTGCTGCGGGAGGACGGACAGGACATCCGCGGCATCTACGAGCGCAACGATGTGGCCATCCGCGGTCTGGAGGGCATGGAGCAGAACAAAGGATGGTATCCCCTGCCCGGTGAGACGCCGCCGGAGCGCACCGACGTGGACATCGTGGAAAACGGCATCACGTATACCGTGGACTTTGAGAATGGGCAGAAAACCGGCTTTTTTCTGGACCAGAAGTACAACCGGCTGGCGGTGGCCCGTCTGGCCAAGGGGCGGACGGTGCTGGATTGCTTCACCCACACCGGCTCCTTCGCCCTCAATGCCGCCAAGGGCGGGGCGGCCCACGTCACCGCCGTGGATGTGTCGGAGTTCGCGGTGCAGTGCGCGGCGGAGAATGCGCGGCGCAACGGGCTGGACGGCGTGATGGACTGCGCGGCGGCCAATGTGTTTGACCTGCTGCCTCAGCTGGAGAAGGAGCCGCGGAAATACGACTTCATCATTCTGGACCCGCCGGCCTTCACCAAGAGCCGCAAGACAGTACACAGCGCCATGTCCGGCTATAAGGAGATCAACTACCGCGCCATGAAGCTGCTGCCCCGGGGCGGATATCTGGCCACCTGCTCGTGCAGCCACTTCGCCACGGAGGAGCTGTTCGTCAGGATGCTGCACAGCGCCGCCCGTGACGCAGGGGTACAGCTGCGGCAGATCGAGGCGCGGCAGCAGTGCGCCGACCACCCCATCCTGTGGGGCGTGGACGAGACGAACTACCTGAAATTCTTCCTGTTTCAGGTGGTGTGAGGGCAACAAAAAAGCAGCAGCGTGACCGGCGGTCACGCTGCTGCTTTTTGTCTTGTCAGGCGGCGGGGTCCTGGGGCTCCGCGGTGTCCTCCTCCCCTGCCTGCGGCAGGGCGGCATCAGGCGCAGCCGGTGCGGCCGCGCCGGTGCGGGTGACGCTGTCGGCGGTGAGGATGACGCCCTCGCCCTCGGCGTAGCGGACGGTGACGCTGTCGCCCACGTTGTAGATGACGGTCTCCGGCGCCGCGGCGGCAGAGATGACATAGTAGGCGTCGCCGGTGTTCAGGCGCAGGTAATACAGGGTGTTGCCGTCCACCACGGCGGAGCGGATGTCCTCGATGATGCCGGTGATCTCGCCCTGCCCCGTGACGGGCAGCTGGGCATCGTCGCCGGAGACAAGGCCCTTCTCCGCCAGAATGCGGCGGTAATTGGCCTCGCACTCCGCCACGGTGTCGCCGGTGGCCACGATCTGGTACTGGCTGACGTTGACCATGGCGTACATCTTCACCAGCTGGGCCGCGTCCTTCAGGGCCATGAAGTACGTGGGCTGGTCGGAGATGTTCAGCAGCAGCGGGAACGTGGCGGTGTACTTCATCTGCTGGACCTGACCCTGGGCGCTGTCCATGGCGGAATATTCCTTGGCGCCGGCCACCAGATAGAAGCGGGTGTCCTTGGTGCGCTGGTTGGACAGGATGAAGCCGATGTTGGACTCGTCGGACACCACGGAGGTAACGCCGGTATACATATACACATCGTCGCCGATGGCGATGTAGTTATAGCCCTCGGTGGTGACGGTGACATCGCGCTGACCGAACAGGGAGTTGATAAAGCCGTTGATATACGCGCCGTGGTAGTCATACTGCTGCATGATGAGGTCGGCGGTGTAGACGTGGTCCACCCAGTTGGGGACGCTGCCCGTCTCGTAGTAGGTGCTCTCGCCGGTGACGGCGTTCACCAGCACCGCGCCGATGATGTCGCGGCCGCCGAACAGGCCGATGGTGTGGCTGACACGGGGGCAGACCCACCAGGGATCGCCGTTTTCGTCGATCTCAAAGGCGGGATCGTCGAACATAAAGGTGGGATAGCGGAGCCGCAGGTGGCGGTTCAGGTTGCGGCCGAAGTGCTCGGCGGTGGTGTAGCGGATCCCCTCGTCCAGACGCACCACCTCCACGTTCTGGGTGACCATGTCGATGATGAGATAGGCGGGCAGGCCCTGGGAACGGTTGTTCAGCCACTTGATAAGGTCGCCGTAGCGCAGGGGCGTCACGCGGACGGGGCGGCCCTGATAGTTGATCTGCGTGTAGTCGTCGGCCACCTCGAACTGGGACACCATGTCCGCCAGCTCGCCCAGCTTGCGGTTGCCCAGCTTCATGGCGGACTCGGCGTCCAGCATGGGGATCTGGTCGTAGCTGATCTCCTCCACCTCAGCGGCAAAGTCGCCGTCCTGGACGGTCAGCAGGTCGCGGTAGTCCTTGGCGCGGAACAGCTGCCAGCCCAGCACCGCGCCTACCAGTGCGGTGGCTGCCAGGGCTACGGCGACGATGAGAGGGACGGTACACTGCTTCTTCAGGAAGTCGAAGTAGCCCTTGGCACCGGCGCCCTGAAAGCCGGAGGTCAGGACGGCGCAGACGCCGTACACCGCGCAGCACAGCAGCACGAAGATGTAGAATTCCTCGCTTTTGAGGTTGATGGGCGGCAGCACCGCATAGTAGTAGATGGCGGCAAATACCAGCGTCACCGCCAGATTCAGCAGTGTGCGGCCCAGAGGTGTGCCCACGGGCTTATGTTCCTTTTTGGGGCGGGGCTGGCGGGCAAAGCCCTGAAAGTTGGGGTCGTTCCAGTTTGTGTTCATAGGCAGTTCCTTTCTGTGTTTTGGCACTTTAAGGATATTATACCCGATGGCGGGGGTTTTGTATAGGGGGTGGGGATGTTTTGCATCTGCGGATGCGCAAACGAAATCTCCCCCCTGATTTTGACAACAAGCCGTATAAAATGTCAAAAGAATCACCCTGCGTATCACTGCGCAGGGTGATTTTTTTATGACAGGCAGGTACATCTGCCAACCGTACACTGACACTCAGGCCAGGATGTCCGTCAGGTCATTCAGCCCCATGGACCGGGCGATGACCAGCACATGGTCGCCCTCCTCAATGGTGGTCATGCCGCCGGGGATCATGGTGACGCCGCCGCGGACAATGGCTGCCAGCAGCACGCCGCTGCGCAGCTGCAGATCCTTCAGGGGCACGTGCAGCAGGCGGTTGGAGGTGCCTCTGGCCAGAAACTCCAGAGCCTCCACCTGGCCGCCCAGCAGCTTGTACAGCGACTCCACGGCCATGCCCTCGGAATTGGCCAGGGCGCGGACGTAGCGGGTGATCTGGTTGGCGATGATGTCCTTGGGGCTGATGATGCTGCCAAGGCCAGTGTCCTGCACCAGCTCGATGTAGTTGGGGCGGGTCATCTTGGCCAGCACCTTGCGGACTCCGGCGCGGCGGGCCGACATGGCCATCAGCAGGTTCTCCTCGTCGCGGCCGGTCAGAGACACGAAGCCGTCGGCACCGAAGATATTCTCCGCCTGAATGAGGTCGTTGTCCGTGCCATCGCCCTCGATGATCATGGTCCCCGGCAGGTGCTGGGACAGGAACAGGCACTTGTCGTGATCCTGCTCTACGATGCGGACATGGGTATTGGTGCGGGCCAGCTCCCACGTCAGGTACATGCTGATGCGGCTGCCGCCCAGCAGGGCCACGTTCTTCACCCGATGGAGAGGGCGGCCCATGACCTTCAGCATCTTCTGGAGCTCACCCTTGGTGCCCACCAGATACAGCCGGTCGTCGGCCCGGGGCACAAAGGAGCCGTTGGGAATGATGCACTCGTCGCCCCGCTGGGCGGCGCAGATCAGCACGTCCGCCCTGCGCTCGCCGTGGAAGCTGCTGAGGCTGTGGCCCACCAGCGTGTCCTCCGGCAGGGCCTGCAGGCCGATCATATCGATGCGGCCGCCGGCAAAGGGCTCCACGGAGATGGCGGCGGGAAAGCTGAGGATGCGGGCTATCTCCTGCGCCGCAGCCAGATCGGGGTTGATGACCATGTCCAGTCCGATCTCCCGCTTCAGGATGTCCGCATCCTGCCGGTACTCGGTGTTGCGGACGCGGGCCACGGTATGACGTGCGCCCAGACTCTTGGCGATGAGGCAGCAGACCATGTTGGTGTCATCCACGCCGGTGACGGCGATGACCAGATCCGCCGAGCGGACGCCGGCGTCCATCAGGACGCTGATGGACGCGCCGCTGCCGTGGACGCACATAACATCCATCGTACTGTCGGCGCGGGACAGGTGGGCGACCTCGTTGTCCACCATGACGATGTCGTGCTTCTCCTGGGTCAGCTGGCCGGCGATGGCGTAGCCCACCTTGCCGCAGCCCACAATGATGATCTTCATGCTTCCTCCTCCCCGCCCGATGAGGGCGCGGCATGTTTCTTTCGATGGATCAGGGACGCGGACAGCTCCGCGCCCAGTATCAGGACCTGCCCCGACATATACAGCCACAGCAGTACCACCACGATGGTGGCGATGGAGCCGTACAGCTGCGCATACCGGGCCATATTTTCCACATAATAGGAAAAGGCCATGCTCAGCAGCAGCCATGCCGCCAGAGAGCTGCCTACGCCGGGCAGTACCTCCCGCAGGGGGCGGCGCTGCCCCAGCGCCAACTGGTACAGGATGCCCAGCGAGATGGCCATGACAAGACCCAGAATGATAAAGCGCAGGTAGCCCCAGACGCTGATGAACGTCTCCGACAGCGGGAGAAAGCCGGACAGGAAGTACAGTGCGCGGCGGCCTACCACCACCAGCGCCAGCGTCAGTCCGATGACGAAGATCATCCAGATCGTGAACAGCAGTGTGCGCAGCTGACCCAGCAGGATATTCTCCGGCGCGCTGCGGCCGAATGCCTTGCGCAGCGAGTGCATCAGGCAGCCGGTGGAGCGCATGGGAAACCAGATGGAGAAAACCAGGCTGAACCACAGCAGCTGGCGGCTCTGGTTGGCGGCCACATACTCCAGATACGTGCGGATGATGTCCACCACATCCGACGGGAGAATGGGCGCCAGCACCGCCGTGATGCTGGCGATGTCCAGCTCCAGCACACCCAGCAGGGTGCTGACGAAGATCAGCAGCGGGAAAATGGCGAACAGCAGGTAGTACGTCAGGGCCGCGCTGTCACGGGCCACATCGTGGACATAGTAGCGGCGGATCATGTCGCCCGCCAGACGGCCGAAGCCGGTCCTGGGCGCATAGAGTTTCGATGTTTTCATAAGCAGAGACCCTCCGTGGGGTTTATTGTATCACAGGGCGGCACAAAATAAAAGGGAAATCTCGGCAGCGGGGCCGCTATCCCCTCTGCCGCAGGGGTTTTACAGTCTTTCTTTTTTATGACATTTTTATAAATTTTTCGTTTTTCCTATTGGCGCGCATAAAAATCCGTGGTATACTACGACAGCTTTAAGTGGAAATTCTTTACAAAAAGTGAGGACCGATATATGGACAATCTTACGAAGCTGGTCCGCGATGAGATCTCGCGGCAGTACCGCAGCGTGCGGCAGTTCGCTTTCTCTGTGGACATTCCCCTCTCCACCATCAACAGTGCCCTGCATAACGGTGTCGGCGGGTCCTCCTTCGACACGGTGATGCGCATCTGCAAGATCTTGGGCATCAAGGCCATGTCGGACGATGCCGCCCTGTATCTGACGGACGATACCGAGCGTCTGCTGACCCAGTACGCCAAGCTGGACGACTACGGCCGCCATACCATCTCCTCCGTGATGCAGGTGGAGTATGACCGATGCAGCGGTGAAAAGTAAAAAAACGGAACCCCTGTATAAAGCCGGCACAGGCCGCACAAAACAGGCACGAACCGCCGTCCCGTTCGGGACGGCGGTTTTTCTGCTGCAAGCGTTACATAATGCCGGATTTTTCCTTGCTGGCGGCGATGGCCGCGTTCAGCTTGCGGGCAGGGTAGTACACCAGCAGGCCGAATAGCGTGAACAGCACACACATGCCCAGCAGGATCAGGGCGCAGCGGAGGTATGTGCGGCCGTACATGCCGCCGATGGTCTCGCGGAGCATATCCATGCCGTAGTGGAAGGGCATGAAGGGATACAGGCGCCGGAACAGCTGAGGCAGCACATCGATGGGATAGGAGCCGCCGGAACCGGCCACCTGCAGCACCATGATGATGACGGAGGCGGCCAGACCCACGTTGTCCAGAGAGTAGACCAGCGCATAGTTCATGGCGGCGAAGTTCAGAGCGCACACGCAGCAGCCCAGTACGAACAGCGCAGGCTCCGCCGTCTCCATGCCCACGAAGTGCAGGCAGCCGAAGGCCGTCACCAGTGCCTGAGCCATGGCCATGCAGAAATAGGTCAGAAAGCGTCCGAAGTAGCGCTGGACGCCGCGGCACTGCCGGAACTCCGGCTGCGTCACAGGGACCTTCACCATCACTGCGGTCAGCAGGCTGCCCACGAACAGAGCCAGCATCACGTAATACGGCGCCATGGCGGAGCCGTAGTCCCTGATCTCATAGATGATCTGCGTGTTCATCTGCACGGGGGAGGCCAGATACTCCGCCATGCTGTCGGAATCGCTCTCCATCAGCTCCACGAACCGCCGGAAGGCGGTGCTGTCCGCCACGCGGCGGACGTCCGCCTCCATATCGGCCAGATAGCCGGAGACACTCTGCGCCAGCGCGGCACCGGCGGCAAGCGTGGGCTGCGCTGAGGCCACAGCGCCGGAATAGGAGCGCAGCGTGTCGGAGACGCTGCCCAGCGTACCGGAGGAGGCGGTCAGCAGGTCCTGCACGGCGCGGAGAGAGGACTGCGCCCGTTCACCGGCATCGTGGATGTAGTCGCTGACCTGCCGGTTGGTGCTGACGGCGGCGGTACGCAGGGTCTGACGGACCTTTGCCACCATGGCCAGCAGCTCATCCTGCACCTGAGAGATGCCGGAGCCGTCCACGGCGGTGCGCAGCTCCTCCAGACCGGAGATGGCGGCGTCCAGCTGGGCCTGCACGTCCTCGTCGGAGGTCAGGTCTCTGGCCGTCTCCAGCGCGGCGATCATCTTGTCGATGCGGGCGTTGACCTTCTCGTGCGCGGCGTCATCCGCGGGGCCCATGTCCACCGCGCCCAGCATGTCCTCCAGATCGGACAGGGTATCGTCGGCGGCGTCCAGCACCCGCAGCAGGTCGGCGGAGGCGTCATCCGCCGCGTCAAGGCCGGAGCCGATAAGGCGGACGGTGCTGCCCACGGTCTCGGAGGCGTCCCCCAGGGTACTGCGTGCGTCGGTGATGGTGATGGCAGAGGCGGCCAGCAGGCTGTCAGCCCCGTCCATCACATCCTGCAGTGAGCGGAGCACCTGCGCCAGCTCGTCCATGTCCCGCTGGGCGGCGGACAGCTTCTCCAGCAGGCCGTCGGCGATGTCGCGGCCGTCCAGACCCATGGCCTTGAATACGGAACCGGCGGTGGTCAGGGCATCGGCCACCTTCTCCAGAATGGTGGTGTTGATCTGCTCCTGCACGGCGGTCTTGGCCTTGCTGGTGATCTTGGGCGCGATGGCGTTCTTTTTCTCGTTTTCGTAATACTGTATCTGGGGGTGGCGCAGGTCTCCCTCCAGAATACTGACGAAGTCGCCGGTGAATTCCGGCGGCAGGATCAGCGCGGCGTAATAGTCGCCGGCGTTCACGCCGTCCAGCGCCGTCTGGGCACCATCCACAAAGACCCAGCCCATCTGGTCGTTGCTCTCCAGCCCACGGAGCACCAGCTCGCCGATGTTGACATGAAGGCCCAGCACATCGCAGCCGTCGTCCTCGCTGGCCACGGCCACCTTGATGCGGCTGGTGGAGGCGGTGCCGTAGGGGTCCCAGTTGGACAGGATGTTGAACCACGCATACAGGCAGGGCACCAGGCACAGTCCCAGCATGACCACCACAGCCACCACGCTGGCGGTCAGGCGCTTCCAGTCGGCGCGGAAAATGTTCCAGATCTGTTTCACCGCTCCCCCTCCTTTTTATGGTCAGCCGCAGGGCGGCGCAGGTCGTCGGACAGATTCTGTAGCGCGCGGGTCAGCAGCGCCAGATCGTCCGCCAGCCTGTTGGGGTCCTCCAGCACGTGCTCCCAGCCGGAGGGCAGGGTGACGTAGGGGCCGGCGGGCCCGGCAGGCTCCGCCGGTGCGGCGGCCTGCTCCGCAGCGGCGGGCGAGGCCGTAGAGACAGGCTCCGTCACAGGGGCAGGCTCCGCCGGTCCGTCAATAGCAATAGCCTCCGGCGCAGCGGGAGCCGTCGCGGGAACGGCGGTCTCCGGCAGGGCCTCCCGCTTGCCCCGGCGGCGCAGCCGCGTATGGGGCAGCCGCGGTGCGGCGGGCAGCTCCGGCAGCTCTATGAGCCCGTCGAAAACGCCCTCCCGCAGCTGGGCGATGTCCCGCAGCTTCTTTTGCAGCTCGTAGTCCATATACTCCACGGCGATGAGGTACGCCGCCACGGCGAACATGGACAATATCCACAGCATCAGGGTGAACACCTTATTGCCGTCGGCCAGGAACATCAGGAGCATCAGCCCCACGGTAACGGCCAGCAGGGCCCGCAGGCCGCTGCGAATACGGCGCTGGTTGGCGCGGTGCAGCGCACCCACCTCCTCCAGCAGGCGGTCATACAATTTCTGGTAGTCGCGTTCTGTTGACATGGGTCGTGCGCCTCCTTTACAGCAGTTCCGTCTCCTCCAGCTTCTCCTCCATGAACCGGTTCAGGCCCATGAAGGGGCGGCGAACCAGCAGGCCGATGAGCAGTGCCGCCGCGACAAACAGCAGCAGGAAGGCGAGCTGCCGGATGTAGTAGTCGCCGTACAGGCCGCAGATGCACTCGCGCATGGCGTCGATGGCATAGGGGAATGGGAAGAAACGGTAAATCTTCTGGTAGATCTCCGGCAGCAGCTCGATGGGGAACGTGCCGGAGGAGCCGGCGATCTGCATGACCATGACGACCACCACCAGCGCCTTGCCCACGTCGCCGAAGGACAGGGCCAGCGAGTAGATCAGCAGGCTGAAGGTGAAGGCAGTCAGGGACGCCGTCAGGTACAGCAGGCCCGGGTGCTCGCACTGGATGCCCAGCAGGTACAGGTCGCCGGTGACAATAACGGCCGCCTGTATCTGGCTGAGCAGGAAGAAGAACAGATAGCGGCCAAAGTACAGCTCCGCCGGTGTGGGGTCGATAAGCCCGTCGGTGCGGGCGTGGACCTTGATGAGGGTGGACAGGATGACGCAGCCCACCCAAATGGCCAGCGTGGTATAGAACGGCGCCATGGCGGAGCCGTAGTTCTCGATGGGATAGACCTTATGGACGGTGGTCTGCACCATCTGGGGGAAATACTGGCTGTACGCGATGGGGTCGCCGCCCAGTATCTCCAGCAGCATGTCCATATACTCGTCGGCGGACAGGCCCTCCAGCTTGTCGATGGTGTCGGACAGGGCGCTCACCATGCGCTCCGCTGCGGGGCGCAGCAGGTCCACGGTGGTGTTCAGCGCCGCCGTGGTGTCGGACAGAGCGGCCTGCAGCGCCCTGGCATCGGCGGACAGGGCCCTGACGCCGGAGAGGGTGTCGGACACATCGGACACCACGGTGTCCAGCTGGCGGCGCAGGTCGCTGTCCGTGATGGGCAGACTGCCGGTGAGGTCGCGGATGGCGTCCGTCAGGGCGCCGCAGTCTTCCAGCAGACCGCTGACATCGCTGGCGGCGGCCAGAGCGTTCAGGTCGCCTTGCAGCTGGCTGCACTTCCCTGCCAGCGCCCGGAGCCGGGCGATCTGGGCGGAGACAAGATGCCCGCCGGACAGGGCGGAATCCTCCAGCCTGTCGGCCAGCGAGGTCAGGCGGCCGCTGAGCCGCCCCATCTCCGCTGCGGCGGCTGTCAGCTGCTGCTGCACGTCGGGCAGCTCCGCGCTGTCCTGTATCTCGTCCATGCGGTCCAGCGCCCGCTCCACCTTGGCCAGCGCGGTATACAGCGCGTGCTGCAGCTCCGCGGCGGTGGCCTCCAGCTCCGAGCCGGAGGGCAGGTTTTTATTGATGTCGGCAATGGCGGCGGCCAGGGCCTCCGCATCGGCGGAGGAGATGCCGCTGCCCCCTGCGGCGCGGAAGGCGTCCATCATACCGCGGCAGCCGGTGAGCACGTCCTGCGCCTGATACAGAAGGCCCTTTACGGCGGTCTCGGGGTCCGTCTCCGTCAGGTCGGCGGCCAGCAGGTTGCTCTGCTCCATGACGCCGCCGATCAACACCTCCAGATAGTTCTCGCTGATGGAGCGCTTCAGCGTCTCCACCGCCGTGTCGGTGATCTTGGTGGCCACGGCGTTCTTCTTGGCGTTTTCGTAGTAAGTGATGGCGGGCCGGCCGTTCCAGTCCGTGAACATGCGGTACATCTTGCGGGAGAAGTCCTCATCGATGACCACGGCGGCGTAGTAATCGCCGGCGCAGACGCCGTCGGTGGCCTCCTTCTCCGTGTCCACAATGACCCAGTTGATGGAGGTGGCGGTCTTGAGATCCTCCAGCACGTCGCGGCCCTTGTTGACGTATTCACCGCCGTCCGTATAGCCCCGATCCAGCGAAGCCACCGCAATGGAGATGCCGCCGGTGCTGCCGTAGGGGTCCCAGTTGGAGTAGATGTTCAGCCAGGCGTACAGGCTGGGCAGCAGGGCGATGGCCAGCACCACCACGCAGGCGAAAAAGCACCTGCTCAGCGTGCGGATGTCCGTTTTGAAGATCGTCCAGATATTACGCATATGTCCTCCCACAGCGGCGCGGTATGAAGCTGCGCCGCTGTATGTTTCTTGCGCGAAAAACCGCAGTATTCATTATACAGAGTACCCTGCGGAAAAAACTACACATTTCGGCGGTTTTGTCTGAAATTTGCGCACAATGGGACGAGAAACAAATACCCCGCAGCGGCAACCGCTGCGGGGTATTGCGTACTATCGCATATTTATGCCAGCGTCATCAGCAGCTCTCTGGCCTTGACGGGCTGACCCTCCTTGATGCGGATGGCCTGCACCGTACCGGCAGTACGGGCGGTGATGGCGGTCTCCATCTTCATGGCCTCGATAATGGCCAGCACCTGATCCTTCTCCACATGGTCGCCCTGCTTGACGCAGACCTTGGACACCATGCCGGGGATGGAGGAGCCCACCTGCATGGGGTCGGACTCGTCGGCCAGCGTGGCCTGCCGCGTCTGCTCCGAGGCGTTGGGGTCACGAACCGTCACCTCGCGGCGCATGCCGTTGAGCTCGAACTGGACGTTGATGGTGCCGTCGCTGTTGCGGTCGCCCAGGCCCAGGTACTTGATGACCAACGTCTTGCCGTCCTCGATGTTGATCTTGTTGGTCTCGCCCAGGGCCATTCCGTTGAAGAACACGTGGCTGCCCATGCGGGTGATGTAGCCGTACTCCTTGCGGTGGCGGCAGAAGTCCTCGTATACCTTGGGATACATGGCGTAGGAGATCAGGTCCTTCTTCTCCGGTCCCTCGTGGAACTGCTCCACCTCCCGGCGCAGCTGATCGAAGTCCACCGGCGGCAGCAGCATGCCCGGGCGGCAGGTGATAGGCTCCTCGCCCTTGAGGACCACCTTCTGCAGATCCTTGGGAAAGCCCCAGGCGGGCTGGCCCATCATGCCCTTGAAGTAGGACACCACGGAGTCAGGGAAGGCCAGTGCCTCGCCGCGGCGGACAATGTTCTCCGGCGTCAGGTCGTTCTGTACCATGAAGATGGCCAGATCGCCCACCACCTTGGACGACGGCGTGACCTTCACGGGGTCGCCCAGCATGTCGTTGACGGTCTTGTACATCTCCTTGACTTCCTCGAACCGGTCGCCAAGGCCCAGAGACTCCACCTGGGGGCGGAGATTGGTGTACTGACCGCCGGGGATCTCATAGCGGTAAATATCGGTGGTATTGGTCTTCAGGCCGTGGTCGAAATTCTCGTAGCGCAGGCGCACGTCGGCCCAATAGTTGCTGAGCTCCTGCACGCGGCGCAGGTCCAGGCCGGTGTCGCGCTCCGTACCGTGGAGCGCGGCCACTACCGCGTCCAACGAGGGCTGACTGGTGAGGCCCGCCAGCGGGGCGCAGGCCACGTCCACCACGTCCACCCCGGCCTCGGCGGCCATCAGCAAGGCTGCCACCTGGTTGCCGGTGGTGTCGTGGGTGTGCAGGTGGATGGGCAGGCCCACCTCCTGCTTCAGGGCGGACACCAGCTTCTTGGCGGCGTAGGGCTTCAGCAGACCGGACATGTCCTTGATGGCCAGCATATGGGCGCCCCGCTTCTCCAGCTCCTTGGCGAGGTTGACATAATACTTCAAGGTGTACTTATCCTTGGTTTCGTCCAGAATATCGCCGGTGTAGCACATGGTGGCCTCCAGCAGCTTGTTCTGGCGGAGGACCTCCTCCATGGCCACCTCCATGCCCGGGAGCCAGTTCAGGGAGTCAAAGACGCGGAACACATCGATGCCCCGCTGGGCGGCCTCCTCCACGAAGGCCCGCACCAGATTGTCGGGATAGTTGGCGTAGCCCACCAGATTGGAGCCGCGCAGCAGCATCTGGAACGGGATGTTGGGGATCTTCTCCCGCAGCAGACGCAGGCGCTCCCACGGGGACTCGTGGAGGAAGCGGTAGGCCACGTCGAAGGTGGCGCCGCCCCACATCTCCAGCGAGAAGCAGTCCCGCAGGATGTCGGCCACGCCATCGGCGCCCTTGACCATGTCGCGGGTGCGCATACGGGTGGACAGCAGGCTCTGGTGGGCGTCCCGCATGGTGGTGTCGGTGAGCAGCAGCTTCTTCTGGTCCAGCACCCACCGCTTCACGGCCTCGGGGCCCTCGGCGTCCAGCAGCTGCTTGATGCCGGGACCCAGAGGCTCCTTTGCCTCCGGGAAGCGGGGGATATCGTACTGCTTGCGCTCGGCGTTGGGATTGGCCACCTGGATCTCGGAGATATAGCGCAGGACGCGGGTGGCGCGGTCGCGGGAGTCCACGATCTCAAACAGCTCCGGCGTCTCGTCGATGAACTTGGTGTGGCACTGACCGCTGATGAACGTGGGATGGGCCAGGATATTGGTGACAAAGGGGATGTTGGTCTTGACGCCGCGGACACGGACCTCGTTGATGGCACGGGCGGCCTTGCGGCACACGGCAGGGAACGTGCGATCCCAGCTGGTGACCTTCACCAGCAGCGAGTCGTAGTACGGAGAGATGACGGTGCCCACGCCCACGTTGCCGCCGTCCAGACGGACGCCGAAGCCGCCGGGGGAGTGATACGCCGTGATCTTGCCGTTGTCGGGGGCGAAGTTGTTGGAGGGATCCTCCGTGGTGACGCGGCACTGGACGGCGTAGCCGTCAAAGTGTACGTCCTCCTGTCTGGTCAGGCCGATCTCCGGGCAGCTCAGGGGATAGCCTGCGGCCACCAGCAGCTGGGCCCGCACGATGTCCACGCCGGTGACCATCTCAGTAACGGTGTGCTCCACCTGGATGCGGGGGTTCATCTCAATGAAATAGTAGTTGCCGGACTTGTCCACCAGGAACTCCACGGTACCGGCGCTGACATAGCCCACGGACTTGGCGATCTTCACCGCGTCGCGGCGCAGGGCCTCCACCGTCTCCTGGGGCACGGACCAGGCGGGGGCGAACTCCACCACCTTCTGATAGCGGCGCTGGAGGGAGCAGTCGCGCTCGCCCAGATGATAGACGTTGCCGTACCGGTCGGCCAGGATCTGCACCTCGATGTGCTTGGGCTCCACCAGATACTTCTCCATGAAGATGTCGCCGCAGCCGAAGGACTTCTCCGCCTCGCTGTGTACCAGCTCGTAGGCGGTCTTGACCTCCTCGGGTCTGTCACAGCGGCGCATGCCGCGGCCGCCGCCGCCGGCGGCTGCCTTCAGGATGACGGGGAAGCCGAAGCTCAGGGCCTTCTCCAGCGCGTCGTCGCCGTCCTTCAAGGGCTCGGTGCAGCCCGGTATGATGGGCACGCCGCACTGGATGGCGATCTCCTTGGCGCTGAGCTTATCGCCCATCTTTGCCAGCACATCGGAGGACGGTCCCACGAACAGGATACCGTTTTCCTCGCAGGCGCGGGCAAAGTCGGCGTTCTCAGACAGGAAGCCGTAGCCCGGGTGGATGGCAGTGACGCCGCGGCGGCGGGCCAGACCGATAATGCCCGGGATGTCCAGATAGGCGCCCAGCGGGGACTTCTTCTCCCCCACCAGATACGCCTCGTCCGCTTTGGTGCGGAACAGAGAATAGGTGTCCTCGTTGGAATAAATGGCCACCGTGTGGAGGCCCAGATCGTAACAGGCACGGAAAATGCGGACCGCGATCTCACCGCGGTTGGCAACCAGTACCTTTTTCAGCTGCGTGGTCTGCATGGCCAAATCGCTCCTTCCTGCCGCGCATCGGGCGCGGACTTATTTTACCCCTTATTATACACGGCGTTGGGGCCGTGCGCCAGACGGAAAATGTGCAAAAAGCAGAGGTTTCCTGTCAGTAGAATTTAGGCGTTCTGCGGAGAGCGCGGACAAAAGCGGTCCGGCCGTCCACCGCAGGCGGGCAGGGCGTTTTTCTCCTGCATCCTCCGCGCCCGCTTCTACTCCAAAATATCTCAATATCAACGTAGTACAGCAGCAGGTGTATATGCGCACGCAGCCCCCTTGTCAGGCCGCGACGACGTTCTTCGCCGCGTAGCGCGCCATGTA
>ERZ791736.229-NODE-229-length-17716-cov-3.813487_pt1 | contig 17716 bp, 19 predicted proteins | sample MGYA00509940_ERZ791736 | MGnify/ENA primary metagenome ERZ791736 (study PRJEB30046, sample SAMN00792014) | human gut metagenome | study: EMG produced TPA metagenomics assembly of the A metagenome-wide association study of gut microbiota in type 2... | reverse complement strand
AAGATTATGATTTAAATGAATATATTAATTTTTATAGTGGTGGAACTATTAGATATAATAATTTATATAATAAAGAAACTAAAACTGAAGTTATACCATATTCTGATATGAAAAATATAAATGAGAAAATAGAAAAAAGTGGTTTTCAAAAATGGTATATGGAACAAACAAAAGAAGCGAGATTTATGCCAAATTTATTATCAGATAATGTGCAAATAGGTATTATATTTGATAGTGATAATGAATATGTAAAAAAAATATTAGTTAATGATATTTTATCTGGAAATATGGATAATGAAGTATTAAAAGATTTTGTTGTAGATAAATATTATGATAGATTTTTAATTGATGTAAAAAATAAAGATGATTTTTTTACTGATAGGGAAAGCGCTGTTCTTTTTGGTATACCATCTAATTTCATAGAAGGAATATTAGTTGGAATAAAATATGAAAATGATGAAAAAATGTTAAAGAATATAAAAGAATTATTACCAAATGTATATATATGTAATTTAGATGGTATTGTAATAAAGTAAGGGAGTATTTATGAAATTTGAAAAAGAAATAACTGTAGAAGTATCTTGTAATATAGAAGAATTATTAAAAATATTAAAAGAAAATGATTTTGAACTTAAAGAGGTTTATGATATTAAGGATATCTACATGATTGATAAAAAATACAAAAATATTGAAGATAAGCTAGAATTATTAAAGCATACTATTTTAATTAGAGATATAATAGAAGAAAATAAAGAAACTAAACAAATAACATATAAATATAAAGAATATGATGAAAATGGAAATATTACTAAACAAGGTAAAACTAATTGCAAAATAAATTCTATAGAAGAAGCAGTAAATTTATTTAATGCACTTGGTTATGAAAAGTTAATAAATATAAATGATCATTTACTTGTATATGCTAATAAGGATGATGAATTTGTTATAGAATGTGTTAATAATAAGCATATTTATATAGAAATAGAAGATAAATGTAATTATATAGATAAGTGTTATAAAAGCGATGAAGAAATGAAAGATGCTATTAACAAATATAACTTACCATTAAAACAAAATAATTATTATGCTAAAAAAGCTTTAGATGAATTAAATGAAATTTAGAAAAGAGGTAATATATATGGATTTAAAGAATTTTAAATTAATGCCATTTTATGATTTGGATAAAAAATGGGCTGTTTTAACATCTGGTGACAAAGAAAAATTTAATCAAATGACTGTAAGTTGGGGTGGCTTTGGAACTATATGGAATAAGCCTGTAGTAACAGTTTATGTAAGACATAATAGATATACATATGAATTTATGGAGAATAATGAATATTTTACATTAAGCTTTTTTAGTGATGAATATAAGAAGGATTTAAGTATTTTGGGTAGTAAGTCAGGAAAAGATATAAATAAATTATCACTTACTAATTTAAATGCAGAGTATAATGAAAACTTTGTTACATATAATGAAGCTGTTTTAACTATTATTTGTAAAAAATTATATGGTCAAGATTTAAATATGGATAATATGAGTGAAGAAATAAAGGAAAAATATTATTCAAATGATCCTGTACATAAGATGTATATTGGTGAAGTAATCGATATAATTGATAGAAGATAGGGTGATATAATGAATGAAAATTTGGAAAAATTATTTGATATATTATTATCTAATAGCCCAAGTATTCTTATAAGAGAAAATGCAGATTATATTTTTGATATTATTCCAGAACTTAGAAAATCAAAAGGGTTTAATCAAAATAATCCATGGCATATTTATGATGTTTATAATCATATTTTACATGTTATAGATGGTGTAAAAGAAAATATAATTTTAAGGTTAACCGCACTTTTTCATGATATAGGTAAGCCATATACTTACATGGAAGATGAGAATAATATTGGACATTTTTATGATCATTGGACAAAATCATGTGAGATATTTTTAAACTTTTCAAAAAAATATGAATTACCAGAGAATTTAACTAATGAGGTTAATAAACTAATATATTATCATGATATAAATATTTCAAAACTAAATAGAGAAGAATTTAATAAATTTTTGGATGAATTTAGTGTTGATGAAATTAATATGTTATATGATATTAAGAAAAGTGATTTACTTGCACAGTCACCTAAATATCATTATTTACTTGCTGAATATGATTTACAAAAAGAAAATTTATTAAAGAAAAAATTTCCTAAATGGAAGTTTTGTTCTGATAACGAAAAATTAATAAGTTTAGTATTAAGTGGTGATAAAAGAGCAACTACATCATTATATAGTGAGTATATTGAAGATAAAAAATCATTACCTAAAATAAGTGAAAGAAGTATTATTTTGCATGATGATAATACTTATGCATGTTTAATAGAAGTGGAAAATGTAATAATTACTGAATTTAAAAACATAACAGAAGAACTTGCTTTTATTGAAGGAGAAGGAGATAAATCACTAGAATATTATAGAAATGAACATTATAAAATATTTAAAAAGATAGACTCAAATTTTAATGATGAATCTAAGGTCGTTTTTGAAATGTTTAAAGTAATAGAAAAATATAATTAGTTGCCATATGACCAGGGTACCAATTTATGTTAATTAATAGAGGTGGTATAGTGAATAAAAAAGAATTAGAAAAATTAATTAGTACTTTAAAAATAGAAAAAAGTGAGTACTGGATTTTATCAAGTGCTTCACTTGTTTTAAGAGAAATATATGATAGTGCTGCAGATTTAGATATTGCAGTTACTGAGAAAGGTTTGAAAGAGTTAAAAGAAAACTATGATTTAGTACAAAAAGAAAATAGTTGGTATATAGTAAATGATAAAGTAGAATGTATTCTTGATGAAAAGATGCCAAACAAGATAGAGAAATTTGGTGAATATTATCTTCAAGATATTTATGATTATTATGATTTTATAAAAAATAGTAATAGAGAAAAAGATAAGAAAAGAATTCCACTAGTAAAAAACTATATTAATACTAAAAAAAATAATGGATAGATAACTATAAATTTGATTTATTTTACATTGTTTTGTATAATATGTGCCTATAAGTGGGTGAAAAGCATGGACGATATTACTGAATCATTAAAAATTATTGATAATAGGGTAAGTAATATAAATGGAAATAGTACATTTCATTCAAGTTCATTTATATATAAAATGGCAAATGAAGATGTAAGTATATATAAGGATTATTTAAAAAATAGCAAAAGAATATTATCTGTTATATCATCTGGGGATCAAATAATTGAATCAATTACATCAGAAAAGAAAATAATTGATTGTTTTGATATTAGTAAGTATCCAAAATATTACTTGATGTTAAAAATAGCGGCACTTAAAGTACTAAAAAAGGAAGATTATGTAAAATTATTTATAGAATCACCATTAACAACACTTGATGAATATTATGACGATTTATATTATGAAAATATAAGAAAATATTTAAATGGTATATATAAAGAGTATTGGGATGCATTATTTAGTCATACAGATTGGTATGAGATATTTGGTTCAAGATTATTTCAAAGTGATGCAATGCCAAATGATTTTATATATAAATCATTAAGTTATTTAAAAGATGAAAATTATTATAAATTAAGGGAAAATATTGAAAATACTGAATTAAATTTTTATGAAGGTGATATATTTACTCTTGTAAGTAGTTTAACTTCTAAGTATGATTTAGTATATTTATCTAATATTATTGATTATATGAATAAAAAAGATTATAAGAATTTATTAAGTAAATTCAATTTAAACGATAATGGAGTAGTTTTGTCATATATATTCTCTCATATAAAAAAATATAATGATTTTCTTGATATGTGTGAAGTAAAAGAGGATTCAAAAGAAGATAGAGGAATACTAATATATAAATAATTATTTAAATTATTATATAAAAATACACTTTGAAATAGTTGGAGGAAAATAAAATGAATGAAAGTAAAAGAGTTTATTTTGATACTATGGTATTGAATAAAATTGCATATATAGATAATTATAGTTTTATCTTTGAAAGAATGAAAGAGAACGGTTATATATTGTGCATTTCTGAAGTAAATATATTTGAAATACTACGTGATCAAAGTGATTTATATAATATAGATAAAATTATTACAATGCTTCAACAGGCAAACAAAATAAACAATTTAGTAATTTTGCCTTATGTAAGTGAAATATTAGTAAATTATTTATTAAGTGACGATTTAATATATGCGACGCATGATGATATAATTAAGGATGTAATTAATGATGAAACAAAAGAATTTAAAATTGATAAAAATAGCATTGAGACATTAACTTATGAATTTAAGTTGTTTTGTAAAAAATTTAAAGATGAAATTAAAAAATTTGAATTAACTGAGAATTGCAAAAATTGTGAAAAAAAGTATTGCAATTTAAGAATCCAGTTTGTCAGTAAACTTATTGCTTTAATATGGTTAGATAAGGATTTTTGCTTTTTTAATAATGATATTGTTAAATTATTTTGGGAAAAAAATAAAATTAAAAATGTTTATGACTTAGAAAAAATAATCGATGAAAATAATAGAATTTTGAATTTAAATTCTCCATATATGAATTATGCAAGGATGGTTGTTTCACAAAGAAAAAAAGTTAGCAATGGCGTTTTTTTGGATGGAGCTCATATGTGTTTTCTAGAATATGTAGATATAATGGTTAGTGATGATAATGAATTTAAAAATTTAAAGAATAACTATTGTTTGGATGAATATTTAGAGTTATTAAATATTAAACTTGTATATTAAATTTGGATAAGTAACAATGTATAATATAAAATAAAAACAATCTTATGTTGTTAATTTTTAGATATTATGCTTATAGGAGGTGTTTGTATGAAATTATATATTTTATTGGCGTTATTAGAATATTTTTTACTGTTTTTAATTACATCAATTATTAATGTTTTTAATTATGAATATTTACATCTAAAGTATTCTACATTTGAATTTTCTAACGAAAATTCTGAAAATGGTTTAAATATTTTAATTAAAATGTTTTTCCCAACAATTTATTTAATACTTGTATCTGGATTTTTATATAATTTAAATCTTATTGAATTGAACAGTAATATTTATTTAATCACCATTTTTTATTATTTTATAAATTATGTAACTTTAATTGTATTTTTAGGTAGAGTTGAATTAATAGATAAAAAAAGTGAAATTAAAACATCAACTTTCTCTATAGCTTTAAGTATTTTTATGTATTATATATTTATTAACAAAACTACCAACATTTTTATTGATATCGATGAATTAAAGAATGGAGTATGGTTAGCAATAATTACTTTTTTCTACAGTATTTTTACTAAAAAAATATATTATAATTCAACAATAGATACTTGTAGTCATAATAAGAATACTATAAAATATATAGATAAAAAATATCAAAAATTTGTGCAGAAATATGATAACTTTATAAATTGTCATGATACATGCATAAAAAACATCATATATTCAATTATGATATTTGAAAATTATAATAGACCCTGGATTATTAGAAAAATGGAATATATAAAATTACTTTTATTTAAAAGTTCAACCTTGGGAATAATGCAAGTTTATTCAACAAAAATTATATCTGATGAGGAATCTGTTATCATTGCAGTAAATATCATAGAAAACTATTATAATTCATTACCAAAAAAATTAGAAAAAAATAAAAAAATAGAAAAAACAATATATAAATATAATCATTCTGATAATTACGTGAAAGAAGTAAAATATATATATGATCTATTGAGTACATTAAAATAAAACAACTTGTTAATTAAATATATTATTTATTAGGTATATAATGGATATTTAAAGGATTAAATATAATATATACAATTAGTATTTAGATAGATTACTATAAAATCTATCTTTTTTGTGGTATACTTAAATAGATTTAAAAAAGTGAGTTGATTGAAATGAATGAAAATAAAACAAATATAAATTGGTATCCTGGTCATATGGCCAAAACAAAAAGACAAATAAAAGAAAAAATAGATTTAATAGACATAATATATGAAGTGGTTGATTCTAGAATACCAATATCATCAAAAATAAAAGATATAGATGATTTAGTAAAAAATAAACCAAGAATTTTAATTATGACTAAAAGTGATTTATGTGATTTAAATAAGACAAATAAACATATTAAGTATTATGAAAGTCTTGGATATAAAGTTGTTTTGGTGGATTTAATTAGCAACAAAAATGTAGATAAAATAAAATCTGCAACAGATGAAGTATTAAAAGAATTAAATGAAAAAAGAGAAGCAAAAGGATTAAAGAAAAGAAACTATAGAGCGCTTATAATTGGTATTCCAAATGTAGGTAAGTCAACTTTAATTAATAGACTTGCAGGTAAAAAGGTAGTAGGAGTTGGTAATAAGCCAGGTGTAACAAAACAACTTTCTTGGATAAGAATTAGTAAAGATGTTGATTTAATGGATTCACCAGGTATATTATGGCCAAAAATAGATGATGAAAAAGTAGGATTAAATCTAGCATGTTTTTCAGCAATTAAAGAGGAAATACTTCCAATTGATGAAGTTGCATGTTATATATTAAAGTATATGTTTATTAATTATAAAGAAAATTTAAAAGAAAGATATGGCCTAGAAAATATAGATTTTGAAGATTTTACAGATGCATATGAAGTAATAGGAAGAAAAAGAGGATGCATATTAAGAGGTAATGAAGTAGATTATGATAAAGTATCTGCTTTAATAGTAAGGGATTTAAATGAAGGTCATTTAGGCAAGGTAACATTTGATGAATAATATGTATGAATATGAAGAAAATTTATATAAAGAAGGATATAATTTTATAGCGGGAACAGATGAAGCAGGAAGAGGACCACTCGTTGGACCAGTTGTCGCAGGATGTGTAGTTTTTCCAAAAGGTTATAAAAATGATTTAATAAATGATTCAAAAAAATTAACAGAGAAAAAAAGAGAACAATTATATGATATAATAATAAAAGATGCGGTTACTTATGGAATTGGAATCGTATCTGCTAAAGAAATAGATGAGTTAAATATTTACGAAGCAAGCAGAAAAGCAATGATAAAAGCATATGAAGAAGCAAATAAAAAAGTAAAAATAGATTACTTATTAACTGATGCTATGCCTATAACAACACTTGATATACCAGTATTAAAAATAATAAAAGGTGACGCTAAAAGTGTAACAATAGCGGCTGCATCAATACTTGCTAAAGTAACAAGAGATAGAATATTAATTGATCTAGATAAGAAGTATCCAGAATATAATTTTAAAAAGCATAAAGGTTATCCAACAAAAGAACATTTAGAGAAAATAAATGAATTTGGTGTGTTTGATGAATATAGAATGACATATAAACCTGTAAAAAATGTATTAGATAGGGGAATTGTTAGGACAAAGAGATAATATAATATATGAAGGGACTGATTTTATGAGTAAAAATTTAGTAATAGTGGAATCACCAGCTAAAAGTAAAACAATAGAAAAATATTTAGGTAGTGATTATAAAGTATTATCATCAAAAGGACATATTAGAGATTTAGCAACTTCTGGTAAATATGGTTTTGGTGTAGATATTGAAGATGGTTTTAAACCAAATTATGAACCAATTAAGGGAAAGAAAAAAGATATTGCAGAACTAAAAAAAGAAGTTAAAAATGCAGAAAAAGTATATCTTGCAACCGACCCTGACCGTGAGGGAGAAGCGATTAGTTGGCATTTAAAAGATGCTCTTGGTATTGATGATAAAGATTATGAAAGAATAGTATTTAATGAAATAACTAAAAATGCAGTTGTTAATTCATTTAAAAATGCTAGAAAAATTGATGATCTTATGGTAAGAAGTCAAGAAACAAGAAGAATATTAGATAGAATAATTGGATTTAGACTAAGTAAATTAATGCAATCAAAAACAGGTGGTAAAAGTGCAGGAAGAGTACAATCAGTTGCACTTAAATTAATAGTTGATAGAGAAAAAGAAATTGAAAAATTCATTCCAGAAGAATATTGGACAATAAAAGCAATATTCCCATCATTTGATGCAAATTTATTTGGTTATAAAGAAAATACTAAATTAGAAATAAAAAACGAAATTGAAGCAAAAGATATATTAAATAAATTATCTAATAGTTATAAAATAGAAAGTACTGAAAAGAAAAATAAGAATAAGGCTAGTAAGCCACCTTATACAACAAGTACAATGCAGCAAGATGCAGTAAACAAAATTAATTTCTCATCTAAAAAGACTATGAGTGTTGCACAAAAACTTTATGAAGGTATAAATATAGGTAGTGAAACAGTAGGTTTAATTACATATATGAGAACTGATTCAATTAGATTATCAGATGAGTTTGTTGGAAATACTTTAAAATATATTGAAGTAAATTATGGTAAAGAATATGTTGGATTTGTAAAAAAGAGTAAGAAAACAGAAAATGTACAAGATGCTCATGAAGCAATAAGACCAACAAGTATTACAAGAACACCAGATTCAGTAAAAGAATATTTAACTAATGATGAATATAAGTTATATAGACTTATTTACTTTAGAGCACTTGCTTCTTTAATGAAAGATGCAAAACAACAATTAACAACTGTTATTCTTGATAATAATGATTATAAATTTAAAGTTAATGGTAGTGTAATTACTTTTGATGGTTACTTAAAAGTATATAGTGAATTTGAAAAGAGTGAAGATAAGATTTTACCTGATTTAGATAAATATAAATCTGATAATCTTATTACAGATAAAGTAGAGACAAAACAACACTTTACAGAACCACCAGCAAGATATACAGAAAGTTCATTAATTAAAGAAATGGAAAGTTTAGGTATTGGTAGACCATCAACATACGCAACTACTATAAGTACAATTATAGATAGAGGATATGTAAATAAAAAAGATAAAAAATTTGTTCCAACTGAAATAGGAATAGAAACAACAAATAAACTTCAAGAGTTCTTCAAAGATTTAATTAATGTAAAATATACTGCAAAAATGGAAGAAGATTTAGATAATATTGCAAGTGGAACTGTTGTATGGAATGAATTATTAAAGAAATTTTGGGAGGATTTTGAACCAATGGTAAAAGATGCATTTGATAATATGGAGAAAAAAGAACCTGAAAAGACTGGAGAAGTATGTCCTGAATGTGGTAAAGATTTAGTTAAAAGAAATGGTAGATATGGTGAATTTATAGCTTGTTCTAACTATCCAGAATGTAAATATATTAAAAAAGAAGAGAAAAAAGTCGTAGAAGTTTGTGATTGTATTAAATGTGGTAATAAGATTGTTGAAAGAAAAACAAAAAAGGGTAAAGTTTTTTATGGTTGTTCTAACTTTCCAAAATGTAAAGAAGCTTATTGGGATATGCCTACAGGTAAGAAGTGCCCAGAATGTAATAGTATGCTAGTTACAAAAGATGGAAAAGTAAAATGTTCGGCATGTGATTATAAAGAAGAATAGTAATTTTTTACTATTTTTCTTTCTATTATGATATAATTAAATCTGGATGAAAGTAAAAATATAAAAGAAAAAAATAAGAGAGTAGAATTAGACAAAAAGTCACAAGCATGTTTAACACAACTTAACAAAAAGAATATTTATTATGGTATCAACCTATATAGTTGTTATTATATATTTATATTTGATTAGAAATTGTGGCAATATTTTCTTAAATTCTTTAGTACAAGTAATTCATTAAAAATCATTAGAAACATTTATAAAATAATTTATTGGAGGGATAATTTATGTTAAAAAAAGAAGATATAAATAAATATAAAGAAAGTTATGAAAGTAAATCAACAAATAAAGTTATGCAAAGAGTACTAAATAAGGTTCAACTTATTGATTTAGTACAAGATTCTGAAACAAAGCCAAATTACAATTTTAGTATAGAAATTAAAACTCATAGTATTACAGATCAAAAGGCATCTGGAAGATGTTGGGCTTTCGCAGGTCTTAATATTTTGAGAGAAAAAGTAATAGAAAAATGTAAATTAAATAATTTTGAGTTGTCTGCTAGCTATATTGCCTTTTATGATAAGTTAGAAAGATTTAATACTCTTTTAGAAAGATTAATAGAATACAAATCACAAAATAAGGATCTATATGATAGATATGTATCAAACTTACTAGAAACAGGTTTAAGTGATGGTGGATATTTTACACAATTAGCAAATTTAATAGAAAAGTATGGTGTTGTTCCAAAAACTGAATTTGAAGAAACTTATGCATCATCAAATACATATGAGTTAAATTTAATATTATCAAGATTATTAAGAAAATTTTATATTGAACTTAATAGTTCGAAAGAAAACATCCAAGAAATAAAAGATAAATATATGCAAATGGCTTATAATGTTATTGCGGGTGTATATGGTATACCAAAAGAAAAATTTAACTTTGAATATACTGATAAGGATGGTAAATATCATATTGATAAGGATATAACTCCTAAAGAATTTTATGATAAGTATATTGGTATTGACTTAGAAGATGAATATGTAGAAGTAATTTCTTATGAGGATGAAAAGATAAAATATAATAATGTATATAAGGAAGAAGAAAGTTCAAAAATGATAGGGAAAAATGATTATGCTACATTAAATTTACCATCTAAAGAATTTAAGAATTTAATATTGAAATCATTAAAGGCAAAAGAACCAGTTTATTTTTATTGTTCAACAACGTCAAAAAGAGTTGATGGTGTATGGATTGATACTCTGGAAAAATATGGTGAATTGTTTGGAATAGATTTAAAACTTGATAATAATTCTATTTTAATGACTAATGGTATTACTAATTATCATTGTATGATAATAACAGGAGTTAATATAATTGATAATAAAATAGATAAATGGAAAATTGAAAATAGTTGGGGATCTAAAACTGGTAATAATGGTTATTATGTTGCAACAGATGATTTTATAAATAATTATGTACATAGAATAGCAATTAATAAAAAATATCTAAGTGAAAAGCAATTACAAATATTATCAAAGGATAAAATTTTAGTAAGCAAATGGGATGCTAAAATGTAATTTAAAATTAAATAGTGATTTATTCGCTATTTTTTTCTTTTTTATGATACAATTTTTTAAAGGAGTATAGGTATGAGAAATAGAGCAGGTGGATTATTGATAGAAAATGGTAAAATATTGTTAATACATAGAATAAAAAATATAAATGGTGAAAGAAAAGAATATTATGTTGTTCCAGGTGGTGGAATAGAAGAAAAAGAAAATATTAAAGAAGCAACAATTCGTGAACTAAAGGAGGAAACAGGTCTTAATATTAAACTAATTAAAGATGAACCATTAATAACATTTAAAACAGAAAAAGGTAATCAATATTTTTCACTGATTAATAAAGTATCTGGAGTATTAGGTACAGGTGATGGACCTGAATTTAATGATCCAGTATATAAAAACATGGGTGAATTTATTCTTGAGTTTATAGATATAAATGATATTATTGAAATGAAAATAAATATGGTACCAGATAAAGTAAGAATGAGTTTTATAGAATGTACAAAATCATTAAATAAAAAGATAAATGATATTAATTCTAGTGACTATTTAAATGCTAAAAGCATTACAATCGAGGAATAAATATGAAAAATGATTATTATAAAGCATACGATAAAAGGTATAGACAAACCTATGAAAACAATTCATTATGGGAAATTTCAGAAAGAACAAAAGAAGTAATTGATACTTTAAAAAAATATAAAATTACAAAAAATTCAAATATATTGGAATTGGGATGCGGTGAAGGAAGAGATGCGATTTATTTGCTTGATAATGGTTATAAAGTTTTAGGTGTAGATTATTCTTTTGCTGTAATAGATAAGTGTAATGAGTTAACTAATTATAAATATGTAAATAATTTTAAACAATTAGATTTAATTGAAAATTCGTTAAATGAAAAATTTGATTTTATATATTCAGTTGCAGTAATTCATATGTTTGTATTAGATGAACATAGAAATAAATTTTATAATTTTATTTATGATCATTTAAAAGATAACGGAATTGCTTTAATTATTTCTATGGGTGATGGTGTTTTAGAAATAAATTCAGATTTAGAAAAAGCATTTGATGATACAAAAAGAGTAAATATAAATACAAATAAAGAAATAATGGTTGCAAGTACATCATGTAGAGTAAAAAGAATAGATGAAATGAAAAAAGAAATTCAATTAAATAATTTGGAAATATTAGAAGAAAAAATAATTGATGATGTTTCTTCATTTAATAAATGTATGCTTTTTATCGTAAAGAAAAAAATGGAGGTTAAGCATGAAGATTTATATGATAAGACATGGTAAAGCAGATTATAGTTATTGTGACTCACATAATTTTATTGGTCATGGAAATGATTTGGCACCACTATCAGAAAACAATATAAGTGATGTAGTTAATATGTCCAAAGACAAAAGATTAAAAGAGGCCTCAATAATTGTTTCGTCACCATATACAAGAGCTCTTCAGACAGCTGCTATTATTTCTAAAGAAATAGGATTAGATATAAAAATTGAACCTGATTTAAGAGAGTGGGAACCAGATACATCATATATGTATAAAGTAAAAGAAATGAAAGAGTATTATAAAGAATATGTGAATAAGGATGGAATTCATATTAATGGTAGTGAAAAATGGGAATCAAAACAGCATTTGAAAGAAAGAATTCAAAGTGTAATTGATAAATATAATAAATATGATTGTGTTATATTTGTATTTCATCAACTTGCGATTAAATCAGTTGTTAATGTAGAAAAAGTAAAACCAGCAGAGATAATAGAATATGTAATATAAATTTGAAAGAGGGTATTACTATGATTAAATTATATGTTGTAAGGCGCGGTAAAACAGCTTGGAATGAAAAAGGATTGCTTCAAGGATCAACAGATATTGAATTAAATGATGTTGGAATAAAAGAAGCAAATGATTTAAGAACAAAGTTAAATTTAGGTAAAATAGATATTTGTTTATCATCACCTCTTAAAAGGGCAAAACAAACCGTACAAATATTAATAGGTAATGAAATAGAAATCAAATATGATGATTTACTAAAAGAAAGATATTTTGGACTTCTTGAAGGAAAAGAAATAAATTATGATTTAATAGGTCAGATGTGGGATTATAACATAGATAATTCAGAATATAACATAGAAAGTTTAAAAGATTGCTTAATAAGAGCAAATATATTTTTAGAAAAAATAAAAGAAAATTATAATGGTAAAACTATTCTTATTGTATCTCATGGTGCGTTTATAAAATGCTTACATTTTGCAATAAATGGTTTTGATAAAAATACTGATTTTTTATCTTTTAATCCAAAGAATACAACTATATATGAATATGTAATTGAATAGAAGGTAGATAAAATGAATATTTATTATTTTAATGATCTGGGAGATTATGATGTATATAATCCAGCTTATTTTTTAGATAGAAGTAGTGCAAAAAAATTAATTTATTTAATTGCAAAAAATCCATATGTTGAAACCAAAGAAAGTTTATATATAAAAACTAATATTAAGAAAAGTGAAATATACAAAATATTAGATGGTTTAACAAGTATTAATGCATTAACAAAAAACTTAAAAAATTCATATAAAGTTAATTTTTCTTGTTTTTATGAAGAAGATATTAAAGTTATTATAAAAAATATTAGTAATGATATATCATTATTAACAAATAAAGTTCATCAAAATATAAAAAAATTAAATTATACAAAAGAGGAATTATATCATATTTTATGTAATGGTGTGTTTGATAACTATGCATTTAATTATCTAACAAAATATAATTTAATTACATTTCATAAAATTAATCCAGGAGATAGAGATTATATAATTATAGGTTATGAAAATAATGACTTTGTAAATAATTATAGTTCAAAATTACTTTGCAGTAATAACAAGTTTAAATGTAATAAAGTAACATTTAATAGTTTTGGAGATACTGACGGAAACAGAATGGATTTTTTTAGATATTTTAGAATGAAAGAAATGAATAAAACTACATTCAAATGCTTTGATGATTATATGTCTTTAATTAAAAATAATAAGGATGAATTAAAATTAAGACTTGAAAATGTTGTTCTAAATAATGTAGATGATTTAGAAACTATAAAATTATTAGAAAATATAGGCTATATGAAAAATGGTAAAATAATTGTTCCAATATTATCTAATAAAGAACAAGATTTAATTGGTGAAAATATAATGAATTCTATAAAAGATGATTTAATTTGCATATTTAAAAAAATAGAAAAACTTAATATAACCCCAAATTTTAATAAGGTTACAATAAAGGATACACTAAATGAGGTTTGGCATATTATTTTTGGATTAATTAATGAAGAATTAGTAAAACAAAAAATTGTAGAAGAACCAACATTTATTAGTGGACAAGGAAGATATTTAAAATGTATATATATTGAGAAATAATATATTTATAAAAGAGGTGATATAGTATGTTAGAAATTAGAACTGTAAAATCAGAAAAAGAACTAAAAAAGTTATTTAATATATTATCAGAAATATTTTATGATGATGCGGTTGAAAATAAAGAACATTATTATACGATGTCTGAAAGATATGAAGAAATGAAATTACAATTTAAAAATGATAAGAATTTCCTTATGTATATTGAAGATAGTAATAAGATTGTTGCGGGACTAACAGGTAAGAATCTAGATCTTAAAAAGAAAAAAATAACTATTGGTGTATTAGCAGTAAAAAAGAATATAGAATGAATGGACTTGCAACAAAATTAGTTAATGAATTTGAAAATAGATGTAGGAAAAAGAAAATAGAACATATTGATTTAGGTGCTAGATTTAGAGCATGTAATCTATATAAAAAATTAAATTATAATTATTTTTTAATGGTTCAAGTATTTGATTTTGTAACAATTGATGATGTAAGAAAATTAAATAAATTTAATTTAGATGAAATTTATTCATGGCAAGGTGAAACTTATGGATTTATAAAATTTAAGGTAAATTGTATAAATAAAGAAATTATTGATTACTTTGAAAAAAATATAAAAACTGCATATGCACAATATATATTTGAAAAAGATATAGCATAAGAATTTGAATTTATAAGAAATTAACTGTATATAAACAAAAAATAATAAAAACTATTGACAAAATATGGAAAAAAGGTATATAGTATATGAAAATTCATTAAAAGAGGAGTTTTATATGGGCAATAGTTTAGGATGTAAATTATATTATTTAGTACCTGGCATTAAAGAAAGTATATCACTTAATGTTGGTTTATTATGCTCTGAATCTTCTTTTAAAAGTTAAACGGTTTTTCTGTGTGAACAGAATGCCGTTTTTTTGTTATATGGAGGTGAAATTATGAATGAATTAACTTTAAAAGACTTACTTGATAATGTAGGAGAGTACAATAAAGATGATCTTGCTACTATAGAAAAAGCATATCATTATGCAGAAGAATTACATAGGGGTCAACTTAGGCAAAGCGGAGAGCCATATATTAGTCATCCATTAAATGTAGCCTATATCCTATCTGAAATGCATGCAGATACAGATACAATATGTGCTGGTCTTTTACATGATACTTTAGAAGATACTAACATAACTAAAGAAGCAATAGCAGAAGATTTTAATAAAGAAGTTGCTAATTTGGTTGATGGTGTTACAAAAATAAGTAAACTTAATTTTTCATCAAAACAAGATCAGAATATGGCTAACACAAGAAAGATTATTACTGGAATAACAGAGGATGTTAGAATTATAATAATTAAACTCGCAGATAGATTACATAATATGAGAACATTAAGTTTTAAATCAGAATTTAAACAAAAAGAAAATTCTATGGAAACAATGGATATATTTGTGCCACTAGCATATTACATAGGAGCATATAGAATAAAGAGTGAATTAGAAGATTTATCGCTTAGATATTTATATCCGGATAAATATAAAAGAATAGAAGATATAAAACTAAGAATAGAGGATGATAGTAAAAATTGCTTGCAAGAAATGTTTAAAACAATAAATAAAATATTAAGTGATAAAGAAGTGCCTCACGAGATAAAGATTAGAACAAAAAATATTTATGGTATTTATAAAAGATTAGAGCAAGGTCACAAAATAGCAGATATACATGATTTATTAGCATTAAAAATAATGGTAGATGACATTGCTAATTGTTATCAAACACTTGGTTTGATTCATTCTAAGTATCATCCAATAAATGATAAATTTAAAGATTATATTTATAATCCAAAAACAAATATGTATAGAAGTATTCATACAACAGTTTTTGGAGAAGATAATAGACTTGTACAAACTCAAATTAGAACTTTTGATATGGATAAAGTTGCATCTTTTGGTCTTACTGCATATTGGGATATAGAAAAAGGTAATGCAAGAGATGTTATGCAAGAAGATTTAAAGAATAAATATCAATTTTTTAAAAGTTTAATTGAAATCAATAAAGTATTTGGTGATAATCAAGATTTTGTAAGACAAGTTAAAGATGAGTTATTTGCAGATAAAATATATGTATATACAACAAAAGGAGATATTATTGAACTACCAACAGGCTCAACCGCAATAGATTTTGCATATAAAATACATTCAGATTTAGGAAATACAATGGTATCTGCAGTTGTAAATGACAAAATTGTAGATGTAGATTATGTTCTTCATAATAAAGACAGGGTAAGAATAATTACTGATATATTATCATATGGTCCTAGAGAAGAATGGATAGATAAAGTACAAACAACAAAGGCTAAAAGAAAAATAAGAGAATTTAGTAGAAAATAATATATTGAAAATAGGAATGATTATATATGAGAAAAATAAATTATGAAAAGATTAAATTAAAATATGTAAAGAAATATCAGGATAGAATATTAAATTTACGAACTGAATATATTAATTCATATAATAAAATTACAATTGAAAGATTTAAAGAACTTAATTCAATATATAGAAAATATATAATAAAAATGGTAAAAGAACTTGCGGATGAATTTAAAAAAATATATAAAATAGATTTTTGTATTACTCTTAGTGGAAGCTTAGGAAGAAATTCGAACACCTTATTTAGTGATGTTGATATAAATTATTTAACCTGTGATAATGATTATAAAAATATTATCGAACTTGAAGATAAAATTAATTTTATTATACAAGAGGTTTTAAAATTTAGAGGAAAAGATAAAATACATAGTATGGTAGTTTATTTACCTTTAATATCAAATAAAAGTGTAAAACTTAAGAATAATACTATATATGAATTGATATTTGATGATGGAGTAATAAATGTACCATGTCGAAACAATTCTAATAAATTATTATATGAAACATATAATTCAACTAGAAATATAAATGATGTAATAAAATATTTTAATTCTAATGATACAAAAGAGTATATTAATGAATGGACCTATTGTTTTAAATTTATTTATTCATTTAAATATAAAAAAATGTACGAAAAAAAAAGAAGATTATGTTATGATTTGAGTAACATTCAGAAATTTAAAGAAAACTTAATAGATAATATTAACAAAAATAATATATATTTAGATTTCTTAATTGAAAGAATAGAAAATTGTAAATTAAAAAAAATCTATAAAACAGATGTATTGTTTAATTTTTAGAAAAAAGCAATACGCGAATTCGC
>ERZ791736.228-NODE-228-length-17734-cov-4.966005_pt1 | contig 17734 bp, 16 predicted proteins | sample MGYA00509940_ERZ791736 | MGnify/ENA primary metagenome ERZ791736 (study PRJEB30046, sample SAMN00792014) | human gut metagenome | study: EMG produced TPA metagenomics assembly of the A metagenome-wide association study of gut microbiota in type 2... | reverse complement strand
GTGGACGGTGCGTTCCCGGCGATTGCCGCCGAGAAAAATCTCGCCATCCGATATAAAGCCAAGGTTTCCGCAAGTGAAGCCGTCACGAACATCAACGCCGCGACGATTGTGTTCACCATCGCCGCCGTGAACGAAAAGGAGGCTGCATAATGAAGAATTTTAAGAAATTCACCGCATTTGTGCTGGCTCTTTGCATGGTGTTTTCCCTGTCCGTTGCTGCATTTGCAGCGGAAGCGGATGAACACACAGTCTACGAAAGCGCGCCGGAAGAAGAAATCACCGTGCAGTCTGCCGAAGCTGCAACCAGTGGCACAATTCCGGGCAGCAGTATCAAATGGTCGCTGGATTCCAAAGGCTGGCTTACCATCTCCGGCAGCGGCGAAGCGCCCGTATTCCAAAGCGCAGACGACCAGCCGTGGGGGGAATATCGGGAACAAATCACGGAAGTCTGGTACGACGATATGAGCACCTTGACAATCTCAGATCTGGCATATTGGTTTGAGGGGTGCTCGAATCTGACTACCGCCGAATTGCCGCTGGCCCCGGTCATTGGCCGCCATGCGTTCTATAACTGCCCGAAGCTCTCTACGCTGACCATGTACTACGGCGAAACGGTTCTGAACAGCATCGGCGAGGATGCGTTCTGGCGCGAAACGGATTCCGGCGACACACTTTATATTGCGTATATCATTGGCTACCCGGAGGCAACGGTGCCGTTCTACACCTATGATTGGGCGGCGTCCAATCGCAGCAGCCGGTATTTTTATGATCTGTACGGCGTGTATCAGAACGCAGACGCCGCCACCACTGCACCCAACGGCATCAAGAAAGCGCCGGGTATCTCTGTTCAGTCCACCGGCTCCATCATTGGCAACTGCCCTTCATGCGGAAAGTATTCGTTCCAGGGCACATACGTTGAAGTCGCACATTCGTCTCGCGGTCATGCAAACTATAATGAGTGTTATCTCTGCCACTACGTCCAGTACCTTGGCACTTACACCTATAAGAGTCACGGCGCTGGTGGTTACGGTTCCGGTACCTGCCCGGACTGCGGCAGCCATACATGGGTGCTTCAAAGCCAGCAGGCGGCTACTTGCACCAGCAACGGATACCGTAATTATAGCTGTACTTGCGGGCAGACCAAGAGTGAGACGATCTATTCCAGCGGCCATAGTTACAGTTATGGAAGCTGGGAGCAGTATTCGTCCAGTCAGCACCGGCGCGAAGCCTATTGCCGGAACTGCGGCGATTCGGATTATGAATACGCCAGTCATAGCATGAGCTGCGGCTCGTGGAGCAATTCTTCTTCCAGTCAACATAGCCGAACGGCATCCTGCCGTACCTGCGGATATAGCACTACGGATTACGGTAATCATAGCTATTCTACCGGTGCGTGGAGTAAATATTCCGATACGCAGCATCGTCGCTCGAAAACCTGCTCCGGCTGCGGCGCGTCGACCTATGACTATGCCGACCACAGCTATTCTTATGGTTCATGGACCAGAGCGGACGATACGCAGCACAAGCGCACGAAAACCTGCTCTGTCTGCAAAGCGTCCAGTGAAGAATACGCCGACCATGTGGATTCCAACGTCGACGGCAAATGCGACGATTGCGGCGCAACCGTCTCCTTGACCGTTACATGGGATGCAGGCAGCAACGACGGCACGATTGACGGCAAAGCAGCGTACAGTGAAACTGTTCAGCCGAACAGCAAGCCGGCGATCCCCGCATCGCTCCCGGTCAAAAAGGGGCACAGCTTCAAGGGCTGGTACACGGCCAAAACAGGCGGCAAGCTCTACAACACTGTCACCTCAATCACGGCCAGCACGACGTTTTACGCACAGTTTGAAGCAAACCAATACGTCGTGACATGGGATCTGGGTACTGGCAAAACGGAAACCACAAATCAGACCTACGGCGAAAAGCTGGCGCTGCCGACCGAACCGACGCGCAAGAACGCACAGTTCCTCGGCTGGTTCACAGAAGCGAACGGCGGCACGCAGGTAGATACCAACACTATCTACAAAACAGACGCTGACAGCACCTACTATGCGCATTGGGAGATCACGGAAGTATTCTCCGTGACCGTGCCGGTTACGCTGCCCCTCGTTGTCGATGAAAGCGGCGAAGTTCACGTCGGCACGGCAGAGATCATCAACGGCTCTACCGGCGAGGTTGTCGTATCCTCTGTCAGCATCTCAACCAAGAACGGCTGGCAGATCGTGCCCTATACAACGGATATGGCACATGAAAAGGTTGACGCGCAGCTGCTCGGGTTCAAGATCAACGACGCGCAGACCAGCAAGACTGGTGATGCAGAAACGTTCAACTTGACCGCACCGTGGACGATTGCGGAAAACAGCAGACTGCCTATCAGCTATGATGCCGTTGTCAGTGCCGTTTCCAAAGCAGTCACCGAGCAGGAAGTCCTCTCCATCGTCTTTGTGCTGGAATGGGGCGGTGAATGATCAAAAAACCTGAGAACGGGTTTCCGTTCTCAGGTTTATGCTTCTATTCTGCTGTGCGCAGCCTGCCATGACAGGGCCTGCTCCAATTCATAGGCGATCTGTTCTTCCTCGGTTGCTTTGCGCACCGTCATACACCCGCATTCCGGGCACTGCTGCGGCATGAAGCGGTCAAAGCCCCAAAAGGTTTGCTCACAGGTATTACATGCGTAGAGCATGGAGTTCACTCCTCTATATTTTTAGTTTATCGCTCAAATGTGAACATTTCAACGCCGGGGGCTGCTCAGTCTTCGGTACATCCATTTTTGGAGGAATCAATGAAAAAGCTATATCGTTTTTATACACTCTGCCTGCTGCTTTTGCTGTGCGTCAGCCTGTTTTGTGTGCAGGCGTTTGCCGTCGAGGATATGTGGACGGCGGCGAACCGCATCATCGTGGACGTTTACAGCAAAATTGCAGGCGTCAGCACGGTGCTGGCCGGTCTGATGTCCGCCGTCGCGGTTGTCGGCGCGAAGCTCTCCAACAACCAGCACAAGGTCGATCAGGCGTGGGACTGGCTGCGCCGCATCTGGATCGCGTGGGCGGTCATCAACGGCATCGGCGCGTTCATTGCCTATGTTGCCCCGCTGTTTCAGGGTCTTGCAACGATCCAAGGCTAAAGGGAATCATCCGGTGGAAAAGGAGGTGCGGGCCGCTTGCTGGAACTGCTCTTTCAGGGCTTTATCGAATGGATCTATGGCCTGATCCTGGAATGCTGGGAGTATTTTGCGTCCGTGCTGTTTGACCTGATGAGTCTGGATTTCGCGTATCTGCGGGAGCACATTCCCATCATCGACACCATCCGGCAGATCATGCTTGGCGTCGGCTGGGCGCTGCTCATCGGAAACCTTGTCTTTCAGGCCACACGCGGCATGGCGGCGGGACTTGGCTTTGATGCCGAAGACCCGAAACTGCTGTTCACACGGACGTTTGCCTTTTCGTTTCTGCTGGTGGCAAGCCCGCAGATTTGTGAATTGGGGCTGAACATGACCTCAACTGTCATCGAGCTTCTGCAAATGCCGGACGCCGTGGATATTACATTTGCGGATGAAGCCTCCTTCGGCGGTCTGACCGGTTCTTGGCTGCTTGTCGTGATTTGCGGCATCATCGTCATGTTTCAGACGTTCAAACTCATTATGGAAATGGCAGAGCGGTATTTTATCCTCGCCGTGCTGACGATCACCTCATCCCTCGCCTTTGGCATGGGCGGCAGCCGGAACACGTCGGACATTTTTACCGGCTGGTGCCGGATGTTCGGCTCGATGTGTCTGCTCATGGCGACAAACGTGATGTTCGTCAAGATGCTTTTATCTGTGCTGTCGTACTATCCGAGCGGCCTTGACGTGCTGCCATGGATGGTGCTGGTCATTACCATCGTCAAAGTGGCGAAAAAAGCGGACAGCATCCTTGCGCGCATCGGCCTGAATCCTGCCATGACGGGCGATCCGTTAGGCCGCGGGTTCCCCGGCGCGATGACGATGATGGTCGTTCGCTCAATGGTGTCCAATGCAGCGCATACCATCGGCAGGAACGGCAATCAGCCGCGCAGCGGCAGCGGAAATTCCAAGCCGAATGCACCGACCGGGCCGCGCACTGGCGGCGCTGGCAGCGCTTCCAATGTCAATGCGCCCTCGCACGCAAACGGCTATCATCATAGCACGTCTGCGCAGCAAAACAGCGCGAATCCTGCATTCAATCAAGAATCTATTTCGGCTCAGACGGTTGCTGCACAGACGGATACCGTACAATCCGCCGCCGAAAAGATGGCTGGCGCATTCCCTCAAGCTGCGCCTGCTGGCACCGGCAAGCAGCCGAACTCCACGCGCAAAACCGCCGTGCCGCCCGGCACCAGACGTGCACCGGGTCATGTGGCGATGCCAAAGACCAATGCAGCGCCCGCGGCAGGAAAAACAGCGCCCGGTGCGCCGTATCATCGTGCGGATACTTCTCAGCCCGTCATGGGCGGCACGGTCACGCAGAATACGCAGCAGGAACAGGCCGTATATTCCCAGTCGGAATCCCATCCGCGCAGCAGTGCGTCAGTGCAGAATCACGGTGGGACTGTTTTGAGCGGCACAGCGGGAAAAACGGCAGGCCAAAATCCATCGCGCACTACCGTTCAGCCGACCGGTCCCGCAGGAAAGTCGTATCACAGCAGCAACGCACAGGGGCAGACGGTACAGGCCGAGTCTGCACAACAGCGAAGCACCTTTGTGCAGCCGCCTGATACACAACGCGGAGCGCCCGGAATGGCAGCTGCTCCAAATGCAATGCCGAACAATTCTGTTTTGCCGTCTGCCACTCCGCGCAGCCCGGCACAGCCTGTCGGCAGCGCAGGAGTGCCAAACCATCCGAACGGTAGCCAGGTACGAAATACGCAAGCAGAATCCGTTCAGCAGCGCAGTACCTTTGTGCAAGCTCCAAACATGGCAGGCGCGCAGCCAGCAGCAGATCATCCGGCTTCGCCTGCTTCTCCGCGATCCGGTATGGCAGGAAATCCGTCTGTGCCACACAGCAGCACACCGCCAATTCCCGCACAAAAAGGTGTAGCAGGAAAACAGCCAGATTCTCATTCCGCACCCGCCCGCGATACCGCAGGAACTGGTACGCGGCCGCAGCAATCAAGTGGCCCGCAGAATACGCCAGTCCCCGGTACAGCAGGAACGCAGCGCACGTCCATCGGCGGACGCTATACCCAGCCCGTGCAGCAGACGACACGCGTTTCCACGAATGGAAACACCCAGATCACGCAGCAGAACCATGTTTCAGCCCAGCAGTCCGGCGGCACGGTGCAGCCATCCAGCGGAGCCCGCATGGATGGCCACTCTACAAATCGGGAGCATTCTGCGCCTGCAGCGCCGGTATCTCCGGCAGCGCCGTCTTCCAACCGCGAAGCTGGTACGCCGCCGCGCTCGACCGCGCGGTCTGATGCGGCACGTCCGGCAGAACAGCGCACTTCGCAGCGTCCAATTCCCGCGCAAAACGGCAGTGCAGAAAAGCCGACACCGCAAACTGTTGCGCATACGTCTCCTGTTTCCGCTGCATCTCCCGACCGGCAGAGCAGAAAACCGGCTGCCCCAGCTGCTATGGGCAGCATGACTGCGTCGGCTCCGGTATCGCAGGAATCGCGCGGACTGCAAAGAAGCCCTGCAGCAGAATCCTCTGCCAAGCGTCCGGTACCGCAGGAACGCAGGGTTGGTACACAACCGGAGCCGCAGAAGAAGGATCAGACGCTCTATCACCGCCCCGGTATCGCAGGAATCGCGCCCACGGCAGTTGGAATTAACACGGAAGCAGCACCGGCGGCGCAGAAGCCCGCTGCGGAAAAGGCGGCAAAGAAGCCGTTCGTTCCGCTGACCGGCAGAACCCCGGAATCCATTCCGTCACATCTCGATCTGCATGAATCCTCGCAGAAGACGACGAAGCGCCCGCAAAAGAACACGCAGGAGGTGACGTCGGATGAATGACCGGAACCGCCGCTCCGCTGCGGAGGTCATGGCGAATGCGGCGCGCGTGGTCAAGGCAGCTGTCAACATCGTGCGGGCGGCAATCGCAGGAGGGCTTCACGGCGCGGCTGCCGCCGCTGCGAAGGAGCTTTTGCCAACGATCATCAAGCTTGCCGTCGGCGTTCTCATTGCCATCATCGTGATCCCAATGTTCGTGATCTCTGCCATGCCGAATATGTTTTTCGGCTACGAAACGTCCGAAAAGGACCCGCAGATCACCATGCGGGAGCAGGCGCTTTCCATCGGCGGCGCATATCTATCGTTGGAGGACTTTGAAAAGACGCAGCAGGACGCCATTATTACCGGCGAAGCTGCCGCGTATGAGAATCAGGGCGTCACGATCGATGAGATCCGTGTATCCAGCAAGTTTGATGACGAAGATCTCTGCTGGTATATCGCTATCAACTCCGTCGCCCACAAACAGGATTTGTCCGAAATGAAGCCGGAGGAGGTTCAGTCACTCCTGATCTCCAATCTCAAGCACACGACGCGGCTGGAATCCTCCGGTGACCAGACTGTCCTCCGCATCATCTTTCAACCGCTCGATAAAGACAAACTCATGGATGATCTGGGGTTCGATGAGGACGCCAAAACGTGGGCAGGTGCGCTGTTTGAGACGATCTATGAGAGCGACGCTCTGAACAAATACAAAGACAAATTTGAACCCTACAAACCCAGCTATGCGGGCGATACCGGCTATACCGGCCCGGCAGAATCCGCCCCTGGCGGCAGTGGTGGCGGAGGCGGCGCGGAGAGCGGCGGCAGCGCCGACAATACCATCGACATCTCCGGCTTTACAAATCCGCGCACAAAAAACAACCATGATCTCGCCGCCTATGCGATACAGGCGTGGGAGCATGGCTGGGGGTATGTGTGGGGGACGTTTGGAACCGTCCTGACGGAATCCATGCTCCAATACAAGCTGGAGCAGTATCCGGACATCGGCGCATCGGAAGCGTTTATCCGCGAGCACTGGCTCGGCAGGCGTACAACAGACTGTGTTGGCTTGCTGAAGGGTTATGGATGGCTGAACCCTGATACGCTGACCATTGATTACAACACCAACGGGATGCCGGACTACAATGCCGACCGGATGTATGCGTCTGCCAAGGAAAACGGCACCGAGTACGGCGGTATGGACACGATGCCCGATATTGTCGGTCTTGGTCTTTGGAAGCAGGGACACTGGGGCGTCTACGTCGGGAACGGCTATGCCATTGAAGCGATGGGCACGCAGTACGGCGTGGTGCGCACAAAGGTCGAGGGGCGCGGCTGGCAGGGCTGGTGCAAGATCCCATACATACAATATGACGACTAAAGGAGAGCCTATGAAGGTCAGAAAATTCCGCATTCTCCGCCTGCGGCACCATGTCAGCATGGTCGAGCTTGGCCGGGCCTGCGGCGTATCCGCGCAGCGCATCAGCGAGCTGGAACTGAGCGAAAACAGACCATCGGCGGAGACTGTGCAAAAAATCCAGAGCGGCTTTGAGGCGATCATCGCCCAGCGCGGAGAAAAATTGGGCACGCTGCGGCAGGACTATGATTCCTGCAAAAATTCGCTGATGGAGCGCGTGGGAGAGTACGAATATGAGCTATGAAACCTATCATATCCCCGTAAATTTTACGGACGCGGGCAAGCTGTTCGGCGTGTTTGAAATTCGCAACGCAGTCGAAACGGTTCTTCTGTGCATTCCCATCCTCTTTCTCTGTCTGGCGCTTCTGCCGCTGGCGCTTATGCCGAAGATCATCGTCACAATGGCGATTCTCGTCCCCGTGGGCGGCTTTGCGCTCATTGGCATCGGCGGCGACAGCCTCACCAGATGGCTCAAGGCGTGGATGCACTGGCGCAAGCACCGGCGCATGATCTTTTACCGCGGGGAGGTGCGTCTATGAGCATGAAGGACGCCATTTTCGGCACGGCCGCGCCGACCAGTCACGGCGGCGCGAGCTATCGTGATAGCATTCAGGCATGGCTGCCGGTAAAGAATATCATTGGCGGCGTGGTCATCACGAAGGACAATCGGTTCATTAAAATCCTTGAAGTGCTGCCCGTCAACTTCTATCTGAAATCCCCGTCCGACCAGCAGAATATCATTACGTCCTACGCCGCATATTTGAAGATCGCACCGGACAGCATGAGCTGCGAGGTGCGCACGCTCCCGCCGGACACAAGCGAATACGTCGAGCAGATGCGGCAGTTCCAGAAAACCGAGGAAAGTGAAAATTGCCGCGCGGAGATCGAGGACAATATTGAAAAGATCGGCCTCGGCATTGCCAGCGAGTCCATCCGGCACCGATTCTTCCTTGTGTTTCAGTATGAAGCCAAAATGCGCGCCAAACGCAACACCGTCAAGGGCATCATTCAGCGCCTGAACGAAGAAGCCGACACCGCGCGGCGGTATCTGGATATCTGTGAATTAGAGGTCTTAGAGCCACGTTACACAGACGATTTCGTGCTGAAGCTCCTGTATGAGCTGATCAACAAAGGCACCAGCCTGCGCGTCAAGCTGCCGGAAGGTGTGTTTGATATGACAACGGAGGTGCATGGGGTGTATGGAGAATAAAAGGAAAAGGAGGAGCGGACGCATCCGCTCCCCCTAGATGCGAATCAATAGTTGAACCGCAAGAGGAGGGCGGCAAAAGCGAGGGAGGAGAAGATGTGGAAGAGCAGACCGGCGCAGGAACGGACGTGCGAAGCAGACTGGATGTGCGTTTTGGCCTGCAGCCAGTTGAAAAAGACCTCAATCGGCTGCCGCAGGGCACTGATGCGGGTGGATACGGCATCTTCGGAAACAAGAACATCGTACTTTTTCCGCTTTCGCGGCGTGATGAGCGCGACGTTCCGCTCGGTTTGCAGATGGGATCTCCATTCTGCGTCGATATAGGCACGATCTGCATAGAGCCGGCCGTCTGTGACCGGTGCGCAGTCCAGATAGATCTGCTTTGCAGCCCACAGGTCGCAGAGACTGGCTTTGCTGATCTGTACGGCGCAGGGAATGGGAAGCTGATGCGGGCGCAGTTTGGCAAAAACATGCAGCTTGACGCCGTGGTACCACAGGTTTTTCGTGGGATTTCGTGTTAAATTGCAGAGATCCCGTGCCGTTTTCGCAGTATTTGACCGGGAGCCGACAGACACCATGACCGGGCAGGAATCCAGCACATACCCGTGCGTCGGCTCGCTGCTGGCAAGCTTTTGCTCAAACAGAACCTCGGCCAGCGCGGCAAAGGCTTCTGCCAGCCGATTCAGCCGGCGGCAGAACGCCTGATAGCTGGGCAGTTTCTGGAACTCGCCCAGATGGTATGTTCTGATGAAATTGTAGATACTCTTCCGCGTCAATAAGCCCTGCTGCGCGCCCCATAAGTATGCGGTCATCAACTCCACGTCTGTAAATTGGGCGGACTTATTGTTGCTTCCGTGTTGCATTTTCTCCGCGATTCTGCTATCCTGACTGTGATGGCAAATCGCGCAATAGAGTTCGATCAGTTTGTTCACACCTTACTATCTCTCTTCTTGCGCCTTTTGTCATCTTTTTTTCGGTTTCTACTATTGATTCGCATCCTAGGTGTCCTCCGCAGAGTAACACCGCGATCCTCTAAATATGCTTTTTTGCAACACTTTTGAAAAACGTCTTCTTGAGTTCCTGTGGTTTATAGAAGAACTTTTCTTCAGACTTACTTAAGCGATGTTCTGCCTGCTTGATTTTCAGTAGCTCAACAGTACAAATAAAATCAGCGGCCTGCAGCAGTCGATATCTTTGTGGCTCTGCCTTTCTGAACTCAACGTTTGAAAACAACACTGAAAAAACAGCATTCAAAATCGAACTGAGTTCATTTTGACCATTATCATAATACACAAGAATACGATCGAACGAATTAAAATAGTCGATGTGTTCTAACATTGCTATGTTAATCGCACGCGCTAGCCTGCCTGAAAGAGTTACCTTGTCCTGCGCCTGCCTCCTATCAATACAGACGGTAAGGTGGGAAATTGGACTTGCAACAACAAAATTGAGCATTTTATAAATCAGTTTTCTACGCTCGTCAATCGTATATGAGTCGAAAATTTCTTCTCGGCGAATAACCGGTCCCGTATGGATATAATCAAGTTGGAAACCAGAATTAGACACACTTTCTTCAAGATGTTGAATATTGGTAGCAATATCTTGCCTTTGATCATGGAAAACAAATGTGACAAGATAATACGCGGGCTGTATGCTGTACTCCCCAAAATCGCCGGATTCATCAATAAAAACGCTAAGTTCACTCATTACGCTCTGTTCTCCAGCTATAAAAAATGGCGGGAAATTCTTCCCGCCTGCGGTGGCCCAAAGAGCTTACGCCCAAGCCAAAATCGTAACTAGTTACAATCTAGTGTATGCATATTTTATCATAAGGATTCCAGAAACGCAATAACAAAAGACAAAATAAAAATGAAATATTTGTTACAACGTGACATATTAGCGTGAAAAGTACGTTTTAGCTTTAAGGAGGTTGTTTGATTGAAAAAGAACCGCAAGAACAAAAACGCCCCGCCGCCCGGCTTGCCGCCGGAGGAGAAGCCGCCAGTCAAGGAGCAGCCGAAGAAGCAGCCGTTTCTCAAGCGCCTGCTGTTCGGCGAGGAAACGCCGGATCTGAGCGAACTGGAGGCAGGCTCTACAACAATTCTGGACATTCTCTCGCCCACGAGCGTGGACACCAAAAGCCGGGACTACATTGTAGTGGACGGCATTTTTCATGCCTATCTTTACATCACGGGATACGGCTATTCTACAACCGTTGGCGCAAGCTGGCTCGCTCCGCTGGTCGAGGCCGGCGAGGGCGTCAGCATTTCGTTCCACTTTGACAAGCAATCCAAGGAGAAAATTCTGGCGAAGATCTCGCAGCAGACCATGATGAACCGCAGCAGGATGCGTGACGTTGCGGATACCCGGCAGGACTTTGAGGAGCTGGACAGCGCCATATCTTCCGGGATGTACCTAAAGGACGTAATGAACCGGCAGGGCGAGGATTTTTATTATATGCACACGCTCATTGAGGTCACGGCCAGTGATCCTGAAACGCTGGAGCATCGCGTCACGGCGGTTGAAAAGCTCTGCGTCTCCGTGGACATGATCGCCCGCCGCTGCGAGTACAAGCAGGAGCAGGCATTTTTGTCCATGCTCCCTATTCTCTATCTTGATCCGGATATTGAACGTAAATCCCGCCGCAATGCGCTTACCAGCGGCGTGGCTGCCGCATTTCCGTTCGCGTCCTATGAGCTGTCTGACCGCAACGGCATTTTCCTCGGTCTTAATATGTACAACCGCTCGCCGGTGTTCCTGAACCCCTACGACGACTACAAATACACGAACGGAAACATCTGGATCGGCGGCTCGTCCGGTGCGGGCAAGACGTTCACGCTCCAATGTGTCGGCGGACGTTTACGACAACAGGGCAAGCGTGTCATTTACATCATCCCGAAGAAGGGTCATGAGTTTCGTCCGCGCTGCGAACAGCTCGGTGGCCTGTATTTGCGTATGTCGCCATCTTCTCCGGACTGTCCGAATATCATGGCCATCCGCCGCAAATCGCTCGACACCTACGCGGGCCTCAAGGGGCTTGCCTCCCGGGATGATTCCGTGCTGGCAGATAAGATCTCACGTCTCATCATCTGGTACAGCCTGCAAAAGCGCGACCTCAGCGATGAAGACCGGAATTACCTGGATACGTCGCTGGTCGAATGCTACCGGCGGTACGGCATCACATTTGACAACGCTTCTGTGTTGAATGAAGACGGGAATTTCTGCGAAATGCCCGTTCTGGCGGACTGGTACGACGTGCTGCAAAGCAGCGCGGACACGAAACACCTTGCCGTTGTACTGGCGCGGTATGTGACCGGCTCGGCCTCCGCGATGGGCAGCCGGAATGAAATTGACCTCGACAACAAATACATCGTCATTGACACATCCGGTATGCCCGACGATCTGCTTTTGCCCGGTATCTTCTGGGCGACGGACATCGCAAACGACCTCATTTCTGGCGCAGGTGGACAGCTCTCCGCGCTCATTTCAGACGAGCTATGGTCGCTGGTCGGCGCAAACTCCAATCCGCTGGCGGCGGGCTACATTCAGGAAATGGTCAAGACCATCCGCGGCCTCGGCGGTATTGCCATCACATCCACACAGGGGATGCAGGATCTGTTTTCGTTGGATAACGGCAAATACGGCAAAGGCATCCTGGATTCCAGCCGTATCAAGATCGTCATGCAGATGGAGGAACAGGAGGCGCGGCTGATTCAGAACGTCTTGAATCTCTCCGAGGAAGAAGTCCGTCAGATCACACGGTTTCGCCGCGGCGAAGGGCTTCTTTGTATCGGCTATAATCACGTCCCCATCGCGTTCTACGCGACACAGAAAGAATACGACGCCATTACAACATCCCCAACAGATTTGCTGAACAGAAAGGAACGAGAAGCATGAACGAAGAACGCTTTGCAAAAGAAATGAAGAAGATCCAGTCGGTCGTCAGCCGGGCTTTGCAGAAAGCCAATGCGCTGACGGCGCTTGCGGACGGCGGCAAAATGAGCCGCGAGAAATTGCAGCTCACGTTGGAAGAAACTGCGTATTTCTTTGAGTCTGCGACGCTTTATCTGCGCACCCTCTGCGAAACGCAGATGCCGGGCGTCGGCGGGTATGGACGGCGCAACGGGCTGGAGTTCCAGCTTCCGTCCGGGCACATCGAGATCGCGGGCGCGGGCTGGGTGCATATGCAGATCGACACGCTTTTGCCGCACTGCCGGTATATGCCCGCGACTTGGCTGACAGACACGGTGCGGCAGCTTCTGACGGCCTATACGCAGCACACAAATTTCCGCCTGCATTTCAAGCAGATGCTTTTGGTGATCGACGAACACAGCGACGTGGAAGGACGCCACATATTCGATCAGGACAACAAGGGCTGGAAAGCCGTGAGCAATGCGCTCAAGGGCTTGGTCATTGACGATGACGACCAGTACCACCTATCCGTCCACATGATGTCCAGCCGCAGCGCGGAGAATGTCTGCCACATCAGTCTGGTGCTGCCAGAATCCACGGATGAGTTCTTTCAATATCATCAAAAAGGCATTGCGTACAGTCCCTTGGAGCCATCCGTAATGGTCAATTTTTCGCTGGTTTCGGAGGCATCATCTGTACCGGCGATCTGCTGATGGCTTGGAGCGGCAAAAAGTCCTTATCAATCAATGGATTTTTATGTGCCGACCCATCACGAGCCGTGAGAAAAGCTGTCATCTACGCAAACCCATCACGCGCGGCAGGAAAAACAGGCGTGTTTGCCGAAATTGTGATTGCGCCGGAACCGGCGCAAGAACGGTTTCGGCAAACCGCAGGAAAGGAAAGGCGGGAAAGCTGCATGATGCTGAGTTGTCGTGACCTTGATATTCTGCGGCTGCTCCGCTGGTGCCGGATGATACGGCCAAAGGAGCTTTGTGAAGCGTTCTCCGAAGACGAAGTTATGAATCTCAGCGCCGCGCAGATGATCCGGTTTTCTGATGCGGCAAAAGCCTGGTGTCTGACGCCGTGCGGGAATCGTGTTCTGGGTTCCTCTGGGGTTACTCTGCCGCCTGCCAAGGCTCCAACGTACCGGGAACCGGATATCACGCGCAGACTGCGGCTGGCGCAGATCGTCACAACGGCGTATGCCGCCGGTGTCAACATATTTCTGACAAAGGAATCTGAACTGCAATCTCAGCCATCTTTGTTTTTACCTTTTCTACATCGCAATCGCGGCTCCAATCCATGGGGCAGCACCCGTGTGGCGGCGCTGCTCCATACCGGCAACCTCATGTGCGCGATTCACTGGGTCAGCCCCGGTATCGGCTGCGTTGCGCTGACGGATGAACTGACCGCGTTCCAAAATCATACGGCGGTGATCCCCGTAAAGCAGCGCGCCATGATCTTTGCCGCGTCCAGCTACGAAGAAATTCTTGCTGAACTGGATGCCGGGCAAGAGAAGCAAAATACGCGCCTGCAAACCTACCGCGAAGTCTATGACTGCCTGAAGCTGCCGCTGTTTCTGCTGCCGTGCAATGAAACGGGCTGCTTGCAGCTCCGTATCTTGGGCGTTCCCAACTACCGCGAACTTCTGGCGAGAATCATCCTGAAGTCGCACTACGTTCCGCCGCCCGCGGATCGAGCGATGTATGACGCGCTGTATCAGGGCGTCCCATTCGTCATGGCGGCGGATATGGATCTGCGGCGCATTGACGCGGTGGTGGAGGCCGCCCATTCGGACGGCCTTTCCCAAATTGCACTGGCCGCGCTGCCGGAGCAGGTGGAAACCGTTCTGAACCGCCGTTACCGTGAGACCGGAAAAGCGCGTGTCTTTACCATTACGGAATCGGCGCTGCGGGAGCTGCTTGGAAGTACCGTGCCATACACGCCGCCTGACCTGCCATTTTACACATCGGAAGGAGGTGTTCTGGATGTTCCGCCTCTCAAAGCTCCTTGAAAAGTTGGAGGACAAATCAGAAGCAAGATTCAAAAGCTGGTTTGCCCGAAACAAAGCCAAGCTGCCCATGCGTGTGCCAGCCGTGATCGTCGGCTGGTATTTTTATGGGATGTTTCTCAATTCTCTGCGGCTCGGAATTGCATCGACCTTTCATCAAACGGGCGAAGAAATCCAAAGCATCTGGGTGCTGAACCCCTTCAAAAACTGGGGTGCAGTATTTACCGGCTTCGGGATCGTGACGACGCTGGTGATCGTGCTGATCATCTGCCTCATCACGAAAAAGGGCTACATCTGGTTCTCCGGCTACAAATACACGCACGACCCGCGTGGGTTTGACATTCTCCCGGACGGCACACATGGCACATCCGGGTTTCTGACGGAGAAGGAAATGCGCGAGTTTCTGGAGCTGTCGCCCGCAGACGAGACGGAGGGCATGATCCTCGGCAAAGTCAAAAAGCATCCGGATGATCCGGATGCTTATGCGTTCTACGCGGCGCACCGGATGGTCGCCGGAGACAATAATAACCTGCTCTGCATCGGCGCACCGGGCAGCGGCAAGTCCCGCGGGTTCATCATCCCGTTCCTCATGGGCTGCGCAAAGCGCGGTGAGTCCGCGTTCATCACGGATGCGAAGGGCGAGCTGTTTGAACGTCTTTCTCCGTATTTCCGTCAGCATGGCTTCTATGTGAAAGCGGTAAACTTTCTGGACATGGAGCATTCGGACGGCTGGAATTGTCTGTACGGTCTGGACACGCAGCCGCAGCTCGTGCAGACGGTGGCCAACACAATCGTGCAGAACACGTCAGGACCGAAAGAAGCCAACGACTTCTGGAGCCGGGCGGAGCTGAACCTCCTGATGGCGCTCATCCACTACGTCGTCAATCTGCGCGATGCAAACGGGAATCTACTTCCCATTGAGCAGCGCGGGCTCGGCGATGTGTACCGCATGATCGCGACGGAAAGCATTGAGGAGATCAACCGCAGGTTAGCTGCTCTCCCGCCTGAGCATCCAGCCAAATACCCGCACGGCCTGTTCCTCAAGGCAAAGGAGAACCTCTGGGGCAACATCGTCATTGGTCTCGGCAACCGGCTGGCGGTCTTTCAAAGCCGCTTGGTGGATAAGATCACACGAAACCACGATGTAGACCTTCTGCTCCCCGGCAAGCGGCCCTGTGTGTACTTTGTCATCATTTCCGCGCAGGACAGCGCATACCGCTTTTTGTCCTCGCTGTTCTTTTCGCTGGCGCTGCCGCAGCTTTCAAACTTCGCGCGTCTGCAATGCGCGGGCGGGCGGCTGCCGGTGCTGACGAACTTCTGCCTCGACGAATACTGCAACATCGGTTATCTGGACGGCGTAGCGGACAGCCTGAACAGCATCCGCGGCTTCAATATGTCTGCGCAGATCGTCGTACAGAGCCTTTCTCAGTGGCAGGAAAAGTATCCGGGCAAGGAATGGGAAAATCAGCTGGCGACGTTCGACCAGACGCTCTACATGGGCTGCAACGATCTGACGTCAGCAAAGTACATTTCGGAGAAATGCGGCAAGGTGACGATCTCCGTTCTCAATAACCAGATGCCGATGATGCCGCTGTTTTCGCCGGTGTATTCGTCCACGCGCCCATACTCCCAGACACGAAGCAACACGCATCGCGACCTGATGAATCCGGATGAAGTTTTACGCTTGGAAAACCGGAAGTGTCTGGCGCTGTTTAAGGGTCATAAGCCCGCGCTCCTCTACAAAATGACGCCGGAGGAGCTGCCAGACTACGCCGGTCTCACTACCTGCCGCGTCATTGACTACATCCCGGAGTGGCGAAGAAAAGAAGCCGAAGCAGCACCGCAAAAGAAAGCATCTGTTCAGAAAGAACCGTCAAACATCCCCAAACCGCCCGACAACGAAAAACAGCCAGACCGCAGCGAGCAGCCGCCCGCCTACGATCTGGCTGAGGATGATGAGATTGGAATGGTGGAGTGTACGGTGGATAGTATCCTGAACCAGTGATTCAGATCTGGCGCTTGATATCGCGCCGACTGTAAATGATTCTGCGGACTTCCATGACATCATCAATGACGACATAGAAGATCGTATAATTGCGGACAGTGATTCGATAGTACGGATACTGCCGCTCCTTTGCCGAGTGATACTGTTCAAATGCTTCTGCGCAGAAAAGGCGGTCATGGATCGCCGTCTGCACATCAGAAATCAACGCTTCTGCGGCGATTGGGTTTTTCAGACGATGCGTGATATAATCTACGATTTCATTGAGGTCTTCTTCAAACAGTGGGAGGAAGCGCAACTTATAATGCTTTTCGTTCATGGATGCGGCTCCTCACTCTCGAAAAAACTTCATCTTCCATATAACGAACGGGGTCTGCTGCCGCAGCCTTATCCGCCTCATCCAACTTCAGTTCGATATCGTCCGTCAGCGCGGCGTACTGCTCCAGACTGAGAACGACCATAGAGCCGTACCCGTTTTTGGTGAGATAAACAGGCTTGCCACTTTTGACGCAGTCTTCGATCTCTGTAAACTTGTTTCGTAAATCTGATACAGGCCGAATCGTGATCATGCTTACACCTCCCAAGCAAATAAAATCCTTGTGGCATTATTTTATCATAACTATGCCATTTTATCAACCGTCAATACAATGCAATTAGAAATCGGAGGGAATCCCCATGAAAGCAGCCAAGCTGACCGAGCATCCAAGTTTCCGCCTTATGCGGCAAACGGACGTACAGAACGTCTGGCATATGCAGATGCCGCGATGGTTATTTTCCGACCCGCGATATGCGGATATGAGTTTGGACGCGAAGGTGACGTACACATTTCTTCTCAACCGCTTTCAGCTTTCACGGCGCAACGGCTGGGTGAATGACGCCGGCGAGGTGTTCGTGATCTTTCCACGCAAGGCGCTGGCGAAGGAACTTCGCATCTGTGAACAGCGCGTCACAGCTGCCTTTCGCAAGCTGGCAGAGCTTCAGCTCATCTGGGAAAAACGCTGTGGGCGCGGCGATGCCAATCAGATCTATCTGGCCAGCGTCACGCCCATCGACGATCCCAACTACGAATGCGCGCCGTTTTCATCAAGGGAGTATGAATCCTGCGGTTCCAGAACCGCGGATTCTGCGTTTCATGAAGCGGAAGAACCGCAGGATGTGCCGCCCCAGAACCCCGAAATCTCCGCCTTTAGAACCGCAGATTCTGATGTTCCAGAACCGCAGGATCCTGGCGCAAG
>ERZ791736.227-NODE-227-length-17779-cov-4.702042_pt1 | contig 17779 bp, 14 predicted proteins | sample MGYA00509940_ERZ791736 | MGnify/ENA primary metagenome ERZ791736 (study PRJEB30046, sample SAMN00792014) | human gut metagenome | study: EMG produced TPA metagenomics assembly of the A metagenome-wide association study of gut microbiota in type 2... | reverse complement strand
TACATATTTAATATATAAACACCTTCCTTCTTTATTTTTTCTGAGGTCCTCATATTTACTCCGTCTATAACCTAAATTCCCCTAAAAAATAGAAAAAATTGATATTTCTATCAACTTTTTAACTATTTTAACTTATTTTAATTCAAACTCAATTGTAGCTTTATGATTTTTATAATGGACATTTGCTATCGCACCATTTATTATTGTTATTCTAGGAGATACATGTCCTAAATCAAAATCATATATTATAGGAATATTTAAACTACTTAGTGCTTCCTTTAATGCTTCTTTAAATGATATATCATAATAACTTTTTTCAGATATATTTCTTCCGAATATTATTAATTTTGTATAATTAAAATAATCATTATCTTTAAATTTCCACATAGTTCTTATTAAATCTTCAATAGAAAGTTCGCAGTTATCAAAATACCATATAAAACCATCATTTTTATATTTTTCTAAAAAATCTTTTGTTTTATCAAACCTTGTTCCGAAAAGTTCTGTTAATATATCAATGCATCCACCTATCATTCTTCCTTTTACAGTTATTTCTTCTTCTGTTAATGACTTATAACTTACTTTTTTAGTTAGATTATATCCTTCAAGTCCAGTTATATATTCTTGTCTTTCACCTTCATATTTATCATAATTTTCTTGTTTTATAAGATTACCTTTTAATATTTCTATATTGTCTAAAAGAGATTTATGATAATTTTCCATACCGAATGTTTTAAAATTATTTGCATAAATTGTTGCGATATCAAAACAAACCGTTATTATATATAAAAGTCCAGTTGGATCAGAATACCCTTGTATCCATTTGGGATTATTTTTTATAATGTCAAAATCTACATATGAAAGCATTTCAAGTAAGAATTCTCCTCCGCCAGCACATATTATTGACTTAACTTTTTTATTCTTAAATAAGTCTTCTAATTCCTTTGCTTGAACTGTTGGTGCGCTACTTCTTCCCTTTACGCTTTTTCTTACATTACTTGTTTCAACAACTTTTAGTCCTAATTTTTGTAACTTACTTTTTGCATTATCTAATCTTTTTAAATCTAGAATATCAGTTACTCCATCAGAAGGCGCAGTTACACCTATATAATCACCATTTTTTATAAATTCTGGATATATCATTAATCGTTATCCCTTCCACCAAAAATATAAATAAGTCTTAATACTTGGAATATTGTTGATGCAATTGCAGAAACAAGTCCAGCAACATATGTAAATGCGGCAGCCTTAAGCATTGCTTTTGTGCCATCTTGTTCATCTTCTGAAACTATTCCCATTTCAAGAAGTATTTTATTTGCTCTTCTTGATGCATCAAACTCAACTGGTAGTGTTACAAGTTGAAAGATAAGGGCTAAAGATACCATTATAAGACCAACTATAAATAAATGCTTAAATGAACTAAATACTAAACTAGCAATTATTACATAATATCCAAGACTACTTCCAAAATTCACAAAAGGCACTAACATATTTCTTATTTTTATTGGAACATATCCTTCTTTATATTGTATTGCATGCCCACATTCATGAGCCGCAACAGCAGCAGAAGCAATTGTTTTTCCACCATATATATTACTTGATAAACTTACTCTTTTTCTTGAGTTATTGTAATTATCTGTAAGTTCACCAGAAATTTCTACTACATCAATATTATCTAGATCATATTCTTTTAATATTTTATTTGCAACCTCTCTTCCTGTTAATCCAGTGTCTGTCTCTATACTTTCGTATTTTCTATATGTTATTTTTAATATAATTTGTGCAAGTAATACAAGTAAAAAAGGTATTAAAACAAGTATTATCATTGTGTCTATTCCCATATAATAACAACTCCTTCTCTTGTATCTTTAATTTCAGCACCAAGTGCTTTTATTTCATCTCTTACTTTATCTGCTTCTTCATATCTTTTTTCTTTTTTTAAATTATTTCTTTTTTCAATTAATTCATTTACTTTTCTTTCTAGTTCTTTATCAACTACAACATTATTTTCTTTTAATAAATCAAGTGATAATACTGTATCAAATTTTTGAACTAAAGATATTTTAGTACTTTCATTAATACTATTATCTTTTAATACATCATAAAGAATTGTTAAACACATAGAAGTATTTAAATTATTATTAAGTGCTTCCTTAAATTTATTATCATAACTATTAAATTTATCTGTATCTATTTCACCATCTTCTTTTAATGATAAAACCTTATTTTTTAATTTTAGATATTCTCTTTCTGCTCCATCTAATATTTCATAACTGAATGTAAGCGCATTATGATAATAAGAATTTAAACATAAATATCTGTATGCAAGTGGATTATATCCCTTTTCTTCAAGTACTGAAACAGTTAAAAATTCACCTTTACTTTTACTCATTTTTCCATTTTTATCATTTAAGAAGCCAAAATGAACCCAATAATTACACCATTTATGTCCTAAATAGCATTCACTTTGCGCAATTTCATTTGTATGATGTGGAAAAACTGCATCTTCTGCACCACAATGTATATCTAAGTTTTCTCCTAAGTATTTTATTGATATACCAGAACATTCTATATGCCAACCAGGATATCCTCTTCCCCAAGGCGAATCCCACTGCATTTCTTGATTATTAAATTTTGAATTCGTAAACCATAAACCAAAATCAAATGGATTTTTTTTAGATGTATCTTCTTTTATATCTTCTCTAACTGCAACCATTAAATCATCAGCATTTCTTCCTGATAATTCATAATATTTATCATATTTAGTTGTATCAAAATATACATTACCATCACTTATATATGCATATCCATCATCTAATAGTTTAGTTATTATCTTTATATATTCACCTATGTTATCTGTTGCTGGACTTACTGTATCTGGCCATCTTACATTAAGTTTTTCACAATCACTTTTAAAACACTCTGTATAATATTTTGCTACTTCATATGAACTTTTATGTTCCCTTTTACTCGCAACAAGCATCTTGTCTTCTCCAGAATCACCATCACCAACCATATGTCCAACATCTGTTATATTCATAACTCTATCAACTTTATATCCAACATATTTTAAGGCCTTTTCAAGTATATCTTCTGATATGTATGTTCTAAGATTTCCTATATGTGCAAAATGATACACAGTAGGTCCACATGTATACATTTTTACATATCCTTCCTTATTCGGAACAAAATCTTCTATTTTTTTTGTAAGTGTATTATATAGTTTCATAAAATAATACCTCCTTTAATTTATATACTAATATTTTATCATATATGAAGAAAAAAGACTATAAATTTATGACCATGTTAGTATTGAATCAATACAAATCATTTGTATAAAATCTTTTTAATTATCTTATAATAAAAAAAGACAAATATAATTTAATATTCATCTTTAAATATTACATCCATCTATTAAAATCAGGATTCAACGATAACCTTTTGGCTCTGCTCTTTTTTCTTTCATCATTTACTTTAATTTTTCTTATATTATCAAGCGAAATTTCAAAATATTTTCTAGCTGTTTCATCATCAATATCAGGATGTGCCTCTTTTATCTTAGAATATATAGCTATTGCCAAATTCAAATCACAACTTTTATTAATAGAAATACCTTTTAAATATAAATGATTTTCAAGAAAATTATACATTGTTTTTTGCTCTAATGTAAGATCATAAAAAGAATAACCATTATCCATTAAATGTAAAACCTTGTCGTCTAATCCGCATTTAATACAACCATGATAAATACGAGAACGTTCTTCACAACTATCATAATCCTTTAATGCTACAACCCAAATATGATTACAAGATGAATATTCTTCAAATTTCATTTGTTGATATATTTTCTTTTGTTGATTTTCTAATTTTTTATTCAATTTGCATAAATCAAGATATCTTTTTAATACATCACTATTTTCCATTTCATCAATTTGAATAGTTGTTTTTTCTCTCTCAGATGAAATTTTGTCATATTGCTCTTTTAAAGTACTCATAATATAAAACCTTCCTTAATTTATATACTCGTATCATACCATATATGATGAAAAAATACAACCAGTAATAACATAACTTTTATGTTATCATTTATATAATAAAATAAAAAAGGAAGCATTTAAATTTTTTCAGGTGCTTGAATACCTACCCCAAAATTTGGTCTTGACATTTAAGTCATCTTTGAACTTAAGTGTCTATTTTTTTATTACTTTAATTAAGAAAAAAGATAAATGTTTTTCGCATTTATCTTTTTTTATGAAAATATATTACATACTATTTGGTTCTCTATTTCTTTTCTAACTGCCTTACATAATTTTCTAACACCATATTCTTCATAATTAGACTCTTTAATAATTCTATTTATCATATCTAAACTAATAATATTTTCACTGTTATATTTTTTATAACATTTATTTGCTTCTTTTATAATTATTTTATTTATATCTTCCTCTGTAAATTTATTAAATGGCACTATTTCATCAATACGATTTATAAATTCTTTTGAAAAAAAATCTTCTAAAGAATTATTAGTAGTATTTTTATTAAATCCCATTAATGATTTACTTACATATGCATTACTTGTCATTATAATTAATACATTATCAAATCTAACTGTTTTACCACTTGAATCTTTACAATTTCCTTCATCTAGTATATTTAAGAAAAAGTTAAGAACAGACTTATGTGCTTTTTCTATTTCATCTAATATAAGAACAGAATATGGTTTATTTCTTATTTCTTCAAGTATATTTTTATTATCATCATATCCTACATATCCAGCAGGTGAACCAATTATTTTATTTATACTAATACTTTCAGAATATTCACTCATATCAAGTTTTATAACATTATTTTTACCTACTAAATTTTCTGCAAATAGTTTAGACAAATATGTTTTACCAGTACCAGTTGACCCACAAAATAGAACTGAGTAACTCTTATTTTTATCCTTTATACCCAGTTTTATTTTTTTAGAAATATCAATAAGTTTATTTATTGCTTCATCTTGACCAATTATGTTTTCCTTTAAAGTTTTTTCTATTTCATTAATACTTGTTATATAATCTTTACTTATTTCATTTATTGGTATTTTTGTTTTACTACTAACTACTTCTACAATATCTTTTAATTTAACTTTTTTCACTTTTTCTTTTCTCATATAATCAAGTTTAAGTTTATTAATTTTACTTTGTAATTCTTCTTCATCTTCTTTTAAAGAATACGCTTTATCATAATTTTGATTAATTATTGCATTATTTTTTTCTTTTTGAATTTTTGTTAAACAATCACTTAATTTTATTATTTCTTTTTCTTCTTTTGCTTCTTCTAATGATACTTTAGTACATACTTCATCTAATATATCTATTGATTTATCTGGTTCACATCTATCATAAATATATCTATCTGATAACTCAATTATTTTATCTATTAATTTTTCTTCTATTTTAACACCATGATATGCTTCATATATACTTTTTAAATTCATAAGAATATTTTTTAAATTTGATTTATTTGGTTCTTCAACAAATACTTTTTGAAATCTTCTATCTAAGGCATTATCTTTTTCAATAAATTTTTTATATTCGGATATAGTTGTTGCACCTATTAATTTTAATTTACCTCTTGCAAGAGCTGGCTTAAGTATATTTGATGCATCAATTGCGCCTTCAGCACCTCCAGCACCTACTAATGTATGAATTTCATCTATAAATATAATAACATCATCATTATCTTCTAATTCTTTTACCATTTTCTTAATTCGTTCTTCGAACTCTCCTCTATATTTAGTACCTGCAACAGTACAAGCCATATCAACAGATATTATTCTTTTATTTTTAAGAGGCATTGGTACATTACCAGATACTATTCTTCTTGCAAGTTCTTCAGCAATTGCTGTTTTTCCAACTCCTGCTTCACCTATTAAAAGTGGATTATTCTTTGTTCTTCTAGATAATATTTCTATAACTCTATTTAGTTCTATATCTCTTCCAATAACAGGATCAAGTTCATTATTTTTGGCTCTTTTAGTTAAGTCTACTCCAAGTTCTTCAACAATTAGTTTTTTAGATTTTTTTTGTTTAATTTTTCTTTTCTCACTTATATCAGAGTATAGTTTATTAATATCTACTCCTAATGATAACAATATTCTTATTGCTTTTCCTTCTCCTTCATTTAATAAAGATAAAAGAAGTTCATTAACACTTATTTCATCACCAGTCTCTCTTGATTCTATTATGACATTTTCAAGTATAGTTTTTAGAGTTGTACTATATAAAAGTAAATCAGGAGTATTATCCCCTATACCTACTAAATTTATCAATTCTTCTTTAAAACTTTTATAAGTTATTTTATATTTTTTAAATTTGTTAACCAAATCTTGATTATTTTTAAGTATTGCAAGTAATAAATGTTCACTACCTATATATGGATGCTTTAGTTCACTCATTTCTTTTTGTGCATCTACTAAAACTCTTTGTGCTTCTTCACTAAATTTTCCAAACATAAATATCCTCCTCTTATTAATTCTATGATACTTATGATACATTTAATAAAAATTATTCAAAAAAAACTTACTTTTTATAGTAAGTTTATAATGAATTATAATATTTTTTTTAATGTATCAATATTATACATGAAATGATGAATTGTTACCTTGAATTTTTGTTATTTCGCTTTGTAATCTATCTTCTTCCTTTAACAATACTTTTTTCAATTCTAATAAGTTTTTAAATGATAACTCGTCACTTGATTCATCTAATTTTTTTAATATTTTTCTATATTGTTCTACTAGCTGATTTACATCATTAAATCTAATTCCTCCATTTGGTATTTTTTTATATCCTATATATTCTCCAGTTAATTGATCTATAATTTTAAGAAATTCATCGTTAATTTTTTCATTATCTTCTTCTAATAAACTTATTAATTTTAATCTATCAATTTGATCATTTAAGGAAAATTCTGTATTAGGCAAATCATTTTCACCATCACATACAAAAAAGTGATCTTTAGACATTTCTTCTTTATTAAGCATAAAATATTTTGCATTACAATCTTCGATTTTTCCATCTTTATCAACAATTGTATCCCAAGTTGGATCAAAATAATAATAATTTCCATTATATTTTACTCTTGTTATTGCATGATATCCTGCATCTGTTTGAACGACAATACAGTTAGATTCCATTCCTAATTTTCTTAAAAAATATGTATATAAATTAGCGTATCCTTCACACACTGAAGTTCCATCTAATAATGCTTTAACACCTGATTGCTGATAATCATATGCCTCTTTAGTCGTCATACCACTAATAGAAACACCTAAGATAGGATCAATATCAAATGGATTTGTCTTTTGATCTCGAGCATTTCTTGTCTTATGATCATAATATACATTTCTAATTATATAATCATATATTACAGTCATCTTTTGTAAATCACTCATTTTTTCATTAGTTACAGAAGAGATTATTTCATCTACTTTTTTGTCATACATTAATATTTTAGCATTACTAAAAGCTTGATATCTTCTCCCTTCCTTTTCCATCCATATTTTATCATTTGAGAAAGTACTCATATATTCATATAAATCTTTGTAATCTCTTTTTAATATAGGTAATAAATTTATATCCAATTTCATATCTATGTCTTTTATTACTTCAAAGTGTGGAACTTTTTGTAAATTAGTATCTAATAACGTTAATTCGAATAAATTTTCAGTACTATAATCTATTTTTCTTAAACCTTGAGCATGCTTTATAGATATAGTTTCTAATTTCTTTAAATCAGTTAAATCTAATTCTTCAAAATTAACACCATTAACTATTAATTCTTTTAAATTCTTATTATTTTTTATCCAATCTACATTTATGACTTTTTCAGATGCAAATTTATCATCCTCATAACTATAACCAGTTAAATTTATTTGAATTTTTTCAAGAGAAGAATAATATTTAAAAAATTGAGAATATTCATCAAATGCACTTCTTGAATTGATTACAAGTTCTTTAAATGTTGAAAAATATTTTTTTAATTCATCTTCCGTAAATTTAAAGTTATGTACATTTTTTTTCAAATAGCCATTTATTGTTGCTGCCAAAGTTACATCTTGTATAATTACTTCTTTATCCATATAATATAACCTCCTCGTATAATTTAATATTAGCATAATTAATAGTAAATTATTTATATATTAGTAAGAAAGGATAATTTTTTACATTGTATTTACAAAAAAAGTAGACAAATGTCTACTTTAATTATTTCTTTTTAGTTGTATTTTTCTTAGTTCCCGTTGTTTTCTTAGAAGTTTCTTTTTTTGCACTAGTAGTTTTTTTAGCAGGAGTTTTAGTTTTAATTTCTTCTTTCTTTTCTTCCTTAACTACTTTTGCTTCTTCTTTAACAGGTTCTTCTTTTACTTCAACTTTTTCTTTTTTTACTTGTTTTTTTGTATCTTTTCTTGTTACAGAAAGAACTACAAATAATACAAGCATTACAATTACTACTGCAAGTACTACATATGATAATGCTGAAATATAATTTCTACCTACTACCATAATTAATACAAAGAATACAATTAATAATCCTAAGAAATATTTATAAATATATTTAATCCATTCTTTATAACTTACATTTTCACGTTGTAATCCAAGTAATACAAGAATACTTGTTGGTGAAATTAGTAAGAATAATGAATAAATAACTTGGAATATAACTGCAAGTACAAGATAGAATTTTGTATCTGTTATTGTATAAGTAATTGTTGATAATGTAAATTGTGTAGCATATGTATAATCTGGATATACTACTGAAGATAATGCAGATAATGTTGTTCCAGATAGAACTTTATCTGTCATACCAGCAATACTTGTAATTATTGTTGTATAGAATCCTGAATTATAAACACCAACTAATACTAAGTTAGCAAGAATTACTATCATAGCATATGGTAATGCTCTTCTTATTCCACTTGCGATAGATTCAAGTAATCCATCAAATTTAATTTTGTAAATTATTGATAATATTACTGTAGTTACTACTAATAATACAATAACATTATATAAAGTCCATTCACCAAATGCAGTAAGTGTTGAACCTAATATTGCATTAAATAATGAAACATCAAATACTTTAAAATCAGTTAATGTTTTATGGAAATTTGTGAATCCTTCAAATCCAAAGAATCCATTCCAAGATACCATACCAAGTATTAGAAATACGATAATTACATCAAATGCAATCATCATTGGTAATCCTTTTTTAACTTCTTCTTTTTCTAAATTTGTTTTTTCTGGCTTGCTTGTTAATATTGTAAATAATATTAATGAACCAAGTCCAAGTATTAATATAACTATTTTAGCAATTATATTAGATGATACTGTAGCACTCATTATTTGATTTACATAATTTGTATATAATGAACCAGCACTTCCTAAAAGGATTGCGCCTACAGTTGATGCGATAGATGTTTTACTATCATAACCTAATTTTTTAGCAATATCTATAAATGCTGGAACAAAGATAAGCATAGGCATAATGTCACCTATAACAGCTGTCATAATTCCAAATGTTAATATGCTTATTACTAAAAATAAACCTTTTTTCTTTTGAAATTTAACTGCAGTATTATTAATAACTGCTTCATATTTACCAGTTTTCTTAAGTACTGCATAAAATACACCAATACTTAAAATAAATATAAATGCACTGATAAATACACTAAATGATGTTAATCCATTTGATATAGAATCAACAAAGTTTATTGGATTAATAGTTCCCTTTTCAATACCTGATGTATAATAACCAATTGTTGAACTAGGGATTAAAAAACTTACTATTATTGCTGCTGCTAAAACTAACAATAATACTTTAAAAATATTATATTTCTTCATTTTTCCTCCTAATTTTCTGTAGTTTCTTGTGGTCTCATAAGTGGATACATAACTACATCTCTTATATTATCGCTATTTGTTAAAAGTTGAATCATACGATCAATTCCCATACCCCAACCAGATATTGGTGGCATACCATATTCCATAGCTCCTATATAATCATAATCCATATCCATAGCTTCTTCATCACCGTTTGCTTTATTCATAGCTTGTTCATGAAGTCTCTTTTCTTGTTCTACCGGATCCACAAGTTCTGAGTAACCATTAACAATTTCAACTCCGTTTATTACAAGTTGGAATCTATCTGTTATTTCTTTGTTATCATCATTTGCTCTTGCAAGTGGCGATAAACTCATTGGATGCTCTGTTAAATAAACAGGTCCTAGCATATGTGGTCTTGCAACCTTTTTGTATAAATAGTCAACAAGATTTCCATATCCTAAATTTTCAATTGGTGTTTCACTATCAAGTTCAATCTTATCTTCTTTAATCTTACTTAATAGTTTTTCCTTAGTATTATATTCATTAATATCAATATTAGAATATTTCATTATTAAATCTCTAAATGAAACTCTTCCCCATTCTCCAGATAAATCTACCATTTTATCTCCGATTTGAATATTTAATGTACCAAATACTTTTCCGATTACTGTTTGAAGTAATTCTCTTATAAATTTCATATTATCTTCATAATTATAATATGCTTGATATGCCTCAATCATAGTGAAGTCTTGTAAATGGGTAGCATCCATTCCTTCATTTCTAAAACATCTTGCTATTTCATATACCTTTGGAATACCTGCGATTACTGATCTTTTCATGTAAGTTTCAGGTGCAATTCTTAAATATACATCCATATCAAGTGCATTATGATGAGCCATAAATGGTTTTGCAACAGCACCACTTGGTTTATTGTTTAGAATTGGTGTTTCAACTTCATAATAACCTTTACTATCTAAGAATCTTCTAAGTTCTCTAATAAAGTTCATTCTAATTAAGAAATTCTTTCTAGTATCTTCATTCATAATCATATCTACATATCTGTTTCTATAGCATAACTCTTTATCAGTTAAACCATGGAATTTTTCAGGTAGTGGTTTTAATGCTTTACCTAAGAATTCAAAACTAGATGCTCTTAAAGTTTTTTCACCAGTATGAGTTGTGAATATTTCACCTGTTGCACCTATAAAATCACCAACATCAAAGTTTGATTTGAAAAATTGATATCTTTCTTCGCCAACAAGATCAACCTTTATAGAAATTTGTAAATCTGCTTCAATATCTCTTACTTTAATGAAACTCATTTTACCCATTTTTCTCATGAATACTATTCTACCTGCAATACTAACATTATCAGTACCATCTTCTAAATTAGATGCTTCTTTTAGTGTATGAGTAATTTCATATCTTTCAGGATAAGGATTACATGTTTTTCTAATTTCATCAACCTTTTGTCTTCTAACAATTTCTTGCTCTGTTAACTCTCTCATTTTTTCACCTCGAATCCTCTTTTATTATACCATAAAAAAAGGGAAAACCAATAGTTTATTACTATTTTTCCCCAAATTTAATCAGAATTTTTATAATCCAATAATACTTTTTCTAATTCTTCCTTTGTTTCACATTTAAATATTTTATTTTTTATTATTGCTGAATCTTTCATTCCTTTTATATACCATGCTGCATGAGTTCTCATTTCAAGTATGGCAACCTTTTCATTTTTTATTTCAAGTAAATATTTCATATGTTTTAAACACATATCGATTTTTTCATTTTTTGTTTGTTCACCTAAAATTTCATGTGTTTTTAAATAGTGTGATATCTGTTTAAAGATGTATGGATTACCTAAGGATGCTCTTCCTATCATTATTGCATCACAATTAGTTTCATTAAACATTCTAATAGCATCATCTACTGATTTTATATCACCATTACCTATTACTGGAATATTAACATTTTCTTTTACTTTTTTTATTATGCTCCAATCTGCAAGTCCTTCATAACCTTGCGCTCTAGTTCTTGGATGAACAGTAATTGCACTTGCACCTGCTTCTTCTACTATCTTTGCTATTTCTACTGCATTAATATTATTTTTGTCCCATCCACTTCTAATTTTAACAGTTACAGGACATGGTACTGCATTTACTACTGCTTCTACAATTTCTTTTACTTTTTCTGGATTTTTTAAAAGTGCTGCACCTGCTTGTGCTCTTAAGGCAACCTTTGGAACAGGGCATCCCATATTAATATCTATAATATCTGGATGCATTAATTCATATACTTTTTTAGCTGCAATAACAAAACTTTCTTTATCACTACCAAATATTTGCTGAGCAATTGGCCTTTCTTCTTCTGTCATATAAAGCATCTTTTTTGTTTTTTCACTATCATACATCAACGCTTTATCACTAACCATTTCTGCAAATAAAAGTCCCGCACCATATTCTTTAACTATTCTTCTAAATGCACTATTACATACTCCAGCCATAGGTGCTAAACATACATTATTTTCTATTGCTAAATTACCTATTTTAAACATTAATTAACCTTCTTACAATGATATATTTTATTTGTTTTTTCATTATATATAGTTGCATAATTATCGTCATATATTTTTGCTTTTATATATGCATTTTCTTTTCCTTTATCATCACCATTTACAATTTGATGATCTATTCTTAACTTAAATTCATACGTTGTAATGCCATTATTATATTCTCTTGAATTAATGAAATATGTTCCATCTAAATAATTTTTGTTAGTGGAATCATTATATTTTTTCCAAGTAAATGTTTTATCTTCGTTAAATTTTGCAGTAACTACGTAATATGAATAATTAGAATATGAACAATTCCAAGTACCATTTAATTTTGATGAACCACTACCAACCAAAGTAAATACAACTACAACAAAAATAATAATCATATGAATTATTGTCATTATAATTGAAATTATAAGTCCTGCGAATGACAAACTTTTATATTTTGAATCATTTCCATTTTTAAATTTATATTTACTACACTTACAAATGGATATAATATTTAAAATTAATCCTATTACTGGGATTATAAAACTAAATATCATACCTAAAATAGATATTACCTGTGCATTATCTTTTGTTTCATGTTCTTCCTTAACTTTACCATTTACTGGATAACCACAAGAAGTACAATATTTACTACCTTCATCTATATTTTTTCCACATCTAACACAATACATAAAAACACCTCTTTATAAGTATAACAAAAAAAGGGAATTATTTCATCCCTTTATTAATTATAAATTCTACACCATTCTTTTTATTTTTAGCAATAACCTTATATCCTATCAAATCGCAGTTGCCTTTTACGATTGATAAGCCAATACCATTTTCACCTTTCTTTCCTTTTTTGTAGGGTTCAAACATTGAAGAAAGTATTTCTTTTTCAATTGGTTCACCGTCATTAAAAAATATGATTTTATTTTCTTTTATAGTTATTACTATTTCACTTTTAGCATACCTAACAAAATTACTAAGTATATTATTTGTTATTGATTCCCACATATCAGATGTACCATCGTAAAATATATCTTCTTTATCACATTTAACTAAATAGTTTATATCATTTCGTACTATCTTAAATTTATCAATAGTACTATTTATCGTAGTAATAATTTTCGTTTTTATATCGTTTTTATAGGAGTTTTGTAAATATGTAATTTTATTTAATTCTAATAGGGTTTTTACTTTATTTTCTAATTTTTTAATTTGTTCTTCGCTTACATTAATGACTTCATCATAGGGTTCAATTCCGTCATGATAAGCTTCTATGTATGATTTTATAACTGTAATAGGTGTTTTAAAATCGTGTGATATATTTTGATACATTTCACTTTTATATTTATCCTGAGATAATATAATTTCTTTCATTTCATCTATAGTTTTATCTAGTAACATAATTTCATCATCAAATTCATATTTGCTTTTTGCTACATAAAATTTTTCATTATTCATATTGTCAACTTTTAGTTTTAATTTTTGAAGTCTATTTACAACTATTCTTGACCATAAAAATAGTAAGATAAGAATTATTGCAAATGTAATTATTACAATTGGAATAACTATTCCAAGTGAATTTCTTCTAATAAATTTAATATAACTATCAGTTGTTATTGCAATTGTTTTATAATTATTTCCTTTATGATTTACAGAATAATAGTAATTATTTCCTTTATATACGAATTTTCCTTGGTCAGTTACAATATACTTTAATAGTTTTTGATAATCATCAACACCTAATATATTTTTGTAATCTTCACTAATTAAAATTCTATCATCACTATATATAATGTACGCAATATTTTTATATTTTTTAGTTAATGAATCTTCTTTTTCTATCATTTGAAGTGGTTGATCTAAATAACTATATACTGTCTCTTCGAAAAAGGGTTCAAGTGATTTAGGCAGTACAATAATTATAGATACTATCATTACAAGAAGTGCGGTTAGAGTTATTACAATTAATTGATTTGATAAACTTGTCTTTTTATTATTCATGATAATCTATATCCAAATCCATAAACTGTATTTATATTAAGATCATTTAATTTTTTTCTAAGTCTTCTAATTGAATCATCAACTACTCTGTCACTTCCGTAATAATCGCTTCCCCAAACTTCATTTAATATCATCTCTCTTGTAAGAGGTTTATTTTTATTATTTACTAGATATAATAACAAATCAAATTCAAGTGTGGTTAAGTTTATTTTTTCTTCTTTATAATATACCGTTCTTTCAATGGTGTTAATTTCATAATCATTATATTTTATCTTATGAAAATCTTTACTGTATACGCGTTTTATTATATTTTTCACTCTAAGTACTAATTCTTTTGGAGAATAAGGCTTTGCAATATAATCATCACATCCTAATTCCAGTCCCATAATTTTATCTATTGATTGATCTCTAGCTGAAGAAAATATTATTGGAACTTCTTCATCTTGAAGCCTTATTGCTTTAATTATGTCATAACCTGTGACATCATCCGCAAGCATTATATCGAGTATCCACAAATTAACATTATTTTTATCATTTATAAAATCTAGTGCATCTTGACCCGTAGTAAAGGTTTCGACAATGAAATCTTCCTTTTCAAGATAGTTTTTTATAAGCTTATTTAACGCTTCTTCATCTTCTACAAGTCCAACCTTATACATGAATCATCAACACTCCATTTCATATTTATTATAACATTATTTTCCTCTTTTTTCTAGTACACACCACCTCCTTTAATGTGATATATTTTATCAGAACTTTCAGCAAGTTCTTTTGAGTGAGTAACAACTATTACTCCTTTACCTTGTTTTGCTAATTTCTTAAATATATCTATTATCTTTTTTTCAGTATCTTCATCCAAATTACCAGTTGGTTCATCTGCCATAATAAATGGTATATCTGTAACTAAACATCTTGCGATTGCGACTCTTTGTTGTTCTCCTCCTGATAATTTTAATACTGTTCTAAATGCAGCACTATTATCAATACCAAGTTCATTTAATGTACTTAATATCTTTTCTTTTTTATCTTCTTTACTTAATTTTATTCCCGCAATATCAAGTGCTACCTCAACATTTTCATAAGCGGTCATATATGGTATTAAATTATAACTTTGAAATATTATATTTACATAAGAATTTCTATATTTGTTATATCCTATTTTTTTAATGCTTTCTCCATTATATAATATATCGCCTTCTTCTATAGTATCAAGTCCAGAAAGAAGTGATAAAAGTGTTGTCTTACCTGAGCCACTTTGTCCAAGTATTGAATAAAATTTACCACTTTCAAATGAGCAAGATACATTGTCTAATACTTTTTTCATTTGCATACCATCTTGATAAAAATGGGATAAATTAACTACTTCTATCTTATTCATTTTTTATTCCCTCCTCGATAATATGTCCTTTGGATCACTATGTAATATTTTTATTGAAGGTACAATCATTGATACAAGTATGATTCCATATCCTATTACAAATAGTAATGTTATATCTTTTATTGTTACACTAACATCTATACTATCTATTGTTTTAGAAGTACCAAGTCCTGTCATCTTTCCAACACTCATATCTTCTCTTTTGTTCATATTTCTATTCATTACTGCACCATTACCTCTGTTACCAGATACTGATGTATTCATTTTTTCAGTAACAGTTGTCTGATTTTCAAGTAACGTATCTGCTAATTTCTGACTTACTAGTAATGATGAACCTATTGATGTAATGAATGCAAATGTAGCAATTATTACAAGTTCTATTATGAATTGTCCTATTATTTTCTTTCTCTTTTCTCCAAGTGAAAGTAGTACACCAATTTCATAATTTCTATCTTTTAAAGAGTTTATTACCATTAAACTTATTACTACTATTGACGCAATTACAACAATAACAAGTACTGTATTTGAGAATTTTGCAACACCTTCTATTGATGAAATCATTTGTTCATATGATTCATTATCTATATCTAATGTTAAATTTCTATCTGAAAAATCTGTTACTAATTTATTTGCTTCTTCTTTAAATTTATCTGCATTTTCTGAATCATCAAGATAGAATACTGCTTTACTTACTTTATAGTTACCATCATTATATTCTTCTTCTGTTAATAATTTTGCACCTGTATTTGTATTAACATATATTAAATTATAGTTATTATTAAACTTATCTGTTTCAGAATTTTGATAAATACCAATTATTTCAAGTTCTACATCTTTATCATCACTTGATGTAATAGTTATCTTGTCACCAACTTTTAAATTATTTTCTGTTGCAAGTTCATAAGAAATAATTACTGTATCATCTTTTGTTTCATCAAATGCTTCTCCACTAGTTAATTTTATTGTACCGTTTACATAATTATCTTCTAGTTTAAATGTATTTATTGCTTTTACCTGAAGACCTGAATTCATTTTTTTATCAAATCCTGGTCTATCATTATTGTTATCATCTTTAGAACTTTCATATAAACTAAATGACTTTTCTGTAGCATTTACATTAAAATAATATTTTACATCTGTTACATAACTAATTTCTTTTAATTTATTAACATCATTTATAGTTGCAGTACTTTCATCCATAGCATTATGCATATTCTTCATATCATCTTTTTTGTTTTCATCAGTAGATTGTTCATTATCTTTATTGTTCATAAACTCATCTCTGATTTTTTCCATATTGGTTTGAAGTATAACTTCACTACCAAGTGAAACTCTTGCCATCTTCATTGATTCTTCTGTTGCATTTTTTATTGATATTGAAGATAAAACTAAGTTAGCAACTATAAACAAAAATACGAAAAATATAACTGTTTTTGATTTTCTTCTAGTAACACTTATTTTTGCTCTTTTTAACATTTATTTCCTCCTTACACTTCCATAATAAAAAAATAATATGTTAGAAAAACAAATTAATTGTGTGAAATTGTGTGAATATATTTTGCAGTTACTACATATCTTATTTGATTATTACTTGTACATGTTATTAAAGTTAATATTTTCTTATCGTATACATTATCTAAAATACTTTTATTTTTTATATTCACTTTAAATATATCATATACTTTAAATAAATACTCATAATTAAAATCACTAACTATTATTTCATCATCTTTATTTAATTTATAAAGATTTGAAAATACATATTTATTATTGTGACCCGCAAGTATTATATTTCCATATTCACTTTCTAGTGTTTCCTTATTACTAATCATAAGAACTAAATTTTGATTTAATATTTCATTATAGTCACCATATTTTATTAACCATTTTTTATTTTTAAAAGAAATATATCCATCATATTTTCTATTTATATTATTTTTTTCTATTAATAAATCTACATTATTATTATAGTCTTTTACC
>ERZ791736.225-NODE-225-length-17830-cov-17.425541_pt1 | contig 17830 bp, 15 predicted proteins | sample MGYA00509940_ERZ791736 | MGnify/ENA primary metagenome ERZ791736 (study PRJEB30046, sample SAMN00792014) | human gut metagenome | study: EMG produced TPA metagenomics assembly of the A metagenome-wide association study of gut microbiota in type 2... | reverse complement strand
CTAGCGTTCAGAATGTTTTCTGCTGTCTGCTGTGGTGTTTGGTTGGAATTGTCCAACCAAAAGCCGATCCGTGGTGTTGTCTGCATAAATGTATCGTATAAGGTTTCAACCGTAAAGCCGGAATAGCCTGTTTTCTCCCTGTATCGTTCCCTTTCTTTTATTGTTTCCACATCTGGACAAAGAACGACAACCTCAACAGGGTATTTATGCAGATAATTTATCATTCGGTTTAATTCATCACCGTAGTAGTTATCTTGGATCACTACAGAAAAGCCGTTGTCAAAGTATGACCTTGCCGCATCAGCAGTCAATTTGTATCGAAGGTACAGCTGGCGGACTGCTTCCGCTGATGGGGTAGCTGACATATTTTCTCTGCCTGAAATAATCATTTTTCGGAACACATCACCACGAAGATGGACGCATTTTTCTATTGATTTTGCCAGTAAATCGGAAACTGTAGATTTTCCAGAAGCCATTAAGCCTGTAATGAGATAAATTTTTTGTTTCATTTCACTTCCTCCGGCACAAAAAATATGTACATGTAACTAATTCAACACATTTATAATTTGAATAGGGACATTATAGCATTTACTAAATACAAATTCAATGTATACGGAAAGAAAGATATAAGGAGTGGGAGGGATTCCGCCGTAGTCGGCATTGTAGGAAAATCCAAAAGTTTAGATTTTCCCACAATGCTTATCTTTTGGTCTTTGGTTCGGAATAGTGTAGTGCTGGCGGTCTATCTCTTGTTTTCGGTTGCTTGCTTCCTTACCGTACATGAGCATTAGCCCCCGGATTGTCATTGCCATAGCCCTCCAAGAGGTTGATAACGCCCCAGATGCCAAGACCTGCGCCCAGTGCAATCACAAGGGTCTGCAATACGTCTACTGCCGAATTAAAAAATGTCATAGATTGACCTCACTTTCTGCCGCTTTGCGGCTCTTGAATTTTTGTGTTTGTATTTTTGTGCATGAAAAAAGCCGCCCTCATCAAAAAGGCGGCTGCGCGGGCAATGCCCGCAGGGGAATAGGAATTGCAGAGGTAGGGGCGCGTACCATGTAGCCGATGCTTACGGTCTTGATGGCGGTATCACCTCCCAAGTGGCGGTGCGGACAAGTTCGCCGCCCGCTTTAATGAGATCGAGAGCTTGCGCCCGCTGGCGTTCGCCGCCGCTTTGAAAGTTCTCCAAAAGCTGCACGGCACCCCATACCGCAAGCCCTGCGGCAAGAGCGGTGATAAGCGTCTGCATGACTGCTTCCGGCGTTTTGCAGGCGTTCGTCACGGCATCCCCTTTTCCGCGCCGCCCTGCTTGGCAAGGTAGGCGCTGTATGCGGTCAGAAAGCGGTTGATGGCTTCCTGCCGCTTCTCCGCAAGGGCGACAAGCTCCCGGATCGCCCGCGCAAGCTGCTGCTTTTCCCGTTTCTTTCTGATACGTCTGTTCATTCCGTAACCTCCTGTAAATCCGCTGCGTCAATTTCGTAATAGTCAAAGACGGTATCCGGCTTGATGATTACCGGGCGTCGCTGCCGCTTCAAAAACTTCTCGATGTCAAAGGTGTTTTTCTTGTCATAGTCCGAAAGGTATTTGTATTTCGGGTGCCTCGTGATGTCGTACTTGTCGGAGAAGAACGGGCGAACGCCCCGTAGCTGCAAGATACATTTCCCGCCGTCCATCACGGCAATTTCGTCCTGGCTCATAAGCTCCTTTCCGAGCTTTTGATAGTTCAGCCCATGAGAAACGTCCCGCCCCCGGTTTTCGGAAGTGTTGAAGCTGTCAATCGTTTCTTTCCCCAAAACCTCGGAGATTTCTTTCAGCGTCGTTTTCTCCTTGCCGCCGAGGAAAAGGGTTGTGTCGCAATTCCCGATGATGGTGTCGGCGTGTTCCTTGTAGATGGCTTTTAGCTGGCTCTGCGCCTGCACCACAAGGCAAGCGGAGATTTCCCGGCTTCGCAGGACGCTGATCAGCCGTTCCAAATTGGGGATTGTGATGTTTGCTACCTCGTCCAGCAGACAGCGCACATGAACGGGCAGCCGTCCGCCGTATTCGTCGTCGGCTTTGGTGCAGAGCAGATTGAAAAGCTGCGATACGATCATCGCCGTTACAAAGTCAAAGGTGGGGTCGGTGTCGCTGGTGATGATAAAGAGCGCCGTTTTTCGGTCGCCCAGCGTATCAAGCTCCAATTCGTCGCTTTCCATAAGTTCCCGCAGCTCCCGAATGTCAAAAGGGGCTAACCTTGCACCGCAGGAAATGAGGATAGAGGAACGGGTCTTGCCCGCAGACAGCAGAAACTTTTTGTACTGCTTGACCGCAAAATGCTCCGGGTCTTTTTCCTCCAAGCGTTCAAACATGAGGTCAACGGGGCTTTGAAACTCGCTGTCATCCTCGCGGGCTTCGCTTGCGTTGATCATTTCAAGCAGCGTCGTAAAGTTTCGCTCTGCGTCCGGGGCTTCGTAGTGAATGTAGCCGATTAACGCACAGTACAGCAGCCGCTCGGCTTTCACCCAAAAATCCTCGCCGGACTTTTCGCCGCTGCCCTTGGTGTTGGCAATCAGCGTGTTTACCAGCTTCAAAATATCCTTTTCGTCGCGGAGATAGGCGAAAGGATTATATTTCATGCTCTTTTTGAAGTTAATGGTATTCAGCACCTTAATACGGTACGGCTCATAGACGAGCTTTCCGTTTTTTCTAACGGGCTTTCCGTCCTCGCCCAGCTTCGGACTGCCGCGCTCCAAAAGTTTGCCGCACTCAAGCAGGAGAGTACCTTTCGGGTCAGACACGAGATAGCTGCTGTGCATCTGCATCAGGTTGGGTTTGACGAAAAAGCGGGTTTTGCCGCTTCCGCTGCCGCCCACCACCAGCACGTTTTTGTTCCGTGCGTACTTCGGCTGCTTCGGGCGGCTGTTCATCATCAGCCGTTCCGTCTGTGTGAGCAGCACATTGTTTTCAAACACCGGGTCGATGTACGGGCGTATATCGTCGGCGCTGCCCCAACGGGCGCTGCCGTACTCCACGCCACGGCGATATTTCTTCGCATTTTTGCCTTTGGCGTAGACAACAAGCCGGATCAGTGCCGCGCCCAAAACGCCCACAAGTAAATCTGCGGGGTATAGGCTCGGCGCGAATGAGGAAAAGGCGGCGGCAAAGCCGTCACCAATGGTAAGCAGCTTGCCGGAGAGGTCAGCCCCCGGTGCAAGCCGCGCCGCCTGTCCCACTTTATCAAAGAGAAAGACAAAGAGCAGATAAGGCAGATTGGGAAGTATCAGCTTTTTCAGATTTATGCTTTTCATCGCTCAATGCCCCCTCTTGTCTGATTTTTCACCTTTTGGCGGTCAGCATTAAGTTGCTTTGCTTTGTCCTTAAAGGCAGCTAACGCCTTGCGGATCGAGGGCTTTTGTTCCTGTGTCAGCTTCTTTGCGGAAAACTCCTGAAAAGCTGCGGTCAAAACGTCCGCATCGCGCCCCTTGAAAAACACAAGGTAGCGGGGCGGGCTTTCCGTCGCGTCCTTTTTCAGCGCAAAGTCAACGCCGTATTTCTTTGCCGTACTCTCAAAGGCTTTGATATTGCTGTCAGTGATTTCGATGCTGCTTACGCCTGCGTTCTGCTTCATAAGCTGTTTTAGGGTCTGCTTGCCGTGGTGCTGCACTGGCTTATCCAACTGCTTTTTGATTTGTGAAAGCATGAAGCGAATGGATTTTTGCAACATTTCGGCGGTGAGTTTGGTCGTCCTTATGGATAAGGCAATGACTTTTTCGTTGATTTCATCTTGCATTTACCGTCCTCCTTTCGCGGTGTTATGTGCTGCGCCGCTTTTGGGCACAAAAAATGGGCGTCCGCTGCCTGCGCCGCCCCGCTTAAATCCGCACCAGTAAGCCGTTCAAGTCCTCGGCGCGGACACCCGCAAGATACCAGTTGTCGCCGTACTCCATGCGGGTTGGCTTCCACTTGCCGCCTGTGAATACCTCCAAGCACTCGCCGCAATGCAGCCCGCCGTAGTAATCGGCAAGGTCAAAGCGGATGTCGTAGCGGTCGGCGGTTTCGTCAAAAAACAATGCGCCCTGCTTCATAGTCTTGTCCTCCTTTGGTTTTACAGGCTTTCGCCCTCGTTGCAGGTGTAATCGGGTATGCCGCCTTTCGGCTTCGCCCATGCGCCGCTTGCCATGTCGTGGGCGACAAGGGCGGTATAGTAGCTGTCGATGGTAGACGGGGCGTTGAACAGCACCGCCCGTAGATACTGCTTGATATTGCGGATCTTCGTGGTGTTCTCCCGCATACAGTCAAGGACAAATTCAATATGGCTGCTCGTCAGCTTCAAAAACTTGCTTTTGACAAGCTCTGCCGGATAGTCGTCCCCGGCGATGCGGAGCGTCTTTCTCGCTGTGCATACCGTTTCCAGTATGAGGTCAACGATTTCGTCCAGTCGGTCTTTATCCATGTGCGGATCCTGTATGAGAATGTCATACTCGATATTGTCCTTGATGATGTCCCTGTAAATCTCTATTGCGCTCTGCGTTTTCGCTTCCGTTCCTTTCCGTTCCGGCTCTGCCGCGTCCTCTGTGAAAGGTGAGGGGTAAGGGGAAAGGATAGGAATGGAATGGGTATTTGATATATCCGTATTTGATTCCTCTTTTTTTGATAAATCAGTTCTTGATATATCTTTATTTAATTGCGTTGGATTTTCCAACGTAGGGTTTTCCAACGTAGGATTTTCCAACATAGGTTTTTCCAACGTTGGATTATCCAATGTTGGATTTTCCAATGTAGGTAAATCCGATACAGGTGGCTGCGGCTGCTCGTAAATGATATAGTCTGCGCCACGCAAGCGTCCTTTCTCGTCGCGTTCGCGGCTGCGGACGATATACCCGGCTTTTTCAAGCTCTCGTACCGCTTCGCGTATCGCGTCGATTTTCTCCCGGTTGATGTGGGACAGCCCCGCAAGGGTATAGTCCCAGTTGTCCGGCAGGGACAGCATTTGCGAAAGCAGCCCCTTTGCTTTCAAGGTCAAGTCCCTGTTGCGTAGATGGTGGTTGCTCATTACGGTATAGCCGCGGTTTCGTTCCACACGGAAAACTGCCATTGTTCATCACTCCTTTGCTGTGGTTTTGTTACGCAGTAGAAGCGCGTTTTAAGGGGAAAGGTATAAACACCTTGCCTTGTCAAAGCCGCGCCCCAAAAGCCGCTTGCTGCAAGGCTTTTTCCGGCTCTACTGCGTAACATAAGGGCATGAAAAAGGCGGCGTCTCTGTTCTCCCTGTGTGGGATTGAGAAACGCCGCCTGTGTGCGCGTATTCTATTGTGCTTCCGCGATATAGTCTTTGATGATTTCGCCAAAATCTGCCGTAAAGGAAAAGATGAAGTATTCCAATACGTCGGGGGCGGCGTCCATCGGCTCGGCTTCCTCTGAAAAAGGCAAGCCCATAAGCCCATACAGCATTTTGATGATTTTGAACAGCTTGCCCCGGTCTGCGGGGGTGTTCATGGAAACGAGAACATCGGTAAGGCGGTTGATGGTTTCCATATCGCCGCCTGTCGTCACCCAGACCATTTCTGCGAACGGCTGCGTGATTGCTCCGGCGACAAGGTTGATTTTGTCCTTGCTGATTTCGCCGGACGGCTTGAGGATGCTCTTTTTCAAAAGAACGCTGGCGGTTGATTGCATTCTACTTCCTCCTTTTTAGTGAAAATGGTATAAAAATAGCAGCCATTATTTTGATGGCTGCTATTGCTGTAACAAGTTATAGTTGTGTATAGGAATACGAAATAGACTTCACATCGTACACGTTTGTGCCAATGCATTTGAAAAGAGTTGGGTCGAACACCGCTAAATTAGCGCCATTTTTTGACATTGTACTTATGTACTCTATGCCGTCGTAACCTCTGCTGCGGATATAGTCGCTAATATACTGTGTTGGCAGATAATCGAGCGCGTTATCATTTCGGAGCGGCCTTGCAATTTCTTGAGAGATCATCTTTAGATGTTCAATATTCATGGCATATTGCGTAAAATCAAAGTCTCGTTGAACACCAGTAAACGGGCTGATACGGTCAATATCTGCAAGGTTAATAACTTCTATATCCTTCAAGAGTTTGAAACTGCCAACTGTGACAAAATCATATACACCGGCACGAATTTCGTATAAGGTCGTTTCTTTCGAATCGGACAAATAAAGAATACTAATACCTGTTGGATTTACGCGACCACCTTTTGCTCTGTTATCGGGAGGCGGTCCCATTTCTATCTTCTTAAAGCCTTTTTCATCAGGGCATATTCGTGAGCGATACATCACTTCACCTTTTCGGTGAGATTTTACAGCGCACCGTAAAAATGTGAATAGCATATCAGTATTGATATAGTTGCTGTGAAAACGATTTTTACGCTTGATTCCTTCTACAAAGTCATTCCAACAGTTATTTTTTAGGATCGAATTTTCCTCTAAATAATCACGATCTTGCCATTGTTTGATGCCTACTGGACTATCAAACAATTCCGGCTGGTCTTTATATCTGTCAGCGCATATTGCTGTAATAAGCCGATAAGCCCCGTCGGGTTTTAAGTTAAATATACGCCAATTACTGCAAAGGATATTTTTTATTAGGTCTGTCTGCTCACGAGGGAAATCAGCGGGCAAATTTGATATGGGAGTATAAATATCTAATAAGCCATCAAATAGTTCTGTTATTGTCTGATCTTTTCCAATGTCATATACATGGGCATCATGGCTACCGCAGAAATCGCAATTCCCGGTCGTTTTGTTCCCGTCAATGATTGCTTTAATCTCAGCATCAGCGAAACAATTACTGCAACAAAACATATGTATTATACCCCACTAAGATATTTACCCATCAATTCGAGGTGGTGCATAAGTGATAACTTTTTAACCGTACCGAGCCCTGGATAAGACTGTTGTTCGTAATGTTGCAGAAAAGTTTGGAGACCCAAAGTCATTTCAACAGGATGGGGATCCGCATTATACCATGCAGCCAGCTTTGATACTGCTTCATAAAACTTCATGGCAGGGTTAGTAATGTCCTCGTTTGAGTCTGAAACAAAGTGTCTTACACGCAGAGTCTTGTCCTCTGCAAAATATACAATATGAATAGCTACCGCATATGGAGCAAAGCCTGCCTCAAGGTATTCATTGCCAACTACCGAATAGTCAGAAAAGCCGATAAATCCATCTTCAGTATAATACAAATGATCGTCAGAAAAGAACTCGTCTTCGGTTTCTTGATAATCTGCGTTCCTATCCTGCTTTTCAAACTTGTCATCAAGTAATACTTTATGGTGACGCACTTTGCGCCTAAATACACTCTCATCTGGCATCAAAGCGTAGCGGGGAACTGTTGTCCCAAACGCATTTTCGTATAGGTCTAAATAATCTCGATCATTATTGATGACAAGCAAATCGGCTTTATTTACACCGTGCTTATCCCAGAACTCAAGCAAAGACTTTGCATTTCTTTGCATTATGAGCGATTTAATTATGGTCGAATCCTCATATTGGGCTGAAAAACGCTGCTTATACCCTGCTTCTTTAGATTGCTCCTGAACATCCTGCCAATCAGACATGAATGTCCCTACTGCGGGATTTCTGATAATTGATATAGGATGCTTGACCTTAATAAACTCCGCCATCACATTTACAAGGGTAGGTGAGAGCTTAACAGGCTCAATAATCGGGGTAACATAATCCCCCAAGAGGTTGTTAGTTGCCAATTCACGCAGCGCAAGTAATTCGTATTGACGACCGCGAACATATGGGAAGTACATAGCTTCATCCTCCATATTTTTGATTTAGAAAAACGTTGATAGCGTGCCAGTCTGATGTTGACGGGCGAGAAAAATATATAAGGGACTTCAACTCATAAGGTATTTTCTCGAACTCACTTATTTCAATCCTATTTCGCTTTTTTAACTGCTTTAGAGCCATTGTGTAGGCTTCAAGAATTGGGATTTGAGAAAAGTGTTTTAGGCATTCGCCGTAATAAAACGCCTGTGAAGCAACAGGCAACTCACCAAAGTATTGCAGCAATATGTTTTCGTATTCTTTTTTGTGTAGCACTTTGAAAATTGCGGTGTAGTCAAGGCGCGAATTATCTTCCTGCGGCTCTTTTCGTAGTTTAGAACTTATTGTATTCTGCGGTGTAAGCGCATAAATACCAACAGGAGTATTTTGAAGAAGGCTTGCTGCACGATCATACTGGCTATCTGATGTTACTACGCATACATGATTAAAAGCCTTAAAATAATCTCGTAGCTGAGTATCAAGGCGCTCAAACGTGTCTAGTTCGGTCTTTATCTCGTATACAACAGCTTTTCCGTTAATAAGGATAAAGTCAGCTTTTGACTTACTGATAGGAATCTGGGTTAATGCTGTTGTGGTGTTTATACTGTGCTTTCCGAGCAACAGTTTATTAAGCAAAGTATTTTGATAAAAGTATTCATTGCGGTATGACTTTGACATAAACCTATACACTTCGCTTATTAGAGCTCCGTTGTCTTTGTTCTCATAGTCATTCACGAATCGTTGAATTACTGTTCCGTATGTGGTATTATCATTAGTATCTATCATGTCAAAAAAGACATTCTGGGTAAAGAGCCGATTTAGGATAAGATTATTTTCTGTCAAATCATGCCCCTCCCTTCGATTTCAGGTCATACTTACTCACTTTTATTATATCATATTGAGTGAGTCTTTGGTAGCCCTTTCGCATATTTTTTATCATTTTTATGCTCAAAGGATGCCCAACGTCTTTTCTAAACATATGAGAATCCATAACCAACATAATATAATATCACTCCTTCTGTTGCTGGTCGCATGGTGCCCAAATGGTGCCCGGACGTGAAAAACAGGGTTGTAAAAAGAAAAACCGCCACAATCACAAGATACAAGAAAAGCCTTTGTTTGCAAGGCTTTTCGCAGATAACCTATAAGAAGATATGCGGAAATACAGGGCGGTTTTGACTGTTTCACGACCCTCGAAATCAGGTAGTCGCGCAAGCGGCTCGTGGGTTCGAATCCCACCCTGTCCGCCAAAAAGAAACGACAATTTTCGAAAGAAGATTGTCGTTTCTTTTTGTTCTTTTCACTGTTCTCTTCTCGTTTTTCTCTTTTCTCTCAAATTGTCGTTTTCAAACAAAAGAGGAAATATAAGAAAAGGTTGATTTGCTGCTCAAAGCGTTGATTTTAATATTTTCATGACATTATCAAAGCAATGCATTTCTCAAAAGGTTCCATTAAAATTACGGTTCTCTGCCCAAAAAGTCCGTCGTATCTTTGATAGGATTACGTCGAACTTTTTGCATTATTGTCAAAAGTTTCATTTTATGATACACTCGGTTTGATGAAACGAATTTTTTCAGGGGTTACGGATATGAAAAGAGCGCTTATATTAAACGGTGAGGGTGAGGCTTTAGAAAACATTGCAATCCGAAGTGTTCTTGAATATTTCGGGTACATTGTAACTATGTACAGCATCGGCAGACCGCAGGATTACTTTGATGTATTCGGCGGAAAGCTATATTTCAACTATGACTATTTAATTATCGGATGTCACGGTGACGGCGGAAAGATAATCGTTCCGGTTTTAGGGGAAAATGTCTATTATCCGAATGAGTGCCGGAATAATATCGGTTATGAAGAATTACAAGGTTCGGTAAAAATCAAGGATAAAACCGTTATATGCACCGGATGCACCACAGGTGTCGGAGATCTATGCAAAGCGTTTAATCGAAATAACAATATCTTTGTTGCTCCTGCGGATTATATTGAAGGCAACAGCAGTCTGTTGTTTATTGTGAACCTGTTTTATCATTTGTCCAACGGATCGAGTTTTAAAGACAGCTTTGCCGCTGCAAACAGTATTGATAGTGAAACCCAACTGTATAATTTTTATTCTTGATATTTTTATCATAAGGATGGTAAATTCCGATTTACTTCAAGCGGCGGCGTGTCACCCAAACTCTTAAATCATAAACCGCCCTGCGCTGAACCGACGTTGTTCTCCGTTAACGCTTTTCCATCAAAATTACAGCAGACTTTTTCTACGTCCGAATAAGACTTTCGCTTGTTCTGATATATAACAAACCCCGTCACAGATTTGCTCTGCGGCGAGGTTTTGTACGTTTTACGAGTGCTTCGCTTTCAAGCTCGGTTGCTTTTTGATACAATTGGGGAGTGACGGGCACCCCGCAGGAAATTACAGTCATAAAGCTTACACAAATCCGATGCGTCCGTTGTCTTTGACCGGTTTGCTCAAATCGATCCCCTCATCGGCAAGATAATCTTCAATATCCTCGACGATTACAGTGTTGTCATCTTTAAAATCTTCTGTTCTCAGGTTTTGATTCATCAAAACCTGGTCGATGATGTTTCTTACGGTCCTGGCATTAGCAAAATTGGGCAGACTACGATAATAGTCAGTCACATCAAGAATCCGCTCGAGGGCGGAATCCTCAATTTTATATCTCTTCTTGGCTATGAAAACCTTTGCTATTTCGCCGAGCTCCTCTCGCGTATAGTCCGGAAAGTCCAATGTAAACTGAATTCTGGATTCAAAACCCGGGTTAACACTCAGCAGAGTTTTCATTTCATCTTTATATCCCGCAAGAATAGTGCAGAACCGACCGCGTTTATCCTCCATTTCTTTAAGAAGAACCGCGATTGCTTCGTCGCCGTAGTTTATTGAACCGCCGCTTGCCGAATCCGCTCCGAGCAAACTGTAAGCCTCATCAATAAACAAAACACCGTTCATGGCTTCATTGATCTTCGCCTCGGTTTTGGGAGCAGTCTCGCCAACATACCTGCCCAGCAAACCGCGTCCGTCTGTTTCAACCAGCTTTGCTTCGCCGAGAACCCCGGCATCATACAGAATTCTTGAAAGGATTCTTGCGACCTCTGTTTTGCCTGTTCCGGGATTGCCGTAAAAACACATATGCAGATTGAAGCTCTCTTCGCCCTTATTTCGCTTGGCATAGGCTTTTATCTTTTTGATCATGCGTTTTACGGAGGCAAGGCCAATAAGCCGCTCCAGTTCTTCGTCTCCGGTCAGCACGTTATTATTTTTGCTCCCCGATGCCGTCGGAAGGCTTATCTTCGCATCTTTTATATACTTATTAACATCAACGATTCCAATCTCCCTGTCATCCGCTCCGACCACACGAAGATTCTGACACATGATAACCTGATCCAAAATGTTTCGTATTTCTCTTGCGTTTGCAAAGTTGGCTTCTTTTCTCTTAATATCGGTAATGTCTAACATTCTGTTCATCGCGGTGTCGCCGATGGTATATTGACGGTTTTTCAGCATGAGCTCGGCAATACTCTTCAGCTCATCTCTGGAGTAATTCGGAAAATCTAACATAAATTGAATTCTCGACTTAAACCCCGGGTTAGCTGAAATCATCCGCTGCATCTCATTCTTATACCCGGCGAAGATTACGCAAAATTTCCCACGATAATCCTCCATAGCCTTAACGAGCGTATCAATCGCTTCAAATCCGTAATCCGTACGCCCTTCATCAGAACTGTTTCCGAGAGCATATGCTTCATCAATAAACAGTACTCCCCCCATTGCCTCGGCAATAACGCAACTTGTCTTTTCAGCGGTTGCGCCGAAATACGGGCTTACCAGTCCGCTGCGGTCAACCTCAATTATTTTGTTTGTAGGCAGGATCTTGTTCTCATAGAGTATATCGGCAATACATCGGGCGACTTCGGTCTTGCCCGAGCCGGGGTTACCCATAAAGCACATATGAATGTTAAGGTTATCTTTATCTTTATTTGACAAAGCATAGGCCTTGATTTTTTTAATGCTCTCCTTGATATCGGAAAGTCCGATAAGCCGCTCGAGTTTCTTTTCGCCTTCTCCGATGTTGATAAGCTCTGTGCCGACGGGGACAAGAAAGCCGAATATATCAATATCTATAATCTTTTTATAGAGCTCAAAGAGATCGTCTTCTGTTCTGTCGCTCAGAAAAACCGATGTATCTAAGATATTATTAAGCTCTGTATATCTGAGCTTAATAATATCGGAAATGTGAGCAAACAGCTCTGCCTCTCCGATTTCACCGGACTCCGTTGAATAATTATATGTTTTTATAAATAACGGCGATTGCATGATGAGCTCAATACCGTGCCAAAGGCAGGTCAGCATCTCCTTAAGTTCATCAGAGCCGTCATCTATTATGTCAACAACATATCTTTTTTCAAGAATTTTTCCCGTTTGTTCAATGGCTTCTTCAAGTTCACGCTTATAGTCCGTCTTTGCGGTAAACTTGTCGTTACGCTTTTTCGGATGATATTTGTGGGCATTTCCGTACAAATTGTTGATTTTTATAAAGCTGTTGATTTTCTTGGCAAGTTTTTCAATCAAGCCAAGAAGCTCATCGGCAGAAACCCAAAGAGACTCGTTTTTAGTCTCCGCATAGAGAAGCGTTACCTGCTCCCATTTAACAGGTTCAAGCTTGATCGTTGCCTCGGGAGCCAAAATCTTTGCGGCCTCGCCGAGCACAATGTCATACTGCTCAATTGTGTCATCCAGTCTTTTAAAAGAAACCGGATATGTTGTTGAGAGTCCCGAGGTAAAATGAATTTTCAGCTGTTTGGCTGTTTCAAGCAGGTTGTTCAAAAAATCTTCCGTGCGTTCTTGTCCGGAAACATATTTGAGAATAACATCATAATTGGGAAAACGTTTATCATCCTCAGCCTTTCCTTGAAAGATAATGTCGTTTCTCGTCACTGTCTTAATTTCAAGGCGAGATATGAAGTTCTTAATCTCAGAAATCAATATGTCTCTTCTGTCATAGGGTGTTTTAAACATCCTATATCCGCAGGCGGGGCAGCTGCAGATTTTTTCGCTTTCTCTTGTCGCACCGCAGCTTATACATTTGAATTCAGGCATAATCAATCAACTCCAAGCGCTTTTTTGGCAGCATCCAACGGGGTAGAGTAGAAAATAACGGAAATCTCATCTTTCAAGTCGGATCTGAGTTTATTATACTTGTCCTTGCTCTCCGCAGGGAGCATTATCTTCTTTGCTCCGGCATTTGCGGCAGCAACAAAAATCTCATCCAGCTCGGTTGTAATAGGCATCATGCTGCCGGACATCACAACTTTTCCGCAGATAACCAGCGACGGAAGCACCGCACGGTTTGCAAGGCCGGAGAAAAGTCCCACAACCTCTGCGACGGATATCTCGTCGCTGACGCCTCTGTTCTGAAGGTCGTTAAAATAGAGGCTGTAGTCAAAGTCCTCATAGGCTCCTGAAATAATCTTTCTCGAGTTTTCTTCAAAGTAATTGAATGCCGCCGTAATGCTGTCCTTTACGCTCTTTGGCGCACGGGCAAGGCCCTCGACGTTTTTGAAGCTCAATACACCCGTGCCGTTGATCAGCTTGTTTTCGAGTCTGTAAACGCCGAGAACGTTTGTAACCGATTTGCCGACACCGTAGACATAACCCGGAGTTTCAAAGCCTTCGAATATAAGTGTTCCGCTGGAAATTTCAGGCAGCTCTACAATGTGTTCTTCGTTCGTATCCAAATCGATATATCCGAGGTTCACATCGCTGAATTCGGCCGGCGTCATCTTCCGCAGCTGCTCTTTAACGCGGCGGCGACACTCAATGGCGTATTCAAGAATCTCCCGCGTCTCATCTTTGCTCATCTGCTCATTGGGATAAATCAGCTTCGCAAGTCCGGAGAAGGTTCTGCCGACAGCAATGGTGTCTCTGGTATTGAACTGATCATTCAGCGCAAAATACTCGGAAAAGGAGTTCGTAAAATCATATTTTCTCATCGCGTGGCAGAATTCCGAGAGGCAGTCGGAGATCAGTCCGTAGCTCTTTGTGAACAGGTTAGATCTTAGCTTCGGAGTCTCCCAGCCGGGCAGATACGCATGAATCCTGTCAAAAAATGCAGAGTCATTATTAAAGGCTTCCGGAAACGGCTCGAACAGATTTGTTGTGCGCATCATATCGGCAACGCTTCTGAACGTGTTGCCCTCGAAAGCTATAGAAGCGTCCGAGCTGATTGCGTCCGTGCCTCTTGCGAAGCTGCCGTTTGCCATGTAGTTCTTCATGATTTGAACCATGTCGCCGGAGGCCTGCGTAATGCCTGCGACCTCATCGAATGCGATGCAGTCCCAGTTGCCGACAAGGCCCACCCTGCGGGAGGACATATTATAGAACATATTCGACACTGTGGTAGTACCGCTGCTCATCAGTATGGAGTACGGCGAAAGCTCGCTGTAGACATGGGACTTGCCGGTTCCGCGAGGTCCGAGCTCGACCAAGTTATAATTCTTCTGAACAAACGGAACAAAGCGGAGCAAATAGTGGAGCTTCTCTTTTTCGGACAGCTCATCCGGCTCATAGCCGGCGCTTCTGAGAAGGAGCGTCATCCATTCCTCTTTTGTGAAGCTGCCGCGAACCTCCCTGAACTCGTCCAAGTCCAAATTGGGCATCTGAATGGGTTTGAGCGAGGCTATCTCAAAGGGAGAATCGTACTTTGATTTCTTTTTCTTAATCTTTTTCTTTCTCTTTTTGTTTCCGAAAATGTCTTCTTCAAATGCTTCCTGCTCGTCATTTTCGTTTTCTTGTTCAAGCCCCACGTATTCGATTTTAACTATGCACCAAATGCCGCCGACCAAAAGCTTTTCGTTATGAACGACCAGATCCGAAGGGACTTCGAACGGATCCATTTTCAGATTGGTAAATTTGGCAATATATTTATCCTCACGGTCATCGAAAATGACCGTAATTTTGTCAATGACCGTATACTGTCCGTTTTCTTTGATTTTGGACTTGACATACTCGCTCTGATCGGGTCTGACATAGTTTTCACTGAGAATTTTTTTAATTTTGTCAAGACCAATCTCAATTGCCTCCTCGTCGTCGGTGGCGCAATACATACCGAGCAAATATTCGAGAACATATGTCGGCACGTTAGCGCCCTTTTTCATGATGGTGGTGAGATCTTTTCTAACCACTTTGCCCGGAAAGCTGTCCAGTACCTTCAAATCAAAATCCGTCATCGTCTCAAAGCCTCCTGTCTCAGAAATCGAAATCGTTCACGAACGCGATGTCAATCGTGAATTCAATTCTGTCATTAACATTAGTAGTTCCTTTTTCCACTACGGTCAGATAGTAGGTGTCTGTCTTCTTAAACTCTACGCCCTTGAGCGTGAACCTCGTTCTGAACACGCGATCGGCGCCGTTGCCGCTTGTCTTGTCGGCGATTATCGTCTTCTTGTCGGAGACTGCGTTGCCGGAGTCATCCGCCATATAGATCTCATAGGTGGCAGCCGCAATCTTACCGCTCACCGCTTCCTTCTGATAGAAATCCAGGGAGAAGATGCTGTTGGAAACCTTGCGGCTCTGGCTGAGCAGCTGAATTTCCGCCTTTTTAACGTCAACGAATTTCTTGGAGGTCGAGCGAATATTCTTGAACTCGATGACCGGGACAACGCATTCCTGGAGAGAGATTCCTCCGTGTATGTAGTTCATGCCGCCGCCCTGCTTTTTCATGCGGATGTTGTCGAGCGGAGTGAAGCCCACAAGGCTGCTGTTCAGGTGTGTCATCGGTATTCTCAGCATATGCTCCGCCGTGCAGTTGCCGTCCGCTATGACATATCTGCGGTCAAGCTCGATAATGTGGCCGGAAACAAAGCTTTTCTCCGCCTTGTCGCTTTCGTCCAAGGGGTTATATGAATAAAGGAACCCGTGATCGGCGGTAATTAAAATATTGGCTCCGCCGCAGTCGTTGGTGATAAGCCGCACCAAGTTCTTCAGCTCCAGAATAGCCTGCTCGCAAGCGTCAAAGACCTGATCTTCCGTCGCGGCCTTGTCGCCGACGGCGTCAATGGCGTTGTGATAGATATAAACAACCTGCGCATCCTTGACCTTTTCGCGGCGTTCCTCGCGTTTCATTGAAAGAAACGTCCTGTATGTTACGGCGGCATTGCCCGCGTGCGTCCTGTTGAGTATCTTCTCTCTTCCGGCAGTCCCGTCGGTGGGCTCGCCGTCGCAGAGAACCTTTATGTCGTCCGTCATTTGAAGCTGCTCATGGGGCAGGAGCGCCGCCATGCCGAATTTTGTTGCCGACGGGAACACCGCCTGCATAGAAGAAATTTTTGCCGTGCCCTTAGTTTCCTTCAGCAGCTGACCCGTCAGCTCGACGGCGACCTCATAACGAAGCGCATCGGAGATAATAACATAGACTCGGCTGCCGGAATATTCAATAGGCTTGACAAAATTTTTATAAAAGTTCGCCTGCTGCGGTATCCCGGCGAGCTCGGAGCTGTTTGCCAGCTCATCCTTGACAAGCGTTGTCCACTTGTTTCCGAGGGCGGCGAGATATCGGTTCTTGTAGAGCCTCTCGACATAGTCCGCAACATTCTTATAAAGATCCTCAAGCACCGTGCTGGATTCCTTCAGGCTCTTTCCGAACGCCGCGTGGAACTGGCGATAGTAATTATCCATTTTGCAGTAGTCTTTGGTATAGTTATTCCAAAGCTCGGTATATTTGGCAACGGGGAAGCCCGCGATATTCGCCTGATAGAACTGCTGCATATGAGCCGCCTGGAGAAGGCCGTCGTAGTAATAGCGAACGCGCTTGTACCACTTCTGAGTTCTGCGCTTTTCAACAGCCGTCACAATGTCGTCGGCCTTGATAATATTTTCGGAGATCTCCGACATATATTTTCTCAGAATGCACTCGTTGATGCACGGGAAGCACTCGCTGTTCATCAGCTCCGACACCTCGAGCTCATCGAAGCGTTTCTCCAGATTATGCTGTTCCTCGACGGCGCGGGCTATATCATAGAGTTCATCGTCATATTCGGAATGCATCCATTCATTTATGAGCGAATAGCAAATCTGCTGATGCGGCTCGGAGATATATTTTTCCAGCCCCCTCAGGCAGGAGGCCGGCATGGTGATGGACAGGGTGGTCAGCAGAATATGGGAGGCGAGCGAAATCAGAGAGCTGCCGTTGTCATAAGCATAGCCGGTATAACGGTTTATAAGCTCCCAAAGAGCAGCTTCGCTGCCGAACTTTTTGATGTTGATTATCGCCTCGTTGCTCTCGGTATCCAAGCCGTTCATGAGAACGGCGCTTATTACTCCGGGCATAGTGTTGGCGCTCGCGCCGGAAAGGACGGCGAGAATATCAATATGCAGCTGAACGGTATTTGTGTAGCTGCTCTTCAGTGCCCTCAGCTTGGCAAGGCGTTCCTTGTTCTCGAAGAACTTGGAATATGACCTCATCGCCTTGCGAAACGACGCGGTTGCGGGCATATCCAGCTCCTGCATACGGATAGACAGCAGGTCGGCGCGGAACTCCTCGCTGTAAAGCTCAATATCCAGCAGCCAGTTGTCGCGAATATCCGAGTATGAGACAGGATTATAGACAAGATAGCTGCTCTGCGTGTCGGTATGGGACAGAAGCAGCTTGGCGGCAAAATTGTTTCTCCCGGTCAGCTTCAGAATTTTCACGCCGTCAATGCACAGCCCGTCCACGAAGTCGGAGAACTCCCCGTCCGGATCCTGCCAAAAAATAATTCTGCGCTTGTAGTTGTCCGGAAGCGGCGCCGCAAAGCGATCTCTTAATGTTTGTTCAACGTTTATGCTCATACTCGTTACCTCTGTTGAAGTTTTTGTTTGTGAACCCCTCCACCGCTTGCGCGGTCCCCCTCCCCTTTCAGGGGAGGCATACGATCAAGGCGCCCCTGAAAGGGGAGCTGGCTCGGCGCAGCCGAGACTGAGGGGTTTGTGCCGGTTTTTACCTTTGTTGCACCCCTCCACCGCTCACGCGGTCCCCCTCCCCTTTCAGG
>ERZ791736.222-NODE-222-length-18020-cov-3.688672_pt1 | contig 18020 bp, 19 predicted proteins | sample MGYA00509940_ERZ791736 | MGnify/ENA primary metagenome ERZ791736 (study PRJEB30046, sample SAMN00792014) | human gut metagenome | study: EMG produced TPA metagenomics assembly of the A metagenome-wide association study of gut microbiota in type 2... | reverse complement strand
CGCGCGAAAGGCTGCTTAGGGAACTTCCCGTATTAATATTCATATTCATACGGTTTGATACGGTATTCCTGTATGTCAAACGGTTCCAGCCAGAGATCATGTCGTTCACCTCCTCTTATGATTTTTAGTCTATCATATATGATAGTAAATTACAATATCCCCTGATACATTAAATATATGCTATGTATTAAGGGATATTTTAAATTTTTTCTGATTCTATCCGTTCAATCATGACTTAATATCATTATAAATAATGATAAAATCAGTCGCAGCAATTTAATGATCATATTCCTCGTCTTTATTTGATATAATATTTATACGATAATTATAATTATTATATCAATTCTCAATCCACCCCGTAATACATGGCTCGGGTGGGCATATTCTCGTCGTTTTTTCTGCTTCAGCTTGTTTCTTTCTTTATCACATTAAAGCAAAGAATTGAGTAATTTATTGCATGACAACAAATATACTCCTCACAGTATCTCCTCTGACAATACTTGTAGATTCCTTCAACGTAGAAGTAATATGCATACGACGTGTCTCCGCCGTTCCTCCATGGCCCTTTGTGACGTCAACAATCAACCGTTTTGCGACAATGCAAACTGTAACGGCCAAAAAAGTCCTGACGCCCTTTGTATGGCAACACACGACGACTCGCCGCTGCTGATATAAAAAAAGCAGGCCGGAGTTTTTTCTCCTGCCTGCCGCAGCTGCCTTGCTTAAATTACAACAAATGATTCTTTTTTCCTAATTCTACTACATGCTCACCGGATATGCGGGCGCATTCAGCAACGCTCTCTTTAGAAATACCTTCTCGCAGCATTTCTAATATCATCATTGTCTCTTTTTTTGTTCGCCCGTTCTCTCACCTTCGGCAAACATCCTCTTTGTTATAATAAATGTTGTTTTTTACCCAATTCAATAATATACTCGACCGATGTCTGCGCACAGTCCGCAATAATTTCTGCAGAAAAGCCTTTTTGCAGCATAGTTACTATTATTTTCTTCTTTTCGTTTGCACTGCTCTCTGCAAGGCCTTCTGCAATACCTCCCTGCCGCTGCCGTTTTAATTCCATGGCTAATGTCATATATTCTCGCCTCGTTTCATCGTGCTGTTTCACGCGCCGTACTTCCTCATCTACTTCTTGTACAAATACCCCTTCGGCCGCCTTGCCGTCGACGTACCTCAAAAAGGCTCGTATACAACTCGCTGTCGCAGTTCCCCTAAACAAAAACACTATAGAAAAACTGCCGTTGAAGGATGTTCTTCATGCGACAGTCTTTCCTGTAATTAAGTATGTTTTTTCTTTGACGGATATACTTCATGATTGGCATCGTACCATAGTACATGAAAATCGTCTCCATTTACCAGCCCAATAATTCGCAATGTATTATTAAAAGCAAAGGAAAACAAACTATCCGCCATATCTTCAAGCGCTGAATTCTTTAAACGCATTTTTGCCTGTTTAGAAAGTTTTTCGGGATTACTTAGATAATGATGCTTAGATTTTCCTGCGTCATGAGTCTGTCTCATAATTTCAAACCATGTCATATTTGAATACGCAATCATCTTATCAAGAAAATCTTTATGAGAAAAGTTTTCTTTACTTGTATCAAAGGCAAAATCACCGGATTTATCTATACGATCAAATCGAAACACAGGATATCCAGTATCACGGTACGCTATTTTCAAATTGACTTGTTTCTGATTATTAACCGGCGTCTTTATTACTTTTTTCTTACGCATTATAAAGACCCATAATATTCGCCCATGGCGTTTTTAGTAATAACATTGGTACACGAAGCCATATCGTCAAGGTTGCCGCGAGCATTTTTCCATGGATCCTCTGCATGAGTCTGTGCGCGCAACTCATATGGTTCCATGTCCCCATAGGAAGCAAGCACCGTATCAATAGTTTCTTTTTCATCATCAGCCAATTTATCAGTATCAGCATCAGAAAATATATCTTCCGATACAAAATACATTCCTTTATGTTTTTGAAATAACTCTGGACATACAGGACCATTGCGCCACGCTTGAAAATCTTCAGAAAACAGCGGTTTTCCAGTCCAAGCCAGCGCCCATGCTTGCGAATAATAACACAACTTTTGAAGCTTCCATGTACTGATGCTGCCTTCTTTTTGCAATATATATTTTGCTACGTCAAATACGTTTGCCATACTCCCACTTCCCTGTGAATCTGTACATTACTAACTATTTCCTTCTACTTGGAGTATACCAAACATGCGTACGCCTTGGCAACAAACGACCTATGCCAAAAATGCAGAACGCCTGCACAAAACGGGCCGGAAAAGGATCTCCAACCCGTCTTGTTAATATATTCGCCAATTTTAAATAAACTAGGCACAGAAAATGCCTCCTTGACCGGCAAATTTAAAGAAAAGATGGACATTGCGCTTCAAAAATTGTTCAAATCGCTTTATTTCTTCCGCGCTGAACCCTTCATGATACAGCCAGGTATAGCTGGGAAGAAAACATCTGGCGCTGTCAAATCCCGTATCCGTAGGCCGCTCAAAATGTACTTCTATGGTTATCGTGCCGTCATGCTGCAGATCCAACAGTTGAGAATGCGTAATTTCCGTGCCGTCGTTCAGCGTCATATAGGGATACATCATGTCTAAGCCCTCCTTTCTTACCCTTAGTATAAAAAATATCGCTGCCAAATACAATGTCGCAGCCTGTCGTTTTTGATGAAGATACAGCATGATATAAGCAATGCAAAAAGCGCCCGTTTCCAGCCGGCACGTACCGATAGGAAGGGGGCGCTTTACGGTTATAATGCTTCCTTACGCCGCGGCCTGGCCGCGCATGGCCGGATATTGTATGATGCCTGCGGCGATGGCCCTGGCGGTTTCGTCCTTATGGGCCTCGTAGCAGCGCATGTCGTAGTCGTTGTCGATGAAGCAGACTTCCACCACGACGGCGGGCATGGCCGTGTTGCGCAGGACGAAGAGGCCCGGCCGCTCTTTCAGCCCCCTGTCGGGCAGGTTGAGGACGGCCTTGACGTTGGCCTGGATGCAGTGGCCCAGGAGCAGGCTTTGGGGTGTATTGGAAATGAGGGTTTCCGTGCCCGTGGCCCGCTTATTGAAGGCGTTGAAATGAAGGGACACAAATACGTCCGCTTCGGCGGCGTTGGCTTGTCCGCAGACGGCGTACAAATCGTCGGACTGGCCCAGGACGACGGCGACGCCGTTTCGCTCCAAATAGGCCTGGACGGCCTCGGCCAGCTCATAGGCCAGGTCGCATTCGTGCAGGTTCAGGGCGGCGTTGACCGCCCCGCTGTCCAGCAGGCGGTCGTGGCCTGGATTGAGATAGACTTTCATCGGTATAGTTCCTCCTAATCAGCAAATACAGTATGCGGATGATAAAGACAACGGTCCGTTTATCGACAGACCTCAAAAAGCGCAGGATCTTCTGCATGGGCATCCTCCTCTCTGGGTCGCTTCGCCATGTACAGGGTCACGCAGCCCGTCTCATCGAGCTCCATCATCGTGACGTAGGGGCTGGCGCAGCGGTCTTCCCGCTCCCGGTCGGCCCGGCAGTTGGCGATTTCCATTTTGTTGCGTTCGATGAGCTCCTCGCTCATGTGGGGAAAAAAGGACCGGGCAAAGGCCGTCAGGCCCTCCGATACGACGAGGCCCGGCACGGAGCGGCGCTGGCCGAGGGCGGTCCGGACGCGGCGCAGCTCGCCGGCCCGGCGCTTCCTCTCGGCGTTGGAAATCCGCGGCGGCGTCTCGTCCAGATAGATTGCACCTTCCTGTTGCCGGCGGCGGCGTTCCATCTCCCGCCAATGGGCGAGTACGTCGGCAATGGACGGCTCAAAGCGGTGGACCTCCAGGATGCGCCGCGCCAGGGCGCGGGCCTGATCCTCCGTCAGGGGCGGCAGCATGTCCTTCAGGATGCGCATTCTAGCAGCCATCCCCGTCGGATTCCCAGATTTGCCGAAGCATTGTATCAACGTATTGATTAAATTCCTTCTCCCGTCGTTCATACATCGTCTCCCTTCGCCGCGGCCGTCCGCCGCTGTTGACCAGGACGGCCCGGATGTAGCGAATGCCGGACGCGCCGTTGTCCCTGGCAATATCTATGGCGACGCAAACCGCTTCGTCGCCCCAGCAGCGGGCCAGGTCGGTCAGCTCCTCTGCCGTGCGGCTGCTCATCTGGCCGAAGGCCGCCGTATAGCGGCGCAAGGCGCCTCGTCCCGCCGAAGGGGACGGATCGTTCGCACCATCGCAGCCTCTTTGGGCTGCCGTAGTCCATACGGGCGCGATGCCGCTGTTGCCGCCGGGCTCGGCTACGTGGGCGCATGTATCCTGCAGGCCGGGGCGCTCTTCGTCCTGCCAGGGCGCCGCTGTAGAATCTGCGTCGTCCCATACGGTAGGAGCTTCACTATCGTCACAGGGTGAAACGGCATAGCCAATCCCTTCCCGAACGGGAACGAGCCCGCCAACCGGGCAGACCGATACCGTTTCCTCTGCCGCTGTCTCGTCCGAGCAGACGTATCCCGTCGGGACAGCCTGCGCCGAAGGCCGGGCATGGTCTTCGCCGCCGCAGCGCGGGTCACTGGCAGCGTCTTCCGCCCATGGGCTGCTCTCGGCCGGAGCTTCAGACGTATGGCAGCGCGCCTCGCCGCCTTCGGCCTTGCGGCGGCGGTAGCGGCGCATGCGGTCGCGGGCATCGCGGCGTTTTTTCTCGTCCCGGTCAAAGCTCTGGATTTCATGCCATGGCACGATGCGGATCAGGCCCGTCTCGTCGCGGCTGATGAGGTCGATTTGCTCGAACACGTCGAGGACCTTTTCCACGAAGGCCCGACGGCGGTGCAGCTGACGGGCCAGCAAGGCCGTCGTCACGGCCTGCCCCTTGGCTACGTAGATATATCCGTCGTCGTTGACCATGCCGGCCAGGTCCTTCAGGTAAAACCAGATGACGAAATAGGAGTCGCCGCTGGGCTGACTCAGCAGATACATCATGCGCGGGTCCTGAAACAACCCGACCTTTGTCTGAAACCACCGCAGCTTCTTCATGGGCTGCTCCTTTCCGCCCGCCCTGGGGCCGTCTTTGCTCGCTACTGTATATGGGACAGGGAAGGGAGCATTTATTTCCCCTTCCATCATGCAGATTCAGCATACCTGTCCGCTGCAAAAACACGTTTCGTTCTATGTATTTATAGCGGTATACAAAAAAAAGAAAGCAAAAACAAAAAAGAAAAGATAAGACGTTACGCGTAACGGTTTCGATGTATCACAGCGGGTATGGTCAAGGAAATCGGCATAATGACGCCGATGGAGCCAAACATCCCTGCGCCGTATACGCCGGTATATTCCCGGTATTTCTCCCTGTATTTTGTCGTATAACGGCGATTTCCAAACTGATTTCCACCTACAAAAAAACACCCTCCCTGCCGAATCGTCCGGCAGGAAGGGTACATGTATTATTTAAAGTAATTGGGATACTGCTTGCGCAACACTTCCACGTCTATAATGCCCTTGTTGATATGCTCTTCCATAATGGCTACGCCGCGCTGGGTGTCGTGGCGCAGGATGGCTTCCGCCAGGGCCTGATGCTGGCTGTAGAGGATGTTCATCTGCTCGGCCGCCGCGGCGATGTTCAGCACGCGGGCCCGCATGTAGTCGGCTGTGGAGCTTTCGATGATCTGCCAGATATGCGGCTTGCCGCAGCCCTGGTACAGGATGCTGTGGGTCTGGTTGTCGCTGGCGAAAAAGCCGTTGACGTCGCGGCGGCGCAGGTACAGCTCCTGCTCCTTCAGGCATTGCTGGAGCTTCCACATGTATTCTTCGGGAAACTCCCGGCAGGCCAGGGCGACGACGGCCGTCTCCATGGTCACCCGCAGAAAGCGAAATTCCGCCAGCTGCTCCGTATTGATCTTAGACACGAAGGTCCCCCGCTGAGGCAATACGTCGAGAAGGCCCTTCTGGGCCAGGCGGATAAAGGCCTCCCGCACGGGAGTCCGGCTGACGGACAGCATCGTCGACAGCTCCTGTTCCGACATGGCCGTCCCAGGCACCAGATGCAGATTCATGATGTTATCGTACAACACGCGGTAGGCGTATTCCCGCACGTTTTCCCGCGGCTCTTTTTCCAGTAATCGTAACTGTTCCATTGGCGTCCCCTGTATCTAAAAAATTACCATACTTCATATTCTACCATATTACGGCTTCAAATTGAAATGCATTGGCTAAAAAAATGATGTATACCGATACAAAAAATGCGTCCTCTTTCTGTACTTTGACGAAAAATACCCCCTTGCCGCAGAGGCAAGAGGGCAGGAGACGTCATTCTTCCCGTTCCAGGCCGGGGGCTTTGTTGTCCTTCAGGATGAATACCTTGACCAGGACGACGATGATCATGAGCACGCCGACCTGTCCCATCAGGGGATAGAGGAAGCCGATGAGCTTGCCGAAACCGATCTGCGCGCCGAAGTAGGCCACGACGCCCAAGACGACGGTCACGGCCATCTTGACGGTCTTGTTGGGCATCCACTGCTCCAGCTTGTTGATGACGACCCAGAACATGGGAGCCGCCGTGCTGTAAATGCCCAGGAGCAGGATGACCGAGAAGATGAGGGCCAGGGCCGGAGCGAACTGCTGGGCCAAAAACAGGTTGGGAACCTGAAGCTTTGCCACTTCCGCCGGGAAGCAGAGCATGGCCGCCATCATGAGGGCGCTGGCGATCATCAGGGCCACGCCGCCGAGGAACCCGCCGAGGAAGGCTTCGCGCCGGCTGTTGGCCTTGCCGCCCAGGCCCGTCAGGAAGGGGATGGAGCCGAAGACCATGCAGGAAGCGTACAGGACGCCGCTGAACCAGGCCGAATCGAGGATGTCGTACGTCGAGAACCACCAGGATTTCGTCGAGCGCAGGTCGTATAAGACTTCCCAGCCCTTGGCCCAGTCCGTATTGGCGTTGAGGACTGTCAGGATGCCGATGCCGATGGTAAAGAAGATGATGACCGGACCCATGGAGCCGATGACGTCGGCCAGGCGCATCAGGCCCAGCAGGATGGACAGGATGCACAGGAGAGCCATAAACACGCTGCCCACGTCGCCGGGCAGGGCAAAGTATTCCGAGGCCACAGCTCCCGTGCCGGCGATCATGATCGACACGACGCTGAATAAAAATAAGATCGTAACCCATTCCAAAAACGTGCCGATGTACTTGCCGCAGTAGTAGTGAAAGACCTGGGTGTGGTATTTCAGCTTCAAATCGTAGCCCTTCTGCATGAGGGCCCCGCCCAGAAAGGCGAAGATGAGCATGCTGACGAAGCAGCCGATGATGCCCTGAGGGCCGAAGGCTCCGAAGAACTGGAGGATTTCCTGGCCCGTCGCATAGCCCGGCCCGATGCTGAAGGCGCAGTAAGCGCCGGCGAAAATGACGACGTTGCGCAGGCTGACTTTTGTGTTGCTGTCTTGATTCATATCCATCTCTCCTTTATCGCGCCGCCTGCAGTTCCGCTTCGATGCGCTCTAAGCGGCGCGCTAATTCCGTAATGTCCTGAGGCACGCGCAGGCGGACGTGGCGCTTGCCGATGCCTTCGAAGTCGACGCCGTTTTCCACGCGGATGCCGTATTTCCAGAACAAGGCTCCCAAATCGACGTCCTGATCCGTATAGAACAGCGTAATAGGCACGTCGTCCCGCGTCGCCGACGTCTTGAGCACCTGCAGTCCGCTGATGAGCCTCTGATTGTTCTGGGCGATGAGATCCCGCGAATAGGCCAGGAAGGCCGGGTCGGACAATACGACGGGAACCATGGCCGCCGCCGGCGTCGTCAGGTTCATCTCGCCGCCGAAGGCTTCCAGAATATCGGCCATGGCCTTGGGAACGGCGATGTAGCCGGCCCGCAGGGCCCCTAAGCCGAAGCCCTTGGAAAAGGTCCGGGTCACGATGAGGTTGTCGAATTCATCGAGGAGGGACAGGGCCGATTCGGATTTGTCCAAAAAGTCGCCGTAGGCTTCGTCGACGAGGACGAGGACGCCTTTTTCCCGGGCCGCCGTCAAAATCCGCCGCAGATCGGCAATGGATAAGGCCTGCCCCGTCGGGTTGTTGGGATTGTCCAGGTAGGCCAGGCGGTGATGTTCGCTGATAGCCGCGACGTATTCTTCTACAGGGAAGGCAAAATGATCCTCTTCCCGCAGGGGCACGACGTCGACTTCGGCTCCGCAGGCCCGGGCGTCCGTCGTATACGACGAAAAGCAGGGCTGGGGAGCGAGGACCCGCGTCCCGTCTTCCAGAAAGATGGAATTGACAGCCCGCAGGGCGCTCATGGAGCCGCTCTGCATGCTGATTTGGCTGACGTCCAGAGATGCGACGTCGGAAAAATACTCGCAGATATACCGCCGCGTTTCCACGTAGGGATGAGCCGGATAGCTGGCCAGGACGTCAAAGGTCGCCGCGTACATGTCCTTTGTCAGCTTCGGCGTGACGCCGCAGGGGTTGATGCCCAGGGAGCAGTCGATAATATCCTTCTCCAGAGCCGTCCCCTCGTCCTTCAGGTAGCTGTGCCGCACCATGCCCTGCAGGGCCCGGCGAATACGATATTCCATAGGTAAAACCTCCTCATGACGCAAATCCCGCCGAGGCAGCCTGATCCAGGCGCAGGGGCAGAACGCGTTTCATAATTTTCCGCTCATATTGATAAAATATGATGTTTTGTTCTTCATTATAGACTACGTAAATCCTTTTGTAAAGTAAAACGATTGTGTATTAAAGTATACAAAACAAGCCTCGGCATAACCCAAAAAACGGGCCGAGGACATGTCGTTCCTCAACCCGTTTTGGTGTAGTTCAATCTGCTATTCTGCTTGTTCGTTTTGGAACGCCGCCAGCTGCTCTCTTGTCGGCAAGCCTTCGTTGTCGCCGGCGACCTGGATGACCATAGCTCCGACGGCGGCGCCCTGGCGGGCCGCTTTTTCCATGGACAAGCCTTCCAGCCAGGCGCTGGTAAAGCCAACGGCGAAGCCGTCTCCGGCTCCGACCGTATCGACGACGTGGTCTACGCGGTAGCTAGGTACGTACTGTCCGACTTCTCGGTCGGCGACGTACGTGCCGCTGCTGCCGCCCAGCTTGATGACGACGAGCTTCGCGCCCCGTTCCAGATAATAGCGGGCGATGGCCTTTTCATCGTCCAGCCCCGTCAGTATCTTTCCTTCGCTGAGGCCGGGCATGACGATGTCGGCGTACTGGGCGGCGTCGTTGATGATGCCGGCCATGGTTTCTGTATCGGGCCAGAGCATGGGCCGCAGGTTCGTATCGAAGGAAACGGACACGCCGCGGCGGCGGGCTTCCTTCATGAGGGCCACGACGGTCTGGCGGCACGATTCCGACACAGCCAGGGGAATGCCTGTCGTATGGACGTGGGTCACGCCGTCCCAGCAGATGCCCTGCAGGTCGTCGGGCGTCATGAAGGAGAAGGCCGTATACTTGCGGATATTCGCCACAGCCGGGTCGCCTTCCAGGACCCGTTCCTTCATCTGAAAGCCCGTCATATGGGCCTCGTCGGTCTGCACATAGTCCGTATGGATTCCGTTGTCTTTCAAAAAGGCCCGAATGCTGCGGCCGAAGGGGTCGCCGCCGACCTTGGAAATATAGGATACGTCGTGGCCTAAGCGGGCCATGCCGACGGCGTAATTTAATTCAGCCCCGCAGACGTGGCGGGAAAATTGCTCTACTTCGGCCAAATCGCCGGGCCGGCAGGCAATGAGCAGGCCCATAGCTTCGCCGATGGTTAATACCTTTGCCATACAATTACTCCTTGTTCTCCGTAGTAAAATAACTGAGTACAGCAGACGCCATACTCAGTTATTCGTCATATGCTATGCACCGTATCGCAACTATTGCGGTACGCAAATGAATTGATCAAAATGATTAATCGTCTACTTTCCAAAGCCCCAAGGCCGGCGTCTTGACAAAGTATATTTCTTCTCCGTCTTCCAACGTATTCCAACCTTCTGCTAACGTATCGGGATTATACCGAGCTGCGGCTTCTTCATAGTCCATCCATTCGTAGCCTACGCTGTTGATTTCTTCTTTGGATAAGTTTTCCGGCTTGGTGCAGTACGTAATCGTAAAACGCCCGTCCGACGACCCTTGAATCAAATGCGCAGCGGACATAACGCGATTTTCAAACGCGCCCTTATTGAATAAATCCAACACGTAATCGCGTCCTTTATACCCATATTTCCGGGTCATTTGATCCATTTCCTCGTTTTCACCGAACGCCTTGACGCCGGGGGCTAAGATAATCAAATCGCCGCCGTCTGCTACGACCATCCGCGTGCGGTATACGCCCTTATTGCCGACCCAGGTAGTCTTTAATTCATACGGGTCCAAGTATGTAACTACTTTTTGGGCCCGCCGTTCGACATGGCAGATATTCAACTGTTCGGACAAGGCCGCAGCCATTTCAAAGGGCGTTCTCGACGGCCCGATAAACAAGCCTTTCAAAGACACGTTTTCGTCTTCTAATGTCGTTACGGTCTGAATATATACGATAGGTACTTTACCGTCCAAGAAATGTTGCTGCGCATAATCGAAGACTTTACGCGCCGGCGAATCTGTCACGCCCAAGGCCTGTTCCATGCCGCAAATAGCGCTGAGCATGTGCGATTTGTTAATCATCTGACGGCCGCCGGTACCAACGAAAATATTCTTGCTGTAATTCGCCATGCCTACGACTTCGTGAGGAACGACCTGTCCAATCGATAGGATCAAATCGTAGCCCCCATGAATCAGTTTTTCGTTGACTTCTACTTCAATATCTGTAGAATACAAGCCCTCAGAAATCTCTTCTACCACTTCTTTAGGAACCGTCCCGATAGAGATCGTGTCCGTCTGCCAATGATGCACCAGAAATACGTCGTCTGGGATTTCATTTCCAAACATCTTTTCTTTTTCTTCCGCGTTTATCGGCATGTGCGTGCCGAGGGCCGGCATAATGTGAACGACGGCGCGGGGAGACAATTTTTTGTAAAGAGCTTGCGCAATGTCTCCGGCATAAGAATAGCATCTCGTAAAATCAGGCGGAATGAGCAACACCTTGTGCAGGTCAGGATATTGCGCCAACAAACAATCCAGGCACGATTCCATTTCCTTGGGAGAAATACGGGATACCGTATTGGTCATGTAGATTTCTTTCATAGCCAGCCGCTCCCTTAGTCTTCAAACTTTAAGACAATTTTCAATACGTCCTGCGGATGTTCCTGAATCATCGTCAAGGCTTCCATAATGTCCTTATAGTTGTATGCTTTCGTCATTAATTGTTCCGGATGGAGAGAGCCATCTTCAAAACCGGCGATAACTTCGTCGAAGCAATTATTATTCAAACGAGAACCTACTATAGTCAATTCTTTTTTCGTAATATCAGCCATGACGATATTCGCAGGTTTATCTTTCAGGCCGAGAATAACGATGCGGCCAGCCGGGCAGGCAAGCTGTACGCTCTGTTCAAAAGATGCGGGCGTGCATACGGTGTCGACAATAACAGGAATGCCTTCTCCGTCCGTAAAGTCCAAGAGGCGTTTTTCCAAATCATCTTCCGTTACTAAAACTGTTTCATCGGCTCCCATAGATACGGCTTTAGTCAGCCGTTCTTTTACGATGTCCGTCATAATGACCTGCGCGCCGTTTCGTTTAGCGACCTGCATAACGGCGATACCGATAGGACCAGCCCCCATGACCAGCACTTTATCGCCTTTGGTAATTTGACCGCGGCGATTGACTTCAACGCCGATCGTAAAGGGTTCTACCAATCCCAGGAGAGATTCGTCGAAATCTTTATGGAAAAGATGAATATTGGCTTCCGGCGCAGAGACATATTCGGCAAAGCCGCCGTCGCGATGAACCCCCATGACTTCCAGCGTAGAGCAAACGTTGTGACGGCCGATGCGGCAAGCATAGCAATGGCCGCAGCTGCGTACCGGATCAACAGCTACTTTGTCGCCCGGTTTTACCGACGTGACAGCTTTGCCTACTTCCGTAACGATGCCGCCGAATTCGTGACCAATAAGGCGGGGATACGTAGCCAGGGAGTTTGTTCCATTGTAAATCCCAATATCAGATCCGCAAATACCGCCGGAAGTAATGCGAACGATAACGTCGTCGTCATTCTGAATCACCGGCTTCGGGACGTCGACAATTTCGACTTTGAACGGTTCAATTACTTTAATAGCTTTCATTACAACCCACTCCTTATATAAGTATTAAAAATTAATGAATAACAAACACGAATTACGTCTTGCGCCGCTGATTACAGGAACGCATCAATCGCTAAGACGCCTATCAACCCCATAACCGAAATAATCGTTTCTAAGGCGCACCATGTCCGGATCGTTTCTTTAACGGTAAGGCCGAAAAATTCTTTAAACAACCAAAATCCCGGATCATTCGGCGGGCTAAATATCAAAGAACCCGCGCCGGTCGCCAGTACCATGAGTTCGGGACTCGCCCCGGTAACTGCGCAAATAGGGGCGGCAATGCCGCCAGCCGTCAGCGCCGCCACCGTCGCCGACCCGCAGGCCGTACGGATAACAGCGGCTACAAGCCATGCCAGGAACAACGGAGATAAATCGGCTCCAGCCACTAAATCGCCTATATACGTGCCGACGCCGCTGTCGATAAGCACTTGTTTCAACGCGCCGCCACCGCCGACTATCAGGAGAATCATGGCGATCGCTAATACGGCGTCTTGTACGATAGCCATGACTTCGTCCATCTTCTTACCGCGGCCCAGGCCAAAGGTATAGATAGCAATAGCTACGGAAATAGTCAAAGCCATGTCGGCCTGCCCTAAGAACGTCAGAATATGGCGAAGGGGGGACGCTTCCGCCATCGTCAGCTTAGCGATTGCCGAAGCGGCCATCAAGACGACGGGAACTAAGGCGGTAAATACGGACACGCCGAATCCCGGCATTTCTTCGTCCTTAAAAATCTTAGGATTATAGAGCCCTTTAGGGATCTCCGGATTAATATCCTTCGTCAGATTATAATACAACGGACCGGCAACGATAGCCGTCGGAATAGCAATGATCGCGCCGTACACAAGGGTCGTCCCCAAATCTGCGCTGTAAATAATCGCGATGGCCGTCGGCCCTGGATGTGGCGGCAGGAAGCCGTGCGTGACGGACAGCGCCGCCGCCATAGGAATGCCAACTTCCAACAGCGGAATCTTCGCTTCAGCGGCAATCGTAAAGACAAGAGGAACTAAAAGGACGAACCCAATTTCATAAAACAGAGCGATGCCGACAATAAAACCTGTCAAACAAACGGCCCATTTTACTTTTTCGCGGCCAAAAACATTGATAAGCGTCGTAGCAATACGCTGCGCCCCGCCGCTTTCAGCCATCAATTTGCCAAGCATTGCGCCGAAAGAGACGACGATAGCTAACCCGCCGAGCGTGCCGCCCAAGCCCTTTTCAATGGTAGGAATCAATTTATCAATAGGCATGCCTTCCGCCAATCCTACCAAACCGGCAACGACAAGCAAAGCCAAGAAGCTGTTGAGCTTTACCCTAACGATCAAGAAAAACAGCACGACAATGCCAACAGCCAATATGACAAGCGGCATAGTAAATCATCCTTTCCATTATCTTACCACAATATTAGTCTCAACGAGTATATTTCATCAACGTATTCCGTACGGCACGGGGGCCGGCGATGAGTTCTTCGAAGTAGCCTTCGATTTTTTCGCCGAGGCCGACTTCGTACAGGTCGCTGCCGAAAATCCCCGTGTTGGACAGGATGGGGCGGAGCTTGCCTTTGGCCGAGGCAACGTCGCCGAGGACGACGCCCTGCAGGGCTTCCTGCACGTTCTGGAGCAGCGGGTCCGGGCTCGGCGTGAAGGCCTTGCCTTCGTCGTCGACAGCCAGGAGATAGCGGCACCAGCCGGCGATGACCAGGGGCACGTAGGTCAAGTCTTTCGCTTTATCGCCGTAGGCGCGGATCGTTTCACCGAAGCGGATGCCGACCTTCTGCGACGTGTCGGTAGCGATGCGCTGGGGCGTGTCGGGCAGGTTGCCGTTGGTCAGGCGCTGTTCCAGGACTTCGGCGATAAAGGCCTTCGGGTCGAGGACGCCGGGGTTGGTGACGACGGGCAGCCCTTCGCCGTAGCCCATCTGTTCAATGAGGCCTTTGAGCTGGGCGTCCTTCATTTCGTCGGCAATGAGGGTGTAGCCGAGGAGGCAGCCGTAGACGGCCAGGGCTGTGTGCAGCGGGTTGAGGCAGGTGCAGACCTTCATCCGTTCTACCTTGTCTACCGTTTCCCGGTCCGTAAAGATGACGCCGGCTTTGTCGAGGGCCGGGCGGCCGTTGGGGAACTTGTCTTCGATGACCAGGTACTGGGCGTTTTCAGCGTTGACGAAGGCGGCGTAGGTGCCTTTATTCGTATGGATCAGCTCCGTATCGCCGAAGCCGATGCCTTTCAGGTATTCCTGTACCTTTTCCGACGACCGGGGCGTAATCTTGTCGATCATGCTCCACGGGAAGGAGACCTTCGTTTCGTCGTTGATGTAATCGGCAAAGCCCGGTTCGGCCACGCCGTTGGCGACCCACTGCTGTGCAAAGGCCGTCATGGCTTCTTTGATCTTGTCGCCGTTGTGGGAGCAGTTATCGAGGCTCAGGAAGGCGAAGGGATACGCGCCGGCTTTGTAGCGGGCGTAGGCCAGGGCGGCGATGGAGCCCATGGAGCTCGTCGCGCGTTCCGGGCCGTTCTTCATGTCTTCGGCCACGGCAGGGAAGTAGTTGCCGGCGTAGTCCGTCAGCTTGTAGCCCTTTTCCGTAATGGTGAAGCTGGCTACTTGGAGAGACGGCGCTTCGAAGATTTCCTTGAGGCGCTTCCAGTCTTCGGTGAAATCGGGACGGCAGACGACGGATTCGACGACGGAGCCGATGACTTCGTTTTCAAAGCGGCCGTCGGCGTACATGGTGACGGCCAGGCTCAAATTGTCGAAGGGGCGGTATACGTGCTCGATGACTTCTTCATCGTACGTTTCAGCCGTAATAATGCCCGTCTTAGCTAGGCCTTCGTTGAGCAGATGCTGCTGGAGGGCGGCGATGAAGGCGCGGAAAATATTGCCGCCGCCGAAGTGAATCCACTGGGGAGCTTCCTTCGTCGCGGCTTCAACAGCCTCTGTATCGAACTGATACAGGGCGATGCCGGCTTGTTCCCAGGCAGCCTTGTCTTCGACGAGGCTGCGGCGATGTAAATGTAGCATGTCAGGTTCCTCCTTATCGTATACGTCCTATTTCTGGCCGCAAATGCGGTTGATAGCGTCCCAAAGGCCGCAGAGGTAGTTGGCGCCGAGGGCGCGGTCGTACAAGCCGTAGCCGGGACGGCCTTCTTCGCCCCAGATCATGCGGCCGTGGTCCGGCCGGATGGGGCCGTCGAAGCCGATGTCGTAGGCGGCCTTGACGATTTCAAACATGTCGAGGTTGCCGATCTGCGATTTATGAGCCACTTCGTTGAATACCCACGGTTCGTGAACCTGTACGTTGCGGATGTGGAGGAAGTTGACGCGGCCCATCTTGCCGAACTTGCGGATGATGTGGGGAATATCGTTCTGGCGGTTGGCGCCGAGGGAACCCGTGCAGATGGTGAAGCCGTTGCTCGGGCTGTCTACCATAGCGGCGATCTTGTCGAGGTCCGATTCGTTCTTTACGATGCGGGGCAGGCCGAATACGGAAATGGGGGGATCGTCGGGATGGATGCCCATCTTGATGCCCACTTCTTCAGCCACGGGGATGACGGCTTTGAGGAAGTATTCCAAATTCTTGCGCAGGCCGTCTTCGTCCATGCCTTCGTACGCTTCAAACAGGCGGGTCAGCTCTTTCAGCCGTTCCGGTTCCCAGCCGGGGAGGACGTAGCCGTTGCTGTTTTCCAGGACTTCCTTTACCATGTCCTGCGGCGTCTTGCCGGCTACCATGTGGTAGTCGTAAGCCAGGACCGTCGAGCCGTCGTAGAGGGGCTTGGCCAGCTCCGTGCGGGTCCAGTCGAAGACGGGCATGAAATTGTAGCATACCATTTCGATGCCGGCCTTTGCGGCGTTGCGCAGGGACTGGATGTAGTTTTCAATGTACTGGTCGCGGCTGGGAAGGCCGAGCTTGATGTCTTCGTGGACGTTGATGCTTTCCAAATCCTTGAATACGAGGTTGTTCGCTTCGGCTTGTTTCTTAATGTGAAGCAGCGGCTCTACAGGCCACACTTCGCCGACGGGAATGTCGAACAATGCTCCGACGATGCCGTCCATGCCGGGGATCTGGTCGATCTGCTGCAATGTAATCTTGTCGTCTTTTTCTCCGTACCAACGGAAGGTCATTCTCATGCTCATACTGGTTTGCTCCTTTTGCATATGTGCTGAATACTTGGTTACCTAAATGGTGTCTTTCGTTGTTTACATACTACCATACTAGTGTTATGTTAAGCAATATATTTTTCGTTGCTTGCAAATATGCTATAGTTATTTGATTTCCTATCTATTTATGGTATAGTGCATGCTATTTCCGCCCATAAAAAAAGCAGTACAGGCCTGAAAGACCTATACTGCTTAGGGATTCATATACCTTATAAGATTACGTTTTTCTGGTTTCCTGCCATGTAGGCGTCGATGTTGTCGAAGACGATGACGGCGCGTTTTTCCATGGATTCCTTCGTCGCAAAGGCTACGTGGGGCGTGACGATGGTGTTCTTGGAATGGAGCAGGGGATGATTCGTATCGAGAGGCGGTTCGTTTTCGAATACGTCGATGCCGGCGCCGGCGATCTTGCCGCTGTTGAGGGCGTCTGCCAAGGCCTGGGAGTCGACGACGGGGCCGCGGGCTTCGTTGACCAGGAAGGCCGTCGGCTTCATGTACGACAGCGTTTCGGCGTTGATCATGCCGCGGGACTGGTCCGTAACAGGGCAGTGGAGCGATACGATATCGGACTGTTCCATCAGTTCCTTCAGGGGAACGTATTTGATGAGTTCTGTATCGGCTTTATGGGAGAAGCCGTTGTAGGCGATGACTTTTGCGCCGAAGGCATGGACGAGTTCGGCGACGCGGTGGCCGATGGCGCCCGTGCCGATGAGGCCGACAGTCTTGCCTTCCAGTTCAGCGCCGATGAAGCCGGCCTTCGTGCCGCCGGCGCGGCAGGCTGCGTCTACCTGGGGCACGTAGCGGAGCAGGTCGAGGATCATGGCGATGGTCAGTTCGGCGACGGCAACCGTCGAATAGCCCGAAGCGTTGCTGACTTTGACGCCTTTGGCCTTAGCCGCTTCCAAATCGACGTGGTCGACGCCCGTAAAGGCTACGTTGATGTATTTCAGGTTCGGGCAGGCGTTGATGACTTCGCCTTTCAAGGGCATGTTGGCGATGATGAGGATATCGGCGTCCTTGGCTTCTTCGATCTGGACGGCCGGGTCGTCGTTGCGTTCGTAAGCGGCGAATTCATGGCCCTGTTCCCGCAGCGGCTTAACGTACGAATCGAGAAGTTCCTGGCTGATTCCCAGCGATTCAAGCAATACAATTTTCATGATGTTCAATCCCCTTTCAGTATAGAAATTATCCTGTTTCATTATACGCATAGATTGACGATAATGTAAGATATGTATTACCAAACGACATGAGGTGCCCTTCTATATGCAAAATTCATATTTCTATAATATCTTCAGGGAGAGGCCTGTCGCCGCCATGAGTTCTTCCATGGAAGATGCGCCGACCTTCTTCGCCGCCTCGCAGACGATGAAGGCGCAGGCCCGGGCGTCGTCCAGGGCCTGATGATGGCGGAAGGAATAGCCCAGGAAGCCGGCTACCGTGTCGAGCTTGTGGTTGGGCAGATCGGGCCAGACCTTGCGGGAAATTTCCACCGTGCAGGCATACGTCGCCCGGGGCGGTTCCAATTCGTACGTCTTGAGGAGGCTGCGCAGGACCCGCGTGTCGAACACGGCGTAGTGGGCCACGAGGATGCGGCCCTCCAGATGAGGCCGGACGCGCCACAGAATATTCCTTCCCG
>ERZ791736.219-NODE-219-length-18214-cov-4.041026_pt1 | contig 18214 bp, 18 predicted proteins | sample MGYA00509940_ERZ791736 | MGnify/ENA primary metagenome ERZ791736 (study PRJEB30046, sample SAMN00792014) | human gut metagenome | study: EMG produced TPA metagenomics assembly of the A metagenome-wide association study of gut microbiota in type 2... | reverse complement strand
AGATGTACCTCCATTTCTAGAGTATACCTCTTTCATTGGTTATTTATAATATCACTTTTTTATGATTTGTCAATTCCCTGATTAGGGAATAGTAGTATTAGTTGAAGTTGATATTTAAATAACTATTTTATCTTTTTTATATAATCTTCTAAATCTTTTATTTCAATAGAGTTTGATAAATTATTTATATATAATATTTTAGAATAATTAAATACTAGAAAGGTTATTCCTTTAATAATAACTCTATGTGGCTCAATATAAGATAGATTAGTATGTTCTATATTTCTTATATTACCATTTATTATTTTTGGTTTAGTATTACAAAAATCACATATAAATTCAATTTTCTTTTTTAATTCACTTTCAAACTCTAATGGTTTACTAACAATATTAATCATAAAATCTGTCCTTTCTTAACACAAAAAAATATCAACTTCATTTAGAAATTGATATCTTCTATATTAAATTCAAACTATAAAAGTTCGAACAGATTTCCCAATGGAGCAATAGTTGAGTGATTACACAACTTTTTCTCACTTCTTGAGGATGATATATAAATCATCAATCTAATTTAATTATAGCATATTTTTTTATATGGGTCCAGTAAAATCATAAAAAAATTAAATTATATGTTATAATAGATATGAGAAATAATTTTGTGATTGGAGGTGCAATATGAAGTTAGAAGAAGTATTTAATGATGAATCATTATATTCAAAAAAAGAATTTAAATTATTTACTCTAAAAAATGGAAAATACGATTATGATGAAGAAAAAGCATTAGAAATGATAGATTATCTTGGATTGAAAGCAAAAAAAATAATAACAACTTGTAATAAGTGTAAGAAGGAATTTCCATTCGATATAAAAACAAGATGTATAGGATTTTCAAATGATATTAATCAAACAACAAATTATATGATAGTTACAGAAAACTTTCAAAATGCCTTTAGTGGACGTATTGATATAAAAGATGGAAATTTAATTGGAGGTATGCCACCTTATCCTAAGGATAAATTATTAAAATATAATAAATGGTATATTGAATATGAATTTTCTTGTAATAATGAACCAATCCACAAATATTTAATGGTTTTATCAATTGAACAAAAACTAGATACATTTATCATAAAGAAAATTGGACAGGATCCTTCAATGCTTGATGTTCATGGATATGATTTTGATAAATATAAAAAGCAATTAGAAAAAATTAATGCTTATAATGATTATAAAAAAGCAGATTTATCGAGAGCTGATCAATTTTACGTCGGAGCATATGCATATTTAAGAAGAATTTTTGAAAAAATGCTTAATAGATATTTAAAAGAATATAATATTAAAACTACCGATGATCATGTAGAAACCAAAATAAAATCAGTTAAAGAATATTTTGATCCAAGAATAAAAGATATGTTGAAAAATTTATATGGGATTTTAAGTAAAAGTATTCATGAATTAGATGAGGATCAGAGCAAAACTTATTATGATTATCTCAAGGCAGTAATTGAAATTCAATTAGAGTATGAGTATACTGAAGCTGAAAAAGAAAAACAAACTAAAGAACTTAATTCAGTCTTAAATAAAATAGCTAATGATATAAAATAAAGAGGAAGTGATTAGATGATTGAAATAAATGTTAATGCTAATGAACTATATGATATGTTACTTGCTGATGGTATAATAGGAGCAAATGGAATGATTAAATTTAAACTCGCTTCAACTGAAACAATTATTAGAACTAGAGATACTATAGGGAATTCTCTGCAATCATGGTTAGGACAATGGTTGAAAGATAATAATATTTTCTATTTTGAGCCAGATAACACCCAAGAGTTCCCAGACTTCTATTTAAATTTTGAACATCCAAACGAAAATATGCTTGAATTAAAAACATTCAACGCCGATGCGACACCTGCTTTTGATATCGCTAATTTTGAATCTTATTGTCAGTCTTTGAGAACAAAACCTTATAGATTATTTGCAGACTATTTAATAATTGCCTATCAATTAGATATTGAATCTGGAATAATTACTATTAAAAATATTTGGTTAAAAAAAATTTGGGAAATTACAGGAACATCAAATAGATTTGCATTAAGAACTCAAGTTAAACGTGGTATGATATATAATATTAGACCAATTATTTGGTATAACAATAGTGGCTTTAAGAATAAATATGAATTTGTTAATGCAATATATCTAACTTTAAAAGAATATAAAGGAAATGAGTTTGCTGATGATTGGTTAAGCGAAGTTAAAAATAGTTATAGAGAATATTACGGTAAAGAAATAGACACTGATTAATCAGTGCCTTTTTTATCATATTCTCTAGCAACTCTAGAAATTACCTCTTTCATTACAGATATTACAACAGTATTTCCTAATAAATCAAATGCTTCTGTTTTTCCTTTTTTTGTATCACTAAACATATCTAATGAATAGCTATCAGGATATCCAAATAATCTTAATCCTTCTCGTATAGTTAATGAACGAATTCCACCATTGTCAATTACGCCCATTTTAGCAACATCCATTGCAACTAACGTAGGAGTAACATTGTTTATATCAATTATTTTAGAAAATTCATAGCTTAATTTTCCGCTAACAATATTATATCCTTTTTCTTTTGTAGTATCATATTCTCGTTTTCTTATAATATGACCCGTCTCATTAAATTCTTCTATTATTTTTTTAGGATACTCATATGCTAAGTATTTTTTGCTTACTAAATCAGCTAGCATAGATTTCAAATTATCATTATCATAAAAAGATGATATCTGTTGAATTGTTAATGGCATACCATCCATCCAATCAATACCAATTTCTTCAGCCCATTTCTTTTTTCTGCGTTCCAGTAAAAGTTTGTTTAATAAATTTATTTCATCTTTTGTAATTTTTCCTTTTAATCCTAATTCCCAGCTGTGAATATTATTTTTTCCACCACGTTTATCTTTTATTGATTTTCCATATAATTCTTCTGGTTTATAATGGCTTAATAACGCTTTGCTAAATTTAGAATTATTTGTAGGTTGGTTGTGTTCCATAATATCTTTAAATACTTTATTCTTTACATCAAAATTATCTAAATTTATTTTTTTATCTAAAGTTCCAACAATATAAACTCTTTTTCTTGATTGCGCTACACCAAAATATTGCGAATCTAATAATTTCCAATTAACCTTGTATCCCAACTCTTTTAATATTTTTAGAATTGTAGAAAAAGTTTGACCTATTTCATCATTTTTATTTTTTAAGTCATGTTTAATTAAACCTTCTACATTTTCAAGAATAAACCCATATGGTTTTTTTTCTTTTAGGATTCTTGCTATTTCAAAAAACATTGTTCCTCTAGTATCAGCAAATCCTAAACCTTTACCAGCAGAACTAAATGATTGGCAAGGAAATCCGCCTAACAAAAAGTCAAAATTTTCAATTTCTTTTTCATTTATTTTACAAATATCACCAACTAGATTTTTATGTTTAAAATTCACTTTCAGTGCCTTAAGTGCACTAGGTTTAATTTCGGAAGTTAAAACACATTCTGTTTCATAACCTAGTTCTTTAAACGCTTGTTCAAATGATAAACGAATTCCTCCTAAACCAGCAAACAAATCAATAAACTTTACTTTTTTCATTTTTAACCTCCTAAATCTCACTAAGAATATTATAGCATATAAAATAATAATTTTATAACTCATAATCATCTTTTTCTTTTATATTATTTTTGCTATTTAAAATGTCATCTAGGGTGTTATCATTTATAATTCTATTATTATGCATATCTTCTAATACTTCTAAATAAGATTCTTTTTTGCTATCTTTTTTAATCATTCTCTTAAATAAATTTACTAACTTCTTAAAGAATTCTTCTAATTGTTGTAATCTGTATTTAAGATTAAAATTATCTTGTTTTAAATCACTAATTAATTCTTCTTGATTTTCTGTTTTAAAAGTGAGATTTTTAACTCGCAGTTCTAATGCTTTATTATTTTCGGTAAGTACCTTAATTGCTTTTTTATCTTCTTTTATGGTTTGATTTAAACTATTAAGTGAAGAAGAAAGACCATTTATTTTTTTATATTCGTTATTAGTTTTATCAATTTTATCAATATAATTTTCTAATATTTTTTTATCTTCGCTTGATAGAAGGTAAGTATCTTTTTTTAAGGAAGCTTTTTTAAGATTTAATATTTTATCTTTTATATTGATTGTGTCTTTATCAAGTTCAATAGAATTGTTATTAATGATTTCAAGATTCTTTTGATTTTTTTCAATCAAATCTTTAGTATCTTGATAATTAGACATATCACATACATGAATATCTCTATTTCTTCCTTTTAATTTTTGTTTTAAAGTAGCATCTAAATTATATTCTTTATTATATTCTTCAATACATAAAATTCTCATTTTATCCTGTAATTCTTTTAGTGAATTTCTTGTAAAAACATCAGTTTTACCAACTTGCATAGACATACCTGTTTTACAATTATATTTTATAGGTACACCAACTATATGAAGGTGTGGAGAAGTTTCATCATAATGAATAATAGCACTACAGATTTTAAAGTTTGGAAGTAATAGTTCTAAATCATCAACTTGTTTTATAAAAACATTGGTCATTTTATGTTTATATGTCATTGATTTAGTATCCCAAAATTTTTTATTTCCAAGTTCAATTATTATTTGTACCGCTAAATCACTTTTTGAATTATTACTAATTTTTTTGAAATAATCATCTATTTTTCTATCATCTCTTGTTTGCTTATTGTTATATTCTAATCTTGCTTCTTCAAATTCATTTTTATAAAAACGCAGTACATCATTATATAGTGAAGTAGTTCCTTTTATAACCACAATTTCATCTTGTCTATTATCATATTTTCTATAGTTATGTTTATCAGCTGTTGATAATTGTTTAGCATTTTGAATAGCATTATTACTCATAGAATTAGTTCCACTAACATTATTTTTTGATGTTAACCTTACACTATTTTTCTTGTTTTTATCACTTCCAATATGGAAAGAGTAAGAAAGTTCTTCCATTTTATCACCATCCTTTTTTAGGTATATTTTGTTTTGACATAATATATAACCCCCTAGGTATCTTGTCATACTAACAAGATACCAGTGGGCTAAGGTTTAACACCTTAGAATCCGTTTGCTTTATCTCGTAATATTTCAAAACTTTGTAATGAAATAAAACTACATAAAGAATTGATATAAAATACTATCGCCACTTTCATTGAACAAGTTCAACAAAACGTGCCACGTATTTTATTTTTTTATTAATTCAATTTTAATCGGTTTACTAGGAACATCTTTTAAATCCCTTAAAGGTGTAAAAGATGCTTCGGTAGGAATGTAGTTAAATAATTTATCTAACTCATCTTTATCTTTAGTTACAACAATGTTATCTTCCTTGATATATATAATTCCGAATCTATATTCTTCCATTTTTACTTCTGGATCTTTTTTATAATAATCTTCTAACGGGAATACTCTTACAATAGCAGAATTATCTTTTATAAAGTTAAAAAAGAAAACTTGATTTTTAACATAGTATGTTGCTTCAGTATAAGATACGTTGTAGAAATTTTTAAGCCTCATAACAATTTCTCCAACTTCTTCTTCAGGTAAGTAATTACTAAACCTTAATTCTCCAACAACGTTTCCAAATACAGCAGGAGTTGGTCTATCAATATAACCTTTATCATATAGTTCGTTGCATGGCTTTGCAATTGATTCTCTAAAGTTAATTTTTTTAACAAAGCATTCTTTTCCAACTAATTCAAGTTCAATAGTATCTACATAATTCATAACTAAAGTTGCTTTTTCTTCACGGGTTCTTTTATTCCAAGTTTTGATTCTTTCTTGATATTCTTCAGGATGAAGCTTACTATTTATAAATGCGATATCACGAGATATCAATATATCTTTTGCTGAATAATTAAACACTTCAAATTTGTCAGCAGTATTTATTTTTTCTTCCAGTGATTTAATTGTATCTTCAATTATTTTTGCCTTTGCTTTATAATCATCAAGAGTAAATGCACCATCTACGTAAGCAAGCTTAGCTCTTTCTAGTCTTTGCTTTTGTGTATTAATTTCCTTATATATTTTGTCTCTTGGTTCATCAAAATTTTTAATTACCATTGGAACAAAGAACTGATTAACAATTGAGTCATACTCGGTTAGTTGATCAACAACTTCTTTAAAACCTCTTTCAATTTCTGATTCTTTTATATTTAATTTACAATCCCTACAATAATAATAGAAATATTCATTACCTTTTTTCTTGCATGCTTTTCCACCTAAAATTCTTCCACATTTAGGGCATAGACATTTTTGTAAAAATATATAAGTCAAAGTTCTAGAATATGCTCTTGAGTTATTTCTTTTTTGATGTTGACATTCTTCCCATAATTCTTTACTAATAATTGGTTCAACAACGTTTTCATAATATGTAGGATTTTTAGTTCTTTTCCCATGAATGAAATCTCCTTTATATATTTCATTTTCAATAATATGTAAAATTGTATTATCTCTCCAATTTTCTTTACCTAGAACTTTTTCTTCTTTAAATAAATTAGCAATTTTTTGATATGATAATCCATTATGATACAAATTAAAAATTCTAATAACAATATCTTTAGTTGATTCATCAGGAACAAGTATTTTATCTACATGTTTATAACCAATTGGTGCTTGATGTGGAATGTGTCCTTGTTTTATTGCCCCAGCAAGTCCAACTTTAGTTCTTTCAGAAGTTCTTTCTATTTCATTTTGAGATACACTCATCATAATACGTGAAATCATTCTACCATTTGAAGTAGTGGTATTAATATCATCATATACAAAATCTAAATAAGCTTCATTTTCTTCTAAAAAACTTAATATATTTTCCCAATCATAAATACTCCTAGTGATTCTATCTTGTTTTAAGGCAATCATTGTATTTATTTTTTTACTTTTAATATCTTCTTTTAATCTTTCCCATTCAGGTCTATAGTTTCCTTTTTTAGCACTAATACCAGCATCTTCATAATAATCTACTATTTCAAAATTATTTAACCTGCAGTAATCTTCTAATCGTTCTTTTTGCTCTGGTAAACTAAATCCTTCACGAGCTTGGTCTTCAGTTGATACCCTCATATAAAGACCAGCATGAACTTTAATACCATTATTCATTATTTTCAACTTCTTCTAAATTATCTATTTTCATTAAAGTTGTAGAGCATAATGGATTTTGAACTAATAAACTTTTTACAGATTCTTTTGAACATTCTTTTTTTAGTAAGTTAATCTCTTTTTTGCTTTTAAGATATACAAATAATTTCTTTTCATTTACAAACGAATTAGTTGCAAAGATTATTCCTTGAAGTTGCGAAGATTGTTCAAATAGCTCAATTAATTCTCTTGACAACATTGGATGAAAAAGTAAAGGTTTACAATCACTATCTAAATAGTGATTCCCAAATGGAGTTACATCTTCTATAAAAAACCAAATTTCTTTTTTTAAATTTGGATAGTCTTTATTAAGATTTTCTAAATAACTTTGAATTCTTGAATAATGATAACTGTATATTTTTTTATAATTATTTATGTAATTATTCAAATCTTGACTCAATTCTAATACAGAAGTATTGTGAACCCTATCTTTGATTTTTATTTCATTATTAACCTTATTATCTATAATTCCTATCTGATGTTTAAACTTACTTCCTTTTTTATCATTTCTTGTACTATCAAACTCAAAATGTTCAATTCCATAAATTATATTGTCTGTTTTTGATATTAAATCAGGACCTTTATTTTCATCTCCATATTGTTCAATATTACATAGTATTTTTAAAGCCTCTTGAGCTTTTTTTTCATTCAAGGCTTGCAAATACGTACTACCATCAAAATATTTTTCTTTGATTTTCTTTTCTTCATTCATAATTTTTCCTCCTTTTATAAAAAAAGAGGAGAAAATAGTATTAGTAAAGTCTAAATACTACTGACTCCTCAAAATCTTCAATATTATAATTTTTTTGTTTTCGTATATATTTTATCATAGATGTACCTCTCTTTCTAGAGAATACCTCTTTCATTGGTTATTTATAATATCACTTTTGAAAATAATGTCAATAGTTCATAGACTTTTAATATATTCTTGAAACTCGCTAAGTTTAATATGTTTTTGTAAATTTTCTACAAATATATCTTTTCCATGATTAAATGCTAAAAAAGTAGTATCTTTAATAATTATCTTATTTGGCTCAATATAATTAATATTAGTTTTTTCAATTCTACGAACTGAACCATTAATAATAGTTGGTTTAATATTACAAAAATCACACATAAATTTAATTCTTGTTTTAAGTTCTTCATCAATTGGAACTTCTTTTATAATAATATTTAACATAAATAAAATCCTTTCTTATCTTAAATCTTCATCCCATTCAGTATATAGAATAGGAGCAGCTATTAATTTTTTAGTTTCTGAATCGTACTTAATATACTTATTGATTCTTAGTTCAAGTAAAGCATCTTTTATTGTTTCTTTATTATCAGTACAATATTTTTGAATATCTAATCCAATAATTCCATCATTAAATAAAATAATAGTTAAGAAACCTTTAGCATTTAAAGATAAATTTTGATCTGTTAAATATTTCATTGTTGACTTATAAGTATTAAATTGTCTCATTATTTTCACCATCCTTTCTTTTTGGGATGGATGATTTATAAACACAAAAAAATCATTCTTTCGAATGATTCATATATGTAAGTCCGGATTTTCCGAACAGATTCCTCAATGGAGCAGGTGAGGAGAATCGAACTCCCGTAGTCAGCTTGGAAGGCTGAGGTTCTACCATTAAACTACACCTGCATCAAAAATAAGTACTATTTAAGTATACTTATTTTTATTTGTATTGTCAATACTTTTTTCTATTTTTCTTCTTTAGGACTATATTTTTTTACTTTTACTTCAGATAATGGATATATTTTTGATAATTTTGATTTTTGTTTAATAAGCGTTGACAATTCATCTAATTTACATTTAATTATTATTCTAACATCTTCATTTTCAACATTAGAATAATTTAAATTTTTAGCCTCAATATATCTAAGATATTTTTTAGGATTTTCATTAATAAATGAAAGTTCTTGTTCAAGATTTTGTTTTTTTAAATTTAGTTTTAAAACATCCTCATTTGAATGTATTGAAGATATAGTTAATTGTTTTTGAATGTTTCTTATTTCCTGATATATTTTACTTTTTTTTGTTTTTAATACTTGAAAATCACTATTTTCGCTGCGAACAATTGGTACCTCAGCATTACCATTCTTTCTATCTTCTGGTATATTTGTAAAAATTAATTCAAAAATTTCTTCTTTTAGTTTATTAATTCTTAAATCATACTCTTGTATATTAGTCATAATATATTTTTTTAACTCATCTTTATTGCTAAAATCATAATTAATATTTTCCATATAGCATCCTCCTTTATAATGTATTTTCTATATTATCATAATATTTCTATTAATTCAATATTATGACTATTCTTTTTTTATTAAAGAAAGTGCTACCTTACCTTTATCTAAAAATACTTCATCAACATAACAAGTTACAATGTCACCAACACTTAATACTTCTGATGGATGTTTTATATACCTATCTGTAATCTTTGAAATATGAACAAGCCCATCATTTTTAATTCCAATATCAATAAATGCACCAAAGTCTACTACATTTCTAACCGTACCTTCAAGTTCCATTCCCTTTTTCAAATCTTCTATATGAAGAACATCACTTTTTAAAATAGGTTTATCAAAATCATCTCTTGGATCTCTATTAGGTTTCTTAAGTGAATTTATAATATCCTCAAGAGTATAAATATCTATATCATGTTTTTTAGAATAATCATCTATATCAATATTATCTAATTTACTTATAAGTTCTTCTGTCCCAAGACTATCATAATTCATACCAATGCTTTCAAGAAGTTTAGTTGTTTTATCATAACTTTCAGGGTGAATACTTGTTTTATCAAGTGGATTAGATCCATCTAGTACTCTCATAAATCCTATTGATTGTTCATATGCTTTAGTACTTAATATCTTATTATCTATAAGTTCATTTCTAGAATTAAATCTACCATGTTTATTTCTAAAATCTATAATTTTTTCAATAGATTTTTTAGTTAAACCTGATATATATTTAAGTATTGATGCACTTGCTGTATTTATGTTAACACCAACATTATTAACTGATTTACTAACAACAAAATCAAGTGCTTCATTTAGATTCTTTTCTTTTACATCATGTTGATATTGTCCAACACCTATTGACTTAGAATCAATTTTAACAAGTTCACTAAGTGGATCTTGAAGTCTTCTTGCAATCGATATTGCACTTCTTTCTTCAACATGTAAATTAGGAAATTCTTCTATTGCAAGTTTACTTGCTGAATATACGCTCGCTCCAGCTTCATTAACTATAATATAACTTACGCTTCTTTTTGCATCTTTTATAACATTTGCGATAAATGTTTCACTTTCTCTTGATGCAGTACCATTACCAATTGCTATTACATCAATATTATATTTATCTATTAAATCAAGTACAATTTTTTTGCTGCCTTCAAAATCATTTTTAGGCTCATGAGGATATATTACCTTTATATCAAGCATTTGACCAGTATAATCTATAACAGCAAGTTTACAACCTGTTCTATATGCTGGATCTAAACCTAATATCATTTTATCCTTCATTGGAGGAGTAAGTAAATAATTTTCTAAGTTTTTAGCAAATACTTCTATTGCTCCTTCTTCACTTTTTTCAGTAAGTTCACTCCTAATTTCTCTTTCAACACTTGGTCCAATTAATCTTTTATATGAATCAACTATTGCATCTTTTACATATACTGCGCATTCTGAATTCTCATCTTTTATAAGTTTTTTCTCTAAATAATTATAAATATATTCTTTATTATATTCTAATGAAACACTTAGTACCCCCTCTTTTTCTCCTCTATTTACAGCAAGTACTCTATGTGGTTTTATATACTTAACATCTTCAGAATAATCATAATACATTTCATAAACTTTTTTCTCATCAACAGCGTTTTTCTTTTTCTTAGTAACTATTTTAGAGTTATTATATATATCATTTCTTACCCATTTTCTATAATAAGCATTATCACTTATATACTCTGCGATTATGTATTTAGCTCCCTCAATAGCGTCTTCTTTAGTTTTAACATTATCATTTAAGAATTTATCCACAGCATAAAGTTCTTTTGGAAAACTTAATATAATTTTTGCTAAACCTTCAAGACCATTTTTAATTGCTTCTGTTGCTTTTGTTTTTTTCTTTTCTTTATATGGTCTATATAAATCTTCTACTTCTACCAATTTTGAAGCATTCATTACCTCTGTTTTTATTTTATCTGTTAATAAACCTTTTTCATCTATTAATCTTATAACATCTTCTTTTCTTTTTAATAAGTTAACTTGGTATTCGTAAACTTCACTAATTGATCTTATTTGTTCTTCATCAAGATTACCAGTTACTTCTTTTCTATATCTTGCGATAAATGGTATTGTATTACCATCTTCTAACATTTTTAATGTGCTTTTTACTTGTTCTACTCTAATATTTAGTTCAAGTGCAATTTGTTTAATTATATCTTCATTCATTTTTTTACATCCTCTTTCTTTGATTTCCAATATCAAGAAAATTTAATATTTCATTATATTTTACATTTTCAAGATTATATTCGTCTCCTGATACAATACAAGAAAAATTTTGATCTGGATCAATTATATCTTTTAACACCATTAAACTATTTTTCTGTGATTTTTTTAATTTTTCTGGCACAAACAAAAGTGACATATATTCAGAATTAACAAGAATAATTATTCCATTATTCGCAAGTAATTTAAATAAAACAAGTTCGTTATCTGGATTAAATCTATCTATCCTAACTTTTTTCGATAAACGTTCGTTATTCTTTTTTAAATAATTTTTAACAAGATCAATATGATAATATATTTTATTTTTTTGTTTCAAAAGACTTATATCATCAATATCATCTAAAAAACATTCAAATTGAAATACATTTTTTACACTAATTGTTTTATAATCATCTGATTGAAATAAAAAATCTAAACTTAATTCATTCTCATTACCTGGAATGCATACCGCTAATATATTTTCATTCATAATTTCACCATCTTTCAAAATACAATATATTTTTATTGTACCTAATTAAATTATACCATACAAATATTATTTTTTCACACCAAGTGTTACAGATGAATCACCTAGTTTACTATTAATATTATCTACTAATTTCTGTAATTGTTCTTCTTTATAACTATCATTATTTTTATCAAACATAGATAATTGAATACTATTTGTACTTGTAAAATCAGTTGCTCTAAGTCCTATTAATCTAACTGGCTCTTTATCCCAAAACTCATTAAATAACTCTTTTGCTTTCTCATATATATCATTTGTTAAACAAAATGAATTTGTATACTTTTTTTGATGATTTACTGTTTTAAATTCATAATTTCTAATAGTTACCATTAATGTTGAAGCATATACTTCTTTTTTTCTAAGTGAATATGAAATATCTTTTGCAAAATTATAAAGATATGAATAAATTTCATCTATATTATCTGAATCATCTATAAGAGTTCTAGAATACCCTATCCCTTTTCTTTCTTCATAAAGATTTTCAACTTTACTATCATCTATACCATTTGCGTATTCATAAAGCATCTTACCAATTCCTTTTAAATTACGAACAATCATATTATAATCTGCACACGCAAGGTCTTTAATAGTATTTATATTAAGTTCTCTTAATTTTTTACATGATGATTTACCAGCCATAAATAACTCCGATATATCTAAATTCCATACCTTGTCTTTAAATTCATATTCATATAATGTATGAACTTTGTTAGGTTTTTCAAAATCTGATGCCATTTTAGCACATAATTTATTATTGCCTATACCAATATTAACAGTAAAACCAAATCTTTTATATATTTCATTTTTTAGCTTATATGCAAACTTTACTTCATCACCATAAATTCTTTTCATTGAGGTATATTCTATAAAACATTCATCTATTGAATATTGTTGAAATTCTGGGAATAATTTCTTTAAAAAATCCATCATTGCTTTTGATTTTTGATAATAATAATTATAATCTGGTTTTACTACTATTAAATCTTTATATTTTCTTCTTGCTTCATATAAATTAATTGGCGCCCTTATCCCTAATTTTTTTGCTGGAATACTTGCAGCCACTATTATTCCATGTCTTTTTTTGGGATCTCCCGCAACCACAGCGATTTCATTTCTAATATCTTTTTTATAGCCTTCCTCTAAAAGTTTAACTGCAGACCAAGATAAAAAAGCACTATTAACATCTATATGTAAAATTATTCTTTTCATAACATTTTCCTCATATTTATTATATCAAACATTTGTTTTATACTCAATAGGCAAATGCTCATTCAAATATAATTATTTATCATAATATAAAAAATGAAAGGGTGATAAATATGAATGAAAATAAAGAATTATATAGCATAGTTTCTCCAAGTGAAGCACTAAATAGAGGTAATCTTTTTGATTATTATTTCTGGCCTTACAAATATGTTGCAGATATCAAACCAATGAATGAAAGAGATGAGTTAATGCAAAAGATTCAAATGTATGCTTTCGCAGCTCATGAACTTAATTTATATTTAGATATATATCCAAATGATGCACAGGCTATTGGACTTTATAATCAATATTCAGAAATAAGTAATAAATACTTAAAAGAATATGAAAAAAAATTCGGTAATATTATTTTGGATTCAAATGAAAATTCTCCTTGGTCTTGGATAAATAGTCCATGGCCATGGGAAAGACAATAGGAGGTTCTTATGTGGAAATATGAAAAAAAATTACAGTTTCCTGTAAATATAAAAAATAAAAATGTTGAAATGGCAAAATATATAATCACACAAAATGGTGGTTATGCTGGTGAACTTGGTGCAACTCTTAGATATTTAAATCAAAGATATACAATGCCAGATGATAAAGGTAAAGCTATTCTTTCCGATATAGCAACTGAAGAAATGGCACACCTTGAAATAATAAGTGCAATGGTATATCAACTTTTAGATGGTGCGACTCCAGAAGAATTAAAAAAAGCAGGTCTTGGAAGTCAATATACTGAACACAAAAATGCTGTTTTCCCACAAGACGCTAACGGAATACCTTTTACTGCCGCATATTTTGCTGTAACTGGTGATCCTTTAACAGACCTTGCTGAAGATATGGCCGCTGAACAAAAAGCAAGAACTGTATATGAAAATCTAATGGATTTAACTGATGATGAAGATATTTTAGCGCCTCTTTCATTCTTAAGAGAAAGAGAAGTTGTCCATTATGAAAGATTTAAAGCATTATATGAAGAATATGCTAAAAAAATGCTTGGGGACAAAAGTTATTTAATATAAAAAAGATCTCTTAAAAGAGGTCTTTTATTCTTCCATAATATCTATTAAATATTTAGCAGTTCTAATCATTTGGCTTGTATAACTCATTTCATTATCATACCAAGCGGCTACTTTAACAAGTTTTATACCATCACTTTCAATTACTTTTGTTTGTGTTGCATCAAATAATGAACCATATCTAATTCCAATAACATCACTTGAAACTATTTCATCTTCAGTATATCCAAGTGTTACATTAGCAGCCTTTTTAAATGCTTCATTAATTTCTTCTTTAGTTACATCATCTTCTAAAACACAAGTAAGTTCTACTATAGAACCTGTTACTACTGGAACTCTTTGTGCAGTTCCATCTAATTTACCATTTAATTCTGGTATTACAAGTCCAATTGCTTTAGCTGCTCCTGTTGAATTTGGAACAATATTAGAAGCTGCTGCTCTAGCTCTTCTTAAATCACCTTTCTTATGTGGTGAATCAAGTGTATTTTGATCATTTGTATAAGCATGTATTGTACTCATAAATCCAGTTCTAATTTTAAAGTTATCATTTAATACTTTAGCAACTGGTGCCAAACAGTTTGTTGTACAACTAGCTGCTGATATAATCTTTTCATCACCATCTAATTCTTCATGATTGACATTATATACAATTGTTTTTACATCTTCCCCAGCAGGTGCTGATATAATTACTTTTTTTGCACCAGCAATTATATGTTTCATTGCTTTATCTTTGCTTGTAAAGAAACCAGTACATTCAAGTACTACATCTACATCAAGTTCTTCCCATGGAAGTTTTTCAGGATCACTTTCTTTATATACTCTTATATTTTTACCATCTACAACAATATCATCTTCTGTATACGTTATTCTATCATCTAAGAATCTACCTTGTGCAGTATCATATTTAAGTAAATGTGCAAGTGTCTTTGTATCAGTTAAATCATTTATTGCGACTACTTCTATATCACTATCATCATATACTTGTCTAAATGCAAGTCTTCCAATTCTTCCAAAACCATTTATTGCTATTCTAACCATTTTATAATTCCTCCTATAATTTAAAATATCCTCCACCAATAAATTCTCTTACTATAGAATCTACTGGTATATAATCATTACTAATAGGTAAAATATTTTTAAGTAAATTTAATAATCTTACTGCCTCTTTATACATTGGATCACTTTCTTCTACTGAATAAAGAAGTGGTTCAGCATAAGTTTTAAGTACCCCAAGTTCATATATAAGTGATGTATTAAATATAACATCTGCTTCATCTTGGAAAGGAAATACATACTTTTCTTCTCCTTCTCTTACTTTACCCCAAGTAGATAATGTATCGCTCGCACTATAACCTCTTGTTCTATTATCTCTTACAATTCTTCTTAAAAGTCTATTATCTGTTGTTCTTATTCTGTTATGATTATCTAAAGAAAGTACAGTAAGTGGACATAAATAAATCTTATATTTATTTTTTCTATCTATTGAATAAGTAAGTTCTTCATTTAAAGCATGTAATCCTTCTACTATTAATATTTCCTTTTCTCCAAGTTTTATACTTTCATCTGATAATTCACTTTTTCCTGTTATAAAATTATATACTGGAAGAGTTACTTCTTTTCCATCTAATAAATCTTTTAAATTTCTGTTAAATAATTCAACATTTATAGAGTTTAGTGATTCAAAATCATATGAACCATCTGGTAATATTGGAGTTTTATCTCTATCTAAAAAATAATTATCTATTGATATTGCGATAGGATTTAATCCAAATCCTTTTAAAAATAATTCAAGTTTTTTACTTGTTGTTGTTTTACCCGAACTAGATGGACCCGCAAGTAATATTAATTTTAATTTTTTATTATTATAAATTGTTTCTGATATTTTAAATAGTGAATTATTTTGTATATTTTCACTTAATAATACAATATCATCTACATTACCTTTTGTTACTTTATTATTTAGTGAACTAACATTTTCAATACCTAATTTTTCACTCCACTCATCATATTTTTTAAACTCATTAAATAATTTGTCATGATGTTTATATACAGGTATTTTATTTAAATAATATATATTAGGATATCTAAGTACAAAACTATTTTGATCAATATATGTTAATTTAAATTCTTTTAATGCCCCTGTATTTACAGGCAAGTAAGAAAAGAAATAATTATATATATCCATTAATCTATATAGATTAACATTTGTATTTACAGAATATTTTAATACATTTACTTTATCATAATTTTTTGTACTTTTATAATAATCAATTGCCTCTAATCTATTTACTAAATTCTTTTGTATTGGTAAATTTCTTTTTACAATTTCCTTCATTTCTCTTGATACTTTATCAAGATCTTCTTTTGTTATCTTTTTATAAGTTTTTATATATATTCCTTTATCTATAGAATATTTTACCTCTATTTCAGAATTAAGCATATTAAGGCATGCTTTTTCTAAAACAAATATAAGACCACTTTCATAAACCCTGTTACCTGTTGGTGATGTTAGATCAAAAAAATCAACAGTAACATCATCAGTTACTTTATAATTAAGTTCACAGGGTCTACCATTTACCTCTGCCATTATTATTGTTTCTAAATAATTTTTTTGAAAATCTTTTGATATATCTTCTAATGTTATATCTCTTGGATATAAATATGATTTACCTAAATATGTTACTTTTACCTTTTCCATTTTTATCCTTCCTATTCTCACTATAAATTTTAACATAAAATATACAATTTTGTCACTAATTTATAGGAATATTTATAGAAATTATTGATAACATATTAATGGGTGAATAAAATGAATTTAATACCAAATGTATTAGAAAAAACTAGTAGTGGAGAAAGAGTATATGATTTATACTCAAGACTTCTTCAAGATAGAATTATTCTTTTATCTGGAGAAATAGATGATAATTTATCTAATATAATAGTATCTGAACTTCTTTATTTAGATTCTATTAATCATGAAGATATAAATATCTATATAAATTCTCCAGGTGGTAGTATAACAAGCGGTATGGCAATATATGATACAATGAATTATATTAAAAGTGATGTATCAACAATATGTATAGGTATGGCAGCATCTATGGCAGCATTTCTTTTATCTAGTGGTAAGAAAGGTAAAAGATATGCACTTCCTAATAGTGAAGTAATGATTCATCAACCATTAGGAGGAGTAAATGGTCAAGCAACTGAAATAAAGATTGCTGCAGACAGAATACTAAAACTTAAAGATAAATTAAATAAGATTTTATCAAAAAATACAGGTAAAGATTTAGAAACAATCGCACGAGATACTGAAAGAGATTATTTCATGGATTCTAATGAAGCATTTAATTATGGTATTGTTGATAAAGTATTAGATAATGAAAAAATATCAGAATAAAGCTGATATTTTTTTAATATTATGCATAATAATTTTTTTATTTTAAGTTATTAATTTCATCAATTGTTAAACCAGTTACATCTGATATATCTTCCATAGACATATTTTTCTTAAGCATATTTTTTGCAATATTTATTTTTTCATTTGATATACCATCAGATTTACCAGAATCATATCCAGAATCATATCCAGAATTATACCCGGAACTATAACCATTTTCTTTAGCATCTTCTATGGCGTCCTCTAATATACACTTATTTTCATAAGCTTTCTTTTCTTCTTCATCATATAACAAAG
>ERZ791736.218-NODE-218-length-18341-cov-11.201028_pt1 | contig 18341 bp, 17 predicted proteins | sample MGYA00509940_ERZ791736 | MGnify/ENA primary metagenome ERZ791736 (study PRJEB30046, sample SAMN00792014) | human gut metagenome | study: EMG produced TPA metagenomics assembly of the A metagenome-wide association study of gut microbiota in type 2... | reverse complement strand
AGAACCTTAAGAACCTTCGGGGCGAAGCCCCGTCAACCCTCACGCCGCAGGCGTGTCCAATAGCAAAGCCGCCACCACAACCCTCGGCCCAAAGGGCCGTCAAACTTAAAAACCTTCCGGCCCCCTGGACCGGTCCATCTTAAGAACCCTTTCCATGCCCCCTGAGCGAAGCGATGCACCACCCTTCTACACAACCTGCGGCGCCAGCCGCGCCCCTCTTTTTAACCTGCGGCCGGTCAATCGTAAGAACCTTTCCTTACGCCCCTACTTCTATTTACAGAAATATGGTATAATCTAATAAAATAATTTTATACCAAAAGATTTTTATACCATAGTATTCGTATTATGGTGAGTAAGGGGTATTTCAATGAATAACACGGACTGGAAAATCCTTATCTATCTTCGTGAGGAACGAAGCATCAATAAGGTAGCAAAGCGGCTTTTCATGACTCAGCCGTCCTTAACTTATCGTCTGAGCCAGATGGAAAAGGAAATCGGCTGTCCTTTATTTATTCGTACCAATAAAGGGGTTCATTTCACCGATGCAGGCAACCGTCTTTTCTCCTTTGCAGAAAAGGAGCTGCAGCAGTACCAGGACATGAAGAATTATGTGACCCATGAGCCTAATTCCATTTCCGGCGTGCTCCGCATCGGCGCCAGCCAGTCCTTTGCCCAGTCCCATATGCCGGCCATTCTGAAGGGCTTTGTGGATAAGTACAGCGACATTGAAATTTCCCTGACCACCGATACCAGTGATGAACTGGTGAAGCTGGTGAAAAAAGAGGACATCCATCTGGCCATTGTCCGTGGGAACCAGGAATGGCCGGATGCCGATATCCTTCTGGAAGATGCGCCGCTGTACCTGATTTCCGCCAAGAAAATCGACTACAGCACGCTGCCGGACCAGCCTTCCATCCGCTACCGCAGCGATCCTTCCCTGGATGAGCTCCGTACCCGGTGGTGGCGGCAGAATTTCACCGATTCCCCTCATTTCATGCTCACTGTGTCCGACTGTCTGACCTGCGTGGAAATCGTGAACCAGGGGCTTGGCCACTCGCTGATTCCGGCGGACCTGCTTCCTAAGTGCGCGCCCCAGGTGAACAGGGAAATGATTTACGACAAGCAGAAGAGACCTCTTCTGCGGCCCAGCCATTTGATTTTCAAACAGCCCATGCTCCAGTCCACACCGGTAAGAATCTTCGTGGATTACCTGCGCAGCTATTTTAAGGTATGAAAAAAGCCCTGTGAAGCCATGACTTCGCAGGGTTTTATAATTTTACAAGAAATCCCAGCATGCTGAAAAGCCAGGTGGAAATTCCGAGAAACAGGGCACAGCAGAGCTTTTCCAGTTTCAGCCGGATGGCAAAGCGCCGTTGATGGTGGGCATTACCCCATACGGTATTGATGAGGCCGTGGTAGTCCACATGCATCATGCGGGCCAGGGTGCAGTAATTGAGCAGCAGGTAAGTACAGATCAGGGCAGGACGGAGTTCATCCATCATGAACCAGGCCATCCAGGGAAAACAGAGATTATATACAAAGGCTATGTGTCCGCCAAGAAAGTAGGCCATTTTCTGGCCAAAGGTTTCGGACAGATCAGTTTTATAGGCAAAGACAAGGTATCCGTTAATGGCGCAAAGAAAAAGACACCAGAAAAACAGGAACGGCATACAGATTTCCTCCGGACATATTATTATTATTGTTCGCTTATAATTCGATTATAGCATGATATCTTTTGCCTGCCCATAGCTGAAAGGCCGGATGAAATCAATGAAATCAGGCCATTCGGAAGCACCGCCCATGACCGCGGAGGAGATGGAAGGACGGAAGAGGAAAAAGAATCACCGGTGGTAAGGATTTTATATTTTTGCCTGAAAAGAGGCAGAAGAAAAGTATATTCTAAAAATAAAGAGATATAGAAAAAATCTTCCGGCTCCTTATAAATAACTTATAGCTGGCCAGGCTGCAGGAAAGTGATAGAATGGGGCTGGTGGGGTAGCTATCCGCTGTCTGCTGTCTGCTATCCGTTGTCCACTTACCCCTTCCTTAATGCCGACTGTTTCATACGCGGCCTGTACCGAGATTCTTCGCCTGCGGCTTAGAATGACGAGTGGGAGGAGGTCAGTTTCAGCACGTAACGCCCAGTCCCCTTTCTGTGGAAGGGGGCTCCGGATCTTCGTCATAGGATATGGTTGACAAAAAAACTAATTACGTAACGCTGACTTTGTAAGCATTGCCGCGAAGCGGCTATCCACCACCCTCTGAACCCTCTGAACCCTCTGAACCTTTTGAACCCTTATAACCAAAGGAGGTTTCCATGAAAAAACTGATTGCTTTTCTACTTTCTTTTTTCCTTGCCCTGTCCCTGGGCCTTCTGGCGGAGGCGTCGGATACGCTGGAAATGAATCGGAAAATGGGGTATTTTGACAATACCCGCACGGTGCTTCTCCTGTCTCCCCGTGTAAGCGGGAACGGCGGCGAAGCCGCATCCTATGTGAATCGGGAAATGAAGCAGATTTTCCGCTATCCCTATTACCGGACCCTGGATACTGCTGGCTATGAAGGGGCGTTGTCTCCGGCAGACCTGCCCCGGCTGGCTGATGAATCGGGGGCAGATATAGTAGTGATGCCTGTAATCCAGTGGCATCAGTGGATTTTCCATCGGTTCCTCTTTGATGATGGCGATGATATTATCCAGACCAGGGCTATCGTGGATATTTACAGCTACAAGAAAACCGAGGGCACCGTGCGGGATGACAGGGGCACCTATTTTGATACGGAAGACGAGAGCACTGCCCGGAATGTGTACATTCTTGACGATATCATGAAAGAGGTATACAAAACATTCCCCTATCGCCGGGTGCCCACCGATGTGTCCAGGAGCCTCACGGGAGAGACGGAGGACCATACGCCCAAAGCAGTGATGAGATAGTGAGCTGGCGGGAGAAAGACAGCTGCCCGCTGCCGGCTATCGGCTGTCCGATTTCTGAACCATAGGGTTCTGCACCGGCGCAAAGGGCAGGGAACCCATGACAAAAAGGACCTGGAAGAAATGGTTTATCATTTCTTCCAGGTCCTTTTATTTTACAGCCCTTTCTGTTCAATGCCGCTCACCAGGTAACCCAGATGGGCGGTGCTGTTTAATGTGACCAGGCGCCAGGTGCCTTTGTCACATTCCAGTACATTGATACAGGCATTGTCCTGCTTGATCTGCCAGAAGTGGCTCATATCAAGACCCAGGAGATCGCAGATAATGGCCTTGTTCACGGCGTCGTGGGCAGCCACAAGCACTGTTTCGCCATCATAGGTTTTCGCGTATTCATCGAAGGCTTCCCTGGCCCGTTTCCGTACGTCCTCCAGATTTTCTCCTTCCGGCATCTGCACCAGGTCCGGGCGGGTGTGCCAGAGGCGGAATTCTTCGGGGTAGCGGGCTTCGATTTCATCAGCGTGGATGCCTTCCCACAGGCCATGGGAGATTTCCGTCAGCCTTTCGTCTTTCATCACGGGAAGGTGGTGGAAATCGGCAGCCAGGCGGCAGGTTTCATAGGAGCGGGAGAGGGGGGAGGAAATGGCCCGGTCTATGGGCACGTCCTTCAGAGCCAGCGCCGCTTTTCGGCCTTGGTCCCAGCCCCTTTCGGACAGGGGTGTGTCTTCCTGGCCCTGGTAGCGGCCTTCTATGTTCCAGGTGGTTTCTCCGTGACGGAGAAGGATGATGCGTATCATAGGTGCTCCTTAATGTTCACAGTGAACGACTTTGACATCGTGGATGCCGTCGATATTCATGAGGGCCGGAATCAGGGCCGAGGGGATATCCTTGTCCACTGCCACCACCATGACGTTGGTGCCCGCTTCCTTGCCGGCGCCTACCTGCATGCCGTTGATGTTGATATGTTCTCTCCCAAGAACCGAAGCTACCTGGCCGATCATGCCGGGCTTGTCTTCATGAGGCGCAATGATAATGCAGCCTTTTGGTTCGATGTCCACGCGGAAGTGATCGATGGATACGATTTTTGCTTCCTTCCGGTCGAAGAGGGAGCCTGTAATGCGGTGGCTGCCTTTGTCGGTGTCTACGGTGAGAGAAATGGTATTGGTGAAATAGTGGCCCTTCTTGGCTTTCACTTCTCTTACATCCATGTGCCTTTCTTCTGCAATGCTCCGGGCATTGACGAAATTGACGGTCTGCTGCAGCACCGGAGCCAGAAGGCCTTTCAGTACGGCCGTGGTGAGAGGTGCTGTTTCTGTTTCTGCCAGTTCACCGGTATATTCCACATTCACCCTGTTGATACGGCCGCCGGCCAGGTCGATGGCAATATTGCCCATGCGCTCGCAGAGGTCGAAGTAAGGCTGAATCACATGGAGGGTGGCTTTGGTAATGGGGGAAGCGTTTACGGCGGTGGCCACCGGTTCTCCGTGGAGGGCCTGCATGACGCCTACAGCCACATCGGTGGCAACGCCGGCCTGGGCTTCTTTGGTGGAAGCGCCCAGATGAGGGGTGAGGGCTACATTGGTCATGCCCAGGAAGGGATTGTCTTCCGGTTTCAGCGGTTCATTGGGCCATACGTCAATGCCGGCGCCGGCGACCTTACCGCTCTTCAGCGCTTCGGCCAGGGCGTAGATATCCACCACGGCGCCCCGGGATGCATTGACAAGGCGGACGCCGTCTTTCATCTTTGCAATTTCTTCTTTGCCGATCATACCCCGGGTCTCATCGGTGAGGGGCGTATGAAGGGTGATATAGTCCGATTCCTTCAAAAGGGTATCCAGGTCCACCAGCTCCACGCCCAGCTGCTTGCCTCTTTCCAGGGGAATATAGGGGTCGTAGCCGATGGTTTTCATGTTGAAAGCCTGGAGGCGTTTGGCCACATTGGAACCGACCCGGCCTACGCCGATGATGCCTACAGTCTTGTTCAGAAGCTGGATGCCGGTGAAGCTCTTCCGGTCCCAGCGGCCTTCCATAATGGACTGGTGGGCCTGGGGAATGTGGCGGGTCATGGACAGCATGAGGGCAATGGTGTGTTCGCAGGCTGCAATGGTATTCGACTCCGGCGTATTGACTACGGTAATACCCTTCTGGGTGGCTTCCTTTATATCAATGCCGTCGATGCCTACGCCGGCGCGGCCGATGACCTTCAGGTTTTTAGCGGCGTCAATGACTTTCTTCGTGACCTTGGTCTGGCTTCTTGTAATGATGGCATCGTAGTCGCCGATGACTTTTACCAGTTCCTCTTCCTGCATGTTTGGCTGGATATCTACGATAAATTCCTTCTCCAGGATTTCTTTGGCTTCTTTAGCTACGTCGGCAGTAATGAAAATTCTGAACATAATGATTTCCTCCTGTAAATAATTAAATTATCCGTTGACTCTTTCGTATTCTTTCATGAACTGGGAGAGCGCTTCCGCTGCTTCCGGCGTTACTGCATTGTAGAGGGATACCCGGAGGCCGCCTACCAGACGGTGGCCTTTCACGCCTATGAAATCATGGGCTTTCGCCTTTTCCACGAAATCCTTCTCCATGGCTTCATTGGCCAGATTGAAGGTAATGTTCATGCGGCTTCTGGCATCCTTTTCCGCATGGCCCCGGTAGAATCCGCCGCTTTCATCAATCACGTCGTAAATCAGGGCTGCTTTGACCTTATTTCTTTCCTCAATGGCTTTCAGGCCGCCCATATTCTTAATCCAGTGAAGCATGCGGTTCAGGGTGTAAATGCAGAAAACCGGCGGCGTATTGTAGGTGGAATCTTTTTTCACAAAAGTCTGGTACTGCAGGAATTCGGGGATATCAGTACGGGCTGTTTCCAGAAGGCTCTTTTTGATGATAGCCAGAGCCACACCGGCGGCGCCCAGATTCTTCTGGATACCGGCCCAGATCATATCGAACCGGTTGAAATCGATGTCCCGGGAAAGAATGTCCGAAGACATATCACAGATCAGGGGCACCTTCACCTCCGGAAATTTCCAGTATTCCGTGCCGTAAATGGTATTATTGGCGCAGATGTAGAGGTAGTCCGTACCATCCTTGATGTCATAGGTGTCAGGAATATAGGAGTAATCTTTATCCTGGGCGGAATTGGCATCGTAGGTCTCACCGAAGAAGGCGGCCGTATTTCTTGCCTTGTGGGCCCATACGCCGGTATCTGCATAGGCAGCCCGGGTATGGAGGAAATTGTATCCCGTCATGAGGAACTGCATGGTGCCGCCGCCCTGGATGAATACGATTTCATAATCCGGCGATAAATGCATGAGCTGCCGCAGGAGATCCTTCGTCTCGTCCAGCATATCCTGGAACTCTTTGGACCGATGGCTGATTTCCGTAATACCCATGCCTGTGTTTTTGAAATTGGTGAGATCCTCCTTCATAGCCTCCAGCACTTCCAGGGGCATAGGGGACGGACCGGCGTTGAAATTGAATACTCTCTTCATCATGAACCTCCAAATAACACAAAAAGAGAAGACGTCCCATGGGACGAGCTTCTCTTTTCTCGCGGTGCCACCCAATTTAGCCATGGCAAAAAGGAGCGAGGTATAAAAAAACGCTCTCCATCCACTAAGGGACGAGAGCACCCGCGATACCACCCAAATTGCCGAAAGGCCATCTTTGAAAGGCTGTAACGGGCCTGCCCGAAGGATTCTTCATCCATGTCTCCGAAGTGGAAAGATAATCAGCCCCTGACAGCTCTCACCGGCCGCTGTCTCTCTGAAAAGGTCTCATTACCCCTTCTTCATCATCGCTTGTTTCGTATGGCTGAATTATACACTGTTTCCGTTAAAAAGTAAATAGCACCGTTTTACGATGTTTCGTTGAAATCTGATTTTACTAGTAAATACCGCACATTCGGGGCGCACTCCATCGTGATTTGTTGCCAGCGGTTATTGAACGGGATTTCTTTTTGGGGTGGTTTTTCGGGGTATTTTGTGGGGTAAAAATTGGGGTATGAAAGGACGCTTGATTTACCCTGTATTTATCGGATAAAACAAGCGCCCTTGATTACGAATAAGAGAATGAATAAATTCCTAAATGCTGATTTCATCGAGCTTTTCCATGGCCTGCTTTTTGTCTCCCTGACTGACGTGTGCATATAAATCCATGGTCATACTCAAACTTGCATGGCCCAGTATTTCTTTCAGGGTGTTGGGCGGCACTCCGGCCCTTATGGCTCTACTGGCGAATGTATCCCGGAAGGCGTGTATAGAAAACGGCTTCAGCATGACAGGGGATTGTTTGTTGTACTGCCTTATAACGTTTCGCAATACATTTCCCATGGCTCCTTCATCACTGTGGTTTCCCTGTGTATTGGGAAAGATAAAATCGGAAGGATTGATAGTGCCATTCAACGCCCGGTATATATGCCACTGGCGAATAATGATTTCTTTTACCGCCTTATTCATAGGGATATCCCTTTTAGAAGTCTTGGTCTTGGTGGTGTCGCCAATAATCCATCTTCCTTCACGGTCTTTCGATACCGTCTTTTGTATGTGAATCATATCCTTTTTCCAGTCTACGTCTTTCCACTGTAGGGCGGCACATTCTCCGGCCCTGGTGCCTGTATTCAAAAGGAATCGGAAGGCCGTGTAGTACTGGCACCCTTTGGCCCTGGAAAAGAATTTTTCCAACTCGCTATCTGTCAACTCCCGGTGTATAGTTTCCCTGGCGGGCGGACTGTCCCTTTTCAGGGTGGGGATATTTTCAGCTACATTCCGGGATATGATGTCATCGGCCATGGCCCCTTTCAGCAGCGAAACAAGCAGCGTATGTACCATGTTAGCCGTCGCAACTCCTGTATTTCGGCCTATGGTAAGAATAAGAGAAACTATCTGCCGCCGCTCCAACTTCCTGACCTTGAGTTTCCCCAGTGTCTTTCGCACATAGTAATTGTAATTCTTGGTGTAGATAAACAGGGTGACAGGCCGGACAGAAAGCGCCTTCCCCTCTATCCACTCATCGAAATACTCGTTTAATGTTATGGTTTCATTGGTGTGGTAAATCCCGGCTTTGATTTGTGCCCGTTTCTCGTCCTCTTTGGCCTGTAAATCTTCCTTTCGTTCAGCATAGACAGAATAGCGCACGCCCTGCACCGTAAACCGCTTCTCATAACCGCCGCCCGGCCTTTTCCTTTCGCCTGTTCTCAGCTTGCCCATATCTTCCGGCCCTTCCTTTCCCTTGCTAGCAGCCCAAAAGTTTTACAAGGCTTCTTATGGCCTTGCTCCTGGTGGTGCCGTTTCGCCTGCAATATCTATCTAGCCTTTCAATGTCCGGCCTGCTCAACCGGATACCATAGCTTTTCAGCCTTTCGCCTTCGGGCTTCATTGGCCGCCCTGGTCTCCGCTTCCTTGTGTTCTTCATTCCTTTGGCCCCCCTTATTCATTTCTATGGCTCCCTTCTCCTGGTGTTTATGCTGGCTTTGTACTTGTCCGCATACCATGCATACCAATGAAAGCTCACTATCACGCCTGGCAACATTTCCTCTTCATCTAGTTCCTCATTGGTGATGTCTCGCCGTTCCTGCATTGTAGGAAATCGGGGTACTATTACTCGCCCATGGTGGCCTGCCTTCTTTCCATTTTGGGAATCAGCAACCATCTGAAGTATATCCATAAACGACCTTTTATCTTTAGCAGAAAGGCCGCTCCATGTTTTCATGAAATCAAGCCATACTTTCAGTTTTCCGGCGGGTATACCCCTCAGGCAGCTGGCTATTTCCAATGCCTGCTCCTCTCCGGCGGCGCTTCTCATATCTTCGCTCATGGCAGTTACTCCCTTTCTTTGAAATGGCCATTCAGTGCGGCCCGGCTCCCCAGTACGAATCCGAAAGTGAATGAATCTTCAATCGGTGTGATATGGTCTCCATGCTCATACCTGGTGGCTAGTGAAAGAAATTCATCAAGCGTCATGGTATATAGGGGCGGTATATGTCCCTGGTTCTTTTCGATAATGTCTTTCATATCCCTGTTCAAGATATCATCATCACTCACGGCGGTTATTTCCTTTCCTTGAAATGGCCGCCCTGCGTTGCACGGCTCCCCAGTATGAATCCATAGATGAAAGAATCTTCAATAGGGGAAAGGCAGTCCCCTTGTTTGGCTACGTCTGCCAATGCTTTGAACTCCTTTACCGTCATGCAATAGCGCTCCGGTAAACGGCCCCTATTTTTATCAATCATTTTTTTCATGTTCCTTGCCATGGTGTTTCCTCCTTCCGTGGAATAAATGCATATCAAATACAACTACAGGATAACGGAAGGGAAAGGCCCTTTCTATGGTAACTGGTGCTAATTCAAACGCCCCTTTTTCACCGGTTTTGGGGGTAAAAGCATATCGGAAAAGGGTATTTCTGAAAATTGACTTTTGAAAAAATTATTACCTGGTAATAATGGAATCTGCCGTTTTCTGCTATAAAATTTTTCTTGTTTAATTTCATTGACTTATCTAGAGCCGTATTCCCGCCGTGTAGGAAAGGGAACGGCCCTTTCCGGCGGCGCTTCCACCTCCCATGGCCTGGCGTTGTTTCTTTCCGGAAGGCAGGGAAAAGGCCTGGCATGGTAGCCGGTACATGGCCACGCCCTGGCGGCGCTCCGGATTCACTGCCGGCGGCCCTGTCCGCCGGTAAAGCAGGTCACCAGCTATCTTGGCTCGGTGGCCACCGCCTGGCGGTTTCTCCTTCATCGTGAAATAGGGGGTGCCTGGATGGTTTTTCTGCCGGGCTCCCCTTGGGCAGCGCTCTCAGTGTCGGAAGGTTTGATATATCCTCATAGCCACGCCCTGGCATTTTCGTTTCAGAAGGAATGGCCGTCTTTCCAGCGGTGATTCTATCCGGAAGGTGGGGAAATAGCCTGGCATGATGGCCGGTAGATGGACACGCCTTGGCGGGACTATCCACCGGAAGGGAAGGCCATTGAGTATCCGGATATCATGGTCGCCTGGCGGCTATTCCTGCGGCAGGGGAAGGGGCTTGTGGTCGGATAGCCTTTCAATGTGGCCCTAATGGGCAGCGCTCCCGGCCTATTACTGGACAGAATGAAATAGGGCTCGGAAGGAATGTCCGCTTTTCCGGCGGATAGATTCTTTCATTGCCTTTCCGGACGGCATGTCCTATTTCCCTGGCTCTTTCTGTCCGCCGGAAGGGCGGCGCCTGGATATCATAGCTGCCTGGCGGTGCTATTCCTTCTATGCCTGGCGGCTATGTCTCCGGTATGCTTGGACATGGTATCTTCTTCCTGGCTCTCCCGGAAGGCTTGGCACAGTTTCCGGCGGCTATGGCCTTTGTAAAAGGCCCCTTCTATAATGAACTAATGTTCTTTAAAGAAAGGGCCTTTTCCGTGGTATAATGAAAATACAGGCAGGGGGCATAGCCGCCCGGCTTCCGCTCTGCCTGTACTGCCGGACGCTGCTCATACGTCCGGCCTTTCCCTTTTATGGATTGATTTTCCTTTTCGGCGGCCCTGTCTGCTCCGGTTTCTGTATGGCCTTCTTCATGTTCTCCAACAAGTCAAGCTGCCATTCCTTCGCCCGGTCTCTTTCAATGTCAATCGGGTTGAACAAATCAACTACCAATAAATCATCATCGAAAGGCCCTTCCATAGGGTCTTGAATTGAAATATTTGTATGGATTTCCATATCTCATTGCCTTCCTCTCCCTTGCTTATGGGTGATTTATCAAAAGATAACCGCCCGGCCCTATAAGGTGCCTTTTAAGCGATATTCTGAAATCAAGCTCCCTTGCGAATGGGTTCTTAAATACAGGGGGCTTTTTTACGTGATTTTTTCTCCGCTTCTCTTTCAGTTTCTTTTCCTGGTATGGTAACTGTTATAACTCTGTCTCAATTTGAGACAAGGTTACCCCCGGAAAAGGGGCCTAACTTGTCTCAATACAGGACAAGTTAGGCTTCATCTTGTCTCAATACAGGACAAGATTTTAGCTATCTTGTCTCAATACAGGACAAGGGGAAAAAACTCATGTTGCACTTTCGGCCTTGTATTTTTGCCATAAATCAGAAAAGCGGTAAACCGATTTAACCCGCCGGCCCCTTCCATCTAGTAAGCGCTCAATCAACCCGACTGTGCACAACGTTTTCATATCCTGGTAAAACCTATCTTTGGATAGTCCATACAAGCCGCTACTTCTTACCTTTGCCCAGTTCATATAGAATACTTCCTGGCACTGGTATGGCTCATAATCCGGATAATCAATCCCTGGCCTGTTTTTCGCTCCTATCTGAAAACGGCAGAATAGGTATAAGCCTATTTGTTTTGGTGTGAGTGCCTTCCATGCCGGTGACGTGTACATGGATTCATATATGGCAACATACCTATCATGGCCACGGGGGCGGGCGCTCTCGTAGGGCTTCCGCTTGTATGCCATAGGGGCTACCCTTAATTATCAAGCGGGTTTTTGGAGATATAATCCGGGATTTCCGGCCCTGTATTCATTTCCTTGTACCGCCTGCAATACTGCCGGAAGGGACGCAAGGCCATTGCCCGCTTCCGGATTCCCTGTTCAAGTAATACTTTCTGCTGATACACTTCCCCTGGACTATCCGGAAGGTAGTAGCCGCCTGGTTTGGTGTTGTAACAAATAAGCGTCCCTCTTGTCCGCTCATCAAATACCATGGCCCTTACCTTCCGTGGCGTGATATCAAGCGCCCTGGCTATGGTGTTTACCCTTACCGCCTTTTTAGTTCCATAGGCTTCCATGCCTTTGAGAAATTTTTCTATTGTGCAGCCCATCATGTCCGCTCCCTTCCCTTATGCTTCCTGCTTCCCCAGTCCGTCGATGGCCTTATCAATAATGGCCCGGTCATACACTGTTCGACGGCCAATTTTATGAACGGCCCCGATTTCTCTAGCCCACTGTTTCGCCTTGCTCTCCCCCAGTCCGGTATAATTCTTGAATTCATTGATATCAAAGAGCCTTTTGTTAGGATACAATGTGTTTCCCATAGTCTCATTCTCCTTTGCTTGAAATATTTTCCCATGCCTGCCTTTATCTACTGTTGCGCAACGAGTATTAACAGGTCTATGATTATGGTAATGGATATGGGGCATGGTAAACTAGTGGTAAATGGGCGGTAAAATCGGGCGGCATTTAAAGGGAAAGGCGGTAAATAATATGGGTGAATCGATAAACATGAGTAAGCGTAAGCATGACTTGCTAGCCAGTACAAAAGAACTTGCAAAAGGAATCGGCCCTCGGATTCGGACATTAAGAGAAAAAAGGGAAATGAATCAACGTGAATTTTATGATTTTCTCTTTCCGGAAAGCGAGTATCAGACAATGGGCGATGACGCTAGCCCTAAAACAGAAGGCATGAAAATTAAGGATATAAGGGAAATCGAATCGGGAAAGGTGATAAACATAAGCGGAACTCCCTTCAATAAAGAAACCGGCCTTGCCATTCATCTTGCCTTGCTCTTGCGCATATCTGAAAAATGCGGGGTATCCCTGGACTATCTCATAGCCGGGAAAGACTTTCGGCCGGAAGGCGCTTCCTGTCCGCCGGAAGAAAAGGCCATTTCCGGCGGCGGTAAAGATGTAAATCAGCATACAGAAGGCAGTGAAGAGAAAACATTACAAGCAGAGATACAACCGCCTTCCATATATTTCACCTGTAAGAGACGGCCTTTCAATGAAATGGAATCCGGTTATTTTAACAAGCCGTATTGCGATGAACTCAATGTATCTACCCTTGATATCTGTAAATCTTTGGTCGCATTGTCTTTCATTGCGGATATAGAAATATCCAATACACCCATGCCATTAAATGGGCGTTATACTGGTGGGCTTTCTCTGACTATACTTCCAAAAGAAATTATGCTCCCTATACGAATGGCAGAAACAGGACTTAAAGACAACCCCTTCATGTGGGTTGTTGATGGATTTCCTAATGAACATACCGATAGTAAATGCTTTCATCTTGTCGATACTAGGGGCGTACACTGTATAGACTTCTTGCGCTCGCTATGTTTAGACATTAAAACATTTAGAGCCATAGGAGCGCTTCCCGGCCTTGTCTATAAAAACATTGGCGGCAAATTGGAATCTATGATGGAAATTGGAGATATCTCACATGAACCGTTAAATTATGCTATTAATTTCGGGAGTTATTATTCAGATTTCCTAGACACGGATTTCATCATTGGTTTTCAAGGCCTTTCCTCTGACGTGGAACCGTATTCCAGTTATCTCGAAAGGATAAAATTGGACAGAAAAATTGGACAGTTGGACAGTAAGTAAAAAAGAATCCGCCGGAAAACTCTTCATTGAGATTTCCGGCGGATTCTGTGCTTTCTGTATCTGCTGCCTGGTTAAACACAGTTGCAAGTTGGTTGCAAGTTAGTTGCAAGTTTTCTGTATCTGCTGCCTGGTTAAACACTGGCCCCTTCATAGCTGCCTGGCGGCCCGTCGCCTTCTCCCGTATCGGGGAACGGGGTATACATGGATAACTCTTGAACCTGGCACCCTTTAGGCAGCGCTCCCAGTACCGGAAGGAATGGACACATTACCGGCGGATAGTATTTTCTCTCCGGAAGGCTTGATATATTCTGCTAGCCTGTCCCCTGGCCTTGTGCTTCCTTCCCGCCGGTAAGGCAGACACGGCCTATCCCAATATCATGGCCACGCCCTGGCAGGCCTTCTGTTATCTTCCTTGTGAGGGAAGATAGGCAGACAATATAAAAAACAGGGCAGTCCGTATCACGTGACCTGGTTAAAAACCGTCGTTCGTGGGGCCCTGTCCTGTTTCCTTCATTTTACTCTGCCCGGACGTGAAAAACAATGTGTACAGTTTTGAGTACTTTTGACTGTACTTTGATTTACCGTCCCATTCTCCATTGATACTAGATAATATCGTGTTTCCTGGCCCATGGAAAAAGGGGCCTGAAGACAAGCGACGATAATGGCCCTTTATTATTTTAGGGAATGCGACAACTGCGGATTGAGCATCAAGGCCATGGACCGGCAGCGCTCCGGCCCGTCCCCTTGCCTGGTGCTTCTATCTGCCGGAAAGAAATATATACCTGGATATCATGGACACCGCCTGGCGGCTTCTTCCGCATTGGGGAAGGTGTATGCATGGATAGCCCTTGAACCTGGCTCCCCGTGGGCGGCGTTCCCAGTACCGGAAGAGAAAGGGGCTGGAAGAAATGGCCACATTTCCGGCGGATAGTCGTTTCTCTTCGGAAGGCTTGATATATTTCCTGGCTCGGTGTTTCCTTCCCGCCGGTAAAGCAGTCCCGGATATTCCGGAAGAAAAGCGCCGCCGATATTCATCTAGTGATATTTCCGGCGGCGCTCTGCCTGCATAAAATAAAAAGGTGCTTAGTGGGGTAAATTGTGGGGTAAATATCATATTTGCCCCTTTTGTAGGTCTGATTTTCCTAGTAATTATCGGCATTTATTCAATGCCCTGTTATGTAAGGCTGAATTATATCCCCGGCCCTTTCACTTTGTCAAGAAGAAATTTTTTGGACACCATTTCCTTTGCCGCGTTTTCGCAATACCGGAAGTATCGTGCAAAAGGCGCCGCAGGCGCCAGCCCCCTGAAGCGAATGTAACTCTTCGACACAACCTGCGGCGCCAGCCGCGCCCTTTTTTTAGATCTGCGGCGGAGCCGCCACCGCAACCCTCAGCGCCATAGGCGCTGTCGCCCCCTGAGCGAAGCGAACACAACCTGCCGCCATCGGGCGGCCATAACCCTCGGGACGAAGTCCCGTCAACCCTCACACCGAAGGCTGCCATCGTTACCCTTTGAACCTTTATGCAGAGAGTGGTATAATACATGCATATTATCATGTAAAGTGATTATACTATGCATGGTAAATATAATGCAGAATCCATATAGGAGAAGAGAAGTATATTTCCTGGAGAAGGTGCTGACAGCCCATTCCCGGAAAATCAGGAAAAGGAGTGTGGAATTTGTATGTCTATTAAAACAAGAAAAATCGGTATTATCGGAGCAGGCAATGTAGGATCCCATCTGGCCCTCCAGTTTGCCGTGCAGGGCCTGGCAGATGAAGTGGTATTCTACGATACCAACATGGACAAAGCCATCGGCGAATCCCTGGATCTTCTGGATGCCGTCAGCTACCAGCCCCATCATTTTGAGGCCTATGCAGGCACCATGGACGATATGAAAGATGCAGATATTCTGATCAATGCATCCGGCAAACCCCGGAAACAGGGACAGAACCGTCTGGACATGATGGATGGCGCCATTGCCACCAGCAAGGAATTCCTGCCGCTGATTCAGAAATCCGGCTTTGACGGCATTATTATTTCCATTTCCAATCCCTGCGACATTATTGCAGAATACCTGCAGTACAAACTGGACTGGCCGAAAAAGAAAATCATCGGCTCCGGCACCGCCCTGGACTCTGCCCGCCTGCAGATGCAGCTCTCCACCCAGCTCAAGGTGAACCGCCGCTCCCTCACCGCCTACCTTCTGGGCGAACACGGCGATTCCAGCATGATTCCCTGGAGCCATGTCAAAGTGGCAGGCAAGCCCATCGTTGAACTGCTGAAGGAAAAGCCGGATCTCTACCATATGGATTCTAAGGAAGAAATCCTGAAGAAAGTCCATGAAGAAGGAAATATTGAAAACGCCAAGAAAGGCTGCACTGAATTCGGTGTTTCCTCTGCCACTGCCGAGCTGGTCCGGGCCATTTACCACGATGAACATAAAATCCTTCCCTGCTCCGTCTATCTGGACGGCGAGTACGGCATCCATGACAGCTTTGCTTCCGTACCGGTGAAGGTAGGCAAGGACGGCGTGGAAGACATTATCGAACTCCATTTGACCGATGAAGAAAATGAAGAACTCCAGCGTTCCATCAAAATTTTGAAAGAACACTTCGAAAGAGCGCTCACACTGTAATCGTTTGAACAAAAGGGTACCCGCCGGGGTGCCCTTTTTTGTTTTGAAAATGATAGGTCCTTATGAAAAATGGTTCACTGGTTTCTCAGTGCAAGGGAAGGCGCCTTTGGGCACCCGGCTTCTATGATGCGCTCTCGCCGAAGGCAGAATAAAACTCATCCCCAATCCCCAGCCCCCATTTATAGAGAAAATCCCTTTTCACAGCCCCGTCCCATGGGGTATAATGGTATGACGCTTATTTTAATTTTGAGGTGAAACATGACTGATTTGGAAGAAATAAAGAGACGCCGCACCTTTGCCATCATTTCCCACCCGGATGCCGGCAAGACGACGCTTACTGAAAAACTGCTGCTCTACGGCGGAGCCATCCATCTGGCAGGATCCGTCAAGGCAAGAAAGACAGCCCGTTATGCCGTTTCCGACTGGATGGAAATCGAAAAACAGCGTGGTATTTCTGTCACCAGCTCGGTGCTCCAGTTCGACTACCAGGGCTGCCGCATCAATATTCTGGACACCCCGGGGCATGCGGACTTTTCTGAAGATACTTACCGTACCCTTATGGCGGTGGACTCCGCCGTCATGGTCATCGACGTGGCCAAGGGCGTGGAAGCCCAGACGAAGAAACTCTTCAAAGTCTGCTCTGACCGGGGCATTCCGATTTTTACCTTTGTCAATAAAATCGACCACTTCGGCAAGAACCCCTTCGACCTCATGGCCGATATTGAAGATGTACTGGGCATCCGCTCCTGCCCCATGAACTGGCCCATCGGAGTGAATGGCGATTATACCGGCATTTACGACAGAGAAACGGAAATGTGCCATCTCTTCATCAAGGACAATGCCCATGGCGTAAAGAAACTGGAAGTGATTTCCGGGAAAATGGACGATGAAAAAATCACTTCCCATCTGAGCCCTGAAATCATTCAGTCCCTGAAAGACGACCTGGAACTTCTGGACGAAGCAGGGGACCCCTTCGATGAAGAAAAAGTGGCAAAAGGAGAACTGACCCCCATGTTCTTCGGCTCCGCCATGACCAATTTCGGCGTACAGCCCTTCCTGGAAAAATATCTGCAGCTCGCTCCGCCGCCGGAACCGAGAAAGACACTGGAAGGCACTGTGGCCCCGGAAGATCCCAATTTCTCCGCCTTCGTTTTCAAAATTCAGGCCAATATGGACCCCAAGCACCACGACCGGGTGGCCTTCATGCGCATCTGCTCCGGCGTCTTTGAAAAAGGGGCCAGCGTGCTTCACCGCCAGAGCGGCAAAATGATCCGCCTCTCCCAGCCCCAGCAGTTCCTGGCTACGGAAAGACAGACCGTGGAAAAAGCCTATCCCGGCGATATTATCGGCGTTTTCGATACAGGTGAACTGGGCGTAGGGGATACGGTATGCGAAAAGAAACATCCTGTCACCTTCATCGACTTCCCTGTGTTCCCGCCGGAACTTTTCGCCCGGCTTTCACCGGTGAGCAGCATGAAGAGAAAGCAGTTCCTGAACGGCGTTACCCAGCTGGCCCAGGAAGGGGCCATCCAGGTGTACAAACAGCCCTACATCATGGAATCCTTCATTATCGGTGCCGTTGGCCAGCTGCAGTTTGAAGTCATGAAATACCGGCTGGAAAACGAATACAACGTATCGGTGAACCTGGAACCCTTAGGCTTCACCGCTGCCCGCTGGACCGAAGGCGACGTGCCGCCGGAAGAACTGGTAGGCATCGACAATGCCATGGTGGTCTACGACCGCCGCGAACGGCCGGTGTACCTCCTGCCCAATGCCTGGCAGGCAGGCTGGCTGGCCCAGAGAAATCCAAAGGTCAAATTCCTGGAAAGCCCGCCCCTGGGTGTGGCAGAACTGGAAGGAAATTAATCAAAAGCAGCAGAACCATAGATGGCTCTGCTGCTTTTTTTGCATTCTGGCAAGCGCAGTGAGCTAATCAGCAGACTGTTTTTCATGCCATATAGAACAGAAAGGGAAATCCAGTCCCTTATGAGTGTGAAGGTTCAAGCGCCTTTCGACGCGGTCGGGATCGGGACCAGCGCGGTGCTTTCCAGTATTCCCGAAGGTTGACACGCTCTTACGGGCGTGAGGGTTGAGCCAGCCGTCGGGCCTTTGGCCCTGGGCTGCCAGGGTTCTGCCTGTGATCGGCTTCGCCTTACAGGCGGGCTCCGGGCTCTCGCCCTCGGGAGTTATATAGTATTGTGGAGGTCCTGCATAGGACCTCCAAGTCAGCCAAAGTAGGCCCTTAGCCTGTCCATAAAAGGGCCTACCTATTGGCTGGCTGACCGTGCCCACTGGCGAGGTACGGCGCCTTCGGCGCCATTTTTTATACTGCCTTTGACGGCGAAAACCATACAACCGCCCTGGCGGGCGAGGAAATGCATTCCCCCTTTGGTGGCTGGCACCACCACCTTTCCGCCCCGCTGGGAAGCGTGTCACTGGATTCTCAGTCGCCTGCGGCTCCTTGCGAATCCAGTT
>ERZ791736.217-NODE-217-length-18390-cov-11.838724_pt1 | contig 18390 bp, 25 predicted proteins | sample MGYA00509940_ERZ791736 | MGnify/ENA primary metagenome ERZ791736 (study PRJEB30046, sample SAMN00792014) | human gut metagenome | study: EMG produced TPA metagenomics assembly of the A metagenome-wide association study of gut microbiota in type 2... | reverse complement strand
GGTGAGGTGGTTTAAAGCCCCCTTGGTATTTTTCCGCAGAGCGGAAAAATGGGGTATATATCGTGCAAATTACTGGCACTCATTTAAGTTATTTCCTATTATTTAATAATATAAAATAATAGAAATGAATTGACAAAACAAGGGCTATACTGTATAATAATAGGTAAGAAAAGCCCAGTATTTACCGGACTTTTAAGAGTTTATAAAAGTGGAAAGGGGCAAGTAGTCATGGATAAAATTTTTAATATTTCATCCTTGAATGAAGCGCAGAAAGAGAGATTGATTTATAAAATCGGTATCGCCATAAAGAACTTGAATGACCTTGATTTCATTCAAGTCTATAACGGATATGCTGAAATGGTAAATGATTTCAGCATTGAGGAAAACACCCCCGAAAACGTAAATCGTTATTTTCGTGAATGCCCACCGTGGGAATTATTGGAAATGGTGAGGTATGGAAATGACCATTACTGCACTACAGATAGATGGTTCACTGTAAATCCCGGCTCACAGGGCCTTGAAAGCAGTAATGACCCGAAAGCCATTGCTATGAATGCCGCTGAAGATATGGCCAATGAGATGATTTCAGAAACAAAAGCAACGAGTTACGGCGTGAAAGCCATTGAAAAGCTCATTACTGAAGCAGTTGAAGAAGCTAAAAATTTACCGAAATTCAAAATTGACTATAAATTGAAGCTTGTCACCGTTGACATTATCGACGCCGATTATATTGATAATCTCTTAAAGAGAAAAGTATAAAAGCCGCCACCACCGGCCAATTTAAGAAAAGGAGAAAACATGATGAACACCAACACCGTAAACGACGCAAGAGAAATTTTTGAACATATTCCCCATTCCGCAAGCATGACTGACCTTGTAAGTATTATTTTAGGGAACGGCACTAAAGGCCACAATGTACGCATGGTGGCTAAAGAGGTATGTGACACCTACATGCCCGATGAAAATTATCAACTCATTAATGACGTGGATTTTCGGGACCTCATGAAAATCCCCGGAATCGGTAAAACAAAAGCCTTACAGATTTGCGCCGCCATCGAGCTGGGGCGGCGACTTGCAAGCCGTTTTGATAAACGCAGTCTTACCAGTTTCAGCGCACCGGACAGAGTAGCCCAGTATTTCATGGAAATGCTTAGGCATGAAAACCAGGAGCATTTTATAGTTGCTTATGTAAACGTGAAAAACCGCCTTTTGGGGTATAAGACCATCACCACCGGCAACCTTAACGCCGCCCCAGTAGATATTAAGGAAGCCCTCAAATGGGCAATCCGCTATAAAGCCTACGGTATGATTCTCGTACACAATCACCCATCGGGCTACCCCGAACCCTCCAATGAGGACGCAGATATCACTAAGGCTTTTGCAGAAGCCGCAAAATATCTTGATATGGAAGTACTTGACCACATAATCATAGGGGACGGAAGTTTCGTAAGTCTCCACGAAAGGGGCATTCTCTAAAATATAAGGCAGTACAGGCGGCAAAAACGCCGCCTGTACACTACCTTTTAAAGCTGAAGAGGTAAGAACAATGGAAATCACAATCAACCCAAAAACACAGACCCTTTTTATTAAAAGAGAACCCGGAGAGAAACGCATAGAAAAAGAATCCACTTTCTTCTATCACCTTGCAAAAGAGCTTGAATCGAAAAAGATTTTTGGAAATCTTCACTTTTTCCGCAAGGAAATGGGCAAAGATGGAAATATGGTTAGCGACGGCTATTATGCAAGAAGTAAAGACCGCTCAATCATGGTGTTTGACGAATACGGCTATACAAGATACATAGAAAAAGAATTCAATAAAGGTAAAACCTTAGAACTTACCTATGCTGATTTCAGAAAAGTAAGGTGATAAACATGAGAATAATTAAATGCGCTACAAACATGAAAGAGCAGTTAAAAGCGCTGGAAATGGCTGATTATATTTTAGATATCTTAAGAGGAACTAAAAAGCCGGTAGTAGAAGAAACCGCACCTAACATGTATACCATTCATGCGACCGAGCGGCAAAGGCAGTTTGGCACCTGGGGCGGTTTCGGCTACCGGGCTATCATGGCCACAGATAACAACGTAGGTTTACAGTTCAGAGTAACCGGTTTAAAGTTCCGGGGCCTAATCCGGATATGGTACAATCAGGGCCTTGACCTCTTTGACATCGAATTTTTACGGCCAATCAGGAAAACACTGATAAAAGAAATGAAGGAAATCAGCATAGAAGATTTACACAGAATCTTACATCATGCCATTGAACGGGATGACGATATAGATTTATAGTTTATACAGGTGCTTTTTATACGAAAGGAGCCGGAAAATGAAAGAATTAATCTTAACATTGACAATGGGCAAAGGCCACTATGAAGGAGCCAAGAACCATTATGAAGAAATCACTTCATCAATCGGCGATGCTGCTATTTTTCTGCTTGATACTTATACAGAAATGAGCGAACCACGACGCAAGGAACATACTGATATGTACGCCATCTACATTGATGGCCGGAAACCGGAAACAGAAGAAGAACGTCGCCAGCTTGAAAAAGAAGTAGCAAGCGGTAAGTTACTGAAAATTCATGATGAATTTACCAATACTAATAATGACTGGTATATCTCTAATGAACCATTAAAGCACTGCTATTCAAAAATAGACGTAGTAAAGGACGGAAAACAGGTTCTTTCTATTGGAGACCATCGCCCTGATGATATGGAAGGAATCGTATCCATTGACGTATTCATTGGTGATAAAAGATATATAATTTATGCGGATGTTGGTTTTGATGAAGACTTGGGAATGTATCAAATCGATTCATTAGATAAACATGCCGGCGATTATAGAACAACCGTAGAAGATGAAAACAGCAATTATTACCTACTGCCATGTGAATCAGTGCCGGGGATAGATAATGAACTTTGGTATGCAGTTCTTGATAAAATAGTTCCATACCACGGATGGAGTTCAGATGATACAAGCCCGGCAAAGGTTGACTATAGAATTATTTGAATGGCAAAAGTCCGGGAACCCTCTTCGGGGATCCCGGACTTTTTATAAATTAATTGTCAACTCATAGAGCAAAAAATCGGCGGACGGCATAGCCGTCCGAAAATAAAAATAACCCGAAAACCTAAATGCCGGAAATAAAATCTGAAATCTTCACATAAAGTATAAATATAGGGTGTAGCTCAAATTTAAATAGCAAAAGAATAAATTTGAAGTCCTTTTCTGAATTTATTTACGAAAATTACATAAAGTCTTAGATTCTAAATTGAAGAAATCATATCAAATATGGTAAAATATTTATGACGAGATAGTTTTTTATATGACGGCTTTTTCTCCCCTCAAAATGTACATGGAGAGGGGGGTGGCAATATGAGAATATACGAAGCATTGTCCCTGATGATAGCATTCGGCATCTTAGTTGCCACAATCATGTCTAAGTAATTAGCACATGAAAAAAGCCTACCAAGGCTTAGGAAGGCTTTCTTCAAACTATAAATATGTGAGAGGAAGCCGTTCCCTTAGCACGGAAAAATATAAACGGCTATCTCGTTGCCACTATTATACCATAAAACGAGGTGAAAAACACAATGAACATTGCCTATGTCCGTGTCTCAACCGCAGACCAAAATCCGGAACGTCAATATGAAGACCTGAAGAAATACCATATAGAAAAATGGTTTGAAGAAAAAGCGTCAGGAAAGAATACGGAAAGGCCTGTTCTTCAGTCCATGCTTTCCTTTGCCCGTGAAGGTGATACCATCTTCATAGAATCCTTCAGCCGCCTGGCTAGAAACACCATAGACCTTCTGAACATAATTGATGAACTGGAAAAGAAAAATATAAAAATCGTCAGCCAGAAAGAAAACCTGGATTCAACCACCCCCACCGGAAAAATGATGATAACCATGATAGGTGCCATTGCCACTTTTGAAAGAGAATTAATCCTGGAGCGGCAAAGGGAAGGAGTGGCCATTGCCAAAGCAAAAGGCCGGTACAGGGGCCGGACATCCATGGAAGCGCCGGACAACTTTAAAGACCTCTATGAACTTTATATGACCAGACGAATCAAAACCAAGAAGGAACTTGCCAAACGCTGTAAATGCAGTATGCCCATCCTTTACCGGTTCATTCGAGAGCTGGAAGAAGAACAGAAAAAAGAAAAATAAAAGAAGCCGCTCACCACAAGCAGCTTCTTTCCTTCATCAAAGTCCTGAAAAGGACAAGATGAACACCGCTATTATTATACCTGATAAATCCTTCAGGCGCAACGCAGGTAAAGGAGAAAATTATGGAAACACTCACCCACATTCTTTCCTGGATCTGGACAAATGCCGGAGATACCATTATTTCTTTCATAGGTGCTTATTTCGTCCTGGGCCTGGCCTGTGCCATTATCATTTTCATCTGTCAAATCATGCTGGCATTCGGACTGGCAATCGGAGTTTTCTTCATCCTTACAAGATTCCTTCCCCCTGAAGAATGCGCATTCATAGCGGCATTCGTTTTTATAGTCGTGAAAATTGTGCTGTTCATGCACAAACGAACGCAGTAAAAATACCTGGCGAAAACCTTGAAGGAAAGCCCATAGAACACCCCACCCACTTGCCCGTGCCTAAAATCACCTTTAAACATATTCCTATCCCGTCCGCTGGACACCAGCAGACAGGATAGGAATTTTTCATTGATTCTTCTCTTTCAATCCATGCCCTGTCCGTCCCTGCAGAAAGACGCTCCGTCTCCCACGCCCCGTCCTGATTCCATGCCTGGATCGCCGCATTCCCTTCCTATTCATGTAATGTATAGGGCAGACGTAATGTACAAAAGCGGCGCTTCAGGCATTCCATCGTCCGTGGCGTGTTCGGCTCCACTTTCTTTCTGCTGGAACAGACAGCGCATTTTTATAACCTTTTCATATTCAATCTTAAATAATATCAAGAATGAAACTTGTACCGCACAGGTACTTTTCACCTATCTGGGCTGGTGCCTTCTACCTGTCTGCCATGGTGCATAGCACCACTGCCATGCTTCAGAGAATCATCCTTCAGAAGTTTTTGGAGTGATTCATGATACGGCCTGGCAGGAACCTTGAAGGAAGGCCAATGAGGACACCCCACCCACTTACCCTTCTTCTGTCACCGCAAAAAGAATGCCTGTCCCGTCAGCCCTGCGGCAGACCGGACAGGCATTATCCATTACTCTACTTCTTTTCCAGCACCGCCATTTCCAGAAAATTTTTCGCTCCGTCATCACGGCCCGTCCTGATTCCGTACCTGGTCAACCGCTGTTTTCATAAAGCCATGTACCGTAGGGATGAATCGTGGTGATTCCATGCGGCTGTCCATGCACTTCATCGTCCGGGCCGTTCTTCCTTCGCTCTCCCTTTTCTGAAAATGGCCGTGCATTTATATAACTTTTTCTTATTAAATCTTATGTAATATCAGAGATGAAACGGCGAAAGCACCAAAAAGAAGCTCCATCCTGCCATGACCTTCTTCCTTCCGCTGAACCGCTCCACTCATCCGGTCATGGCCGGATTCCTCTTCTTTCTCGTGCTTTCTGAAGAAAAATATTTCTTCTACAATCAAAGCTCCTTCCCCGGATCATCCGCTTTGCTCCTGACACGGGGAAAGAGCCAAAAAACAGAAACAGGAAGCGGCTTCAGCCTATGGGCCGCTCCTTTTATAGTTCCATGCACAGCATGGAAAGATTTTATCAAAAGCCGAATAAAATGGTTCAAAAACCAGCAGTCAAAGACAGGGCGCCCGTCTTTAAACGCCGCTCCGTTCGCTTCCGCTTCGGACTGCACGCCGGACGTACAGCCAGGCATAAAGAAATAAACACCAAGGTACTGCCTGTCTGTTCGTCCGGTGTTCCGTCCTTCGCTCCGCTCTCTTCTCTCTGTCTAAAGACAGGCGCCCTGCCCAGGAAAAACATAGGGCCATTACAAATGGCCTGAAAAGAAAAATCACCCAGCGGCCCACTGCCCCATGAAATGGCGCAGCGGCTCCGCTGGAAGAACAGAGACGCCGCCTTATACCTGTAGGGATGTTTCACATCGCTACACGAATAAGGCGGCGTCTTTCCCTTTATGGGCCATCAAGGAAAAACCTTCGCTGGAAAAAGTAATGAATGCCGGGGCCGGGGTGCGGCGTGGGTGTCATTTCTCCGGGGCGGCGTGGGTGCGGTGGTTTAAAAGCTGGCTTGTAATTTTTCCGCAGAGCGGAAAAATGGAGTTTATAGCGTGCAGGTCACTGGCACTCATTCAACCGATTTTCTATTATTTAATAATATAAAATAATAGAAATGAATTGACAGAATAAGAGTTATGCTGTATAATAAGAGGTAAGAAAAGCCCAGTATTTACCGGACTTTCAAGAGTTTTAAAAAGGTGGAAAGGAGTAACCGCCATGAAAATGATTTTTAATGATATTGAAGCGCTGAAAAGATGGATGGCTGATAAAGTGGAAAGCCATGTGAAAGCATGGAAATCCGATTTCTATGAATATGATGTTCCGGAAATCGAAAAAAATGCCGCCGTGACCGCTGAAAGCGGCAAAGAATCCGTGTTCTTTTGGGTAGTCCGTGAGAACGGCACATTTCTTCAGAGCGTAGTTTCTGAAAGTGCTGAAGAAGCCAAATATAAAACGGCTATCATTCATCAGTTTCCAAAGGCCCATTTCTATATGATTCATTTCCGCTATATAAATGATTTCGTATTTGAAACCATTACCGCAAAAACACTTGAAAGACGCATACAGAAAATGAGCGCCTGACAACATTCACCACATGAAAGGAGTAGCAAGATGAACACCGCAAGAATTTACACCATCACCCCCAACGCAAAGAAGGAATATGAAGTAGGGACGGCCATTGTCCGGACAGGCCGCAACATCTTAAAGGAATTCTATAAAATCCTTGGTTGCGACTATGTAAACCGGGTTGTAGTAGACATTAACAACAAGAAATATGATATCTGGTTTGATGAGGACGCCAAAATTAAAAGCAATCCTGCCGCTATCCTCTGGTTAGGGCCGCTGAATGAAACCGGCGATTATATCTGCAATTCCATCATCATTACCAATCATTTGACCGATGAAAAACCGCTTTTCAGCTTGAACATCCTTGATTTGAAAGTTTTAGACAAATGGGTGCATGAATCAAGAAAAAAGCTGCTGAAAGCCTATAACTACAGAATCATGAAAAGCCGGTTTGCATAAGGGGGGAATAAAAATGTACTTTGACAACATCACCAAAATTGACGAGCTGAAGAAAGCATATAAAAAATGGGCTATGAAACTCCACCCCGACCGGGGCGGCACGGATGAAGAATTCAGGGCCATGGCTGAAGAGTATCACAGGAAACTTAAGACCGCCACCAATAACGATGGTGACACCATTAAAGAAGAAGAAGTGAAGAAGGAAACCGCTGAAGCGGCAAAATTTAAGGAAATCATTGATAAGCTCTTGAACCTTGACGGAATCAATGTTGAGCTTTGCGGCTCCTGGCTCTGGATTGACGGCAACACGAAAATTCATAAGGACGCTTTGAAGTCGTGGGGGTGCCGCTGGGCGCCAAAAAAGAAAAAATGGTACTGGTGCCCACCGGAACAGCACAAGAACCGGTACCGTGGTAAGAAAACCATGGATGAAATCCGCATGAAGTACGGAAGTACCAAATTCAAGAAGGACGATGAAGACAACAGAAAAATCACTGCTTAACCAATAAGGCCGGGGCAGAACCCCGGCCCGGCCAAAGGCCGGGAGGCCTATCATGAAAGCGCAAATCAGATTTAAAAGTATTAGGGAATATGAAATCATTGAGAAAATCCGGGATTTTTATGAATCAAATGCCTGGGAAATTATCAAAGACGTAAACAACTATGACGTAATAGTGAACCGGGAAACGGGGGAAGTTCTTCCCTACTTAATCCGGCTGAATGGTGGAAATTATGAAGTGCTGAAACCGCTGGAGAAATGAATATGAGTGAAATCAAAGAAGTAAGCAGGCAAGAAATAAGAACATTCATTGATAATTGGTGCGAGTGCAAAAGAGAAACACCCTGTATCTGCCTACTGGCTAAAGTACGCAAGAAATGCTATGTAGCCGTAGATAACACTACCAATGACTGTTGGACAGAAGAATTTAAAAGCAAGAAAAAGGCCCTCAAATGGCTTGAACGTGCATAATGAAAGGAGAAAAATCATGGGATATTATAGTGAAGTTGGAATCGCAATGAAAAAGGCAGATTATGAAAAATTGAAGAGAAAAATTAACACCCTGCCGAAAGAAAGGAACTCTTTGAAAGAAGCCGTGAAACACCTGCTGACTAATGCGGACTGCATTGACCCTTATATCAACTTAAAAGAATATGCCGGAAAATTCGTCGCCATGCACTGGGAAACAGTAAAATGGTATATGTACGATGATATGCCGGAAGTAGATTTCTTGATGGAATATATCAGAACTCTTCCAGACTACTCATATATGCGAATTGGTGAAGGAACCGGGGATATTGAGGAAGAACATGAAGGAGACTATAACCTTGATGTATTCTCCGCAGAAACCAAAATGGTAATTCCCAACTATTAAGCCTATATAAAGCAGAAAGCCGGAAACCCCTTTTCCGGCTCCCTGCCCTTATTTTCAAGAAAGGAAGTATTTATCATGAACACTATTTATCTTGTAGGAAAAATCACCAACATGGACAGCCGTTTTTCCAAGGGCGGTATGCCTATCCTTAATTTCGGCATGGCAGACAACAAAACCGCCAAGAAAACAGGTGTCAAACAGTTCTATAATTGCGTTCTCTTTGGAAAAGGAGCTGAAACCCTCTGCAACTATGCCAAAAAAGGCGATACAATCGCTATTTCCGGAAAGTGCGAATGGCAGCAATATTTGAAAAATGATGAAACGAGAACCGTTCTGAAGATCATTGTTTCGGATTTCGAGTTATGCGGTAAGAAAACCGATGAAAAAGCCCCGGAAGAGCCTTTTCCAAAAACGGCTGGAACCGATGAGGAAATAGACTTCTAAAACTGTGGGCAGATATCAGGATCTGCCCACTTTAATGTTTATTTAATATATTGGGTTGAAAAAAATCGGCGGACGGCATAGCCGTCCGAGCACCAAAAATGAACCGAAAATAAAAAATTCAAATACCATATAATTAAATATTTTTTTCTTAAAAAATAATTGAAATGAATTGATGTAGAAGAGTATAATTCAAGATGAAAAAATCATATATAATATGATTTTTCACTAGAAAATATTAGTTCTGCATCGGTTGAAAGTGAGGACAAAATGATTATCAACGTAGCACACACCAAGGGCGGTGTCGGAAAAACAACCATTGCAGTGAACCTGGCTATTGAGATGAAGGCAGACCTTTTTGACCTGGATAATCAGAATTCAAGCTACAACTTTTCTCTGATAGCACCGAAAGAAAGAGCCACTCATTTCATTAAGGACAGAAGTCTTTTAAAAAAGATTATCCGGACTTACAAAGACAACCCCGATAAAAATATTGTCATTGACAGCGGCGGTTATGATTCTGATGTAAGCCGTGAAATTATACTCAATTCAAACATCATCATCACTCCAATCACCGTCAGCCAGACGGAAATTGACGGCCTGTTGAAGTTCAATTCAGAAAATGTTGAAGTTGCATTGCAAAACAACCCAAATATCAACCCCTATATCCTTCTGAATAAAATCAGTCATTACGACCTGAAGGACGCAGAAGACCTGACAGAATTCATTCACCAGGCTATCCCGGATTATAAAATTCTTAAAAGCCGTTTGGGAAGCCGGAAGGATTATAAAAAGGCTTTTTCTGAAGGAAAATCCGTCACCGAATACAGCAAAAGCAGTGCTGCCGCCAAAGAAATTAAAGCCCTTGCGGATGAAATTAAAGAAATTATCGGAGGATTAACATGAAAATCACTAATACAAAAGCAAAACAGACAGAACAGGAATACATTAAAAGCGCCCCATTAACCGAGAAAAAGCGAAAATCAACCTTCAGCTTCATTTTAAGTGCTGAAGAAGCAGAAATTCTGGAAAACTTCATTGAATCTCTTAAAACCGTGGGGATCAGAGTAACCAGAAGCAACTTTATCCGGCAAGCTATTTTTGAATACATCCAGCGCCATACGAAAGACGCTGAAGAATCTTCAGGCGAGTGGGACGATGAACCCATGACGCTAAATGAGGCGTCCAAAGTCTACGATATACCAGTATCAACTATCCGAACAGCCATTAACCGGAAACGCTTTGGACCTCACGAATACAAAAAAATGGAAAATGGAGAGTGGATTGTGACTAAAGCCGGAATGAACCGAATTTTCAAAAATAAAAGACCTTTAATTGAATGAGGTGATTACCATGAAATGGAATTTAACCCCGGAATATATGGAAGACCTGCTAGTTCGGATGGCCCATCACAGTACGGCCATTGAAGGTAACTCATTAACCCTGGGCGATACCAGAACAATCATAATATCAAACCGGATTCCCCATGCCATGGATATGAGAGAATTTTATGAAGTCCGAAATTACAAGGATCTGCAGATTTTTCTTGAAAAAAAAGTAGACAGCCCGATTGAAATTTCAGATATCCAGGAAATAAACAAGATCCTTCTTCGTGATATTGATTCCAGGGGCGGCCGCTTTAAAGTCATACCCAACATAGTACTTGGTGCTGACTTTATCCCTACCCCGCCTTACAAGGTACTGGAAGAATTGAAAAAATGGGTGGATGATCTGCAGTGGCGCATGGAAAACACTCACAGTGAGAAAGAAAAAACGCTGGCCATTATGGATCAGCACTTACGATTTGAACATATCCACCCCTTTGCAGATGGTAACGGAAGAACCGGAAGGGCGCTAATGATATGGTCATGCCTGGGAAATCACATTGTTCCCATTGTCATAGAGAAGGAACAGCGAGACGATTATATCCGGGCGCTGAATGACAAAAATATCCCTGCCCTGCTTAAAATGGCAGAAGAAATCCAGGCCAAAGAAAAAGAACGAATGGAAATTTTTCAGCATTCTGAAGAACTGTCCCCTGCAAATCAAAAAGAGCTGGAAACTTTGGCAGAGGAAATTCAGAATATCCATAAAAAATACAGGCAGAATCAAAAGCTGGAAGAAAACTTTGATTCCCTTATGGACATGATTGACAGCTGCAGAGATAAAAGAACATTACTCTTACTCCGTGATCGGAAAACGGACTATCAAAATCAAAGCATCCTGCATGACAAAAGAATGAAATCAAGAAACGATTGGTCAAGGTGATTTTCAAAAATTACGTTTATAGGGCTATACAGGCACTTAAATATTCAGGTATGAGGAAATAATCAAAGAAAACGGCCCAACGTCACAGAAGCCAAAATAGACCTGTTCTGGACCATTTTCAGAAAGGAGCACTATGACGGATGAAGCCATTTATGAACTGGCACGGGAAATCGCCGCTGAAGAGGGAAAAAGTGACAGAGAGACTTATATAGAAATGCTTCAAAATCGCTTAAAATGGGCCATAGACACGTTGGAAGAAATTCATGAGGAATATCACCAGTCAAAGCAGCTGGAAGCCATATACGCCAATTTGAGCGGTTCCCTGTCGAAAATAAGGAGCAGACAGGATATCAATAACCTGACTGCCAATGTGCAGGATTATAGGAACCGATGCAGAAGATTGAGAAGACAAAGAGAAGTAACCGGAAGAGAAAGAAGTTTTTGAAAGGGAGCGAATGAAATGAGAAAAATCAAAATGCTGATTACTGCCGCCCTTTGCGGACTGGCCGTCACTGCGCTGGCAGGATGCGGAGAAACCACGCTGAAACCGGAGAATATTAACGGTGTTTACTCGAATGGTGAAAGAACCTATGTGGCAAAGTATGATACGGATGTAGAGCTTAACACTAAAGAAAAAGGCTACCAGTATCATTTCTATGCTGATTCTGGGAAAAAGTACAATGACAACGTAATTTATACATCCAGTGAATTTATGGTAAATCCAAAGGATGGGACTATTTACACGCTGAATCCGTTAAACGGAAGCAAAGAGAAATACGGCCAGTTCAAAGATAACAAAATGACAATCACCAAAGATGATACGGTTGTTAATGTCCTTACCGGTGAATATAGAAAGACAAAAGACCCGGTTCCGGATCAGAAAGTTCTTGATTATAATGTCTGGAAAGCAGAGAAAGACAAATTACAGGCATATAAAGAAAAAACGGAAAATCAGCCGCATACTTCTAAATTTGAAGAAACGGCCGATGCACAGGGATGGAAGTAATAACCATATAGCAGAAAGCCGCCGTAAGTCAGAAATCCTGATTTACGGCGGCTTTTGTTATACGGTAATTTTTTTGAGCCTGTAAAATTCCAAAACTTAAAAACGGGCAGGAATGCCAATCAATTCTCCTTGCCTAATTATCTTCCCATCAAGAAATGTATACCATTCCTTGAAATATTCCAGAGTGATCTTTCTCCACTCACCATGAAAATAAACCTCTATGCAATCTCCACAATGAAATTCATCACCATTCAAAATAAGCCGAGATGAAGATTTGTCCAAATAGAGAAGGCCCTGATTTTTCAAAGATTTGATATCAAAATTCATAAAAAACAACTCCTTTTCTTTTGGTTTACTTCAGCGCATCCAAGAAAAAATACGACCGGGAAAATCAATTCACAAAAATATTTTCCCTACTACTGTATATTACTGTTATTTCTGTATATTACTGGAGAAGAATTTCGATGAAGCGATTTAGCCAGTATTTGTCGGGTCTGCAAGGATAGATTTTTTTCTATCTTTGGCCTACTTATGCGTGAAATCTGGCCTACTTATGCGTAAATCTTGGCCTACTTATGCGTAAATCTTGGCCTACTTATGCGTGAATAACTTTTTTATTCTACCTAGTTATCCACATGTGAATTGCTATTCTTTGGTAGCTTATTCACAGATTCAATTTTAGAATTTAGTTTTGAAAAAGAAATGTGCTTAATACGAATCCCCTTATCATTAACCTTATAAGAAAAGCTATCATTCATAAAAATAGAAATCATCTGAAGCTGCGAAGCGAAATGCCGCATAAACGAGTGAGTATCAGAACCAGCAGTACCGAATTGATTCTGCAGATTTTGAGAAGATATGAAAATACCATCTGCAGAATGATGGTAAAACCGATAAGCAAGCCAGAAATAAATATCCAGCGCAAAGGCTGAATGCTTCAGACCGGCCACAATCCGAAGATCAACAGGAATCGGTTTATGCTGCTTCAAATCATTCCAAAAGTAATCAGAAATATGAACAGTAAGTCCAAGACCATAAGAACGACCTTCCCCCGGAACCATAGATCTGAAAAGCTGGTAAGAATCAGCAAGGGGCAATGATTGGAAATTACTGATATCAATAGACTTAACTTTATCTGTCCCGGAATATAATTCAAAATGCGAATCCCAGAAAACTGAAAAAGAAGAACTAAACAGCCGAATAGCCTGTTGCTTATAACGGGTAAAAGATCCCGTTGAACCACCAGTATACCCAATGCCAAGCTTAGATAAAAATTCAGAAACCGAGGAACCCAAAAGAATATCCTGCTTTTTGGTCCGAATAGCAGACGTTACAAGATAGAGAAGTAAAAGCCTGGGAATGTTGCCATAAGGAAGCCCAATAAACGAAGGAGAAAGCACCACCATTTTCACAGACCCATTCTTCCGAACAAATTCAACAGCATTCTTCTGATTACGGAGTGGCAGGGAAACCTGGCTCATCCATCGTGGAATAAAACCAATTTCAGACGGCTCTGGTTTATGGCTGACAATTTCAGATTTCAGCTGATATAGATATTCCAGTTGAGACTGTTGACGTGTCTTCTTTGTCGTTTTAAATAAATCCATGGTAACAACTCCTTAAACTTACATTGCTACTTCAAACTGGGAAAAATAGCATTCCAGGCATCCACCGCCTGATTCTGCATATCCGGCAAAAGTCCAGCATAAACATTGGCCGTTACACTGGTGGAACTGTGGCCAAGACGTTCACTGACAACTTTAATATTCACCCCATGTTTCAACAGAAGGGTGGCATGAGTGCGCCGCAGACAATGAAAGGTGTATTTATCTGAAAGGCCAACATAATGGATCAGCTTTTTCCAATAGCGCCTATAAAAATTACTTAAGGAAACAGGATGACCAAAAGCATTCGTAAATACAAAATCATAGGCTGTATCATAAAGATTTTTCAAAAGCCCTTTATACCTTTCCTGCTCATTCTTCCACTCCTGAAGAAGCCAAACCGTTGAATCAGGAACTTTAATGACACGAAAACTGCTTTTTGTCTTCACGTCTTCCAGTTTTACGCCTTCAGAAGTAGAAGACAAAGAATGAATAATCTTAATCTGTCCCCTTGTCCGGCCTTTTAACCCAACACAAGACCAGGTAAGGCCTAGAAGCTCGCCAATCCTACATCCTGTATCCAATGCCAGATGAACAAGGACACGGACAACCGATTTATTATAGACTTGCGAAATATTTTCTTTATACGGTTTGTCCTTATCCTGGAAAACATAAAGTCCTTCATCAAGCGCCTGAAGAATAGATTTAACTTCTCCTTCAGATAGTGCAATAACTTCCTTTTTCGGTTCATGAATAGGACGGGTAAGAGAAGCTACGTTCGTGCGAATAAGTCCCTGCTCTACAGCCGCACCAATAACCACTTTCAGACGGCGGCGAATATCGTTGATGGTGACAGGGGATAGACGCCCGATGTAATTATTTATAAGTTCCTGACAATCCATAACTGTCAAATACATAAGACGCTTATTTCCAATTATCGGGACTACTTTTGTATTAAGAACCCGAAAATAATCGTCATAGGTACGAAGACGGACAGTCGGCTTGACAAGAGTAAGCCATTTTTCAATCCATGCTCCCACTGTCAGGGCAGTATCAAGATCAAGCCCACTGTCACGTTCTCTTCTCCACGCTCTAACTTTTGAGCGCAGAGTTTTCAGCTCTTTTGAATAAAGCTGCTTTACACGAGAATTTCCAGATGAATCAGTATAGGATTCCCGATATCGATAAAGATTAGACTGGGGAACGAAAGAGAAATTCCCTTCGTGATTTCCTCTACGCATGATTAATCATTTCCATTCATAAATTCATACATTTCCGGATCTGTAAAAGAAATTGCATTTCCCTGATGGATTTGGTACTGAACCCAGCTATTCGGGATAAACCAACGGTGCCCAAACCTAGTAGCAGGAACTTTGCCGGAACGAGCAAGATTATATAAAGTCGTTTTTGAAAGTTTATTGGCGAAAACAACTTTAACCACATCATCCAACGTCCACCAAGCACGAGCAGTTTTCTGATTATCCATAGGTTTACGATTAGCCATAATACACATCCCCTTTTAGAAATGATATAATGATGAAAATTAAATAAATTAAATAGCATAAATAAACGCTATATTTTCAAGCAATTATATTGCTTGTTTATTTAACTTTATTATATCATTTTATCCTAGCTAAATAAATGCTTTTATATAAAATACTAAAAGAGGTACTTTACATGAACTTGGGAAAATTAGATGAAATCTTGCAAAATAGCTTCAATAAAAAAATCAGAATGCTTCGCCAGCTATATGACCTGACACTGAAAGAAGAAGCAGAATTGTTAGGCTTGAAAAGTGGCGGTAATATCACGGCTATGGAATCTGGGAAAACTAAGCCTTCCTACGAAACTATGGTTAAAATTCAGGCCCTTTATGGCATCTCTATAGACTGGATCATGGGATATTCTGACATACCATATAATTCAATTACTATTGAAATAGCACTGGAACAAATACGGAAAAAAGTAATCAAGATGATTAAAGAAGGCACTATATATCCCGATTTCATCGTTACTCTGGAAGATTACTACCATTCCATAGATAAACTAACAATAGAAAACCAATTCAACCTGATTCTGTTACAGAATTACATCATACATGATCAGAAAATCGGCTATGAAAATAATAAGAAGCTAAAAACCATAAATAATAAAGTCATGCTATCCCTGGGGAAGCATAAAGAATATTATGAAAATCTGGATAAAATCATAACTGAAAATCCCCAGCGGCCAATTTATGACCTGATATATGCCATCGGAGCTGCAGAATTATCCGAAATAAACCACTAATCACAAAAAATCTGGTTAGTAATCTGGTTAGTAACCAAATTTTGACTATTTTTTAGGAGTATTTCAGCACTCCAAAACAATAGAAAAAAGGCCTAGAATTAGTCGTATTTATCGAGAAATTCTAGACCTTAAATTCTTGGAGCCGGCAACAGGATTTGAACCTGCGACCTACGCATTACGAATGCGCCGCTCTACCAGCTGAGCTATACCGGCATGAACATATATATATTACAGGACGTCCCTGTATTTGTCAAACTCTATTTTCTTCCTTCTCCCTGGTGGGCAAATAAAAAATCCGCCGAAAGCGGATAAAAAAATGGAGCGGGTGAAGGGAATCGAACCCTCGTAACCAGCTTGGAAGGCTGGCGCTCTACCATTGAGCTACACCCGCATAAATGGTCGGAGCAGCAGGATTTGAACCTGCGACCCCTTGGTCCCGAACCAAGTGCGCTACCAAACTGCGCTATGCCCCGACAACGTAATTGATTATACCAGCAGACCTCTAATCTGTCAATGGATTTTTGGGGGAAAATTTTTATTTTTTCTTTTCAGCCTGTGGCATAACAGTAAACCTGAAGGAGCCTTTTCCTTTGGCACAAGGAAAAGGCTCCCTCAGGTTTGTGCCTTTGAAGAGAGCCTCCCCAAGCCCAGGGGCAGGCTCTTTGCAAGCCTTATATTTCACGTACAAAAAGGGGCTTCCTGTAAATCATTTCTTCACAGCCCCTTTTGATTTCAATAATCTTCGTCCCAGGCGTTGATATATACCGGTTCCAGTTCCATCATTTTCTTCTGGTCTTCGGTGAAGTGCTTTTTCAGAATCACTGCTTCATATACAAATTTCTGGAAATAGGCTTCTGAGCACACAAAGTACCCGTTGTCCCCCACGTCCTTGCCCCAGGAGTTCTCGATTTTCCAGCGGTCCGGATTTCCTTTTTCGTCCAGATGGACGCCGGTGAGAAGCATGGCATGGGTGGCGGAGCTGGCGCTGTATTCCAGCTGTTTTCCCTTATCCATGTCCATGGAGAACCCGCCCAGAAGGTCTTCATACCGCACGCTCACCGGGTCCCACACCCCTTCTTTTCTAGCGCCTGCCGCACCGGCATCGCAGGCAAACCACACAGGCTCGCCGGCTTTCAGCTGCTTCACGCAGAGATCTTCCATATCTTTCCCCGTGAGATTCAGCCCCTTCATATCCCGGCCTGCCATGTTTTCCACCCCGTGGAATGCGATGAGGCGGCCCAGAGGTTTGTCAAAGGTAGGTTCATTGATGACAGCCATGTAGTCATTGAGAGAAATCCCTACATACTTGTGATAGAAATCGAGGGGCGAAAGTCCCCGGTCCTCATGGAAATGGTTGTCCTTATCGCGGTAGGAGAAATCAAAAGTCTGCACCGGCTCGCCGAAGGCAATGCATTCTGCCTTGTACACCTCTTCCATCATTTCCGCTTTTCTGGCGTAGGGATCCTTTCCAGCCTTCACCAGCTCCCGAAGCTCCATGGCATCCTTCCGGAGGAGGCGGTTCAGGGTAGAAACGAAACGGTCCGTATGGCCGGACTGGTATGTTTCCGGCTGCACCTGTTTCGGCACCACGCCGTACTTCTCTACCAGGTCCGCCGCCTCGGTCCAGTATCCCCCATCACTCATGCCGCGGAGCACATACTGCATAAGCTGTCCCTTCACCGGCGCATCTGCATTTTCAATCACCATTTCAAGGAAATTGTTCGCTTTCTCCAGCTTGTCATAGAAGGAAAGGTAATTCTGGGACAGCTCAAACTGCTCCAGATGGCACTTTTCCGCCACCTTTTCCCTGAGAATGTTCAGCGCCGCAAAAAGCCAGCAGCGCCCCGACTGTTCCTGGGCCGTAATCCCCCGGGTCTTCACTTCCACTGTGAAGGCCCCTTTCAGGGCCGCTCCCTTCCCAGGATGATAGGCCAGATTCATCATATCCGTCTTCGCCAGAGTGCCATGAAGCACCTGGGCATTTTTATCTGCTTCATAGGCTTTACGAAATGTCTGAAGCAGGGTATCTGAAATATCTTTCATCATATTCCTCCTTTGGGCCGCTTTGCGGCCCGGGTTCAGATGGTTCATAGGATTCAAAAGGTTCATAGGGTTGTGGTATCGCCCTTACGGTGCACAGCGAACACATTTTGCACTATGCGAACTGGATTTGTAAGGGAGCATC
>ERZ791736.202-NODE-202-length-19646-cov-3.999285_pt1 | contig 19646 bp, 17 predicted proteins | sample MGYA00509940_ERZ791736 | MGnify/ENA primary metagenome ERZ791736 (study PRJEB30046, sample SAMN00792014) | human gut metagenome | study: EMG produced TPA metagenomics assembly of the A metagenome-wide association study of gut microbiota in type 2... | reverse complement strand
ATGGGCAGCATCAGACTGGTCTTTTCCTCGTGGAGGGCCATCATATCGTCGCCCATAAGAGCGCCGAGACCCTTTCCGAGGCCCTTGGATGTGTTTGCCATACTGCGTCTCCTTTCAGGCGTTTCGTTTCAAAAATTCCTCCGCCAGCGCGATGTAGGCGTCAGCTCCGCGGCAGTTGCGGTCGTAAGCGGTGATGGGCCGCCCGTGGCTGGGCGCTTCGCTGAGTCGGACGTTGCGGGGGATGACGGTGCTGTATACCTTGGTGCCAAAGAATCGCTTGACTTCCTGGGCCACCTGAATGGACAGGTTGGTGCGCCCGTCGAACATGGTCAGCAGCACACCCTCTATGTCCAGGGACGGATTCATGCTGCGCCGCACGATGCGCACTGTGTTCATCAGGTCGCTGAGCCCCTCCAGCGCGTAATACTCGCCCTGCACCGGCACCAGCAGGCTGTTGGCGGCGCACAGCGCGTTCAGTGTCAGCAGCTCCAGCGACGGGGGACAGTCGATAAAGATGAAGTCGTACTGCTCCACCACCTGCCGCAGCGCGGCCTTCAGCAGAAACTGGCGGTTCTCCATCTCGATCATTTCCACACCCGCACCGGCCAGCGCCTTGCTGCTGGGCAGCACATCTCCGTAGGGGGTGGAGACGATGGCCTTTGCCGTCTCCGTGCCGTTGATGAGCACGTCATACACACCGTTGGACACGGATTTGTCCACGCCCATGCCGCTGGTGGCGTTGGCCTGCGGGTCGAAATCACACAGCAGCACCCGCTTACCCTTGGCCTTCACAGCGGCGGCCAGATTGACACAGGTGGTGGTCTTACCCACGCCGCCTTTTTGGTTGACGATGGCGATGATCTTGGACACAGCAAATTCCTCTTTCTATATAGTATCCCGCCCGACGCCGCCGTAAACAGCGGTCTCGCCCCGTGTGGGGGCGCGGCAAAGGCAGCGGACAGCGCCGCCTTGGGAGTATTATATAACAGGTGCGCCTGTGGATTCAATAGAGAATTTGCAAAAAACAGAAACTGTTTCACGTGAAACGTCGAACTGCGCGCCCTGACGCATGTTTCACGTGAAACATGCCGCCTCAGAAAAAGGGGGAGGGTGTTTCACGTGAAACACCCTCCATCCGTATCTGCTTATCTACTCACACCAGTATCACGCCATCCAGCGGCGGCAGCGTCAAGCGTACCGTGCCGTTCTGCGATAGGAACTGCTGACCCGTCACGGCGTCGATGCACAGCCGTCCGTCCCACGGCAGCGTCAGCTCCAGCGGCGTATCACCGGCGTTCAGTGCCGTCACGGTGCGCTCCGTCCCGTGGAGCCGCTCTACCACCAGCCCACCGCCCTGGGCGTGGAGATAGCGGATGATGCCGCACTGCATGGATATCCGTTCCGCCCGCAGCTGTCCCAGCCGCCGGAAGAAGGCCAGCAGCGATCCATCCTCACCGCCCCAGGGATAGGTGCCGCGGTTCAGCGGGTCCTCGAATCCCTGCATTCCCGCTTCATCGCCATAGTACAGGGTGGGGGAGCCTGGGAAGCTGTACAGGAGCATAGCCGCCAGACGCAGCTTCTTCTGTCCCCGCGCCAGCTCGGCGGGGGAGAGGCGGTATGCCGCCCGCTGTCCCTTGTCCTCCGGCGTCCGTTCCACACCCAGCAGGGTCAGGATACGGGGCGTGTCGTGGGTCCCCAGAAAGTTCATGGCCCCGTAAAACGCCGCAGGGGGATAGTTTTCCCGTATAGTCTCCATGTCGTCGCGGAAGGCAGCGGCATCACCGCCGCCCAGCCACGTCAACAACGCCGTCCGGAAGGGATAGTTCATCAGCCCGTGGGTCTCCCGCCCCAGAAGATAGCGCCTGCGTCGGGAGTAGGCGATCTTGTTGCTGCCGTCCTCCCACACCTCACCCAGCAGATAGCCGTTGGGCTTCTCCGCTTGTATGGCGTCGCGGATGGCGGCGATAAAGTCATCCGGCAGCTCGTCGGCCACGTCCAACCGCCAGCCGTCGGCCCCGTCGCGGAGCCAGTGCCGCACCACGGAATTTTTGTCCGAGATGATGAACCGCCGGTAGTCCGGCTGCTCCTCGTTCACCGCCGGCAGGGTGTGTACGCCCCACCAGGCATCGTAGTCCGTGGGCCACGGGTGGAAGCTGTACCAGCTGAAATACGGAGATTCCGTGCTCTGGGCCGCCCCCGGCTCGGAATAGAATCCCTCCGCGTTGAAATACCGGCTGTTGGAGCCGGTGTGGTTGAACACACCGTCCAGAATAATGTGGATGCCTCGTGTGTGAGCCTCGCGGCACAACGTGCGGAAGTCCTCCTCGGAGCCAAGCATGGGGTCGATGGCGTGGTAATCTGCCGTGTTGTAGCGGTGGTTGCTGTCCGCTTCAAATATGGGGTTGAGATAGAGGGTGGACACCGACAGGCTCTTAAGATAGTCCAGCTTCTCCGTGATGCCCGCCAGCGATCCGCCGAAGAAATCGCGGTTGGTGATCTGTCCCTGCTCATCCGGCAGGAACACAGGCTGGTCGCTCCAGTTGTCGTGGACCCACCGCCGGCCCACCATACCGCCGACATCCGGCACAGAGGTGCGCCGGAACCGGTCCGGAAAGATCTGATACGTCACGCCTTGTCCGAACCATGCGGGAGTGGGCGTGTCCTCATACACCGTTAGCTGCCACCGCACCAGCGCGTCTTGCCCGCACCAGCCGCTGCGGCCGTAGCACACGGTGCTGCCGTCCGCGCGGGTGAACCGAAAGGCGTACCAGCACAGATCCGGCTCTTGCGGAGCAGTGTATATGCCGGAGAAGCCGCCCTCGGCAGGGGGGAGGGGGCATACCTCGTCCACCCCCGCGAATTCGCGGTGTACCAGCAGCTCACAGGCGTAGTAGTCACCGTCCCGCAGGGTAAAGGACACCTCAGCGCCGCAGGCTACCGCACCAAAGGGGGACTTGCAGGCGGCGTCCCGCGGATCAAAAACAGGAAACATAGAAAGACCTCACACTTACTTTAAAAGGGTATTTTCGCCTATGGCAGTGCCGTCCTGGGCGCGGCTGAACCAGGAGTTGATGATCTCCACCGCCGTGTTGGCCAGCGCCGCGCCGCTGCCGCCCTTCTCGATGACGATGGCCACGGCGATCTCGGGTTTTTCGTAGGGCGCATAGGCCACGAACACGCCGTTGGCGATGTCGGTACCCACCTGAGCCGAACCGGTTTTTGCGCCGGCGGATACCACGCAGTTTTCGAAGGCGTAGGCCACGGAGCCGGACACCGTCAGCTCGTGCATGCCCCTGGTCACAGCACTCAACGTATTATCGGACATTTCGACTGTATTTATCGGATTATCGTCGTACATGTACAGCAGCCGCGAGTTGTCGTAGGCCTTGACGTTCTTCAGCAGATGAGCCTGATAGTGATCGCCGCCGCCCACCAGCGTGGCCACGTAGTTGGCCAGCTGCAGCGGCGTGAACAGGTTGTAGGACTGGCCGATGGCGGCGGTAATGGTCTGGCCGTCGGTCCACTCCTGATCGTGGCTTTCCGCCCACTCGGGGGAGGCCAGCACGCCGCTGGAGTCGCCGATCTCAATGCCGGTGGACTGCCCCAGCCCGAACTGGGAGGCGTAGCTGTCCAGTGTCCGGATACCGGTGAGCCGGCCCACCTCATAGAAAAAGTAGTTGCAGGAGTCGGTGATGGCCTGAGACACATTGATGCGTCCGTGGGTGGAGCCGGTCTGGCTGTAGATCCAGCACATGGGCTGCGGATCCTTGTAATAGGTGTAGATACCGCGGTCCTGGATGATGGAGGACGGCGTGATGATGCCGCTCTCCAGTGCCGCCACCGCCGTCACCATCTTGAATGTGGAGCCTGGGGCATAGATGCCCTGGGTAGCGCGGTTGAACATGGGCAGCCGCTGGTCGTTCACCAGCTCATCGTAGTCCTCGTTGAACGTGGACAGGTCGTAGGTGGGGTAGCTGGCCAGCGCCAGCACCTCGCCGGTTCCCACACTCACCACGGCGGCCGCACCGCCGCGTTCGTTGCTGTCCTTGTCGATCATGCCGGAGATGGTCTCCGCCAGCGCCGCCTCCACATCGGCCTGGAGATCGATATCCAGCGTCAGCGCCACCGTGCCGCCCGGCTGCGGCTCACGGGTGTAAAGCTCACCGGTGATCTTGCCGGTCTCGTCGGTGGTGATGAGCCGCCGCCCGTCCGTGCCCCGCAGGTAGGACTCAAATGCCTTCTCCACGCCGTCCTTACCCACCAGATCGTTCATGGAGTACCCCTTGTCGGCGTACCCCACATAGCCGGTGTCCTCGTTGCTGCTCCACTCCTCCTGCCAGATGGGGCCGATGGTGCCCAGAATGTGGGCCGCCAGCGCAGTGTTGTATACGCGCGCTGAAGCGGTGCGGATGGTGACACCCTCGTACCGTCCATCGGTGATGAGACTCAGCACCTCCGTGGACACATCCTCGGCGAAGGTGTAGCTGTCGCGGCTGTGCAGCTCATACCGCACGCCTACGATGAGCCGCGCCTCCCGCTCCGACAGGCTTTCGTCCACGTGGTACAGCTCCCGCAGCTCCGAGAGGAGCTGCCGCCCGCTGGCGCCGGAGGTCAGATCGTTTTTTTCGATAAACTTGTCAAAGGTCTCCGACCGCGCGTTGGAGTACCGCAGGAAGTTGCCCACCCGCCCAATGGGCAGGGTGTCGTTCCAGCCGGTCCCCGTCTCCTCGCACAGCTGCACCAGCCGCAGGATGGCGGCGTTCAGCGCCGCATCATCGTCAAAGCCGCTGCGGTCGAACACCAGCGTATAGGCCAGCCGATTAGACACCAGCACCTTGCCGTTGCGGTCGGTGATGATGCCGCGGGAGGCTGTCACCGTCTCGCTGGCGGCATTACTGGAGATGGATTTGGCGCGGTTTTCGCCGCCGTGGAGGATCTGGGCGTCGTACAGCACCGCCGCGAACAGCAGCAGGAACGCGCCGAAAAACGCCAGCAGGGCGATGACCCTCCGCTTGGCCGGATGTGGGTTCTGCATCATGGGAAGCTCCTTTTGGTCATGCGCTCCGCGTCAGGCGGAACACCTTGTAAAACGAGATATGTGCCAGCGGCGTGGCCGCCAGCGACAGCAGCAGCTCCTTGCCCATCAGCATCAGCGCCGGACCGGTGGAGATGCTCTGCTGGTACGTCCGCAGCAGGATCTGCAAAAGCCCGCACAGCAGCAGGCCCACGGCGTTCGCTGCCAGCGAGCAGAAAAATCCCGCCACGATGACCTGACCGGACAGCAGCTGCGCGATGACCGCCGCCGCCAGAAAGGCCAGGCAGTAGAAGCACACGAACACGCCGGTGGGCATCAGCAGGTCGCAGGCCAGCCCGAAGAACAGGGCGTACAGCAGCGACTGCCCGCTGCGCTCCAGCGTTACGGGAATGACCGCCAGCGCCGGCAGCAGGAAGGGGTGGACGCCGCCGATGCGGATGCGTACCAGGATCAGGTCCTGCACCGCCAGCAGCACCAGCGCACACAGGCAGTAGAGTATCCATTTTTGCACGATGGCGCGCCGAGTCATGGCGTCTCCTTTCCCGCGGTCACTCCACCACGTCGAAGTCGGTGATGATATACAGGTCCGTCAATCCCTCCGGGTCGCAGCGGGGCTCCAGCACCGCGTAGCGGGCCAGCCCGCCGTCGTCTGTGCGCACATCCTCCACGGAGCCAATGGTCAGCCCGTAGGGATAGTACCCGCCCAGACCGGAGGTGACGATGAGATCCCCCGTGATAAGGGTGGAGGAGTCCGGCAGATAGGTGAGCTTCAGCTTGCCCTGGCTCATCAGCGCCAGATCTCCGGCGGCGATGGCCGTCTCTTCCGTGCGGAACACCATAGCGCCCAGCTGGGAGCCGGTGTCCAGGATGGTGGTCAGGCGGCACCAGTTCAGGCCCACCTCCGTCACCACACCCACCAGATTGCCGTAGCAGTCCACGGCGCAGTCGTTTTCCGCCACGCCGTGCTGGCTGCCGCGGTTCAGCACCAGTGTGCTGGCCCAGTTGGACACGTCCCGCTGGGTGACGCGGGCCGCCTCAAACTTCAGGTCGGATCGCTGCTCCCGCAGGTCCAGAAGCTTCCGCAGCCGCTGGTTCTCCTGCGCTGCGGGCTGGGCGCTCTGCAGCTCCTGCCGCAGCTGGGCATTCTCCTGCCGCAGGGCCTCGTTCTCCGCCTGCAATTCCTCCACGCTGGCAAAGTGGTCGCTGATGCCGTCCACCCAGTTCACCACAGCCGATCCGGCTGCGCGGAAGGGGGACGCGATAACGCCCAATGCGTTGTGGAGAAAGCTGGTGCCGGAGCCCATGGCCGAGATGATGCACAGTACCACGGCGATCACCGCCGCGCCGCCCAGCAGCCAGATACCTGTTTTGGTAAAAAATCGCTTCATTGACCGTTTCCTTTCAGCCCAGCAGGGTGATGCCGAACTCCGCCAGCATCCGGCTCAACAGCAGCACCGGCAGCCCCATCACGTTGAAAAAGTCGCCGTCGATGCGCTCTACCAGCAGCGCGCCCTGGCCCTGCACGCCGTAGGCCCCCGCCTTGTCCATGGGTTCGCCGCCGGCGATGTAGGCACGCAGCTCCGCCTCCGACGCGGCGCGGAAATAGACATCCGTGGACAGGGCGCGGGTCAGCACCCGCTGTCCCTGCCGCACCGTGACGCCGGTACACACCGTGTGGCGCCGCCCCTGCAGCGCCGTCAGCATGGCCAGCGCCTGGGCCTCGTCAGCGGGCTTACCCAGCTTCTTGTCGTCCAGAAACACCATGGTGTCGGCGGTAATGACGATCTCATCCTCCGTGGACGCCACGGCCTGAGACTTCTCGCGTGAGATGTAGCGCACGATCTCCTCCGGCGTCAATCCGTCGGGATACCACTCCTCCACCTGGGGCACGCGGACGGTAAAGTCACGGATGCCGATCCGCTGCAAAAGCTCCTGCCTCCGCGGGGAGCCGGAGGCCAGTATGATCCTCGCCATACCGCTCACCGCCCCGTGGAGCCGAAGCCACCCGTGCCGCGATCCGTCTCGTCCAGCGTGTCCGCCGGCACCACCGTGGGCTGCACCACCGGCGTCACCATCAGCTGGGCGATGCGGTCGGCGGGCTGGACGGTGTAGGCTTCGCCGCCCAGATTCACCAGACCCACCCCGATCTCGCCGCGGTAGTCGCTGTCAATGACGCCCACGCCGTTGGACAGGCACACACCCTGCTTGATGCCCAGCCCGCTGCGGGCGAACACCAGCGCCACATAGTCCGCCGAGGGCAGGGCGATGGCGATGCCGGTGGGGATGAGCCGCCGCTCACCGGCGGCCAGCGTCACCGGCTGGTCGATGCAGGCGTACAGGTCCATGCACGCCGCGCCCGCCGTGGCGAAGCGGGGCAGGGGGATGTCCGTCCCGATTTTGGGGGACAGAGCTTTGATCTTCAGTTCCATAGGCAAATTTTCCTCAAATATTGAAAACTATCTGTAATATACTATCGTAATTATACTATAAGTTTACTCAACGCCGCGGTAAAACAGGCCGCGGGTCAGGTCCTCCGGCGCCCAGCTGCCGCCGTTCTGATACCGCTGCAGCACCTGCACGCACTGCTCCGGTGTCTCCGTAGTGAACCGCAGCCGCCCATAGGTCAGGCCGCAGCGCCGCATCTCCGGCTTGTCGGCGAGGAACAGCGTCTTGCTGTTCTGGATCTCGCACCGGCAGCCGTAGCCGCAGAGCACAGGGAATCGTGCGCCGGTACGATCGGTGAGGACGCTGCCTGCCCCGTGGGTGCAGCCCACGCTGCATCTGGTGACGCAGTTCTCCGTCACCATCAGCGGCAGCCGCCCGTAAATGATGCCCTCGCAGGGCAGGTACTTCCGGAGATCCCGCACCTGCTGCCACCTTAGCTCGAAGGAGACTGTCGCGCTGGCCAACCCCTGTCCCTGCCAGAACAGCAGGGCGCGGGAGTTGAAAATGTTCAGTCCGAAGTCGCCCCGCAGCGTCCGGTTCAGTCCCCGGACGATGGAGAGATGGCCCAGATTGCCTATGGCCACCGCCGACGCCTCGGGGTGCTGCTCCAGCAGCTGCCGCAGGGGCGTCTCGTCTGCTGTCCGGAAAATGCGGGGCAGCACGGCGCACAGCTCTGTCTCGCCCCAGTCCAGTTCGGGGTCCAGCCGCTCCAGTTCTTCCACAGGAACATACACCGCCGCAGGCTTTTCTGCCAGCAGCGCCGCTGTCACCTGCTCCGCCTTCTGTACGGAACAGGTGAAGCGCATAGCCTGCCCGCCCTCCGGCGCATCCGGCAGGGGAAGGGCAGGCAGCTTCCGGCGGGTCGGGATATCCTTCCGCCGCTCTGCCAGCTCCTCCAGCAGCTCCCGGCGCAGACCGTTGACGGCGCTGGCGGGTATCGTCAGTCCCTCATCCAGCTCGATCTCGATACGGTCTGCTGTGAATACGGTGCCGCCGGTCTTGCTCAGCCGCTGCCGCAGCTCCTCCGCTGTTACCGCGCGGTTCCGGGCTTCCTCCGGTACAGCGCCCGTGCCCATAGCGAAGGCCGCGCCGCCGCGGACAGCGCAGGCGCCGCTCAGCCCCACTGGCTCGCCTCGACGCACCGTCAGACGGAGATTTATCGGTATTTTTCTGTTTTCCCGCCCGTTTTCATACATTTCACGGGCCTTTGCAAACAGCTCCTTCGGCTCCGGTGCGTTCTCCGGACGGGTGCCAAACATCTGGGGACCCTTTTTGCCCAGCCAGTAGCTGTCAGTGAACCCGCTGCGGGAAAACGCCTGCTCCAGCTGGCGGCTCTCCTCCGCCGTGGGCCGACGCTTTTCGTCCAAAAGCCGCCGGTAGATGCCGGTGACCACCGCTACATACTCCGGCCGCTTCATCCGACCCTCCAGCTTGAGACAGGCCACGCCCATGGCCTCCATCTCCGTCAGATACGCCGACAGGTTGGCGTCCTTCAGGCTCAGGGGATGGCCGCCGCGGCAGGGCCCGTTGACCCCGTAGGGCAGGCGGCAGGGCTGGGCGCAGGCGCCGCGGTTGCCGCTGCGCTCGCCCACCACGGCACTCATCTCGCACTGACCGGAGTAGCACATGCACAGTGCGCCGTGGGCAAAAACCTCGATCTCGGCGGGACAGCCGGCGCAGATCTCACGTATCTCATCGCGGGCCAGCTCGCGGGCCAGCACCACCCGCTCCAGTCCCAGCGCGGCGGCCTCGTTGGCTCCGCCCAGGGTGAACAGGCTCATCTGGGTGCTGGCGTGGAGCGGTACGTCCGGCACGATCTCACGGGCCAGGGTCAGCAGACCCCAGTCCTGCACCAGTACGGCGTCCACGCCCATATCACTGGCCTTGCGCAGCGACTCTGCCGCCTGCTCCAGCTCACGGTCCGTCAGCAGGGTGTTCAGCGTCAGAAAGACCCGCACGCCTCGCAGATGGCAGTACGCCACTGCCGAAGCGAATTCCTCATCGGTGAAGTTTTTGGCACTGCGCCGCGCGTTAAAGGCGCCGAAGCCCATATATACCGCGTCCGCGCCGGTCTGGACGGCGGCAATGAGGGAGTCGAGGCCGCCGGCGGGGGAGAGGAGCTCCATCATCCCTTGCGGTTCTGCTGGGACTGCAGCTTGCGGCGCAGCTCGGCGGCCTCATTCTTGGCGCGGCTGGCCTCGTCCAGATAGGTTTTCAGCTGGCGGCGCAGATTGTCGGCGTTTTCCTGGGCCTTGCACAGCTCATCCGCCAGGTTCACGGCGGCCAGTACGGCGGCGTTGTCGCGGCTCATGTGAGCGCCGTCCATCAGCTGGCGCATCTCGCCGTCCACCATGGCGCCTACCTTCTCCATATAGGCCGCGTCCTCCTCTGCCACCAGCGTGTACTCCGTGCCGCAGATGGTCATTGTTACCCGATTCGCCATAGGTCAACCTCCTCTGTATCTTCGCAAAAATTATGTTGTCTCTATCGGTAAAGATATCAATACAGCATCCATTATAGCACAATTTCCCGCTGTGGAAAGCCTATTTTGACGAAAAGCGGAAATTTGTAAAAATGTGACCGTCCCTGCTTTACGCCGACGGACTTTTCATGTAAAATAGGGGGCACTGAGAAAAGGGAGGCCGGAGCCATGAGCGGTTATATCCTGCGGGGCGGACAAGAGAATATCACGCTGCCCGCCGCCGCAGTGGAGAGCCTGCTGCGCCGCGGGGAGGGCGATGCCGCCCTGCTGTATCTGGCGCTGCAGCGGTTCGGCCGCGGCGTAACGCCGGAGGAGCTGGAAAAGGTGCTGCCCACCATGAGCCGCCTGCGGCTGGACGCGGCGGAGCGGGTATTGCAGGAGCTGGGACTCCTGCCGCGGCCCCAGACGCCCGGTCCCGAACCGGCGGCGGAAAAGCCCGTTTACTCCGCAGAGGACATCACCGCCCTGCTGACGGACAACGAGGGCTTCCGCCTGCTGATCCCCCAGACGGAGCAGCAGCTGGGCAAAAAGCTGCGCACCGCAGACTTGCAGATACTGGCAGGGCTGTACGACGATCTGGGCCTGCCGGCGGACGTGATCTATCTGCTGCTGTGCCACTGTGTGGACAGGGCCAGGGCCCAGTGGGGCGAGGGACGCCGGCCCACCATGCGGCAGGTGGAGAAGGAGGGCTATCACTGGGCCCAGCTGGGCCTGTTTGATCAGGACAGCGCCGCCGCCTACCTGCGGACGTGGAGCCGCCGCCGCCAGAAGATGGGGGCGTATATGAAGGCGATGCAGCTGCCGGACCGCCCGCCGGTGGAAGCGGAGAGCCGCTATATCACAGAATGGATGGACATGGGCTTCCCGCCGGAGACGGTGGCCATGGCCTATGAGCGGACGGTGTTTTATAAGAAGGATATGAACTGGCGCTATCTCAACGGCATCCTGCGCCGCTGGCACGAAAACGGCTGGCATACGCCGCAGCAGGTGGAAAAGGGCGAGGAGCGCAAGGGCGCACCGGCCCAGAGCGGCGGCCAGAGCGGCCAGCAGGGGAGCGCGGAGCAGAACGCGTGGATGCGCCGGTACATCAAGAGGTGACGACATGGCATACGACGGCAGGATCATGCAGCGGGCGCTGGCCCGCTTCGACGAGGACAAGCAGCGCCGATCCGCCCAGCTGGATCAGCGGCGGCGGGCGCTCTACGCCCGTGAGCCGCGGCTGGCGGAGATCGAGACGGAGCTGCGGGGCACCATGAGCCGCATTATCTCCTCCGCACTGGCCCAGGGGACGGACCCGCTGCCCGCCATTCGGGTGCTGCGGGACGAGAACCTGGCCTTACAGCAGGAGCGGACGCAGCTGCTGGCAGCCATGGGCTATCCTGCGGACTATCTGGAGGAGAAGCCTGCCTGCCGCCTGTGCGGCGACACCGGCTATGCCAACGGCCGCGTGTGCGGCTGCCTGCGGGCCTACTACGCCCGCGAGCAGCTGGCGGAGCTGTCCCGCCTGCTGCCCCTGGGGGAGGACAGCTTCGAGACGTTCAGCTTCGACTGGTATGACAGCGCGGTGCAGCCGGCCTTCGGCGTGTCGCCCCGGGCCAATATGGAGCGGAACTTCGACGTCTGCCGCGACTACGCCTACCAGTTCGCCAAGGGCGGCGGCAGCCTGCTGCTGTCCGGCGGTACGGGACTGGGCAAGACGTTTCTCTCCGCCTGCATCGCGCGGGTGGTCAGCGAGAACGGCTTCTCCGTGGTGTATGACACGGCGGCCAGCGTGTTCGCACGGTTCGAGGACGCCAAATTCCGGCGGGACGAGGACGGCGGCGAGGATGCGGACCGCTGCATGCGCTGCGACCTGCTGATTTTGGACGATCTGGGTACAGAGATGACCACCTCCTTCGTCCAAAGCGCCCTGTACCAGATCATCAACGGGCGGCTGATGGAAAAGCGCTCCACCATCATCAGCACCAATCTGGCGCCGGAGGAGATCGGCAGCCGCTACGGCCGGTCCGTGCTGTCCCGTCTGGAGGGGGAGTACGAGATCCTGCCCTTCTTCGGCGAGGACATCCGGCGGCTGAAGCGGGAGCGGCAATGATATGAATAGGACATAAAAAAGACGCCTGCGGGCGTCTTTTTTTGCGCGCAGGGACAGATTTTTCAGATTTCCCGACGGTTTCTGCCTGATTTCGCGGCAAATGCGCCGTAAAATGGGGGAAAGGAGGGGGAGACCATGAGGAAAAACCAGAAGGGGGAGTTTCTGTCCAGCCGCGTCCGCTATATCGCCATTGGCGCCGTGCGGCCCAATCCGCAGCAGCCCCGCCGCAGCTTTGACGAGACGGCGCTGCGGGAGCTGGCGGACAGCATCCGCGCCTACGGGATTTTACAGCCGCTGACGGTGCGGGACAAGGGCGGCTATTACGAGTTGGTGGCGGGAGAGCGGCGGCTGCGGGCCGCCCGCATGGCGGGCCTGCGGGAGGTGCCGTGTCTCATTGCGGCGGTGGGGGAGGAGGACGCGGCGCTGCTGGCCCTCATCGAGAATTTGCAGCGGCGGGATCTGGACTATCTGGAGGAGGCGGCGGCCATCTCCCGCCTCATCGGGCGGTACGGCCTGTCCCAGCAGCAGGCGGCGGAGAAGCTGGGCAAGTCCCAGCCCGCCATCGCCAACAAGCTGCGGCTGCTGCGGCTGGGGCCGCCGGTGACGGACTGCCTGCGGCAGTACGGCCTGACGGAGCGCCATGCCCGGGCGCTGCTGCGGCTCACCGACCCGGAGCAGCAGCTGGCGGCGGCGCGGCACATGGGACAGCGGGGTCTCAACGTGGCTCAGGCGGAGCAATACATAGATGCCCTGGCCGCCCGGAACCGGACGGAGCCGCTGCGGCGGCGTCCCACGTACATCATCAAGGACGTGCGGCTGTTCCTGAACAGCGTGGAGCGGGGCGTGCGGCTGATGCAGTCAGCGGGCGTAGGCGCGGAGGTAGGCCGCCGCGACACGGACGAGGAGATCCTCTTGACCATCCACATTCCCAAGCGCCGGCCCGCAGGGGTTGTTACGGATTCGTAACCCATTTCCCACAGGGGTATGGTATCATGGGCTGGCACAGGATACCCCTGTGGCGAAAGGGAAGGAGGGGGACATCTATGGAAGAAAACATCGTGTCCTCTGTGAAAACGACAGAAGCGGCCGACGGCGCACGGCTGGAACAGATTGCGCCGGAGAAGCCGCCGGTCTCCGGCGGCAGAAAGGCGGGCTTGATCGTCGGCATCGTTGTGGGCGTGCTGGCACTGGCCTACATAGCCGCCTGCGCGGTGGTGCAGTTCCTGTATAACGACACCGCGCTGCCCCACACGGATGTGCTGGGGGTGGACGTGTCGGGACAGGCTGCCCAGCAGATCGAAGCGCTGTGGGAGCAGCAGGGCGAGCGGGTCCTCCATGACACCGCCGTGACCCTGACGGAGAGCGGTGAGAGCATCGGCGCCGTCACGCTGGAGGAGCTGGGCGTCACCGTGACGCCCCAGGCGGCGGCTGTGGCCGCCGGTGCGTCCCGGCGGTACGAAAGCTGGGGCGGCGGGGCGCTGGCATGGCTCCGCGGCGGGTATGAGCTGATCCGCAGCTGGTTTGCCCAGACCTCCGCCGTACCGGCGCTGGACGTGGATCAGTCGGCGCTGGATGCCGCCTGCGAGAAGTTGGCGGCATCGCTGAACTGCACGGTGGTGGACGGCGGCTACCGTCTGGAAAAGGGCGAGGGCCTGTATATCACCAAACCCGCTGACGGCCGCATGCTGGATGCGCCGCAGCTGGAGAGCGACCTTGCCGCCATGCTGCAAAGCGGGGAGCTGACGCCGGTGGCCTGCGTCTATGAGGAGAAGAAGGCCCAGACCGTGGACGTGCAGGCGATACACGACCAGCTGGCGGGAGAGAAGGTGGAGGCCGTCTGCGACAAGGAGACGGGGAAGCCCACCGAGTCCCGCGTGGGCCTTTCCTTCGATGTGACGGCGGTGCAGGCTCAGCTGGACGCCGCACCGGCGGGTACGGAATTCCTGGCCGATGCGGAGGGGGGGTTCCCCACCGTGTCCACCGAGGAGCTGGAGGAGTGCATGTTCCGCGACGTGCTGGGCACCTACACCACCAAGTGTGCGGGACCCTGGGGCCGCCACCAGAACATCAAGCTGGCGGCGGCGGCCATCAACGGCAGGATATATAACCCCGGTGAGGAGTTCTGGTATAACTCCGCGGTGGGCCAGCGCACGGCGGCCCGCGGATATCAGGAGGCCGGCGTCTACGAGGGCGGGCGCACCACCACCGGCATTGGCGGCGGTATCTGCCAGGTGTCCTCCACGCTGTACTACGCGGTACTGCTCAGCGATCTGGATATCGTGCTGCGCTACTGCCACATGTTCAACCCGGGCTATATGCCCATGGGGTGCGACGCCACGGTGAGCTGGGGCGGGCCGGACTTCGCCTTCCGCAACAGCCGCGACTATCCTATCAAGATCGTCACGTCCTACAACGACAATACCAACGAGGTGACGTGTACCATTCTGGGCACCAAGGTGGATGACCACTACGTGGTGATGACCAACGCCGTGCTGGGCGTCACGGACTATCAGACGGTGTATCAGGAGTCGCCGGACGTGGCCCCGGGCGAGGAGGTCATCGACCAGTATGGCCATACCGGCTACTACGTCCGGACGTGGCGCAACATCTACGATGGCGACGGCAACCTGCTGTCCAGCCGCGTGGAGGCCGACAGCCACTACGACGTGGGCAACAAGATCATTCTGGTGGCGCCCGGGTATCTGCCGGGCGACAGCGAATAACGAAAAGGGGCATATCCGCGATATGCCCCTTTTTGCAGACGGAGACTGTCGAATCTTGCGATTTTATTAAATGTTTCCGCCGAACACCTTAAATCGGCAGCGGCTCACTTGCGTACCGCCGCAGAAGGGGTATAATCGAAACACAGACATCACCGGAGGGAGGGAAATACTGTGCGCACACTGGTCATCGACGCCGCGGCGCTGGCGCGGAACCTGGACAGGCTGCGTCGGGCCGCGTCGGCCCGCATCATCGGCGTGGTGAAGGGGAACGGCTACGGGCTGGGCCTGACGGACTATGCCCGCTTTCTGACGGAGCACGGCGTGGATATGCTGGCTGTGTCCACGGCGGAGGAGGCTGCGGCTCTGCGTCAGGCGGGGATCGCGGCGGAGGTGCTGATGCTGTCCTCCACCGCAGTACCACGGGATGTGGCCGTCCTGCTGGACTGCGGCGCCATCCTGACGGTGGGCTCCTGCGCTGCGGCGGAGACGGTGTCCGCCGTGGCCGTGGAAAAGGGCGTCACTGCCCGCGTCCACGTGAAGCTGGACACCGGCATGGGCCGCTTCGGCTTCCTGCCGCAGGACGTGACGGAGGCCGCCGCCCTGCTGAAAAGCCTGCCATCGATGCGGGTGGAGGGGGTGTTTACCCACTTCGCCAACGCCGCCGACGAAGCCTTGACCCGCCGGCAGTACCAGCGGTTTCAGGAGGGAGCGGCCCTGCTGGAGCGAGCCGGTATCGAGACGGGGCTGCGCCACGTCTGCGCCTCCTCCGCGTTTCTGCGGTATCCGGAGATGCAGCTGGACGCGGTGCGTCTGGGCTCGGCGCTGCTGGGACGGCTGTCGGTGCCGGACCCACTGGGGCTGGAGAAGATCGGCTGGCTGGAGACGCAGGTCATGGAGCTGAAGGACTTGCCGTCTGGCTGGCAGGTGGGCTACACCGGCACGTACCGCACCAGGCGGCCCACGCGTCTGGCCCTGCTGCCGGTGGGCTATACCAGCGGCGTGGGGGTAACGGAGGAGTCCAACGCCCTGCGCCTGCGGGATAGGGTGTACCGGCTGCTCCACGCCGGACGGGCGCTTCTGCGCAGCGACGGTCTGACGGGGCTGGTCAACGGCCGGCGCTGCCCTGTGCGGGGCGTGGTGGGCGCCACCCAGCTGATGCTGGACGTGACGGACGTGCCCTGTGCCGTTGGGGACACGGTGCGTCTGGAGGTGCGGCCTAAATACGTGGACAGCGCCGTACCGCGGGAATACCGATAAGGACGAAAAAAGAGCCGGACTTCATGAGTCCGGCTCCTTTTATGCGATTTTTTACCGGCACAGGAAGCTGTACCAGCCCTCGGAGTCGTGCTGCTCCACGATGGTCCAGCCTTCGGCGCGCAGCTTGGCGGAAACCTCTTCCGCGCGGTCGTCGATGATGCCGGAGCACAGGAACAGACCACCCTCCTTCAGGAAGGGCCGTACCTTGCCGGAAAGACCCATGATGACGTCCGCCACAATGTTGGCCACCACCATGTCGTAGTCGCCGCCGAACTCCGCCTGTAATGCCTTGTCCGTCAGCACGTCGCCCCAGCGCACGGTGTAGCGGTCCTTGCCGATGCCATTGAGGGCGGCGTTCTCGTAGGCCACGTCCACGCACTTCTCGTCGATGTCGCAGGCAAAAGCCTCCTTGGCTCCCAGCACCAGCGCCGCGATGGACAGGATGCCGCTGCCGCAGCCCAGATCCAGCACTCTTTCGCCGCCATGGATGTACTTGTCCAGCGATTGCAGGCACAGCCGGGTGGTGGCGTGGCTGCCGGTGCCGAAGGTGAGACCCGGGTTCAGCACCAGCTTCACCCGTCCTCTGGCCTTGGTCTCCTCCCACTGGGGTACCACCAGCAGCCGCTCCCCGATCTCCATGGGCTTGTAGAACTTCTTCCAGTTGTTTTCCCAGTCTGCATCGGCCACGTTGTCGATGGTCAGCAGCATCGGGCCGTACTCCGGATGCTCCTTTTTCAGGGCGGACATGGCGATACGCACCTGCGCCACGATGTTCAGGGCATCCTCGTTCCGCTCCAGATAGAAGGTGACGCGGCTGACGCCGGCCTTTTCCCGCAGCAGGTCCTCATCCACATAGTCCCAATACTGCCGGTTATGCTCCAGAAAATCCTTGAAATCCGCTTCATCGTCGATGATGACGCCGGTGATGCCCTGCTGCTCCAGCAGTGCCGTCACCGCATCCAGCCCCGACGGCGAGGTGTCGATCTTCAGCTCCAGCCATTCCATGTGCGTTCCCTCCGAATGTGAAGTCATGTGTCAGCGCTTGGTGCCCACGAAGAACAGGCCCATGGTGTTGGGGCCGGTGTGGCTGCCGATGACAGGCCCGATGTAGTTGATATAGACCTCCTTCACGCCGTAGCGGGCCTTCAGCTCCTCTGCCACGGCGCGGGACTCCTTCTCGCAGTCTGCGTGGCAGATGAACATCACCTGCTCACTGGGCTCGATGCCCAGCTCCGCCACCTTGTCGATGAGGGCCTGCAGGCTGGCCTTGCGGCCGCGGGCCTTGCTGACGGGCACCAGCTTGCCCTCGTCGGAGGTATGCATCACCGGCTTGATGGACAGCATGGTACCCAGAAACGCGGTGGTGGCGGACACGCGGCCGCCCATCTTCAGGAAGTTCAGGTCGTCCACGGTGAACCAGTGGTCAATGTGAAGCTTGTTTTCCTCTACCCACTGCACCAGCTCCTCGGCGGACAGTCCCTCCCGCTTTTTCTGCACCGCCAGATAAAGCAGCAGCCCCTGCCCCAGCGAGGCGGACAGGGAGTCCACCACGTAGACATGGCTCTCGGGGAACTCGTCCGCCATAGTCTTGGCGGCGATGCAGGCGTTCTGGTACGTGGCGGACAGAGCACTGGAGAAGTTGATGCACACGATGTCCTGGCCCTGGGCCAGCACGGCGCGCATGGCGTCCTCGAACTGTCCTACATTGGCGGCGGAGGTGGTGCTGAGGATACCGCTGCGGATGTTCTTGTAAAACTCCTCGAAGCTGATCTCACTGCCGTCCAGCATGTTGGCGTAGTCCTTGCCGTTCATGTGGACGGTCAGGGGCACCACATTCAGCTCCAGCTCCTGGGCCATGTGGGCGTTCAGATCGCAGCAGCTGTCGGTCATGATGATATAGTCACGCATAGCAAAAGCCTCCTTTTGTCGAATGGATGTTCACGATACTCCATGGTAACACGAAACGCGCCAGTTGAAAAGGGGAAACCCGAAAATTTGCGCACCTCTTACAAAAATACGGTCATTTTCCCACGCAGAAGCGGGAGAAGATGGTATCCACCAGATCCTCGCGGATGCGCTTGCCGTTCAGCTCGCCCAGTGCCTCCAGCGCCGCTTCGCAGTCCGTCAGCACCACATCCGGCGTCATGCCCATGTCCAGTGCGCCGCGGGCCTCCGCTACGGCGGACAGGGCGCGTTCCACGGCGTCAGCCTGCCGCGCGTTGGTCAGCAGCTCGCCCGCAGGCGTCTCCCCCGCAGGGTACAGCGCCGCCACAGTCTCCGCCAGCGCGTCCAGCCCCGCGCCGGTTTGGGCGGAGATATGCAGCACGCGGGGGAACCGCTCAGCCAAGGCCGCCGTGTCCAGCTTTTGGGGCAGATCGCTCTTATTCACCAGCACCAGCAGGCGGGGCGTCTGCTCTGCCGCCGCCATGGCCTGTTCGTCCTCATCTGTCAGAGTCTGGGAGCCGTCCAGCACCAGCAGGGCCAGCGCCGCCCGCTGCGCCGCCTGACGGCTGCGTTCCACACCCATAGCCTCGATGCGGTCAGCGCTGTTTCGGATACCGGCGGTATCCGTCAGCCGCAGCAGTACGCCGCCCACCAGCACCTTTTCCTCCACGGTGTCGCGGGTGGTACCGGCGATGTCGGTGACGATGGCGCGGTCGTAGCCTAACAGGGCGTTGAGCAGGGAGGATTTCCCCGCGTTGGGCCGCCCTAAGATCACGGCGGGGACGCCCTGCTTCAGAAGCTGTCCGCGGGAGAAGGTGGCCAGCAGCCGCTCCAGCTCCCGCTGGGCACGACTCAATGTGTCCAGCATCTCCTGGCGCTGTACGTCCTCGATGTCCTCGTCGGGGTAGTCCACCACGGCATAAAACCGTGCCGCCATGGCCATCAGACCGTCGTAGATACCGGCGATGGTGCGGCTCAGCACACCGTCCAGCTGGCACACCGCGTTTTTCGCCGCCTCCGCCGTCTCCGCGTCGATGAGGTCCGCCACGGACTCCGCCTGGATCAGGTCCATGCGTCCGTTGAGGAAGGCCCGCTGCGTGAACTCGCCGCCTCTGGCCTGACGGCACCCCGCGGCCAACAGCGCGGCCAGACCCGCGTTCAGCACCACCGGCGAGCCGTGGCAGTGTACCTCCGCGCAGTCCTCACCGGTGTAGCTGTTAGGCCCCGCGAACCGGACGCACAGCACATGGTCGATGACGCTGCCGCTCCGGTCCAGCAGGTCGCCATACACCATGCTGCGAGGCTGCTGCGCACCGGCGGGGCGGCCGTTTCTGGCGCGGAACACGCGGTCCAGCGCCGCCAGTGTGCCGGGGCCGGACAGGCGCAGAATGCCGATGGCGCCGGGCAGTTGGGGCGTGGCGATGGCAGCGATGGTGTCGGACATGGCGGGGAGCCTCCTTGCGGTCGTTTTTCCCCAGTATACCACGGCGGACGTCAAAAGGAAAGGGCGGGGATACCCCGCCCTTTCCTTTTTTAGATCTGCCGCAGGACGGAGAGAGGCCCCGCACCTAATAAAACAAGAGACACGCCGGATGGCGTGTCTCTTGTTTTATTAGGTGGTTACTCGGCCTTGGGAGCCTCAGCGGCGGCCTTGGCGGCAGCAGCCTT
>ERZ791736.201-NODE-201-length-19697-cov-6.061144_pt1 | contig 19697 bp, 24 predicted proteins | sample MGYA00509940_ERZ791736 | MGnify/ENA primary metagenome ERZ791736 (study PRJEB30046, sample SAMN00792014) | human gut metagenome | study: EMG produced TPA metagenomics assembly of the A metagenome-wide association study of gut microbiota in type 2... | reverse complement strand
TAAGTACTACTACTAGTAAACTAGCAACTACTAATATTGTTTGTTTTTTCTGCATTGATTATTCCTCCTACTTATATATTGTGTTATATTTCATACCAATTATAGAAGAATTTCTTCTAAATGTCAATAGAAATAATTCTTCTATGATATATTTTTTATAGGTGATACAATGAATAGGTTAAAGGATTTAAGACAAGAATATGATTTGAGACAAGAGGATGTTGCTGAGATACTTATGATGAGTCAAAGAAATTATAGTTATTATGAAACAGGAGTTAGTATGTTAACTTTAGAGGTTTTAGATATTTTAGCTGATTATTATAATACTAGTATAGATTATATAGCTTGTAGAACAGATATAAGAGAGCCTTATAAAAGAAGTATTTTAATTAAAGAAAAAGAACACCAAATATAAGTTAGGTGTTACTTTTTTGTTATCATTTCTTTTATTTTTCTAAATCTATGATTTATACCACTTTTAGTTATTTTTGTACCTGTTTCAAGTGATATAATACTAGCTAGTTCTTGCATAGAACTTTCTCTATATTTTTCTTTATAAATACATATTTCTTTTATTTTATCATCTAATAAGTCAAAGTCATACATACTTTTTAATTTTTCAATATTTTCTAATTGTTCATTAGAAGAGAATACTATTTTATCAGTATTTGCTTGTTCACAATTGTTAAGTCTATTTGTCATATTAACATGATCTCTATATATTCTTATATCTTCATAATAGAATAGTGAATTATATGCATTAAGTAATTTTATAAAATCACTTATTTTTTCGCTCTCTTTTAGGTATACCATGTAATGTTTTTCTCTTTTTAATACTTTTGAGTTAAAGTTTAAACTATTGAGTAAATTGTTTACAAAGTATGCAACTATCTTATTTTCTATTATAAATTCTAAGTGATATCTACTTGTTTTAGGATCATTTACACTTCCACATATTAGGAAAGCACCTCTTAAGTATGACTTTTTTTCTTCAAGTGAATCTACTATATAATTGGATGGTTTATATTTTCTTTTATTATTTTCATTTATTAAATCTAAAGTTTTTAATATTTTTTCTACATCTTCAGTTATATTTATATGAATTATGTAGTTTTTATTTAGTCTATTTATTTCTTCTTTTGTTATTATAGCATTTATATTAAATATATCCTTTATTAGTTTATATATTCTTCTTGATACTCCTATATTTTCTGTATATAATGAGATGCTATTTTTTTTTATTGTTCCATTTATGTTTATTATAGCAGATAATTCTGATATTAGTTCTGATTCATGGTATTCCATGTTTAGTATTTCATTTTTTACATTAGTTGTGTATGACATAGTTTCTCCTTACCAAGTTCTTCCATAGAACCAACCATTTGGAAAGTATATTACTGAAGAAGGATCTATTACAGAAGATTTATAGTTTGCTATTGTAACGTGTCCTCTTGAAATTGTCAAGTGTAAGTGTGCACCTGTTGTACATCTATCATATCCACCATGTTTTGTTGCGGTTGAATATCCTCCCATATGTGCGACTACATCAGTTGGAGAAACTACATCTCCTTCAGAGTAACCATTATAGTCTAATAAGTGCATTAATACAGATGTGTATTTTACTCCATTTATATTGTGATAGATAAACATTACTTTACCTCCACAACCCCAAGTTACTTGTAATGCTATTGTACCTGATGCTACCGGATAAATAGGTAAACCTTCTGCAGGACTTCTATTACCTATATCTACTCCATTATGGAATGATACACCACTACTATTTAATGGATTTACTCTATAACCATATGTACTTGTTATTATTCCAGAATCTGTTGGTCTTTGAAAACCACGAGATGCAGGAATTACTACACATTTACTAAGTCTATCAGATCTATTAGAACATCCTTTATTTCTATAAGTTTCAATTAGTTCTTCTTGTGCTTTTATTTGATCTTCAATAGATACTGAATCTTCTTCTAATTCATCTATTCTTGAACCTAATGAATTAATTTTTACTTGTAAAGTTTTTCTATTTTCTTCTTCACTAACTATATCTTTTGCAAGTTGTTCTTTTAAATCATTATTCTGTTTTATTAAATCATTCATTTCACTAATTAGTTCTTTATTATATTTACTTAGTTGTTCTACAATAGATATTCTATGTATAAAGTCAGTAAATGATTTTGCTTTAAATATATACTCTAAGTATGACTTTTCTCCATTAGATAGTTGAAGAAATACTAATATTTGATTTGTTTCTTCTTTTTTTGTTTGTATTTCTTTTTCTAATTCTTGTATTTTTTTTGTTGCATCTACAATTTGCTGGTTTAGTGAAGCAACTTTTCTTTCAATCTCTCTCATTTCTCCTACTGTTTTATTATACTCTTCTCTACTTATTTGTGCTTCGTTATCTCTTTTTCTTTTTTGTTCTTTCAATTCTTCTAGATCATCAAGTAAGTCTCCAAATGTAGTTGCTGCATTTGTTTTTATTGGAGTTATTATTAAAAATATTGATAGAAATATTATACATATTTTTAGTTTTTTCATTATATTTTTAGGTACCTCCTTACAGCACGTGAAGAACCTATTGCTCCAACTATTACACCTATTAGAATTAATGTTATTATTAAATGAGTCATTACTTGATTTGGATTAATTAAACTTATTACTTCAGTAAATAAGATTCCATTCATTTTATCATATAAGTATACATAACCATATAAACTAAATAACACTGGAATTATACTTCCTATGAAACCTAATATTATTCCTTCAAAGAAGAAAGGCATTTTTATGTAACTATTAGATGCTCCAACTAAACGCATGATTTCTATTTGTCTTTTTCTGTTGTTAATTGTTATTTTTATTGTGTTACTTATTAGGAATGCTGTTACTATTATTAGTCCTATTACTATTACTACCATTATTTTTTTTACTGTGTCAAAGATTTTTACTAATTCTTCAACCATTCCTTCACCATATTTAACTTGACTTACACCAGATAAATCTTTTATTTGTTTAGCAGTTGTACCTATTTTTTCAGTGTCTTTTACTTTTACTAAGTATTCATCTAATAATGGATTTGTGTTTTCATCATATTCACTTAGTATTGTACCTAAGCCTTCACTATCTTTACTCATGTCTTTTCTAATTTCTTCTTTTGACATGAATGTAACACTCTCTATGTTAGATAATAAATTTATTTTTGTATCTAATGCGTTTCTATCTTCTTCTGTTGCATCTTTTTTTATGTATACAACTATTGTTACATCTTTTTCTATATCATCTGTGAATTTATTAACATTTTCACTTAGTAAAATGGCTACTGCGACTAGTATTAGTGTTATTGTTATACAAGAGATACTAGCTACACTTAAGGAGAAGTTTCTAAATACACTTTTTATTGAATCTTTTAGGTTGTTATTTAGTATTCTTAAGTATTTCATTTGCTATAACCTCCTTTTTCTCTATCACCCACTAGCATTCCTTTTTCTAGTTGTATTACTCTTTTTTTGTAATGGTCTACTATATCTTTATCATGAGTTGCCATTATTACTGTTGTTCCATCTTCATTTATTTTATTTATTATTTCCATTATTTCCATAGAAGTTGATGGATCAAGGTTTCCGGTTGGCTCGTCACATATTAGTATTTTTGGACTATTTACTATGGCACGCGCTATTGAAACACGTTGTTGTTCTCCACCTGATAATTGATCTGGGTAACTTCTAAATTTTTCTTTAAGTCCTACTTTTTCTATTGCATTCATTACTTTTTTTCTTACTTCTTTTTCTGGTAAACCATATATTTCAAGTGCAAAAGCAACATTTTCAAATACTGTTAATGTTGGTAATAGTTTATAGTCTTGGAATACTATTCCTAATTTTCTTCTTATTTTGTATACTTTTCTATTTTTTAGTTTAGAAACATTTACTCCACCTACATATACTTCTCCACGAGATGGTTTTTCTTGTCTGTATAGTAATTTTATTAGTGTACTTTTTCCTGATGCTGTTGATCCTATTACAAAGACAAAGTCTCCTTTAGGAATTGATACTGTTACATCACTTAATGCAGTTACACCATTTTTGTATTGTTTATATACGTTTTTTATTTCTATTAAATTCATTACTTCCTCCTAATTAATTATAGCATTATATTCGTAAATCATGAAGTGGTAGTTTATACCTATTTGTGCCTCCATATACTTCATATGAATCCATTACTGTTATAAATGCATCGTTATCTATTTGTATTATTTGTGACTTAAGTAATAGATATTTTTCAGTTGGTACTACACACATTAGTACTGTGTTTTTTTGCTTTTTAAATCCACTTGTTACTTTTATTTCACTTACTCCACTTTCTATTTCTTCTATAATGTATTTTGTTATTTCTTCTATTTTATCTGTATTAATAAATAATATTTTTGAGTCACTTATTCCTGTTAGGAATGTGTCTATTATTTTGCTTTCTATATATCTTATAATTAATGATATTAAAAGTGCTTCTATTCCAAAGATGAATGTTCCAATTATTAAAACTGTACCATTTACTATAAAAAGTGCTGTTCCTAAAGTTAAACCAAATTTTTTATTAAATATGACTCCTATTATATCTAATCCACCAAGGCTACAACCTGATAAGTATACCATTGTGCATCCAACTCCAAAAAGGACTCCTACTGTAATAACATTTAAGAAGACACTACTTAAGTTAATTGTTATATTCATGCATTCAGTTAGGTACATAATTAAGGTATATACTACTGCACCTATTATTGATGGGATTGTGTCTTTTAGTCCCAAACATATTATTCCTGTTGTTACGAGTAATAAATTTCCTACAAGTAATACATATGAGGTTTTTATTTCAAATAAGTGATCAAATATTATACCAACACCACTTAAACCACCAGGAACTATTTTGTTTGGAACACAAAAGATATTGAATGTTAATGCAATTAGTAAACATCCTAGTATTAAAAGCATTCCATTTATTAATGTTTTTTTATTTTGTTTTCCCATAATTATTTATCCTTTTCTTGTATAATTATATCACAACATAAAATCTTTTTCTATATTTTGGTTTTATTTTATATATTAGGGTGTAAATTTTGGTACAAAAAAAGTAAGTTTAATTCTTACTCAATGTTATATTTTTAATGTTTCTGTATGTGAACCAGTACCTATTAAATATAAAATTAACTCATCATTATTATATTTATATACAAGTAGCCAATCTGGTTCAATGTGACATTCTCTACAATTATTAAAATATTTATTATTAATAAGTGCATGATCTCTATATTTTTTTGGTAATTTTTCTCCACTAATTAATATGTTCAACACGGTTTCAAGTTTGGTTTTATCCTTACCTTGTTTTATTATTTTCTTATATTGTTTTTTAAAATTCGTTGTATAAGAAATAATGTATTTTTCTTTTGTATTAATATTACCCATTAATTATCCAAATCTTTCATTAAACTTGAAACATCTTTAAATTTTTTGTATTCTATTTCATGATTTTCCATTTTTCTTAATTCTTCTTTAGTTTCATTTAACTCTTTTTCATTATCTAATTTTAAATCGAATGGAATACCATTTTCTTTGATAGATTTTTTTAAGAACATATTTATAGCAGTACTCATGTTTAATCCAAGTTTTTCAAATAATATATTTGCATCTTTTTTTACATCAGTTGGTACATTAACATTTATTACACTTGTTAAATTAGACATTATAATCCCTTCCCTTTCATTTATATTTTATCATTATTGTATGATATTGTCAATTTATTTCTTTATATTATGTGTTTATTTCTTTATATTATGTATATTCATTTTGTCCAGTGACTTGGATATTTTTGTTATTTTGATATTTTTGTCCATTATACTGGACAATTTTTCTACAATAAAAACCTACTTATGGTAGGTTTCGTTATTCATTATTTTGAATACTCTATAGATTTGTTCTAAAAGTATTAGTCTAAATAAGCCATGTGGATATGTTAGTTTTGAAAAAGAGATTAGTTCGTTTGAGATAGACTTTATTTCGTTATCTAATCCATCACTTCCACCTATTATGAAGGTGATATTTGACTGTCCACTTGTAAGTAGGTTATCTACTTTGTCTTTTAGTTCAATTGTTGAATACTCTTTTCCTTCTATACACATACTTATTATGTAATCACTTTTGTTTAAGTGAGAAAGTATTAGTTTCTTTTCATCTATTATGTTACTATCTTTTAATTCTATTAAATCTACTTTATGATATTTAGTTAATCTTTTCATATAATCATTAATAGCATCTGTTAAACATTTTTCTTTTATTTTTCCTATACATATTATTTTTATCATATATTCACCATTGTTAAAGTATCTTGTCTTGCACATTCTAGAGAATCAAAAATTATTCCATTTTCTTCTAATACTTTTTTGTTAGTTGATAGAGCTAAGTCAGTAGTATTGTTTGATTCAGATAGATGAGCTAAAACTACTTTTTTTGTATTTGGTCCGATTAGTCTACTTAAGTAGCCAGCACATAACTCATTTGATAAGTGACCTTTGTCACTAAGTATCCTTCTTTGTAAATATTCTGGATAAGGTCCTTTTATAAGCATTTCTGTATCATGATTACTTTCTAATATATAGTAATTTTTGTTTTTCAGATATACAAAGTTTCTTTGATTGATGTAACCTGTATCTGTTATATATACTAGGCTATCATCATCTTTTTCTATTAGGTAACCATTAATAGTAAGAGCATCATGACTTAGTGGAATTGGCTTGATTAATGTTCCATAGTAGATCATTTCATCAGTTAAGTACTCTACCTTTTCATACTTTTTTTCTAAACAAAAATTTTCTACTTCTGGAGTTATAAATAGAGTTGGTTTTACTTTGTTAAGAAACACTTTTAAACCATATGTATGGTCTGTATGGTCATGTGTTATTAAAAGTGCATCTATTTCGTGTGGGTCTACATTAATTAAAGATAATTTTTCTTTAATTTGTTTATAGGAAAACCCTACATCTATTAAGATTTTTTTATCTCCTAAATCTATAAATGTAGAGTTTCCTTTTGAGCCACTACCTAGTACCACAATACGCATTTGAATACATTATGCATGGGTCAGTATATGTTCCTTCGTAAATAAGTCTAAAGTCTAAGTGTGTACCTGTACTTCTTCCTGTTGAACCCATATATGCAATTACTTCTCCTTTGCTTACTGCATATCCAACTCTTAATCCATCTGCGAATCCACTTAAGTGCATGTATAGTGTTTTATAACCTTTTCCATGGTCTATGTATACATAGTTACCCATATCACTTGCTCTACCTATTTTCCATACTGTACCTGTTTGTGCAGCATATATTGGTGAACCATGTCCAGTACCTGATATATCTAATGCCGGATGGTATGAACGTGAACCATCAATTGGGTCTGTACGCCAACCAAAATATGAAGTCATTACACATGGAGTTAGTGTAGGCCAAGCCCAGTCTCCTGTATCTCCAAAATAGTTAGCAGATAATCCACCTTTAACTACTACTTCATTTACTACTGGAGTTATTACTTCTGAATTAATAGGTATTACTTGTGTAATTGTACCATTAATAGTTTCAGTATAGTATTCAACTCTACTTACTCCATTTTGCCCTTGTTGTTCAGTGTAAGTTGTACCTACTACTAATTTGTTATCATATTTTATATCTCTTTTATAAGAGACTTCTTTATCTTCAATTAAATCATTTTCAACAACAACACTAACTATTGGTTTTATTAGTCCAACATTAACCTCTTGTCCACCATAAAGTAATGTTTTTTCACTTGTTATTGACGGATTAACTATTAAAAACTCTTTTGTATTTAGTTCATATTCTTCTGCTATTTCTTTAACAGTTTGTCCAGACACTACTTTATGTGTTCCTTGTGTTTCAGTTGTTCCAAATAATAAGTATTTTGATAATTCATTAGAATCAGTAAATATTGTGTCATCTGTACTTATGTAATTTTCTTTTATTGTTATTTCTTCTTTAATATCAATATTTTTTATTGTAGAACCTGTTGTAATTATTTTATCTTGTTTATCTTCTAAGTATTTTTCATAATCTTCTTCACTTACAAATGCTTTTATTGTGTTTTCTAAAGCTGTATCAAAATCTTCTTTTTTTAAGACATTTATTGTTTGTTTTTTGTTTTCACCATAGTTTATTGTTATTTCATAACCTTTCAAAGTAAACGGTTCGTTATCTTTTATTTTGTCATATATTTTCTTTTCACTTTCCACTTCACCTTGATATGTCATAATTTTTGTTGTTTCAAGTCCTATAGGAGCATATATTTTATTTACTCCATATTTCTTTTTTAAACTATTTTGTTCTTTGTCTATTAAGTTATATAGTTTTTCTTCATCTTCTATAACTCCTAGACTTTCTCCATTTAGGTATACTTCGTAAACTGTCATAGGTGTTTGACCTAGGCTTTTTCTTCCTGTACCTAATATGAATACTAAACTACTTAGTATAACCCCAAATACTATTAGTTTGTACTTACTTCTATTATTCATTTTCATTTTCCTCACTTTTTATGACATTTTTGAAATTAGTATATGTTCTTTCAAAAATTAAGTCAATTGTTCCAGTACCACCACTTCTGTGTTTTGATATTATTAATTCTGTAGGTGATAATTGTGGTCTGTCTTTACTTTTAAATTTATAGTAATCATCGCAATATAAAAACATTACAATGTCGGCATCTTGTTCAATAGATCCACTTTCTTTTAGGTCACTCATAAGTGGACGCTTGTCTTCTCTTTGTTCTACTCCACGAGAAAGTTGCGCTAAAGCTATTACGGGAACTTCTAATTCCATCGCTAATTTTTTTAGGTCTCTAGAGATTTCAGATACTTCGTTTGTTCTTTGTCCTGAATATTTATTAGAACTACTGATTAATTGCAAGTAGTCTATTATTATACAGTCTAATCCTTTATCAGAGTTCTTTAGTCTTCTACATTTACTTCTAATTTCAGAAACAGTGATTCCTGGAGTATCATCTATAAAGAATTTTGTGTCTGCAAGTAAACTTAGTGTTTCGTTATATTTTTTCCAGTCTGTGTGATCAAGTTTACCTGTTCTTAATTTTTGGCTATTAATTTGTCCTACTGATGAAAGCATTCTGTTAACTATTTGAGTTGAACCCATTTCTAGGTTAAATAATGCTACTGATTTTTTATAGTTAACTGCCATATTAGTGGCCATATTGATAGCAAGGGCTGATTTACCCATACCAGGACGACCTGCAATTATTATTAGTTCGTTTCCATGAAAACCTGTTGTTCTTTTATCCAAATCATAAAAGCCTGTAGGAACACCTGTTACATCTCCACCATTTTTTGCAAGAAATTCTAATTCTTGTTGTGCTTTTACTAAAACTTCTTGAATTGGCTTTATTTCTTTTACCATTCTTCCTGAGTTTACTTCAAGAATACTTTTTTCTGCATTTTCAACAATTGTGTTTAAGTCTTCTGATTCATCATAGCATTCTTCAATTATGTTTGATGATTTATTTATTAGTGTTCTTAAAATAAACTTTTCAAATATTATATTTATATAATAGTTTATGTTTGCAGGAGTTGCAACTGAATCTATTACTTCTGTTAAATAAGAATAGCCTCCTACTGTTGATAAACCATTTCCACTTTTTTCTAGTTCGTTTGTTACTGTAGTTATGTCTACTGCTATTTCTTTGTTTCTTAGTGAAGATAATACTTCAAATATTTTAGCATTTTTTTCATCATAGAACATTGAACTAGTTAGTTCTTCACAAACTTTGTCTAATGCTTCTTTATTTAAGAATGCACAACCCAATGCATTAATTTCAGCATCTAAGTTTTGTGGCTCTTTTCTAGCCATGTTTATTCACCATCCTTAAGAACAACATTTAGTTCTGCAGTTACTTGTTTATGTAAGTTAATTTTTACTATATGTGTTCCTAGTGTATTTAGGTTTTCAGCATTTATTATTTTTTTGTCAATACTATAACCTTTCTTTTTAAGTTCTTCACTAATACTTTTAGAACTTATGCTTCCGAATACTTTTCCAGCATCGCCTGTTTTTACATTGAAAGTTAAAGTATCTTTTTCTAATTTGTTTTTGATTTCATTCATTTCTTTAACTAGTAAGGCTTCTTTGTCTTCTCTTTCTTTTATTTGAGTTTTTAAGATGTCTTTACTTCGATCAGAATATAAAACCGCTTTTCTATTCTTTATTAGAAAAGAACCATATCCGTCTTTTACTTCTTTTACTTCATCTTTCTTTCCTGTTCCTTTTACATTGTCTATTAGAATTATTTTCATAAGTCCTCCGTTTGATAATTATACCAAATATATTAGAAAAATGCAAAAGTGCAAGATTTTGTACGAATTTTATACTTGTTTTTTGATGAGTTTTGTATAAAAAAAGAAGATAACTAGCGACGTATCTTCTTTAACTTTTTATGTTTCTTTTTTAATGTTAATCTTGTTAATACAATTATTAGTATTAACCCTAGGTAATAGAATATATTATTTTTTATGTATTTAAATGCACTAAAATGTAGTGTAGTACTTGTTATTGCATCCATTTCATCTATAAATTCATCATTGTAATAGATTTTAAATGTACCAACTTTAGTATTAGGTTTTGTAGTTGAATCTATTACTTGTTCACCATTATATTCTATTTTTACCTTGTCTTTATTAAATGGTTTTTCTACATATCTTGTTATTGTTTTTAAACTTCTCAACTTTACATAATCTTCTTTAGCGTTTTTTGTTTCTAGTTCTTTTAATACTTCTTTTTCTTTTACAATATTTACTTTTTGCATATTTTCTTTCAACGCATCTTTTATTGTATCTATGTCAGTTATGTTTCTTGCTTTTCCATCGTCTGGAGCATTTAGAGTTACTGTTAAAATATTTACTCCATCTATTACACTTTCTGTAGATAAGCAGTATCCTGCATTTTCAGTGTAGCCAGTTTTACTTCCTTTTATAAATGATAAGTCATAACCATATTTTTTGTTATAATAATTAATTGTACTTGAAACTTTTAAACCATTTGATAATGTGTATTCTTTTGTTTCATATATTTTTTTAAATGTTGAATTTTCTAATGCATATTCTAGTAATTTTAGAATGTCTTTTGCTGTTCCATAGTGTCCTGAAGCGTCATAACCAGTAGTATTACTAAACTTTAAACCAGTTAAGTTTAGTTTTTTTGCTAGGTCATTCATTTTTTCAACAAAGCTACTTATTGAGCCAGTTAAACTTATAGCGAGTGAGTCAGTAGCATCTGCTCCAGATGGTAACATACTTGCATATAATAAGTCTTCATAAGTTACAACATCTCCAACTTTTAAACCCGCAACTGAAGCATCCCACGGAACTGAAGATAACATTCTTTCTGTAATAGTTACTTTTTTATTTAAGTCTTTAATGTTCTCAATTGAGACTAGGGTAGTCATTATTTTTGTAAGACTTGCAATACTTGCAGTGTCTTCACTATTTTTTTCATATAATATTTTATTTTCATCTTTATTATAAACAATTACATTTTCTGAATATAAATCATTTATTTCTAGAGCATTTACTAGAAATGGAATAAATAAACAAATTGTTAAAACTATTATTTTTATTTTTTTCATCATGTATAAATTATAGCACAATTTTTTTATTTTTAAAACATATTTCTACATTTTACATCAAATCACTTTTTTTGTAATTTATTTTTTCATCGAACTCTACATAATCTAAGTATATCATTAATATCATATACCATTTACCTGTAGTTGGATCACTTATTATTAAATGATCACGTCCTGCTTGTTCAATTATTCCAGTAAATATTTTGTCTTTCCAATTAATTGAATCTGGAAAACTTACATAAGCTTTTATTTTTTTTCCTTTGTTATTTCTAAGTATGTTCTCTATATAACTTTGTTCCATTGGTAATTCTTCAACGCTTTCATCCCTTTCAAAATTTGGATATGGCATAAAATCTGGATTTTTGTAATAACTTCCATTCATAATTTTTCCTCCTCATTTAAGTTTATTATTATTCTTTTATTTTAGAAGTTTTTAATGTATAATATTTTTAGAGGTGAAGAATGAAAATCAAAGTTGGAGTTAGTAATAGACATGTTCATTTGGATGAAGATACTTTTTTAAAACTTGGGTTTACTAAAATAAATGAAGTTAAAGTTCTTAGTCAAGAAGGGGAGTTTGTTAGTGATTTAGTAATTGACCTTGTTAGTGAAAAAGGAGTTATTCCTAATGTTAGAGTTGTTGGTCCTTTAAGAAGTAAGACTCAAGTGGAAATTAGTAGAACTGATGCTTTTAAATTAGGTATTAAGGCACCCGTTAAAATGAGTGGTAATTTTGATGGTGCTAGTGATATAATACTTGTGAATAAAGGTAATAGGGTACTTGTTAAAAATGCATGTATTTTAGCTAATAGACACGTTCATTGTAAAAGTAGTGAGTTAGCTAAGTATGGATGGTATGATGGAAAAGTACTAAGTGTTAAAGTAGATGGAATACGTGGTGGAATACTTGAAAATGTTATTGTTAAAAGTAAAGATAGTTATAATTTAGAACTTCATTTAGATACTGATGAAGCAAATGCTTTTTTACTTAATAATGGTGATGAAGTAGAGATTTTGGAGGAAGAGAATGGAAACAAAAGAAATTATTAATTTAGTAAATGATTTAAAGAATGAATTAGATAGTCTTGGGAGGTCACTTTGACTATGAAGGTAAAATTAAAGAAATAAATAATCTTAATAAAGAGGTTAATAGTGAAGATTTTTGGAATAGAAGTGATAGTAATCAGATTCTAAGTTTACTTAGTAGTTTAAAAAATAGTGTTAAGTTATATGAAAATACTAGGGATTTATTAATTGATATTAGTGAGTTTTTAAAAATGGATTTGTCTAGTGATGAAATTATTTTAGTTAATGATGATATTAATAAAGTTAAAGAGAATATTGAAAAACTTAGAATGGATGTTCTTTTAAATGGGGAATTTGATAAAAATAATGCTTATATTGAAATCCATAGTGGGGCTGGAGGTACTGAGAGTAATGACTGGGCTAATATGATACTTAGAATGTACTCAAGATATTTTGAAAAGAAAGGGTATAATTATACTATAATTAGTCTATCTTATGGAGAAGAAGTAGGTATTAAAGGGGCTACTATTAATGTGAAAGGTATTAATGCTTTTGGATATTTAAAAGGGGAAACAGGGGTTCATAGGCTTGTTAGAATAAGTCCATTTGATAGTAATAAGAGAAGACATACTTCTTTTGCAAGTGTACTTGTTACTCCTGAAATTGATACTAAAGTAGAGGTTACTATTAAAGAAGAAGATTTAAAAATTGATGTGTTTAGAAGTAGTGGGGCTGGTGGACAGAGTGTTAATACAACTGATTCAGCAGTTAGAATTACTCATAAGCCAACTGGTATTGTTGTGACATGTCAAAATGAAAGAAGTCAAATTAAGAATAGGGAAAAGGCTTTAGAAATTTTGAAGAGTAAACTATATTTACTTGAAAAAGAGACTATGGATAAAAAGATTAATGATTTAAAGGGGTCTGTTATGGATGTTAATTTTGGTAGTCAAATTAGAAATTATGTTATGTGTCCTTATACTATGGTAAAAGACTTAAGAAGTGGATATGAAACAAGTGATGTTAATGGAGTACTTGATGGAAATTTAGATGAAATAATAGAGAGTTATTTAAGAAGCTAACTCTCTAGTTTTTTTATTATTTTATTTGATATTAATTTGTATCCTTCTAAACTTGGAAATGCATTTGTTTTGTTTGGAAGATATAATGTATTGTTTCTAAATTCTTCATCTATTCTTATGTAAGAAACATTATATTTTGTTTCTATATTCATATATTTAGTATCAATATAGTTAAATAGGGTAGTTATATAAGAAGAGTTTTCTAAGGTTTCATTTATTGGACTATAGTAACCTATTATATATATTTTTTTATTAGTAATTTTTCTTATTTCTTTTAGAAGAGTAGTTGTATCTTTTAATAAGTCATCTACATAGGAAAAGTTCATATTTGTTATAGTATAGTTACTTCTTAGTTTACTAAATAATTCATCACTTCCTACTGACAAAGTTATTATATCTGCCTTTTTTAGGGCTTGAGATAAGTTTTTTGATTTATTTAAATCTGGTTCAGTTATTTTAATTATTAAGTCTTTTATTCTTATATCTTCTTCTATAAAATCTTTGTTTAGTTTTATTTTTGGATATTTTTCTTTTAAGTATTTATATAGGTAGTCTGTATATGACATATTATATGTGTTAAAAGGTGTGTGTCCTTTAGCAAGATCATCTCCAATAGATAAGTATGTATATGTTTTATTTATAGTTATTTTGTAAATTAGAAGTATAGGAATTGTTGCAATTAAAAATATTACTAGTTTCTTTTTTATATAAATCACTCCTAGTAATATTTTACGTTTTTTATATTCTATTAGAACTTATCTTTTTTCTATGTATACTGAAGATATGCTTATTTCTTTTGTAGTTGTATCTATAACATATTCTATATTTAGAACATTGTAGTCATCAATATTAAAGTTATTATTAAATTCAGTTATTTCGTCTATGTTATAGTCATTATATGGTTTATCTGTGTGTGTTAATATGAATGCATATTTTTTAATTTCTTCTAATTCTTTATATGAATAAGTTGTTTTATTTAAGTTTATTTGTATGTATGACTTGTTATCTATTATGTTAAGTCTTTTTACATCATTAAGAAAGTCTAAGTTAGAAATATACTCTTTTTCATCATTTAAAGTATATAGATTTGTTTTGTTATTTATTTCTGCAATAAAGTATGTTTTATTATTATGTAATATTTTTGTGTATGACTTAGTTTCTTTTAGTTTTTTTCCAGTAAAGTCATACCAAACTAATTTTGTGTTTTCTTCATTAGGTAAAATTACTTGTTGTTTGTCTTTTAATATTATACTATTTTTTACTAAGTATGATGTGAATGGTTTATAGTCATTTGTAGTGTATAGGTATTCTGTTTCGTTATAGTACATTATGTATAAACCATCCACTTTTTTTAATTCATAACCACTAGTTAAATCTAGATTATCCGAATTTGGATATTCTAAGTTGTATGTTTTTTTTGTTTTTGTATTTTCTATTTTATATGTTTCTTTTTCTTTTGTAGGTTTTATTATTTTTTCTGTTTCTTTTGGTGTTTCTTTTTTGTGGGTTATTTTGTTTGTTAATCCAATTGCTCCTAGCACTATTAGAATTACCATTATTATTGGTATAATTACTTTTTTCATTTTTATCCTTCTTTCTTTATTTTTTTAATCAATTAGTTCTAAATCTGCTCCTACACTTGTTAGTTTTTCTACAATGTCTTCATAACCTCTTAGTATTAAAGGAATGTTATCAAGTATAGTAGTACCACTTGCAATTAATGCAGCTGCAACTAGGGCAGCTCCGCCTCTTAAGTCTGGAATATATAATTCTTTTCCTGTTAAAGGAGTTGGGCCAGTTACTTGTAGTACATTTTTTTCTGCTTGGGTAGAAGCTCCCATTTTGTTTAGTAATCCATCTGAAATAAATCTTGACTCGTATATTGTTTCAGTTATAGTAGAAGTACCTTTAGCCTGTGTAAGTAATACAGTGAATACTTGTTGAATGTCGGTTGGAAAACCAGGAAACACTTGTGTTGTTATGTTTGTTGGTAATATATTTGTGCATTTTGAAATGGAAAGAGTATCACCATTTATTTCAAAGTTGGCTCCTATTTCTTTTAGTTTTATTAAGACTGCATTTATGTCTTCTTTTACAAAACCTTTTATTTTTAAGTCTTTACCTGTTAGGGCTCCAATTATTATGTATGTAGAGGCTTCTATTCTGTCTGGTAATATTTCCGTGATACCATTATCTAAATGATTAGAACCTCTTACTACAATGGTACTAGTTCCAGCACCTGTTATGTTACATCCCATACTTATAAGAAATTTTGCAACGTTTACTATTTCTGGCTCACGAGCCGCATTTTCTATTATTGTTTCTCCTTCAGCATAAGTGGAAGCTAACATTAGGTTTATTGTTGCACCAACTGATGCAATGTCTAGTTTAATTCTTGCTCCAACTAATTTGTCTGCAGTGATTATGTATTTATTTTTTATCACTTCTACTTTTGCACCTAAGGCTTCAAAACCTTTTATGTGCAAATCAATTGGACGTGCTCCTATATTGCATCCTCCTGGAAAAGATATTTCTACATGTTTGAATCTTGCTAAAAGTGTACCCATAAAGTAGTAAGATGCTCGCATTTGTTCAGATAGTTCTTCAGGAATAGGTGCATTTTTTAAATTAGTTGTGTCTATTATTAATTCATCTTTTTCTAAAGTATATGTACAATTTAATACTTTTAATATTTTTAGTAGGTATTCTATGTCTCTTATTTTTGGTACTTTAAGTATTTTGGCATTGGTCATACATAAAAGTGATGCTGGTAGTACTGCAACTGCACTATTTTTTGAACCGCTTATTTTAATTAAACCACTTAATGTTTTACCACCTGTTATTTTTAATTTCATATGTCCTCCTTAGACTTATACAATTTTAATATACGGGTTTTATCTTGATTTGTCAAGATTATTTATTATGGTTTACATATAAGATATACAGTTATTATTATTAAAAGTATTACACCAAACAATTTAGATGTTTTTTTAAGTTTCTTTCCTACAAATTTTCCAATTTTAAAACCTAAGTATGTAAAAATGCTACTTACTAGAAAAAATATGAGTGAAGATAGATAAATTTTATTTGTTATGTAATTTATACCGATACCTAACGTAAAACTATCAATTGATACGAGAAGTGAAAATAATAAAATGTTTAATAGGTTTAATTTGTGTTCTTTAGTTTCTTCATTTAGAGATTTAATCATTTCTATTATTATTAGTATTAGTACTATTATTAGAATGTATTTTTCGTTTATGTTAACATATGTTTTTAAGATATTACCAAGTTTGTAACCTAGTAAAGGCATTATAAAATGAAATATTCCAACTGTTAATGAAGTTGTTATACATGTTTTTTTAGGTATTACTAATAAACCATAAGTTAAACTTAAAGTAAATGTGTCTATACTTAGAGATAAAGCTATTAGAAATATTGTTAATAATTGCAACTAAGTCACCTATTTAATTATAAGTGACTTAGTTCTTATTTATTCTTAATATATTTATTTATTATTTCTTCTATAAAGAATTTGTATTCAACTTTATCTGTTTCTTTTGCTTCCAGCATACAAAGTGGTGGAAATAATACACACCAATAGTTGTCTCCAGATGCACCACCTATTTTTATTACCATTGATTCATAGTTGCCTTCAGGATATTTGACACCTTTATATATTTTTTCTGGAAAGTAATTGGTTCCATAGTTTATTTCAAATGTTTCATTGTAGTTATTTTCTTTAAATAGTTCACTTATTTTATATTTTATTTTTGGATAACTACTCATTATTTTTTCTCTTGTTTCTGTTATATTTTTACTTGTTTCTATTTCATTAATTACACTTGTTATTTCTTCTTTTACTAATTCTTTCATATATAAATCATTAACTGTGTTACTATTTGGTATTATTCTAAATCTTATAGAATCTTTTGGTATTATAACATACTCACTTTCTTTGTTAGTCATTATAAATATTATTGATATTATGCTTAGTAAAATTATTATTTTTTTCATTTAAAAACCAACCTTTCTAATTAATATTGGTTGGTTTTTTATATTTTTATTCATTTATTATGAATAAGTATCTTGTTTTTTCACATAGGTCTTTACTAAAGTAATATTTAACGTTATCTGAAAAGTATTTTTTTATTAAGTTAGTTATATCTATTTCACTTTTTTCATTTATTTCCATTGCAATTATGTACTTTTCATTTAAGTAGTTTTTAATGTTCTTTAGTATTTGTTCTATGTGGTTTATTCCTTTTTCTCCACTATATAAGGCTTGGTGAGGTTCTTTTAAGACTGTGGGAGGTAAAGGTTCAGTAGTCATCACATATGGTGGGTTTGTTATTATTACATCATATTTTTCGTGAATGTTACTAAATAAATCGCTTTCTATGATATTTACATCTAGAGATAAATTTTCTTTGTTTTGTTTAGCCACCTCTAAGGCTGAAACAGAGATATCAGAAAGTGTTACTTTACTTTTAGGCAACATACTTTTTAAAGTTAATCCAATCGCACCTGAACCTGTACATAAATCAAGTATTTTTATATTTTCAAGTTTGTATTTTTTTATTAGATTTAATGTTTTTTCAACAAGGTACTCAGTTTCGTATCTTGGTATTAATGTATTTTCATTTACAAAAATTTTTAATCCATAAAAGTCTACATATCCAATTATGTATTGCACTGGATAGTTGTTTTCTAGTAGTTTTAGTGTGTTTTCATTCCATTTGTTAAGACTTATTAATTCTTGTTTATCTAACTCATTTATTTTCATCAGTTATACCCATTTTAAGTTTTTGATCCGCTGTTATAAGTGCTTCTATTACTTCTTCTAAGTTACCTTCCATTACTTTATCTAAATGCATTATTGTAAAGTTAATTCTATGGTCAGTAAGTCTGTTTTGTGGATAGTTATATGTCCTTATTTTTTCTGATCTATCTCCTGTACCAATTTTTGCTTTTCTTGTTTCTCCTAGAGCTCGCTCCTGTTCTTGTACTTTTAGGTCATAAAGTCTTGATTTTAATATTGTTAATGCTCTTTCTTTATTCTTAATTTGACTTCTTTCTACTTGGCAATATACCATTATTCCTGTAGGTATATGGGTTACTCTTACAGCCGAGTCTGTTGTGTTTACACATTGTCCTCCAGCACCTGATGCACGACATATGTCTATTTTTAAGTCTTTTTCTTGTAAATCTATTTCTACATCTTCTTGTTCTGGCATTACTAATACTGTTGCGGTCGAAGTGTGTACTCTTCCTTGAGTTTCTGTTTCTGGTACTCTTTGAACACGATGCGATCCACTTTCATATTTCAGTTTTGAATAAACATTTTCTCCTGACAAGATAAATTCTATTCCAGCATATCCTCCTGAACTACCAGGAACTTCATTTGTTACTTCAAGTTTCCATCCCATTTTTTCTGCATATTTAGAGTACATTCTAAATAAGTCTCCAGCAAATAAGTTTCCTTCGTCTCCTCCAGCTGCACCACGAATTTCCATTATTACATTTTTATCATCATTAGGATCTTTTGGTAATAATAGTATTTTTATTTTTGTTTCTATTTCTTCTTTTTCTTTTGTTAATGTGTTAATTTCTTCATGAGCAAATTCAGCCATTTCAGGATCATGAGTCATTTCATGAGCAGCCTCTAAGTCACTTAATACTTGTTTATATTTTTTATAAGCTTCTACAGTTGATTCTAGAGAAGATTTTTCTTTGTTTAAATCTTTCATTTTTTTGAAGTCATTATATACTTCTGGTTTAAGTAATTCTTCACTTATTTGTTCATATCTTTCATTTATTAATTCTAATCTTTCTAACATTTTAAATCCTCCTCGTATAATGTAGTTAAGATATTTTTTAACTACATTTTCTTATATTTAG
>ERZ791736.194-NODE-194-length-20169-cov-4.922144_pt1 | contig 20169 bp, 20 predicted proteins | sample MGYA00509940_ERZ791736 | MGnify/ENA primary metagenome ERZ791736 (study PRJEB30046, sample SAMN00792014) | human gut metagenome | study: EMG produced TPA metagenomics assembly of the A metagenome-wide association study of gut microbiota in type 2... | reverse complement strand
CACAAATGAGCTGGCTGTCTGAAAGAGGTATCGTTATGAACAACAGACAGTCACAAGAAAAAATCACCGCCATCTATTGCCGCCTGAGCCGCGACGATGATCTTGCCGGGGACAGTAATTCCATCATTCATCAGAAGGATATGCTCACACGCTATGCCCGTGAACGGAATTTTCCGAATGTATCGGTATATTCTGACGACGGTTGGAGCGGCACGAATTTTGAGCGTCCGGACTGGAAACGCCTGATTGCCGACATTGAAGCCGGTAAGGTTGGCATTGTCCTTGTAAAAGATCTCAGCCGGGTGGGTCGTGATTACCTCCGTGTGGGCTTCTATACGGAGGTCACCTTCCCGCAGAACGGCGTTCGCTTCATTGCCGTCAACAACGGCGTGGACAGCGCCAATCAGTCCGAGAATGATTTCGCTCCCTTTTTGAACATCATGAACGATTTTTACGCTCGTGATACCTCCAAGAAGGTCAGCGCCGTCTATCGGGCGAAGGGCAACAAGGGCGAACACACCGGCAACCACCCCATCTACGGGTATCTGAAAGACCCGGAGAACAAGCAGCGCTGGATCATTGACGAGGAAGCTGCCGCTGTTGTGCGGCGTATCTTCTGTATGGTCATTGACGGCAAGGGCGTGTATCAGATCGCGGATATTCTGTCTGAGGAAAAGGTGCTTTGCCCGTCTGCCTACCTTGCCGCAAAGGGTGTAGGAAACCGCAGAAACAACAAGTTTGAAGATCCCTACCGCTGGTGGGGTACGACGGTGAGCTACATTCTCGCCCGTGTGGAGTACATGGGGCATACCGTCAATTTCAAAACCTTCAAGACCTGCTACCGGGACAAGCACCGCAAGCAGGCTCCCAAAGAGGACTGGAAAATCTTTGAGAACACCCACGAGGCCATCATTGACAAGACTACGTGGGAAACCGCACAGAAGCTGCGCAGGACGATCCGGCGCGGCGACCGTAATAGAGAGCCGAATCCGCTGACGGGGCTGCTCTACTGCGGCGAATGCGGCGCGAAGATGTATAACGAGCGCAGCGACGGGGACGCATACCACAAGACCCCGAAGGACAACTATGTTTGCGCTTCCTATCGCAAGAAAACGACCTCCTGCACCATTCACTTTATCCGTACCGAGATCGTCCGTGACCTGATTCTGGACGCGCTGCGGAATGTAGCGACCTACGCCAGAGCCAACAAGGAGGATTTTGAGCAGCTTGTGATGCAGACCACTTCCGACGCGAGAAAGCGCAGTCTGCAAAGCGGCAGGACGGAGCTTGACCGCATCATGCGCCGCACAAACGAGTTGGACACGCTGCTGCAAAAGCTCTATGAGGATTACGCCCTCGGACGTTTGCCGGAGAAGCGGCACGCAAAGCTCTCCGCCCAGTATGAAGCGGAACAGGCACAGCTTGAGCAGCGCAGCGCCGAGCTGATGGAGCAGATGAACGCGGAGCAGGAAGAAAGCGTCAATGTTGACCGCTTCATGGAGCTGGTAGACCGCTATACGGACTTTACCGAGCTGACCACGCCCATGCTCAATGAGTTTATCGACAAGGTGATCGTCTACGAGCGCAGGAAGATCAACCGCTATCAGTACGACCAGCAGATCGAGATTTACTTCAATTTCATCGGAAAGGTGACGCTGCCGGAGGAAGAAACGGAAGCCGCGCAGGAAGCCCCGAAAACGCTTCATGTTGCCAGTAATTCCAGCTTTGCCCCCATCGGGGACTACCTCTCCGCGCAGGGCGAAGAAGCGATTGCGCTGTCGTTCTCCAAGGTGGAGGAACTGACCGGCAAGCCGCTCTGCAAGTCGGCGTACAAGTATGCTTCCTACTGGTACCCGGCGCAGGACAGACCGCTGTCCAATACCATTTACAACGCAGGATACGACGTTGACCGCGTGGATTTAGCCGCCGGGATCGTGTATCTGACAAAAGCCGCATAATTGAACAAACACCCCGCACCGTGCGTTTACAGGACGCATGGTGCGGGGTATTTTGCGTTTTCAGAAAGAGGGTTGCAAACTGGAAGTAGTCTTACTTTGCTTTGAACTCTATCCATTCGTTGTCTATAAGGACAACTACCCTATCACCCTCAATAACAGCATAAGGGGTTCCTAAATCTTTGTTGAAATTGGCTTCGCCATCTTTTTGCGGTATGCCGTTTTCTGCATAGGAAGTAGTATATTGAATAACACTCTCGTCTACTTCGACGGGAACAGCATTATCGGTGGAATAGTAGTTAGTACCATTTACCATTATAGTTGCAGGGTAGTCCCCACTATTTGATTTACCGCAACTTGCCAAAGCAAAAACACAAGCCAATGCTAAAACTAATGCAATTAACTTTTTCACGCAATCACACTCCCTTGTCATATTACGATTTAGCAAATCCTTTTATTTTTATTTAAAGTATAGCATACTATTGTGAACAAATCTACCTATTTCAACAACTCTATATCAACCTTAGCCCTGTGCTGCGTATCGAACGCGGCACAGGGCTTTTTTCGTTTCTGGCGATTTTGAGCATCACATACGATACCCTGTACGCAGGACACACCTTTGCACTTCACAGAATCGGACGATAATCAGCCAAACCGTAAAAGGTCACGCGAAGCCGCGCACCGGCTGCACGACACCGTGAATCGCGGAACGGTGAAATCCATACGCGCAGATGGCAGATACTTCACGAATCCGTCAACCATTGATTTTTCCCGCTTGATTCTAAGCCCTTTTTCTCCGAAAATCACTGCAAACTCAGCTTGTTCGCAAAGTGTTTACAGTTTCATTTGAAAAACCGTCTTGACAATATTCATCGGATCTGGATACATGGATTTTCTTCAAGTGGGTATTCAAGACGGCCTGCGCGGTGCTGATTGTCAGCAACACATGGAATATCGTGATGGGCGTGTTTGAAGCAGCGCAGAGCGTCATTGCCAGCGCCTCCGGCGTAATTGTCGGGAATACCTCAATCAACCTGATGGACCATCTCACAGATTTAGAATCACGGCTGATGGAGATGAATGTGTGGTCGCTGCTCGGACTGTGGCTGCAATCCTTTGTTGTCGGGATTACCATGTGGGCGCTTACCATCTGCATCTTTATCATCGTGTACGGACGCATGATCGAGATTTATCTTGTGACCTCCATCGCGCCCATTCCTATGGCTACAATGGTCAACCGGGAATGGGGGCAGATGGGGCAGAACTATCTGCGCAGCTTGCTTGCACTGGCATTTCAAGGGTTTCTCATCATCGTCTGTATCGCCATTTACGCTGTGCTGGTGCAAAATATGCTGATCGACGACAACATCTCCACCGCGATCTGGATGTGCATGGGTTATACGGTGCTGCTCTGCTTCACGCTGTTCAAGACCAGCAGTTTGTCAAAATCCATTTTCAACAGCCATTGAGGAGGTGTTCAAATGGCTTATGTCAGCGTTCCAAAGGACTTAACCAAAGTCAAAACCAAGGTGCTGTTCAATCTGACCAAGCGGCAGCTCATCTGTTTCGGCGGCGGTGTGCTGCTCGGTGTACCAGCGTTTTTTCTGCTGAAATCGTACACCGGTGTCAGCGCGGCGGCGATCTGCATGATTCTTTTAATGCTTCCGGCATTTATGCTGGCCATGTATGAAAAGAACGGTCAGCCGCTTGAAATTATCGTCCGCAATATCATTCGAGTGTATTTCATCCGCCCGAAACATCGCCCCTACGAAACAAACAATTTCTATTCTGCCCTCGCGCGGCAGGAAAAACTGGACAAGGAGGTACAACGCATTGTCTACGGCAAGGCGGCTCACAGGAGCAGACAAGCGGCAGATTGAAGCAGCAATCGCCAACGCCAAAAGACAAGACAAAAGACACAAATCCGCGCAGGATTCCATTCCGTTTCAGCGGATGTTCCCAGACGGTATCTGCCGTGTAACAGATACTTATTACACAAAAACGATTCAGTTTCAGGACATCAACTATCAGCTCTCACAGAACGAGGACAAAACCGCCATCTTTGACGGCTGGTGTGATTTCCTCAACTACTTTGATGCCTCGGTACATTTTCAGCTAACGTTTCTCAACATGGCTGCGAACAAGGACACCTACGGCACGCAGATCACCATTCCGCTGCGCGGCGACGAGGATGATGCCATCCGAACCGAGTACACGCAGATGCTCCGTGACCAGCTTGCCAAGGGCAACAACGGACTTATCAAGACAAAGTATCTGACGTTCGGCATTGACGCGGACGGAATGAAAACGGCAAAGCCACGCTTGGAGCGCATTGAAACGGATGTACTCAACAACTTCAAGCGTCTTGGCGTTGCTGCCGAGCCGCTGAACGGCACGGACCGGCTGCGGCTGCTGCATGATATGCTCCGCATTGACGATCCCGCGCCGTTCCGTTTCTCGTGGGATTGGCTGGCACCCTCCGGCTTATCGGTCAAGGACTTCATTGCGCCAAGCTCCTTTGAATTTGCCAAAGGCAATTACTTTGGCATCGGGCAAAAGCGCGGCGCGGTTTCGTTTCTGCAAATCCTCGCGCCGGAGTTGAATGACCGGATGCTGGCGGATTTTCTGGATATGGAAAGCTCGCTCATCGTCACGATGCACGTTCAGTCGGTCGATCAGGTTTCCGCCATCAAGACCATCAAGCGCAAGATCACCGATCTTGACCGCATGAAGATCGAGGAACAGAAAAAGGCTGTCCGCAGCGGCTACGACATGGACATTATTCCAAGCGACCTTGCCACCTACGGCGCGGAAGCAAAAAAGCTGCTGCAAGAGCTGCAATCGCGCAATGAGCGAATGTTCCTGCTGACATTCCTTGTGCTCAACATCGCGGACAGCGTTCCAAAGCTCCGAAACAACGTGTTCCAAGCCTCCAGCATTGCACAGAAGTATAACTGCCAGCTTGTCCGGCTGGACTTCCGGCAGGAGGAGGGATTGATGAGCAGTCTGCCGTTGGGATTGAATCAGGTCGAGATTCAGCGCGGTCTCACGACATCTGCCGTCGCTATCTTTGTGCCATTTACCACGCAGGAGCTTTACCAGAACGGCAGCGAGGCGCTGTACTGCGGCTTGAACGCGCTTTCCAACAATCTTATCATGGTGGACCGAAAGTTCCTCAAAAACCCAAACGGCTTGATTCTCGGCACACCCGGCAGCGGCAAATCCTTTGCAGCCAAGCGCGAGATTGCCAACGTCTTTTTCGTTACCAACGACGACATTATCATCTGCGACCCCGAAGCGGAGTACGGTCCGCTGGTTGAGCGGCTGCACGGACAGGTCATCAAAATCGCCCCCACCAGTCCGCATTTCATCAATCCGATGGACTTGAACCTCAATTATTCGGACGATGAAAACCCGCTGAGCTTGAAGTCGGATTTCATCCTCAGCTTGTGCGAGCTGATCGTCGGCGGCAAGGACGGCTTGCAGCCGGTCGAGAAAACCATCATCGACCGCTGCGTGCGTATGGTCTACCGGGATTACCTGAATGACCCCAAGCCAGAAAATATGCCGGTGCTGGAGGACCTTTATCAAGAGCTGCGCCGTCAGGAGGAAAAGGAAGCGCAGTATGTGGCGACGGCACTGGAAATCTACGTCACCGGCTCTCTGAATGTGTTCAATCACCGGACAAACGTGGACATTCAGAACCGCATCGTCGCGTTTGATATTAAGGAGCTTGGCAAACAGCTCAAGAAGATCGGGATGCTTGTCGTCCAGGATCAGGTGTGGAACAGGGTCACGGTCAACCGCGAGGCGCACAAGTCCACTCGTTACTACATTGATGAGTTCCATCTGCTTCTGAAAGAGGAACAGACGGCTGCATACTCAGTGGAAATCTGGAAGCGTTTTCGCAAGTGGGGCGGCGTTCCGACCGGCATCACCCAGAACGTCAAAGACCTGCTTTCCTCCCGCGAGGTCGAGAACATTTTTGAAAACAGCGACTACATTTATATGCTCAACCAGGCCAGCGGCGACCGGCAGATTCTCGCCAAGCAGCTCAATATCTCTCCGCATCAGCTCTCCTATGTGACCCATTCCGGCGAGGGCGAGGGATTGCTGTTCTATGGGAATATCATTTTGCCTTTCGTGGACCGTTTCCCCAAGGACACTGAACTGTATCGAGTGATGACCACCAAGCCGAACGAGGTGAGCGGCACATGATGGAGCTTGATACGATTTTCTGCGGCGACGCACTGGATGTGCTGCGCACGCTGCCGGACAATTTTGTGCATTGCTGCATCACCTCGCCGCCCTATTATGCGCTGCGGGATTACGGTATGGATGGGCAGATCGGGCGCGAGGAGAGACCTGCGCAGTATGTGGCGCGGCTGACGGAGGTATTTTCCGAGGTTCGGCGCGTGCTTCTTCCAAGCGGCACGCTCTGGCTGAATATCGCAGACACCTACTGCGGCACCGGCAGCAAAGGTGACCATCTGGACCCGAAGAATCCAAGCGGCAGGAACGGACAGAGTGTATCGCTTGCGCAGCGAGTGGAAAATGTCAAGGCAAAGGATATGATTGGAATCCCGTGGATGCTGGCGTTTGCACTGCGGGATCTCGGCTGGTATCTGCGCTCGGACATCATCTGGCAAAAGGCAAATCCTATGCCGGAGAGCTGCAAAGACCGCCCAAGCCGCTGTTATGAACACGTTTTTCTGCTGACAAAATCGCGTACCTATTACTACGACGCCTTGGCGATTGCAGAGCCGATGGCTCCGACCTCTATTGCGCGCTACAAGCGTGGGCGCATTGGCGGTAAATACGCCGAAGAAATTCCCGGACAGAATAAGGTGCAAAGACTCAATCAGACGCGCAGCGGCGGCTATTATGAAGATGGCACAGTACCAACTGTTCGGAACAAACGTGACGTTTGGCAGATCAATCCGTTTCCCTACAAGGGCGGTCATTTTGCAGCATTTCCGCCCAAGCTGGTAGAAACGTGCCTGCTTGCCGGTTGTCCGCCGGATGGAATTGTCCTTGATCCGTTTCTCGGCTCCGGTACGACCGCCGCCGTTGCAAAGCAGATGGGGCGGCATTACATCGGCATTGAACTAAATCCGGACTACTGCACACTTGCCGAGCAGCGGATCGGAGGTGTGGTGGAATGAGCGTTTACACCCGGCAGGATTTGAGCGTCATGCAGGCGTGGCCGCTGGAACGCAAAATCCGTGTCACACAGGCAAAGATTCTGGAATGGTATCACCACTACGGCGGCAAGGTCGCCGTTTCTTTTTCAGGTGGCAAGGATTCGACCGTACTTCTCGATCTTGCGCGGCGCGCGTTCCCGGATCTGCCCGCCGTGTTTGTAGATACCGGACTGGAATATCCCGAAATTCGGAAGTTTGTAAAGACCGTACCGAATGTGACGTGGCTGCGGCCTGAAATGCCGTTTTCAAAGGTTCTGGAAACGTATGGCTATCCCGTTGTTTCCAAAGAGGTTGCGCGGCGTGTCCACTATGCGCGGCAAGGTCGTCCGTGGGCGCTGCGGCATTTGAACGGATTAAACTCGGATGGTACGCCATCAAAATTTAATGAGCGATATATGAAATGGCGCGTCCTGTTGGATGCGCCATTTATGATCTCAGACAAGTGCTGCGAAATAATGAAAGAACGCCCCATCCGCAAATATGCCAAAGCAAACGGTTTGCACATGATCGTCGGCACAATGGCGTGCGAGAGTGTGCGCCGCCAGAGCGCGTATCTGAAAAACGGCTGCAATGCGTATAACAAGCGCGACCCCACTTCTCAGCCACTCTCGTTCTGGACAGAACAGGACATTCTCTCCTATCTCAGAATGACGGGTATCCCGTATGCGTCTGTTTATGGAGAGATCGTCGAGCAGAGCGGCAGGCTGACAACAACCGGTGCAAAACGCACCGGCTGTATGTTTTGTATGTTCGGCGCACATTTGGAAAAACAGCCGAACCGGTTTCAGCGCATGGCGCTGACGCACCCGAAACAGTACGAGTTCTGCATCCACAAGCTCGGATGCGGCGCGGTGCTGGATTTTCTCGGCGTACCATACCGCCCCGGAGGTGATGCCGCATGAGCAAACGCGCCCCAAGACTGCAATTCACCGATGAAGAACTTGCCGCACCGGAGATTTCCAAGGTGGCGAAGAAAGCGGCAAAGCGTATCGAGAAGCTGGAACAGGCAGAGGCAAAGATTCCGATGAAGAATGGCGCAGAAAAACCGCGCCCGGCGTCCAAGCTGCAACACGCCATTCGGGATGCGCCCGGTAAAGCGGTCCGTTCGATGGTACATCGAGAAGTTGCACAGCATGAGGATGAGAATGTCGGCGTGGAAAGCGCACACCATCTGGAACAGGCGGTGGAGAGCAGCGTTCATTTTATAGAGGCAGCGCACCGCTCCCACCAGCTCAAGCCGTACCGCAACGCCGACCGCGCAGAAGCTCGTGCCGACAGTGCCAACCTCGACGCGCTGCAAAAGCAGGCGCAGCAGCAAAACCCGGAGCTGCAAAGCAATCCGTATTCCCGCTGGCAGCAGAAGCGCGCCATTAAAAAGGAGTACGCCGCTGCAAAGGCAGGCGGCGGCACGGTCGCTGCATCCGAAGTGACTGCCAAAGCAGCCAAACGCGCCGCAGAGGACACGAAAAAAGCATCCGAGTGGATTACGGAGCACAAGAAAGGTATCTTTCTTGTGCTTGGGATTGCAGCAATCATTGTACTGCTCCTTTGCACGGCGTCCTCCTGCTCGATGATGATTCAAGGAAGTGCGACCAGCATCAATGTATCCACATATCCCAGTGAGGACAGCGATATGCTTGCTGCCGAAGTGCAATACTGCGCGATGGAGGCAGAGCTGCAGGCCAAGCTGGACAATTACGAAGCGACGCACGATTATGACGAGTACCACTTTGACCTTGATGAGATCGGGCATGACCCGTATGTGCTGATCTCCATGCTCACCGCGCTCAAGGGGCGCGAATGGACGCTGGAGGAAGTGACTGGAACGCTCCGGATGCTCTTTGACCGGCAATACATCCTCACGGAGACAGTGGAAACAGAAATTCGTTACCGGACAGAGGTTCGGACAGACCGCGACGGCAACCGCTATACCGTACAAGTCCCGTATGAATACACGATCTGCACGGTCGCGCTTGAAAATTTTGACCTTTCCCATGTGCCGGTCTATGTGATGAGCGAGGATCAGCTTGCCGTCTATGCCATGTATATGGCAACACTCGGAAACCGTCCAGATCTGTTTGGAGAATCCGACTATGTAAACAGGTACTATGGCAGCGGAAGCGGTGGTAGCTATGATATTCCACCGGAGGCGCTGGAGGATGAAGCCTTTGCCGCCATCATCAACGAAGCGAAAAAGTATCTCGGTTTCCCGTATGTCTGGGGCGGCAGCTCCCCGGCGACCTCGTTTGACTGCTCCGGTTTTGTCAGCTACGTCTACAACAACTGCGGCATCGGCTGGAGCTTCGGCAGACTCAGCGCCGAGGGCATCCGACAGATCTGCTCGTATGTATCTCCGGCAGACGCAAAACCCGGCGATCTGATCTTCTTTGAGAAAACGTACAACACCACCGGCGCGTCGCACATCGGCATTTATGTGGGAAATCATACCATGCTGCACTGCGGCGACCCCATTCAATACACCAGCATTTCGTCCGATTATTGGCAGAGCCACTTCCTGCAATTCGGGCGGCTGGCACCACCATAAGGAGGAACTATGAACCCGAAAATCAACAAACTGAAAGCAGAGCGCGAGAAAAACAGCAAGAAGATTGCCGCCTTGCAGCAGCGAAACCGCGAAATCGACGATTCCATTCACGAGCTTGAAAATCTGGATATTGTCGGCATGGTGCGAAGCTGCGGCATGACGCCGGAGCAGCTTGCGGCGCTGATCCGAGCCAGCAAGGGCGCGACCTTGCCGCCGCTGCCCGCACAGCTTACAGAAACGGAGGAATCTGAATATGAAGAAGCGTAACAGCAGGCTGCTTGCCTGCGCACTGGCGGTTGTGCTCTGCATGACCGCCTTTTCCATTCCCACCTTTGCAGCCGGATACTACGCCTCGAACGAAAACGGCAACAATACACCGCCTGACGCGATTGAGAGCATTACCGTATCCACTGAAAATGTCAATCTCCCGGCAAACAGCAGCGCGTCCGGCATCCCAGCGTTGACGCCGGACGGCAATCTGACCAGCATTGACGATATTTTGCAGTCTGCCGCCTCCGTCAGCACGGAGGATAGCTTGGAGAATAAGCAGTTTATCACGGTCCAGAGCAAGAGCGGCAACACCTTTTATATTGTGATCGACCGCAGCGGCGATACCGAGAACGTCTATTTTCTGAACCTCGTCGATGAAGCCGACCTGATGGCGCTGATGGGCGACGATGCGGAACAGGCAGATACAACGTGCATCTGCCAGACGCATTGCGAGGTTGGCGCGATCAACACGGATTGCCCTGTCTGCAAGGTCAGTATGCCGGACTGCATGGGAAAGACGCAGACCGTTCAGAAAGACCCGGAGCCGGTTACGGATTCCAAGCCGGAAGCGGCCGCAGATACGAAAGCAGACAGCGCGCAGGAAAAAAGCAATGCACCGCTGATCCTCCTGCTGCTCGTGCTTCTCGGCAGCGGCTTCGCGCTCTACTGGTTCAAGCTCCGCAAACCCAAGCCGGACACCAAAGGCTCCGCCGACCTCGATGATTATGACTTCGGTGAGGAAGATGATGCGGATGAGCTGGAAGAAACCGTCGATGAGGACAAGCCGGTATGACATGGTTCACAGACAGTCCATTTGAGCGCATGATGCGGGAGGTTCCGAAGGTGCAGCCACCGGAGCCTGTGCCGCAGAAAGCTGCCCCCAAAGGACATCCCTGTTATGGCTGCGGGCAGTACGGCGCGATCTGCGTCCGCCCCTGTTACCGCGACCGCGAAAAACACACCAACGACAAAAAAGGAGAATAGAATGTATCAACTGATTATTGCAGAAAAGCCATCCGTGGCGCAGTCCATCGCTGCCGTTCTCGGCGCAAAGCGCCGGGAAACCGGCTATCTGGAGGGCGGCGGCTACCTCGTATCGTGGTGCTTCGGGCATCTCGCGGAGTTAGCCAGCGCCGAAACCTATAACGAAGCCTACGCCAAGTGGCGCTATGATGATCTTCCCATCGTGCCGTTTTCGTGGCGCTGGAAGATCAGCCGCGATAAGTGGACGCAGTTTGAGATTTTGAAAAGCCTCCTGCACCGTGAGGATGTAGGCAGCGTCATCAATGCCTGCGACGCTGGGCGCGAGGGCGAGCTGATCTTCCGTACTGTCTACTGCATGGCTGGCTGCACAAAGCCGACGCAGCGGCTCTGGCTTTCTTCCATGGAGGACAACGCGATCCGCAGCGGTTTCCAGAACCTCCGTCCGGGCAGCGGCTATGACGGTCTGCATCAGTCGGCGCTCTGCCGCGCCAAGGCGGATTGGCTGGTGGGGATCAACGCCACACGGCTCTTTTCCGTGCTTTACCATCGCACACTGAACGTCGGGCGCGTCCTCTCCCCAACGCTGGCGCTGCTGGTGCAGCGTGAGGCAGAGATCGGTGCGTTCCGCGCAGAACCTTTTTACATGGTGCAGCTTGATTGCGGCGGCGTATCTGCCGTGTCGGAAAAATTCAAGGACAAAGCTGCCGCAATGCAGCTTGCCGACGCCTGCGCCGATCAGACAGCTGTGGTGAAATGCGTGGAGCAGAAAGAGCGGACCGAAAAACCGCCCGCGCTCTACGATCTGACTACGCTCCAGCGTGACGCGAACCGCATTCTTGGCTACACAGCGCAGCAAACGCTGGACTATTTACAGGCGCTCTATGAAAAGAAGCTCTGTACTTATCCCCGCACCGACGCCCGTTACCTCACCGACGATATGCAGAGCAGTGTTGCGTCGTATGTCGCTGTCGCAGCCGAGCTGTGCGAAACGCCGCAGCCGGAAGCGATTCACGCAGAGCAGGTCTGCAACAGCAAAAAGGTCAGCGACCACCATGCGCTGATCCCAACCGCAAGCGCCACAAAAGCCGCGTTTCTGGATTTGCCGCTTGGAGAGCGCGAAGTTTTTCGGCTTGTGGCCAAGCAGCTTCTTTGCACGGTCAGCGATGCACATCGGTATTCTGAAACGACGGTCACTTTATTGTGTGGCGGTCAGGAATATACCGCCAAGGGAAAGGTCATTCTTCAGGCCGGATGGAAGCAGTATTCCGGCAGTGAAACGGTAGAAACCCCGCTGCCGGAGCTTACCGATGGCAGCGCACTTCCGGTGGACGCTGCATCCGTCAAAGAGGGTAAAACGACACCGCCCAAGCACTATACGGAAGATACGCTGCTGGCAGCGATGGAGAACGCGGGTGCAAAGGATGTGCCGGAGGATGCCGAGCGGCGCGGTCTTGGTACACCCGCAACACGCGCTGCCATTCTGGAAAAGCTGGTGTCTGCCGGATTCGCGGAGCGGAAGAAGCTCAAAAGGGCTGTGTCCCTCATTCCCACACAGATTGGTAATTCGCTGATTACCGTTTTGCCGGAACAGCTTCAATCGCCGCTGCTCACGGCGGAGTGGGAGCATAAGCTAAAGCAGGTGGAGCGCGGCGAGCTGGATGCGGATGCGTTCCTCGGCGGCATTACCGCCATGCTCACAGAGCTGACGCGCAGCTACCGCGTCGTTCCCGGTGCGGAGGTGCTGTTCCCTTCCGGGCGAGAGGTCATTGGCAGATGCCCGCGCTGCGGCAGCGCTGTCACGGAGAGCAAGAAAGGCTTTTTCTGTGAACGAAGCGACTGCAAATTCGGACTCTGGCGTGACAACAAGTTTCTGACTGCCAAGAGAATCACGCTGGACAAAAAGATGGTAGCGGCGCTGCTGGAGCGCGGTCGCGTCCGTGTGGACGATATTTATTCCGAAAAGACCGGCAAACGCTTCAGCACGGATTTGCTTTTAGAGGACGACGGCGTTCGCTCGTCGTATCGGTTTGACTTCGGAAAGGAGGGAACGAAATGAAATGGCTGTTTCTCGGCATTGGAAGCGTGATCGGCGCGGCCGCTGGCTTCACGGCGGCGTGCCTGCTGCACAAACGATGCGAGGATCTGTACTGTGACAGGTGTGATTTCACATGACACTTTCCAAATATGAGCGCGAAACCATCATCATTTACAATCAGGCAGAGCCGAACGCGATGGTCTACACGCATGACCCGAAGCTGATTGCCAAACTGCGGCGGCTGCACGATGCGGTGCCGGAGAAAGTGTATGCGGATTTCGATGAGCCGAACAGCGCAGCACGGTACATTGTTCCGAAAAGCTGCGTTGGCATCCGACCGCCGTACAGCGACGCTAGACGCAAGGCAGACAGTGAACGCGCCCTGAAAAATGGCTTGACCCCGCCCCAGCGGAGAATTAAATAACGAAGCAGCCTCCGCATGAACGAACCGTTTGTGCGGAGGCTGCTTTTTGTCTGCAAAGGAGAAGTTTATGGCAGAAAAAACACCAATCAAAGAACAAATCAAGAAGCTGACTGACCAGATTGAGGCTGGCATCAAGGCGCTGTTCCAGTCCGGCGATTTAGAAAAGTACCAGGCGTATTTGCGCACGATGAGCCACTTTCATCATTACTCGGTCAACAATCAGATGCTTATTTTCTCGCAATGCCCACACGCGACGCTCGTTGCCGGGTATCAGAAATGGCAAAATCAGTTCAGCCGTCATGTGCTGCGTGGTGAGAAAGGCATTTCAATCCTTGCGCCGACGCCATATAAAATCAAGGTCGAAAAAGAAAAGCTCGACCCCGATACGAAACTGCCACTGCTGGATGCAGACGGCAATACAATCACGGAAGAAAAAGAAGTCCAGATTCCGATGTTCCGCCCGGTCAAGGTTTTTGATGTAAGCCAGACGGACGGCAAACCGCTCCCGGAGCGCGTACAATCTCCCGTTGCGGAGCTGACCGGCAACGTTGAGCATTACGAGGCGTTTATGGAGGCGCTGCGTCGCGTATCACCGGTGCCCATTGAAATGAAACCGCTAAGCAACAACCTCGACGGCTTTTTCTCGCCATCCAAGCAGAGCATTACGCTACGCGATGGGATGAGTGAGGTGCAAACCGTGTGCGCAGCCGTCCATGAGATCACGCACTCGAAGCTCCACAATTATGCCAAACAGCCGGGCAGCCAGCCAAAAGACTCCAGCACGGAGGAAATTGAAGCGGAGAGTATCGCCTACACCGTCTGTGCCTACTTCGGCATTGAAACGAGTGCAAACAGCTTTGGCTATGTGGCAACATGGTCAAAGGACAAAGACCTGAAAGCGTTCAAAGAAAGTCTTGATACCATCCGCAAAACGTCCAGTGAGCTTATTTCCGGCGTTGAGCAGCAATTCAAAGAGATTTGCAAGGAACGCGGAATTTCGCTGGAACCTGCGCAACCCGCACAGAAGCAGCCAGAGCAGGACATAGAAAAACTCTATATGGTAGATAACGAAAAATATATTCATGTGCAGCGCAGCGACACCGGCATTGATTACACCATTTATGATGCTGCCTCCGCAAAGGCGCTGGATGGCGGTGTACTGGACGATACCGGACAGTTGCTATCCGCTGCGGCGCTTACGGTCTGCAAGCTCCATAATATCGGAGATGCTGCCCCGATCCGCCTCGCGCCGCTGGAGCTGCTGAACGGTTTGCAGGAGGCAAACGAGCTGCTGCTTGGTGCTGGCGAACAAATCACCGGCGTAGAGGCAACGTCCACCGCCGATTCGCTGCCGGATCTTCCGCAGTTGGAGCAGGACTACCCCATGCCAGATCCCACCGTGGATTTTGCGCAGATGTATCAATTCGGCTATACGGACGGAAACACCATGCTGCCGCTCTCCAAAGAGCGCGCCAGAGAGCTGTTTTTGCAGGATGTTCCGATTTTTGTGCTGAACAGCGACAACACCGAGTATATGGTGTTGGATACCAGCGATCTGGATGCACACTCTGGCATTTTCGGCGTCGAGCGCACGGAATGGGAACGCGTTCGTGATACGCTGCAACCGAGGCGCGACATCGTTGCGCCGAAACAGCCGGATGCGCTATCCTATCTTCACGATGATACCGCAAAAACACAGCCGGAAAACTATCTGAAAAATGCGGAGATGGCACTGGAGGATGATTACGGCATGATCGACGGTATCATCAACAACGGTCCGAAACAGACCGTCGCAGAGCAGGAAGAACGGTCATCCATTCTAGCCAAGCTAAAAGCGCCAGTGGAGGCAACAAACAGAACGGAAAAACACGCGCCCAAGCGGAGCGCAGAAAAGGAGCTATGATATGAATTTTACAAACGATGAAATGAACCTGATGTGCATTTACAACACCGGTTCGCGCGAAAGCCTGATGCGGGAGCTGCGCGAAATGCGCGGTTACATCGGTGCAGATCAGCCGGAGCTGCTGAACATGACGGATTCCGCGCTGCAAAAGCTGGAGAAGATCAGCGATGTGGAATTTGCAGAGCTGGAGCTGTACCCGGATTTCTAATTAGGAGAAAAGATAAGAATCCGTTTGACCAGAATGTCAAACGGATTCATGTTATTTGCATATTTAGAATTATACTGAAAACGCAGGACAGATATTCTGCTTGATTTCTGTTGTAGTTTCCTGCTGCTTCGCCCATGTTACCCGTGTTACTTCTTCGACGAACGCTTTTTCCTTGGCAGAAGCCGAATAGTATCGGATGCCAAATTGCTGGCAAACATCGAAAAGCAAATCTATGTACGCAATATCTTCCTGCGTAGGCATGGAAAAGTAGCCACCTGCCTGCGACGCCAATTCGTCGATTGTATATTGTGCATTGTTCTTTTTATCCATGTTTCTGTTCCTCTGCTACTAAGTATTTTGAGAACAGCAGTCAGGCATCCTCATCTATCAGCAAGCACCTGTAAACAGTAGGCTTTCAATTCTGGAATGCCATCTTGGATAATCTCCCAGGTGATCTCGGAATCAACCGTGCCATAGCTGTGTGCGACGATATTGCGCATGGCTTTGATCTTTCGCCACGGGATCGCATCGTGGCTGTTTCGGAAATCTTCTGTCAGCTTGCCGACCAGCTCGCCAATCTGAAGAATACAGAGCGCAGCCGCGTTGCGGTAAATTGCGTCGGTTTGGAAGGTATCATAGCTGTCGCCAAATCGCTCGACGGTCAGCTCGATCTGCTCACAATAGGAAACAATGTGCTCCAGAATGCTGGCGTCGCGATCAAGCCTCATACAGCAGTACCTCATCTTTCTGAATACTGGACAGGAACCGCTCACTCAAGCTGCCAGTCGGGATCAAATCAACCGGCACGCCCAGCGCATCCTCCAGATCAAGAAGTAACCCGCCCATCTCGATGCCGCGGATACGACCCTTGTCGATGCGAAGATCAATGTCGCTTGCCGGCGTCATGTCCCCGCGAGCGTAAGAGCCAAACAGCCAAATCCGCTGCGCACCGTATTCCCGTCCAAGTCTGGAAACAACAGATTTAATTTCCGGGATACCCATACAAAAGCACCTCGTCTTTCGCAATCAAATTCAGAAATTCATGGTCGGAGGAGTCGTCGGTGACAAGATCGACCGGCACCTTCAGCGCATCCTCCATATCCAGCCGCAAGCCGCTGAGCTGGAATAGGGACATGACGCTGTCTTTTTCGATTTTCAAATCTACATCGCTGTCACGGCGCGCTGTGCCTTTGGAATACGAACCGAACAGGCTGACACTGCGAAGTCCATGTGCCTGCGCGATCGGTGTGATAATTTTCCGCAGTTCCTCAATCGTGTACGGCATTCACGTCACATCCCAATGCTTTTCTGATTCTAGTATAACAGCCTTTTTCAAAAAATACAACCAAGCTTTCCGAAAGGAGGTTCTAAACTTATGTCAACTAAATTGCAATTCTACTCAGAATTTGCCGACCGCACCGCGCGGCAGATCACCGGCAGCTATCGAAGCTGGACGGCTTTTCTCGCTATGGCGGCGCGACTTTATAAGTATCCCTACAACGAGCAGCTTATGATCTACGCGCAGCGCCCGAACGCAACGGCGTGTGCGGAGTACGATTTCTGGAAAGACCGCATGGGGCGCTATGTGCAGCGCGGCAGCACCGGCATCGCGCTCATCGACACCAGCGGCTATCGGCCGCGACTCCGATATGTTTTTGACGTAGCAGACACCGCACCGCGCGACGCTGCCCGCAATTTTACACTGTGGGAAATGCGCACGGAGCATGAAGCGGCGGTCAGCGCCATGCTGAACGAGCAGTATGACGTTCCTCAAGAGGGCGGAATCATCGCGCAGTTTGAGCGCGTTGCAGATAAACTCGCGCTGGAATACTGGGCAGAGCAGAAACGTGACATCTGCGACATCGTTGCAGATTCGTTTCTGAACGGTTATGATGAAGATAACATACGGATGGCGTTCAAAACGGCAGCATCCACCAGCATCACCTACGCGCTTATGGCACGCTGCGGCTTCTCTCCGGATGGCTATTTTGAGCCGGAGGAGTTTATGTCGGTCTGTGACTTCAATACCCCGGCAGCCGTCAGTGTCCTTGGCACTGCCGTCAGTGAGATCAGCCAGCGCGTTTTAAGGCAAATCGAGATCACCGTAAAAAGACAAGAGCGCGAACGCCGCGCGGAAAGGACGGAAGAACATGGAGAACAACCTGACTTACAAGACCAGCGGAGAATACCGGATTCCCGACCTGAGCCTGCGCGAGAATCCTCAGAGCCAGAGGCTTGGCAAGTACGGACGGATGCGGCAGACGTATCTCCGGGAGCATCGTCCGATCCTCTGGAATCAGATGATCCTGACGGAAACGCTGTTTCCGCACCTGCGGGAGATCGACGAGGCAGCGAACCGGAGATTGGAGCAGATGATGCCGGAGCTGATGAAATCGGCGGGCGTGACGGAGGAACTGAAAGCAGCCGACCAGATGAGATGGGTGGGTCTGATGAACACCTGCAAGGCAGAAGCCGAGGAAGTGATCCTCGCGGAGCTGATTTACGCATAACCGAGCCAGTCCAAGGCGAGCAAATATCGTTTATGATTGAGGCGGAGAACGTGCAAACGTCCTCCGCTTCTTCTATGCCAATACCACAGGAGTTAATTGACCATGTGCTGCGGCTGGGCGGCAATTCATACGATCTTCGGATGGTCATTGCGTCAGAGTTTCAAAAGGACAAGTCCTTGTGGGAAATTTCCGAGGTCTTGCAGCGGGAATTTCAAGGCGGAAACGGCTTCAAGCTGGACGGTACGGACTATTCCGCATGGTATGCAGACGACGGTATTCACCTGAGCACTGGTCACGAGGCAGAGCTTGCGGAGACAGCGCAAGTTATCCCGTGGGAAGATGCCGCCGCGCGTATCTCACAGCTAATGGGAAACGGCAAATACATCCCCGCTGCGGAGCTGACAGAAGCCGCTGAACATGACGTTCACCTGCTTGCCGATAGTCTTTGGCGGCTCAATGAAGATCTCAGCGATGATGCGCGGAAACAGGGATATTTGTCCTGCTTACAGGAGTACCGCAAAAGTGGATATTCTGAAGCGGTTGCAAGATTAACTGAGATGCTTAAAAATCCCTCGTTCAGGCAAGACCTTTCCGAGCAATACACCGTCTTCTGGTCAGCATATGAAGATGATGAGAGCTTGCTACATTATCATGTTCATAAGATGCAGAAAATCCGAGATGGTCTGACGGAGCTGTCCCTACCGCGCCTTGAATTTTCAAGCAGCATGGCAGAACTGCCGGAAATCGAGCAGTTTGTCACCGAGGATGAAATTAACTATGCGCTGGCGAGGGGCAGTAATTTTGAGGACGGAAAAAGCAGAATCTATATCTATTTTACGTCCGATCATACAAATCTGGAAAAGACGGAGTTCTTGAAAGCGGAGTATGGAAGCGGTAGTCACTCGCACGCGCTACCCGGTTCGTCTCGGTCCTATGTAGATTACAGTGCAAAGGGGCTGGCGCTGCGGAAAGAAAATTTCCCCATAATTGAGTTTTCATGGAGTCGCGTTGCTGCTAGAATTGATGATTTGATTCAGAAAGACCGCTATCTGACACCGAAAGAACATTTGCGGGCAGAAGAAATTCGGCAGAGGCAACAGAATCTCCCCATTGAGCAGCAAAACAGCTATAACGCCATCAAAGAAACGCACCCTGACAGCATCGTGCTGTTTCAGGTCGGTGATTTTTTTGAAATGTACGGCGAGGATGCGCAAAACGCTGCCGAAATACTTCAGCTTGAGGTGACAAATCGCAATCTGGAGCAAAGCGGGCGCGTGACAATGTGCGGTTTCCACACACTCGACTTAGAAGATTGCGTGGAAGCGCTGCGTGGGGAGTACGACGTTACGATCGCGGCTGTGCAGGAAAACAGCAAAGAACATTTAGTTCATACACTGCTATCCTATGACCACGAGGCGGCGCGTACTTTGAGAAGTACGATGGAGGCTCATGTGCGTGATACCAAACCAGCGCAGCCGAGCTTGCAGGAGTTGTTTGACCGGTACAAGCTGAGCGTTGGCAATGCACTTTCCAAAGACGAGGCGTTCATCAACGCCTGTCAAAACTCCGACAAGGAAAATGCCTATCTGGAGGGCGAAGCCGCTATCTCGCGCATTGTCACAGCGTCCGGCGATATGCAGCTCACGAAGCTGTATTTTGATATGCCGACATTCCATGACCGCATGAACCGTGAGTTGCTGGATGAGCTGTATCCCACGCTGGCAACAATGGTCGAGTCGTCGCGCTATCAGATTACGCAGGAGGATATTGACAACGCGCTGCGGGAATGGAACGGAAACCTTAAAGCCAAACAGGAACTTGCGCTTTATATGCAGGAGCACGGACGTGAACGCACTACCGCCGCATGGCTGGCGCAGGCGTATGGAGCAGAGAACGTAAAAACGCCGCTGCAAATCTCCGTTGGCAATGCCGAGCCGGTGACGCTCACATGGGCGCAGGTGCAGCGGCGATTGGCGCAGCTCATCCGTGAGGATAAATTTTACGATGCGAACGAACGTCTGCGGTTGTTTGCACCAGACCGGTACTCCATTCGGCTGCATCCCGGCGAGGGTGGCATCACCGGCATTTGGGATGAGGTGTTGGAACTCAATGAAATAAATACGAACACCCA
>ERZ791736.190-NODE-190-length-20966-cov-5.312276_pt1 | contig 20966 bp, 20 predicted proteins | sample MGYA00509940_ERZ791736 | MGnify/ENA primary metagenome ERZ791736 (study PRJEB30046, sample SAMN00792014) | human gut metagenome | study: EMG produced TPA metagenomics assembly of the A metagenome-wide association study of gut microbiota in type 2... | reverse complement strand
ACGGAATATTTTTAGCCTCTTTTTCGCGTTTAGTACTTTATTTTGTACTATAGGTGAAGATATATAACTTAATTTATTTATATAATTATTAGTCATATTTTGTGTCCTCCTTCTATCTTAACAAGTTTAATTTTAACATAACTAATTATTTAAAATCAAGTATTATATAAAAAAATAACTAGTATTAACTAATTATCTTTATTTTCTTTTATATATTGTTTACATAAGTTATCATAATCAATTATTAAGTTATCTAATTCTTCTTTAGTTTTAACTCTTGCCCCACTACTATATTTATGTCCTCCACCATTATAATTACTAGCAAGTTCATTTATAATAGGTCCTCTACTTCTTATGTTAACTTTATATAATTGATTTTTAGTATCATATGTTACAAATAACCATACTACAAATTCTTCTATATTTGAAAAGTCATTAACCATATTTGAAGCACTTGATGCATCTGCATTAAAAGAAGATACTATATCATTTTCTAATATAATGTAAGCAAATTTATTTTTAGTTACTTTTAAATTAGAAGCTATATAACCCATAAGTCTAATTTCACTCATTGGTCTCATATATATCTCTTTATATACATTTTGTATATTAATTTTATATTTCTTTATTACTTCACCAACTTTAAAGAATATTTTATCATCTACTGGATTAAATAGAAATCTATTTGAATCACTTATTATACCTATTAAAAGTACTCTTGCTATTTCTGGGTTTATTTTTAACTTAGTATTGTTTACTAAATCAAGAAGTATTTCACAAGTAGAACAAGCATTTACATCAATATATTCTAAACCATTAAATGATTCTACAAATGGATGATGATCTATTTTTATAGTACTTTTAAATTTATCAATATTTAAACCATCTATTCTTGACTTATTTGGAACATCTAAAGTTATTACTAAAGATTTATCATAATCAAAATCAAGTGGTTTATCAATATGACCAATGTATTTAAATTTGGAAACACTTGCACCTAAACTATATACTTTTTTATTTGGAAAGTTTAAAAGGATTATATCTCTTAAGGCTACTTCACTACTTATAGCATCAGGATCTGGTCCAATATGTCTTACTATATATATAAGATCATGCTTCTTTATTTCATTATATATTTTCTTTAAAGTATCTTTATTCATATTTATCTCTTTCTATTTTGTTAAATTATATGTATCTCTTGCTATCATAACTTCTTCATCAGTAGGTATTACATATACAGGCACAGTAGAATCATCACTACTAATTAGTGTAAGTTTTCCTCTTACATTATTTCTTTCATCATCTAATTTAATTCCTAAGCAAGATAGTTTTTCTATTATTTGTTTTCTAGTACTTATACTATTTTCTCCAACACCAGCAGTAAATACAAGTGCATCACATCCACCTAGTTCTACAAAATATTCTGCTATATATTTAACTATTTTATTAACATACATATTTTGTGCTAGTAAGCATCTTGCATCTCCATTATTTATTCCTTCTTCTATGTCTCTTGAGTCACTACTTACTCCACTTATTCCAAGTAAACCACTTTTCTTATTTAAAGCGTTATCTATTTCACTAATATTCATACCAGTTTTTTTCATAACAAAAGGTATTAAACTAGCATCAATGTCTCCACTTCTAGAACCCATAATTATACCTGCATTTGGTGTGAATCCCATAGAAGTATCAATACATTTACCATTTTTAACTGCTGCTAAAGAACCACCATTTCCTATATGACAAGTAATGATTTTAGTTTCTTCTTTACCTAAAATACTAATCATTTTTTCACTTACATATTTATGACTTGTTCCATGAAAACCATATTTTCTTACACCATAGTCTTTATACCATTCATAAGGTACTGGGTATAAAAAGTTTTCTTCTTTCATAGTTTGGTGAAAAGCAGTATCAAATACACCAACTGGTACAGAATTAGGTATAATTTCTTTAAAAGCACGTACACCAACTAAATTTGCTGGGTTATGAAGTGGTGCTAAATCACTTAATTCTTCTACAGTATTAATTACTTCATCAGTAATAATTACACTACTTGCATATTTTTCTCCACCATGAACCATTCTATGTCCAATTGCTTTAATCTCACTTAAATCATTAACTATTTTATTTTCTAATAATTCATTAGTAAGTATTTTAACAGCATCAGTATGATTATTTAAAACAGCTTCTTTCTTAATTTTTTCTCCATTTAATTTGATAGTATAGAAACTATTATCAATTCCTATTCTTTCAAATACTCCACTTATTAATACAGTTTCTTCTGGCATTTCATACATTTGAAATTTTAAACTACTAGAACCTGCATTTACACTTAATATTTTCATTTTTCTTCACTCCTCCATTTAATTATATCAAAAAAAAAGGATAGTTTCTATCCCTTTATTAAAATTTAGTTATTAAAGTATATTTTACTCATTTGTAAAAGTGAGTTAATTATTATAAATCATTATACAAAAAAAGTGAAATTAATTCCACTCTCTTTTGTACTTGAATTTTTTAGTATATAATTCTTCCATTTCATTGTACATACAAGTTTCTTTGAAGCTTTCATCTTCAATATTGTTTTTATAGAAATTCTTTCTAAGACATACTATACATAACTTAATAATTTTATATAATTCTTCTTTAGATATTTTAGATTTAAGAAAACTTCTATATGCTCTTTTGTATTCAGTACTCTCTTTATTTAGTCCAAACTCACAAAACTCTTCAGTATATTTTGATATATCTTTATATTTAATTTCCGTTTTATTACTTGCAATTACAAATATATCTTTATTATCAATAAGAGTTTGTATTTCTTTTTTTGTATAAGATTTTTTTCTATTAAATAATTTATTAGTTAAAATAATTATATCTACTTTGTTTGGAGTTTCTCCTACGTCTTTATCTGTACCATAACCAGAACTATAATAATGGTTATATATCATTTTTGTTTTAAGACTAGTCAAGTACTTATAATTCGTATTATTTACTCTGTTATATAAATCTATCATTTCATTTTCAGTTATTACATTTTCATTATTTACTATATCATCATAATATAATTCAGTATGGTACTCATACCCTCCAATTGGACTCCAAAAGTCACATATTGTTTTTTCACACATTTCTTCATCAGTTTTAACACGTATAAATCTATTTAATATTCTAATAAATTCTTCATCTTTAATTGTTTCATAATTATTTAATATATTTTTAATATCTATTAGTAAATTTTTGATAAAACTTTTTATGTCTATATCACTTGTATATAAAGAACTATAATACATTTTTTCTAATTCATCTAATAAATTGTAATTTAATAATTCTTTTTCCATAATTCACTTCCTTGATGAGTATTATACATTATTATATTTAAAAGTCAACTAAGAAGTTTTATTAGCTAAAATAGAGCCAGTTTTAGCACTTATTTGATAAGTATAAGTTTCATTCATATATTTAAATGTAACCTTATATACAAACTTTTTATTTTTTCTTTTCAAATTTATGTTATAGTTATCAAGCATTTCTTTTTTTACTCCTAAGTCTTCTGATATTATAGTTTTAACTTGTTTTCTAGTAATATATTCTAATTTAATATATACTAAAGATATTCCAAATATTAATATAATTGTTAGTATAAATAATATTATTCTTTTTTTAGGTTTATTAAGTGTCATAAGTTCCTCCTAGTTATATTTTACCACATATTTATTTTAGTAGTTAGTAATATTTTACTAATTTGTATATCTTGTAGTCTTTTTTAGATCACCTACTCTTTCTTTTGTTTCATAACCAAAGTCTACTTTTATATTTTCTTTTTCCATATTCATATATATTTCACCCATTAAAGTATATTCTTTAAAGAGAAAAAAAGTACTAAGTACCTTTTAATTTTTATTTTGAATTTAATTGGATGACTTTCACTTCGAGTTTAGAAGGCTCTCACTTCGAGTTTGGATGGCTTTCACTTCGAGTTTTATAACAACAAAGAGTACGTTTAGTACTCTTTTATATATTTTACTTTGTTATTAATATCACCTTTTAATAGATAACTAGAACTAACTAATATGTCTACTTTTTTTTCTTTTAGTATATCTATATTAGTTTCATTTACTCCACCATCTATACTTATTTTAGTTTTTAAATTATTATCAGTTATATATTTTTTTAGTACATCTATTTTATATAGCACACTGTTCAAAAAAGTTTGACCACTTTTTCCAGGATGTACACTCATTATAATTATTAAATCCAGATATTTTATTAATGAAAATATATCTTTAGGACTAGTTTCAGGATTTATAGCAATACCTACTTCTAAACCATTATTTTTTATGTGATTAATTATATCAATATGATTTTTTACTGCTTCATAGTGAAATGTAATGTATTTAGTATTCAACATACTTAGTTCATCTATATATTTTTCTGGATTTTTAACCATTAAATGTATGTCAAGCATTTTTGTTGTTAATTCACTCAGTTTTGTTACTTCACTTACTGTATATGTTTTATTATCTACAAATTTACCATCCATTATATCTACATGAATATAGTCTACTATCGAATTATCAAATATTTTAACTGCTTCTTTTGGTGGAATAGTATTACTTAAGAAACTACCACTTACTTCCATGATTTTCCTCCTTAATTAGTTTGACATAACTATCATATCTACTTTTTAATATTTTACCTGCATTTACTCTTTTAATTACATCACAACCATTTATATTTGTATGATTACATGTGTTATATTTACAATTATAGCCAAATTCTTTAAAACCATCACTTATTTCATTCCATTTATAATTTAGTTCTAAACTACTAAATCCTGGGGTGTCTGCGATTATGCCTTTACACGTTGGTATTAATGTTACAAGTCTAGTTGTATGTTTACCACGCCCTAAAGCTTCACTTACTTCTCCTGTTTTTAAGTTTAGATTTTTATCTATTTTATTTAAAAGAGTACTTTTTCCTGCACCTGTTTGTCCACCTAAAGCACTAACAGAGTTTTTAAGTTCTTTTCTTATTTTTCTTATTTCAGTATTTTTGTATACTTTGTAACCTATTTTTTTGTAATATTTTAAAGTACTCATAATACTTTTCTTTTCTTCTTTTGGTATTATATCTAACTTTGTTATTACTATAATTGGTTTTATGTTATTGTTTTCTGATAATACTAAGAACTTATCAAGTAAGTATGTACTAAAGTCTGGTGTTTTAGAACTTACTACAATAAATAATTTATCTATATTAGATATAAGAGGTCTTATTAGAGTATTTTTTCTATCTTGTACACTTTCAATGGTTTTGTTTTCTTCATTAAATAAGACATTATCTCCTACAGTTAGTTTTATATTTTTTAATTTTCCTCTTACAGTACATAGGAAAACTTCTGTACCCTTAAGTACAGAATATAAGTCTTTATTTATGCTTATTATTTTTCCTTCACTATTCTTCATCTGGTAATATTATGTCCTCCACTACATCTGGTGTTTTAGTTATTGTTATTGAAAATTCTCCTGGAGATGTTACAACCGTACCTTTTGATCTACTTTGATTAGTTATTGTGCCTGGTGGTAGTAAACTATTTTCAACATATTTTTTTTCTACTGTTAAGTTATATTTTTTAGCAAATTCATCTACTTGTTCAACTGTGTATGTTGTGAAATCCGGATACAATACTTCTTTATCAGGAATAAATAATTTTATTGTATCTCCTTTTTTAATAGTTGTCCCTTTTTCTGGACTAGTTTTTATAACTGTGTTATCTTCATATGTATCTGTTTCTTTAACTTTTTCTTTTTCTATTATTACATTACATAAATCTTTACATTTTGTATCAAGTATTCCTTTTACTTCAAAATAGTTCATTCCTGTATAGTCTTCTAATTGAAAAGTATTTTCTCCACTAGAAATTATTATACATATTGTTTTTCCCTCTTTAACCATTGTGCCTGCTTCTGGGCTTGTTTTTATAGCATAGCCTTCTTCAATTGTATCACTTGAATCATATTTATAGTCTTCTTCACCGCAACTTACAGTAAAACCTTGTTTAACAAGTTTATTAGTTGCTTCTACTTTACTAAGTTTACTTACATCTGGTACACTTAGTGTTTTTCCTTTACTTATATGAGGAAGTAAGAATACTATTACTGCGGCTAAAACTATTAGTCCAGTAAATATACTTGCAAAAATTATTAGTATTTTCTTTTCACTTTTTGTTTCTTCTAATTCTTGTTTTTTCATTTTCTCCATACTCTCTTTTTCCTGTTTTTTTATTACCTCTACTGCTTCATCTAGACTTTTGGTTTCTTCTAAATCATTTTCTTTATATTTATACACGAGTTTAGGCTCATTTATTCTACTTTCATCTAACGCTGTTATTATGTCTTGATGCATTTCTCTTGCATCTTTATATCTATTTTGTGGGTTCTTTGCTGTTGCTTTTAATATTATGTTCTCTATACTTTGTGGTAATTCTGGTAATATCTTCCTTATGCTAGGAAGTGGTTCTTTTAAATGTTTTAAAGCAATTTCAACTGCATTATCTCCTTTATATGGTACTTGACCAGTTAATAGTTCATACATTAAAATTCCCATTGAATATATGTCACTTCTTATAGTAGAACCCTTGCCTGCTGCTTGCTCTGGAGGTAAATAATGGACACTACCCATTACTGAATTAGTTTGAGTTAATTGAGTACTATTTAAAGCCATTGCAATACCAAAATCAGTTATTTTAATCATTCCATTATCTAGTATCATTATATTTTGAGGTTTTATATCTCTATGAATTATATATGAGTCATGAGCGTGTGCCATTCCATCTGTTACTTGACTCATTATATCAATTACTTCTGTAATTGTTAGGCTTCCTCTTCTTTTTAATAATTGTTTTAGAGTTTTACCTTCAACATACTCCATAACTATGTAGTATTGACCATCTTCACTATCAAAGTCATAGATTTGTACTATGTTAGGATGATATAAATTACTAGCACTTAAGGCTTCTCTTTGGAATCGTCTTACAAATTTTTCATCTGTTGCAAGATCTCCACGAAGTACTTTAACGGCTACATTTCTATCAAGTATAGTGTCATATGCTAAATATACATTAGCCATTCCACCCTCTCCTAAAGTTCTTATTATAGAATATCTATTGTTTATCTTTGTCCCTTTAATTATCACTAAACTACACCTTCCCTACTTAAATAGGCTATTGAAATATTGTCATTTCCACCTCTTAAGTTACTTTTTAATATCAATTTATCCACTTTTTCTTCTATATCTAGGGTATTATCATTTAATACTCTTTCTATTTGTTCTTTTGTTACCATATTTGTAAGTCCATCACTACATAAGAAAATTCCATCAACACTTGTTTCTACATCAAATATATCTGCATCTACATTTTCAGCTGCACCTAGTGCTTTCATAAGCACATTCTTTTGAGGATGATTTTCTGCTTCTTCAGGTCTTAATTCTCCACTTTCAACAAGTACATTTACGAGTGTGTGGTCTTTTGTTACTTTATATAATTTTCCTGACTTGAAAACAAATCCACTAGAATCACCTACGTTTGCAAATATTAGATAATCTTTAGATAGTACTGCACATACTAAAGTTGTACCAAGACCATTTGCATCAACATGTTCTTCTGCATATCTTATTATATTTGTATTTACTTCTTCAATTATTTCTTTTAACCAAGTTATAGCATCGATTTTTGTTCCTAAAGAACTCATGCTTTGAAATCTGCTTCCAATTGTTGTAACAGCCATAGAACTTGCTACTTCTCCTGCCTTATGACCACCCATTCCATCTGCTACCATAAGTAAATAGTCTCCACTTATGTTCTTAACTATGGTAACAGAATCCTCATTATGACTTCTTACTTTTCCTGGGTCTGTTTGATAATGTGTTAACATATAACACCTCTTTCTTACTTAATTATATACAATTAAATTATAACATAAAACTTTTTTTAATGGAATAGTTATGTTATAAATAATATTTTAAATATGTAAATATAATGAAAAAGACTAACTATTAGTTAATCAATTCATTCTTTTAAATATTAAAACATCTTTTTTGATAATTTTTTTGCTCTTTCAGAGTTTTCTAAGTATTCTTTTTCTGTTAGTCGACTCATCCCAGAAAAACAAGTTTCAGTTCTATCAACTCTTGATTTTTCATTAATTTTATTTAATTCTATAGTGTTTTTAATTTTGTTTATATCAGTTTTAATTTGTTTACTTTCTTTAAACATTTATAACCACTTCCTTAAAGCTTATTTTCATAACTTGCTTTTAATTGTCCACAAGCACCTTTTATACCTTTACCCATTTCTCTTCTCATTTGTACATTGATTTTGTTTTTGACTAGTTCATCATAAAAAGCATTAATTTTTTCTTTAGAACTTCTTTTAAAATTACTACTTGTACTATTATAAGGTATTAGGTTTACATAAACTAGTTTCCCTTTTAAAAGACTTGCTAGTTCCTTAGCATTTTCTATGCTATCATTTATTCCTTCTAGTAATATATATTCCATTGTTACTTTTCTATTAGTTTTAGAAATATAATAATCTACTGCAGACATTAATTCATCCATTTTATATGCTTTACTAATAGGCATTAGACTCTCTCTAATTGTTTGGTTTGGAGCATGCAAACTTATTGCCAAATTAACTTGAGTATCAAGTTCTGCAAACTCTTTAATTTTTGGTACTATACCACAAGTACTCACTGTAATTCTTCTAGAACCCAAATCAATTCCTTTAGGACAATTTAATATTTTAATAGCCTTTACTAGATTATCAAAATTATCAAATGGCTCGCCTATTCCCATTACAACTATATTATCAACTTTAATATTTTCTAGTTTTTCTATAGTTAAAACTTCTAATATAATTTCAGAAGTGGATAGGTTTCTTACTTTTTTTAGTTTACCACTTTCACAGAAAGCACAAGCCATATTGCAGCCAATTTGTGTACTTATACATATACTATTTCCATAGTTGTGTTTCATAAGTACTACTTCTATACTAGAGTCTTTTACTTCAAGTAAGTACTTATTTGTATCTATACTTTTTAATTCTTCTAAAACATTTAAGTATTTTAGTTCATAGTTATTATTTAAAAATGCTTTTAGTTCTTTACTGATATTAGTTATTTCGTCAAAAGAAGTAACTCTTTTTTTATATATTCCTTCAAAAACTTGAGTAGCATTAAATTTTTTGAAGCCATTTTCTACTAAAATTCTTTCAAGTTCTTCAAGTGTTAAATCAAATATACTATTCATTTGTAAGCACTGCCTTTATTCTTCTTACACCAGCACTAGATGCTTCTTCTTTAATTATTTTGAAGTGTCCTAATTCACTTGTGTTTTTAACATGTGGTCCACCACATAATTCTTTAGATACATTTCCTATACTATAAACTGTAACTATATCAGGATATTTTTCTATAAACATGCATTCAGCACCTGAATTAATCGCATCAGACTTACTCATTTCTTCTACAGTTACATCTAACCCTTCTTTAATCCACTCGTTTACTAAGTCTTCAGTTTTCTTTTTTTCTTCATCAGTTAATTTGTGGTCACAAGAGAAATCAAAACGCATTCTCTCATCAGTTATATTACTACCTTTTTGGTGAACATTTTTATCAACTACTACTTTTAATGCAGCATTAAGTAAGTGTGTTGCAGTATGGTATTTTGTTTCTATTTCTGAATTTCCAGCAAGTCCACCTTTAAATTTACCAGCACTTGCAGTTCTAGATAATTCTTGATGTTTTTTAAATCTTTCTTTAAAGCCTAGAGTATCCACTTTGATTTTTGCATCATGTGCTAGTTCTTCTGTTAGTTCAATTGGGAAACCATATGTATCATATAAGTGGAATGCTGTTTCAGCGTCTATATCTTTATTACTTACTTTATTAAATTCTCTTAACCCTTTTTCTAGAGTTCTATTAAATTTTTCTTTTTCATTTTTTAGTACTTCTAATACAACATTTTCATTTTCTGTTAGTTCACTATAATACTTTTTATATTTACTAATTATAAGTTTTGCTATTCTTTGTTCCCAGTCACTACTTATATCTATTTCTAGTTTTTTAGCATGACGTATAGCACGTCTTATAAGTCTTCTTAAAATGTAACCTTGGTCAGTATTACTTGGTTTAATACTAGCTGGGTCAGCACTTATAAATACAGCAGTACGAATGTGGTCAGCAATAATTCTCATACTTTCTTCGTTTCCTATGTAAGGTTTTTTAGCTATATCACTAATTAAATCTATTACATCTTTCCATACACTTGAAGTGTAATTGTCTAGTACTCCTTCTAAAACAGCAGTTGCTCTTTCATAACCCATTCCAGTATCAACATTCTTTTTAGGTAGTTCAGTAACATTACCATTTTCATCTTTATAAAATTCCATAAAGACATTATTCCATATTTCTACCCACCTATCATCTTCTGGGTCAAACACCTCAGGTATTTCATCATTACTTCTAAAATAGAATATTTCTGTATCAGGACCACATGGACCAGAAGTACCAGCAATCCAGAAATTGTCTTCTACAGTCCTTGCAATTCTTTTTTCAGGAATTCCTAAACTAAGCCATTTATTATGACTTACTTCATCAAATGGAATATTTTTGTCCCCAGCGTAAACTGTTACAGCAAGTCTTTCAATAGGTATATTTAATACTTTAGTTAAAAACTCAAAACTATAACTAATACTTTCGTCTTTAAAGTAATCTCCTAAACTCCAGTTACCTAACATCTCAAAGAATGTATGATGTGTTGTATCTCCAATCGCATCTAAATCATTAGTTCTAACGCATTTTTGATAGTCAACTAATCTTGTTCCATATGGATGTGGTTGTCCCATTAAATAAGGTATTAATGGTTGCATACCAGCAGTGTTAAATAGTACACTTGGGTCATTTTCAGGCACTACTGGTGCACTTGGTATTTGCTTATGTCCTTTGCTTACAAAATAATTAATATATAAATCTTTTAAATTCATTTTTCTTCACTCCTTCTTTTATAATTTAATTGCTATTTTATTTCATATAAGATACTCACTTGTACTTCTTCACATACTTCATTTTTCTTAAATATAACTTTGTATGAACTTGTGCAACAAGTTGCTGCATAAGTTCATCATCTTTATATTCTTATTTCATATAAGGTACTTACTTGTAATTCTTCACAAACTTTATTTTTTTCTCTTTCTATTTCCTCTAAACTTTTACCTGCTACTACGATTTTGGTGTTTACACCAAAATAGGAATTTATGCTATTATTCCTTTGAGAACAAGCAATTTGTGCTTTTTCTATATCACAGAAAAATATCTACATGGTAAATTGATATTAGTTTTAAATCTCACTTAACTTACTTTCTAACTCTTCTATCGATCCATCATTATTTATTACATAATCATAGTCATTATAATTATCAAGTGCAGTTTCAGTAATATGTTGTTTTTCTGTTTCAGTCAAAATATTAATATCTTTTCTAGTAATATGTACACTTACTACATTACTAAATACTTTCTTTATATCTTCTATCTCTTCAGGAAATCTTGCATCTCCTATAATTATGACATCAAAGAATTTACTATAAACTTTTATGTCTTCTATTGTTCTATTAATAAAGAATTTATCGTCTATTGTATTTCTTATAATGTCTGTTCCTAAAACTTGTAATAAAGTTCTAGGCTTTGTCTCGTCAAAGCCATCCCAGTCACTTATTCTTTTAGCATACTCTTTTATATAACTTGCATAGAATAAACAAATTACTTTTTTCCCAAGACTTTCATACTTCTTTTTTATTATTTCCATAGAAGTATCTTTACCACTTCTAGCTTTACCTGATAATATTATTATCTTTGCTTTTTCTGTTCTCAATTCCATAAATTCACTCTCCTTAATAAGTTCTGTAACCATTATATAACGCAAACATATTTTTGTAAATACTATTTTAACTTTTTTGTATATAAATATTCTTCAATGTGTATTTGATCTTCTAAAACTAGCTCTTTTAACTCTTTAAAAAGCATCATGAATGGAGTATAGAAGTAGTTATATGCTGAACCATTTGTTCTTATTCTAACACTGGTTCTATTTTCAAAATGAAATAAATCTTGTTTTTTGGTGTTACCCTTATCAAAACTAATTTTAATTAAGCCCTTATCCTTTATTATTTTAAAAGACGGACCCGAATCACGCGGATAATCATCACACTTCCATACTATTTTACCTTCGTTTACCAGATTAGTATAGTAGTCTTGCTTTTTTATGATTTCAAATTTTCTATCATTCATTTTAGAATAATCTTCATAACTAATAAATTTATTATTAAAATGCCCTAAAAACTCACTCATGTAATAATCAAAACTACTTTGGTTAAACACGTCAGCACTAATAATAGTTTCATATAATTTTGAAAACAACTCATAAATTTGATAGTCTTCTTTTGTTATGATAAACTTACTTGTATCTTCTACTACAAAATACAAGTCTAAATTAGGTGCATACTCTATAGTTAGTTTTTTCTTACCATTTAAAATAGTAATATATCCATAACCATTATTAAAACTTTTTTCTAACTCCATAAAACCTCCCTTCAAATAAAAAAGATGGCACATAAGGAGTGCAACAAATGCACGGTACCATCCTATTATTTACTTAATTACATATAACGGTGTTATCCGGCCAAGATTAATGGCACTTAAAGAATAGCTTCAGAATAAACTTCTTACTCTTTTCCACCAACCAAGAGTTCTCTATTTAGAATATCTTATCTTACTTATTTCTTTTTTAACATTTTCTTCTTTTGCATATCCAAAGAATTCATATTTTTCATCAAAGAATATATACAAACTTTTTAACATTGCAACAACTGGAGTTGCAATAATCATTCCCATTATACCAAAGAAATGTCCAAAAATCAATAATGATATAACTATTGTAACTGGATGTAAATCTAGTTTTTTTCCTATTACTATCGGATGTAAGAAGTTGCTTTCAAGTGCTTGTGCAACTATGATAAATATTAAAACTAATAAACCAGTTACTGGACTTTGACTAAATCCTACAAGAATTGCAGGTATTCCACCAATGTAAGGACCAATATAAGGAATAATGTTAGTAAATGCACAGAAGAATGCAAAGAATACAGGTGCATTAAGTCCTATTAGGCTAAATCCTATAATTGAAATTATAAAAAGTATTAGTGTATCAATAAATGTTCCATTAATGAAACTATATACAATTCCACCTAGTTCACTAAATATTCTTTCAGTATCAGCCTTAAACTTCTTAGGTACAATATTTAAAATATGTTTACTAAAGTTATTAAAGTTAAATAATAGATAGAAACCTATTACTACACCTATTGCAAATTTACCTATTCCACTTGCTAAATCTTGTACTATAGTTATAACCTTAGTAGGCATATCTGTACTTATACTCTTTGAAAAATCATTAACATAATTTATAAAATCAGCTTTAACACTAGACATATCTATATTAGTACTATCAGTAATTCTTAAGAATACTTTATCTACTATTTCTTCACCATTTTTAAGTAAGTCAGGTATCATTTTAGCAATATCATTAAGTTGTGTTATTAAACTTGGTATAATTGCTAAACAAAATAAATAAATTGCTACAAAGAATAATAAGAATACTAAGACAGTTGATAAACTTCTTTTCATTCCATGACTTGTTAATTTGTTAACTAGTGGATTTAGAAGCCATGCAATTATAAATCCAATAAAGAAAGGACTTATTACACTTAAAATTGTACCAATTATTGGAAATATATTAAGTGTTCTTAGTAAAAATATTATTCCTCCAATTAATGCTATTACCATTACAAAATAACTTAATTTTAATATTTTATTGCCTGTTGTTATTGCTTCATTTAATTCTTCAATATTTACTTTTTCTTTTTTCATAATGTCACCTTCTTACTTAATTCTATCAAATATTTATTAAAATATAAACAAAAATGTAAAATTGTTTACAAAAAAAGTAAAGCAACCAGTTATTTAGTTGCTTTTCATTAATTGGTTAGCAGTCTTAGCAAGAGTTTTCTTTTCTTTTTTCATTAGTTTCATGATATCTTTACTATATTTACTAGCTACTACTCCTACTGTTACACCGCCTAACATATACATTAGATTCTTCATGTAATCACCTCATTATTAGGTTTAACATTTTTTTATTTTTTATACGAAAAATGTTTTTAATGAAGTAAGCCTGTTTTCAGAAGTATTTTCTTTAATACTATAGTTTAAACTATCTAATGAACCTACAATAATTAAACTTTTTTTAGCCCTTGTGACTGCTGTATATATTAGTTTATTATATAACATTCTTTTCATACTTTTTGGTAATACTAGAATAACATTATCATATTCACTACCTTGACTTTTATGAACACTTATTGCATATGCTAAAGAAAACTCTTCAAATTTATTTTTAGTATATGATACAATATTTCCATTATAGTTTATTTCTACAATAGGATTTTTACTATTAATAATTCTAGAGATGTAACCAATGTCTCCATTATATATATTGTTATCAACATCATTTACTAGTTGAATTACTTTATCTTGTTCTCTAAATAATGTATTTCTTATAACTATTTCGTTTTTAGAGTCAGTTTCCTTATTAAATATGTCTTGCATTAAAGCATTTATACTGTCAATTCCGTTTTCACCTTTATACATTGGTACTAATACTTGTAAGTTATCTATATTTAAATCTTTTTCTTTTGCTTTTAAAAGAATTTCAGTTAAATAGTTTCTAATAAGTAAGTCTTGTGTGTTTATAAAATTAAAGTCGTCATGTTTTTCAGGAATACTAGTAAACTCGTATCTTTCTTTAATTAGTGTAGAAAGAGAAATTATGTATGAATCTTTTTTAGTTCTATATATTTCAGTTAAATATATTTTAGGTAACTTTTCTACTTCTAATAAGTCTTTTAATATGTTTCCTGGTGCAATACTAGGAAGTTGATTAGCGTCTCCTACTAAGATAAGTTTTATATTAGGTACTAAGCCATCTAGCAAACTATTAAATAAGAAAATATCTACCATACTTACTTCATCTATTATTACCAGTTTTGTTTTTACTGGATTAAATCTGTTAACACTAAATTCTTTTGTTTCCTTATTCCATTTTAGAAATTTATGTATTGTACTTGTTTTTCTAAGTACGCTTTCACTAAGACGCTTTGATGCTCTTCCAGTTGGTGCTAATAAAGTGATATCAGAACTTGTAATACTAGGATTTAACTGTTCATATATATCTACTACTGCTTTAATAATTGTGGTTTTACCTGTACCTGGTCCTCCTGAAATAATAAAAAAGTTATTTGTTAAACTATTTATTACTGCATTTTTTTGGTCATTGTTAAACTTTATATCATTAACTTTTTCATAAGTATTTATCATACTTTCTATTTTTTCTTTAGAATTATTGTCTGTTATTTTAGTTAAATAATCTATAGAAGATGCTACACTGGTTTCAGTTTCATAAATATAATTAAGAGTAATATACTCTTTAACTTTGACTACTTCCATAGTTGTTATTAAATCTTCTAGAGTACTTAGAAATAAGGTTGAAGGAAGTGTATCATTAAAAAACTTTGACATATATAAATATAAAGACTCTTTGTCTACTAAAGTGTTACCTGTTTCATAGCACATATTTTTAATTGAATATTTAATTAGAGCACTTACTCTTATGTTATCAAATTCATTATGAAAACTTGTATATATTTTATCTAATTTTAGGAAATTTATATCATTTTCTAAAGCATATATATTGTTTTCTATTATATCAAAACACCTACTTTTGTATTTGTTTATTATTTTTAATGATTCATCTGTTGTAAAACCAAGTTTATTAAATTCAAGTATTATTTCTTGTTCTTTTTCAAATTCATTCATTTTATTACTTAATTCATTTAGTTTTTTTTCATTCATTCCTTTTATTTTTAAAAGAAGTGGATTTTTAGCTTTTATTTCTTCAATAGTATTTTCTTTAAAAGTATCAACTATCTTTTTTGCTGTTTTTTCACCTATTCCTTTAAATATTCCACTACTTAGGTAACTTATTAAACCATCAGTGGTTGATGGAACAACATTAGAATATTCTTTAACATTAAATTGAAGCCCAAATCTTGGATGAGTTACTAATGAGCCTTTAAACATATATGTTAATTCACTATTTAGTGATACAAAGTTTCCTGTAAATGTAATTGTTCTATTTACAAATTCTTTTAAGTCTTCACTAGATGATTTCACTCTTAAAAGTCCAACTTTATAACTTGTTGAACTTTCATATAATATTCTTACAACATTTCCTTCTATATAACTATTATTTTCCATGTATTCAATATAACACAAATTAATAAGAAAAGAAAGAGCAGAAAAGAAAAAAGATTACTTAGTTGGTAACCTTTTCATATTTGTTTAAGATTAGTCTTGCTCTATAAACTTTTTTTATTTAAATTTTAGCATATTTCATGGCTTCTTCACTTACTTTTTTCACAAAGCATTTAATCAACTACATGAATAATATGACACATAAAAAAATCAATATTAAAATGAATCAATATTGATTTTAAGATTTTTAATTCCATCATTATATGCTTTTGCTTGAATTAAATTTCTAATAGATTTAGCCACTACTCCTTGCTTACCTATTACACGTGGCATATCACTTTCACTAACTAGTATTTCAAGAATATTATCTTCTTCTGTTTGAAAACGTTTTACTTTAACTAAGTCAGCTTCTTTAGCAATATTTGATACTAGGTATTCAGCAAATTCTTCTATACTCATTATTTGCTCACTTTAGAATCATGAAATTTCTTCATAACTCCAGCTTTACTTAATAGATTCTTAACTGTGTCTGTTGGCATAGCACCATTATTTAACCACTTTAATGCGATTTCTTCATTTATATTAATTTTAGAATCTTCAAGTGGGCTATAAGTACCAACTAATTCGATAAAAGAACCATCTCTTCTATCATGACTATCAGCTGCAACTATTCTATAGAAAGGTCTTTTTTTAGAACCCATTCTTTTTAATCTTAATTTTACCATAATACTTTCCTCCTCTTTGTATGAATATAATACCACTTATTAAAAAAGATGTCAACCTTTTTTGGTTTACATCAAATAATTTTCATTTACTTCATGGTCTACTTTATCATCTATTTCTTCATTTGATATGTCGTCTATTATATCAAAGTCTTCATAATTGTTATCCATTATTTGTACTCTTACTTTAGTATCTCCTATTATTTCTATTCCTAAACATTTTTCTATTTCATAATTTATTTTATTATTTGTACTACTTACATCTACTACTGTTGGATTTTTTAAACTAGTTATAATTATTTCTGAATCATTAGTTAATACTTGATCATTATTTAAGTGAACACTAACAATTTCAGTGTAATTAATTTTTCTTGCATCTACATTGGTTTTAGTATTATTATCAAAACTATACCATATGTTAACATCGAAACTTCCTGTAATTTTCACCTTACCATCTATACTTTCACCTTTCATGGTATGATTAATCACCCAACAGCCAAGCACTGTATCTATTTTATCAGTTGTAAAAAGTTCATATTTGTTTCTAAAAGTTTTTTTCCCTTTTCCAATTACAGCTTTTGTAACTATTTCTTTAAACATAGTTTCCCTCCATTACTAATATATGACATATACCTAGAAAAGTTACTTTACAAGTTTGTGTAAATTAAATAGAAAGGATACTTCATATATGTTAAAATATAATTGGTGATATAATATGGATTATAAAGATGTAATTGAAAAAGTTTTTAGTGATGATTTTGATAATGTTAATAGTTATAGATATCAAGATATTATAAATTATTTAAATACTGTAAATGATAGTTTTACTCTTGAAACTTATTTTATTAGTATGGATGATTTACTTAAAAAAATAGAAAATAAAGACTACTTTGTTGATTTAAATATGTATGTTTCAAATAATACTTTAAAGTGTCCTTTTCCTTTTGAAATAGTTATTAAATTAATTAGAGATAACTTGAACAAAAATATAACTAAGTTAAATATTCCTGAAGCTATTATTGAAAATGATATTTCTTGGTTAAAAGAATTTAAGAACTTAAGTGAATTAACAATTAGTAGTATTAATTTTTTAAATAAAGAGAATTTAGATTATATAGTTAATAATACAAGTATTAAAAAGCTTATTTTTGAGGATTATTCTATTTCGATTCCAGAAATTGATGGACTTATTTTAATAGATAATGGGGAAAAGAATATTGGTTATTATAATGGACTAGAATTAGAAAATACTATAACTAAAACGAATAAAAATAGTGTTAGTGTTACAACAAATACATTTGATTTTAAATATATGGATAGTGTATTAAAGTGTAAAAGTGATGATATCAATTTAATAGAAATTAATGGAAATAAAGAAGAATTTAAAATTATGTTTGATGGAAATGATGTTAATATTGAAGTTGCTTCTAAAAATATGGATATTTCAAAAGATTTTGTATTGTTTTTTAAGAATAAGGGCTATAATGTTAAAGAAGTTATTATTAATATGGAGTTACCTAGTAAAAATATATTAGATAAAGAGAAAATTAAGTATTTAAGTTATGACTATGAAGAATTAGATAAACTTAGTAAAGAAGTTGATTTGAGTGTTAAATTTTCTGTTATTGATATATCTAGTTATGAAGATTATAGAGGATTAGTTGAAAGCATGAAGTATTATAAAGAAGTTATTACTGATTATGATTTGTCTCCAGTAGAAAGGTTAACTTTCGCTTATGATTTAGTTAAGTCTTTTTCTTATAAAGAGAGTCCAAATGAGAAGAATGAATCAAGAAATCCTTATAAAATTATTAGAAGTGGTTATATAGTGTGTGCTGGGTATACGGCTATGTTAGAGGAAATTATGTCTAATATTGATGATAAAGTTAGTGTAAGTGATTTTGGTGTTACCTGTTATAATGATGATGGTACTTATGAACACCATAGTCGTGCGATGGCTAGGATAGATGATGATAAATATAATATACATGGATTTTATATAATGGATCCTACTTGGGATAGTTATAAGAAAAATGGTAAAGAGGTTTTAAAAGAAGACTATAATGCACTTGATTTATATAGATATTTTTTGGTTCCAATTAGTGAATATAACCGAGTATTTCCAAATGATTCTAGTGTTGGTGTTTTTGATTTTAAATATAGAAATTTAAATAATGAGTTAGTTAATAATGAATTTTTTAATAAGGAACATAATGATTTTGAGTTTAGTCAAGAAATAACTAAAATATATGGTAAAGATACTAGTAAAGAAGAAATATTAAAAAGTATTAATAGTCCTAAAATTGAATTTAATACTTTAATGGAGATTATTAAAAATACAAGACTTGCTGAAGGTTATAATAATGAACAAGTTAAAGAAGAGATGGAAAAAATAAAAAGAATTTATGCTAGATTTTATCCTGAAATGGATAGTGTTAGTGAGAGTATTAAAAGATAAAAAAGATACTAATTTAGAAGTTAGTACCTTTTTTCTTAGTAATTTATTATATATCAAGCTCATACGGATTAGATGCACTTCCGTCTCCACTTTTCCAATTAGTTGTTCCAATAATTGATATGACTGGCCTTATAACATAACTAGAATAAACATTTGTTGCACTTCTACCAAGTTTTCCGGATTTAACTGTAAACATATTTGCTTCTGCATCACTATCTCCAATTTCATATCGATGAAAAGCAGGTGTCATTGTCCAAAAATCGCCACTAGAGTTTTTTCCATTAGAATTTATATAGTAATATGCCAAAATATTTGTAGTATCATACAATTCTTCAACATACACTCCTCCAGCAAAAGCTATTTCATCTGCTGTCATTAATCCTACCGGATAATCTAATTCCCCATTCCCTGAATAACTATTCACTGTAAACTTGTCATCACTTTGTGAACAGTCATAAGATGGTGTTTTATTTGCAATTAATCTATATGTGGCCATATAGATATCACCATCGGTTGGTACACCTATTAATTGTCTTAGATCTCTAGCAGTAAGAGAACTTTCACTTCTATCATTACAATATATTGCTGATTTACTTATATAATCAGCATAATCTATAGGTTTAGTATCAAAAGTCTTATTTGAGTCGGCATTATATGCTCTCTCGCCACTATAAAAATAATCTAAACTGTATTTTGCTTGACTGTCTGCGACATTTACTCCTGAAGTTCCTACATATCCATACATAAATCCTACATAATTATCTTCTTTCGTTGCAGAATTAAAGTATGTTTTTGCTATATATGCATCCGTTGCTGTTGTACTCGTTCCATGAAACAATAGTCTTATACTTTTATCACTATTTGTTCTTATTATTCTCCAATAAAATCCTGCAAATTTAACCCAGTTATCTGTTGCATTTCCAGCAAAATAATACACTGTTGTATTATTTTCACTAGCAGAATAAAGTGTCTTAGTGTTTGTACTTGTTAAAGCTGTACTAAAATCACTTCTAGTTAAACGTTTACTTTTATCTGCTAATAATCTATTATATATAGTATATACTTTCTTTTTAAATGAAATGCTACATTTTTTATCTTCATTAACATTATTAATTGTATATTTATTTCCACTTAGTGTTCCATTACAAGTGTTTACTTCCAATTTATAATCATAATCAGTACTTGGTGAAACAGTAAATGTTATACTTTTATCAAGATTTACTGTTTTTGTTGTAGAACCACTACCATTGGTAACTGATAGTGTAACTGAAGGTAATTTTTTTAAAGTAATATTACAAGTTTTATTGCCTGTTATATTACTTATTGTATAAGTATTACCAGAAAGTGTTCCAT
>ERZ791736.185-NODE-185-length-21580-cov-10.213426_pt1 | contig 21580 bp, 16 predicted proteins | sample MGYA00509940_ERZ791736 | MGnify/ENA primary metagenome ERZ791736 (study PRJEB30046, sample SAMN00792014) | human gut metagenome | study: EMG produced TPA metagenomics assembly of the A metagenome-wide association study of gut microbiota in type 2... | reverse complement strand
CCGAAAGGCGGCATTATAATACTCATCGCCCTGCGGGCGATACCACAACCCTCGGGGCCAAAGGCCCCGTCAAACCTAAGAACCCTTGGGCCGAAGGCCCATCCATCTTAAGGACCTTTCCCTCTGAACCTTCTGAACCCTCTGAACCTTCTGAACCCTCTGAACCTTCTGAACCCTCACGCCACAGGCGTGTCCAAGACGAACTCTCTGAACTCGGGCCACAGAGAAGACCATCAAAATACCACTGGAAACTCCGGACCATCTGTGGCATGATAAACCCATATAAGGAGGAAAGAATGATGGATGAAATGAATGAACTTTTTTATAAAGATGCCTACATGAAGGACTTTGACGGTGTAGTAGTGAGCTGCACGAAGGGGAAGAAGGGCTATGAGGTAGTGCTGGACGACACAGCTTTTTATCCCGAAGGCGGCGGACAGCCGGGGGACCAGGGGACCCTGGGCGATGCCCGGGTGCTTGATGTACACCGGAAAGAGGGAGTGGTGGTCCACTATACCGACAAGCCCCTGGAAGTGGGAAGCAGGGTGCATGGAACCATTGACTGGCAGCGGCGCTTTGATTTCATGCAGAATCACTCCGGGGAACACATCTATTCCGGCCTGGTGCATAAGAAATTCGGCTACGACAATGTGGGCTTCCATATGGACAAGGTGGTCACCGTCGATTTCAGCGGCCCCATGACCATGGAAGAGGCGCTGGAAATCGAGAAGGAAGCCAATCAGCTGATTTACAGCAATGTGGAAACGAAAATTACCTTCCCTACGGAAGAAGAACTGAAAACCATTCCTTACCGGAGCAAAATCGAGCTCACCGGCAAGGTGCGGATTGTAGAATTTCCCGGCGGCGATATCTGTGCCTGCTGCGGCACCCATGTGGCAAGGACGGGAGAAATCGGGCTGATCAAGGTGCTGTCCCTGATGAACCATAAAGGCGGCGTGCGTATCGAACTGGCCTGCGGCCGGTGGGCCATGGAGGATTATGACAGGGTCCATGATTTGAACCGGGATATAGCAGTCCGTTTTTCCGTCAAACCCTATGAAACAGTGAAAGCTGTGGAAAAGATGGAAAAGGATATGGCCGATCTGCGCCAGAAAATCAACGACATGAACCGCCACTACTTTGCCATGCGGGCTGCTTCCCTGCCGGAAGGAAAGAAAGCGGTGCTTCTCTATGAAGAAACCATGGCCCCCATGGAACTTAGGAAATTCTGCGAATATCTGGTGGGAGAAAAGCCGGATACCCTTTTCTTCCTTCTCTCCAGAAAGGATGAAAAGGCGCTGAACTACGCCATCGGCAGCGGCAGCGTGAATCTGAAGCCCCTCCTCAAAGAGTGGAACACCCGCCTCCACGGCCGCGGCGGCGGAAAGGACATTATGCAAGGCTCCTTCGCCTGCTCTCTGGATGAAGTCAGGAAACTGGTGGAGGAATTGGAATAAGACTGAAAATTTTTCGGTTTTTTACTTCTCGTCCCTTTGCTCCTTCAAATCATGTTCGCTGTGCACGCCGAAAGGCGCCTGAACCCTCACACCGCAGGTGTGTCCAAGAGCCGCCACCACAATTTTCAGCGGCTCCTCATCCATGCCGGCAGTTTCAATGTTCCTCCGGCGGCCCATACGCCCAGGAGGATGAGAGCGGCGCCGGCCAGCTCGCCCATGCCCATGTTTTCACCGAGGAAGAAGTAGGCGAAAATGGCGGCGAACACGGGCTCCAGGGAGAAGATGAAGCCTGCTCTTTCGGGAGTCGTATATTCCTGGGCCACCGCCTGGATGGTAAAGCCGTAGGCGGAAGAGAAGACAGCGAGCCCCAGAATGGCGGTCCATTCGGGAAGGGTATGGGGCAGTCTGGGCGCTTCCAGAAGGAGGCTGACGGCGCCGGCTATAATTCCGGCAAACCCCATCTGCCATAGGCCCAGAAGGAGGCTGTCTACTTTAGAAACGAAGGTATTGGTGAAGAGGATATCCAGGGCATAGAGGAAAGCGGCCAGGAGGCAGAGCACGAATCCTTTGTCCAGGCTGATGGAAGTGACGCCGTTCAGGATGAAAAGACCGGCGGTGACGATGGCGGTGCCCAGCATGATGGGAAAAGAGGGCATTCTCTGAATCCACAGGCCGTGAAGGATGGGCACCATAATGACAGAAGTGGAAATCAGAAATCCCGCCGTGGAGGCAGAGGTGCCGATGACTCCGTAAATGACGCCGATAAAGACACCGGCAATGAGAAATCCGGTGATGGCGCTGTATTTCAGTATTTTCCCGTCGGTCTTCCGAAGGCGCTTCATAAAGAAGGGGAGCAGGATGAAGAAGGCAAAAAGGCATCGCAGTGCGGCAATGGAGACAGGCGGCATGGTCTCTGCGCCCAGTTTCATAAATCCATAGGAACTGCCCCATACGAAGGCGGCCGTAAAGAGTAGGAAATCAGCTTTATTTTGGCTCATGAATCCTCCTTAAATGAATCAGATGCTTTTGCTATTCTATCATAATTTGACAATCCTTATCATTTCTCTTTAGAATGATTTGAGAAAATGGTATAATCCATATAGATTTTATGAAATGAGAGGAGACTTGCTATGTCTTTTAAAGAAATCCCTGTGGAAGAATGCGGATTGAATCCGTTTACAAAACTCGCTGATTACTGTATTGTCACAGCAGGCAATAAAGAAAAATGCAATCCCATGCTGGTGACCTGGGGCGGCTTCGGCGTAATGTGGAGAAAACCGGTGGCATCCATCTATATCCGTCAGAGCCGTTTCACCAAGACCATTCTGGATGCCCAGGACTATTTCACCCTGTCCTTCCCGCCCGTATCCTGTAAGCCGAAGGAATCCTACATGGGCTCCCACTCCGGCAGGGACGGTGATAAATTCGAAGGCAGCGGCCTTCATCCCTATGCCATCGGTGATGAAGCAGTGGGTCTGGAAGAAGCGGATCTCATCCTGGTATGCCGTAAGATTTATACCCATGAAATGAAAGAGGAATTCTATACGGATAAGGAAACCTATGAAAGGTGGAATTCCGGCAGACAGGCCGGCAATAACCACAGCATTTATATGGGAGAAATCGTCAAAGTTCTGAAAAAGTGCTGAGAAATAAAAAGTCCCTGTCAGTCATCACTGTGACTGGCGGGTATTTTTTATTGTGGGATGGTTTTCTGTCCGGTGTGGCGCATTGGGAATCATCACGGCAGGAAACGAATCGGCCGGAGATTTCGGGGCTCCGCTTCGCTCGAAATGACGGGGAGGAGCGCAATGGTGATTCATGGCGGCAGGGAACTTTTAGCGAAGGGTTTCCTGTTCGATGTGGAAACAGTGTGATTCATCACGGCAGGAAACTATTTTTATGACTTATCCTCTGCGCCCAGTACCATGTCGGAGCTTTTGAGGATTCCTTCTTTTCTTCGCTTTTCAAATTCCGCCGTGGCAGTAAAGAGAACGTCGCTGGAGCTGTTGAGGGCTGTTTCACAGGCATCTTCCAGTACGGAAATAATGAATCCTACGCCCACCACCTGCATGGAAATATCACTGCTGATGCCGAAGGAAGCGCAGGCCACGGGGATGAGGAGGAGGGAGCCGCCGGCCACTCCGGAAGCTCCACAGGCGCCGATGGTGGCTACCAGGCAGAGGAGGAAGGCTGTGGGAATGTCCACGTCAATGCCCAGGGTATGGGCAGCGGCCAGGGAGAGGACGGAAATGGTGACAGAAGCGCCGGCCGTATTCACTGCGGCTCCCAGGGGGATGGAAATGGAGTACATGTCCGGATCCAGTCCCAGACGGTGGCAGAGGTTAAGGTTCACTGGAATATTGGCGGCGCTGCTTCTGGTGAAGAAGGCGTAGACGCCGCTTTCCTTTAATGTGGTCAGCACCAGGGGATAGGGATTTCTATGAACTCTGGAAAATACAAGAAGAGGATTCATCACCAGGGCCACGGTGCCATAGGCACCGATTAAGACGGCCAGGAGATGGAGATAGCCCAGAAGGGCGGAAACGCCCTGGCTGCCTACGGAATTGGCCACCAGGCCCATAATGCCCAGAGGCGCCAGATGGATGACCCAGCCTACGATCTTTGTCACTGCTTTGGCAGTGTCATCGAGGAATCGTTTCGTGCTGTCCGTTCCCATGGATTTCATGGCAATGCCGAAAATGATGGCCCAGAGAAGGATGCTGATGTAATTAGCCTTCAAGAGGGCGCTGACCGGATTGTCAATGGTGCTCATCACCAGATTGAAGAGCACTTCCCCGATGCCGCTGGGCGGCGCGGTGCTGCCTGCATCGGCAGCGGCCTGCAGGGTGAGAGTGGTGGGGAAAAGGAAGGAAAAAGATACGCCAATGATGGAAGCCAGGAAGGTGCTGGTCATGTACAGGGTGACGATGGGCTTCATGCTGCCTTTCTGGTTTGGCTTCTTTTGGGCAATGGCATTGATGACAAGGAAAAATACCAGTACCGGCGCCACGCTCTTTAATGCTTTCACAAAGAGGTCACCGAATACGGTAAGAAAGGGCACTGACTGGGGAAGGGTGACGGCCAGAAGAATGCCAAGCACCAGGCCCAGGGCAATCTGGTGGATCAGTTTGATATGGGAAAGAATGGATTGTATTTTGGAAATCAAGAGAATCCTCCTATATAAGTAAAAAGAGATGCTACGGTTTTTCATTATACGCTTATTTACAGGGGAACGCAATATTTTCGATATAATATATAAGGTAAGAAGAGCAGGAAGGAAAAATTGAAATTCAAATTTGAATTATATATAATAGGGATAGATAGAAATGAATCAGACAGGGACAGGCATCGGATGTCCTTCCCTTTCATGCATATCCAGCTTGTAAGGAGGTGGCGGCATGGATAAAAAAAGAAAAGCAGCCCTTGGCATGGTTTCCCTGTTAGCGGCTGCTTTTTGCGTGGTTCCCCTTTCCGGAAAAGCTGAGGAACCGGTGAATCTTGAGAAAACGTCATGGACGGCTCTGGCGTCCATGTACGGGAACCCCTATTTCACAGAAGAAAAGGGAGCCACCCTTTCGCCGGAGGTGCTGGCGGAATGGTGGAAAGTGTTTCATGATGATACCCTGGACTCCCTGATTTATACCGCCCTGGACCATAACCGGGACCTGGCCCAGGCAGAGTCAAGACTGAAACAGGCCAGGGAGGCGCTGGGCATGACGAAAGCTTCTCTGGTGCCCTGGGTGAATGCAGGCGCCGGATGGGTGAGGGCAGAGGCACCGGAAGGGGTGATCACCGATGTCACTCCGTCAGCTTTGGAAAAAGTGCCGGGCATGACCATCGATAACAGCCATAATCTTACCTACACCGGACTGGATGCGTCCTGGGAACCGGATTTCTTCGGCAAAAACCGGTCCAAAGTAAAGGCGTCGGAAAAATCGCTGGAAGCCCAAAGGGCCGCCCTCTACTCCACCTGGGTATCCCTTTCGGCGGAAGTGGCCATGAATTACATTACCCTCCGCACCCTGCAGGAGGAGCTGGCGGTGACGGAAGCCCATATCCATAACCAGAAAGAGAATCTCGACCTTCTTCAGGTGAATGAAAATGCGGGCCTTCTCTCATCCCTGCCGGCAGACCAGGCGTCCTATACTCTTCATGAGTCGGAAGCGAAAGTGCCGGAGCTGAAGACGGAAATCGCAGATACAGCCAATCGGATTTCCATTCTCACCGGCACGGTACCGGGGGCGCTGAATGAAAAGCTCCTCACCCCTTCGCCTCTTCCGGAAATCGACAGCGCCATGTACAATGCCATTCCGGCGGAGGTGCTTCGCCAGCGGCCGGATGTGCGCGCGGCGGAAATGGCTTGGGCTGCGCAGATAGCAAAGACAAAGGAAGCAAAGGCGGAAATGAAGCCGAAGTTTTCCATTCTGGGCGTGCTGGGGCTGGCAGCCCTTTCCGGCGGCCTCTTCTCTGCCGGCAGCCACGCCTTCGGCATTATGCCTCAGGTGTCCTATCCTTTATTTAACGGCGGCGCGCTGAAAAGAAATGTAAGGGTACAGAGCGAAAAGGAAAAAGAAATGCAGAGTGCCTATGAAAATACGGTGCTCAAGGCGGCCGGTGAAGTACGAAGCGCCATGACTGCCATCAGCCAGGATAAGATCCGGAAGGACTCTCTGGAACAGGGAAGAAATAAGGCCAAAGAAGCACTGGATCTGTCACAGAACCAGTTCACCTACGGTCTTTCCGACTACATGGGAGTTCTGGACGCAGAGCGCCATTACCTGTCCCTGGACCAGAACTATACCCTGTCCAAAGGAAAGGAACTCACCGACATGGTATCTCTCTTCAAAGCATTGGGCGGCGGTTGGAAACCGCTGGATGAGGGTCTGGAAAAAGGGAGAAAATAGAGAGCAGGCCTGTCAGCTTCCGGCAGTCCGATTCTCCCGGGATGGCATAGGTGGCGTTCTTAGGGAACGAGCTTTGCGAAGCGGTGCGGATAGTTCTTTATACTCATCGCCCGCAGGGCGAAGCGAGCAAACCTTCTACCCAACCCGCGGCGCCAGCCGCGCCCCTTCACCCTTTGAACCCTTTGAACCTTTTGAACCCTTTGAACCCTCACGCCCGAAGGGCGTGTTTGAAGGGCGTGTTTAATATAAAAATGTGAGGTGCATAGTATGTTTGAAAAATGCAGGGAGCATAAAAAAGCCTTTATCCTCATAGCGGCCCTTCTTATACTGGCCGTGGGCTTTGGGTGCTATGAGTACAGGAGCCGCAAAGCGGCGGAAGAGGCTGCGCATCAGCTGGTGCTCTATGGCAATGTGGATCTCCGGGAGGTGTCACTGGCCTTTAAGAACAGCGACCGCATTTCCGATATCCTTGTGGAGGAAGGGGATGCAGTGAAGAAGGGACAGGTGCTAGCGAAGCTGGACACGGCGGATCTGGAGCATCGCATGGACATTACCCGTTCCCAGGTCGATGCCCAGCAGGCGGTGGTGGATAAACTTCATAACGGCACCAGGGAAGAAGATCTGCGGAGCGCTGAAGCCAAGGTCCGGGAAGCCCGGGCAGAAAAGGATTTCCTGACTTCTGATTACCAGAGAAAACAGGATGCTTTCCAGGCTTCCGGCGGCAAGTCCGTAAGCCGCCAGGTCCTTGAAGATGCCAGGACGAAGCTTCAGGTGGCCGAGGCAAAGGTGAATGAGGCAGAGGAAGCACAGAATCTGGCTGTGGCCGGCCCCAGAAGCGAAGATGTGGCGGCCGGGGAAGCCCAGCTGGATGCGCTTAAGAATACGCTGAAGCAGGAAGAGTATACCTTGTCCCAGTCGGAACTGATTGCGCCCCAGGACGGCGTCATCCGGTCCCGTCTTATGGAAGTGGGGGATATGGCTTCTCCCCAGAAGCCGGTGTTCCGCATGTCCCTGAATACGAAGAAATGGGTACGGGTGTATGTGAAGGAAGGGGACCTGGGCAAAATCCATGAAGGCATGGACGCCCGGGTGTATACGGACAGCGATCCGAAAAATCCGGTAAAAGGCCAGATCGGATATATTTCCTCCACCGCTGAGTTTACGCCGAAAAATGTGGAGACCTCGGAACTCCGCACGGCCCTTCTCTATGAGGTGCGGGTGTATGTGACAGATCCGGAAAACAGACTGCGCATGGGCATGCCGGCTACGGTAAAAATCGGACTGTAAAGGGTGATGACATTGGAAGACTCTGTAATCAGGGCCAAGGACCTGTATAAAGGCTTTGCCATCAAAGGGGGCGTCCTTCCTGCCCTGGACCATCTGTCCCTTTCCGTGAAAAGGGGAGAGCTTACGGCGGTGATCGGTCCTGACGGCGCCGGAAAGACTACCCTCATGCGGCTCATTGCGGGCCTCATGGCGCCTTCCTCCGGCAGTCTTTCCGTACTGGGTCTTGACAGTGTGAAAGATGCGCAGGAAATCCAGAGCCGCATTTCCTACATGCCCCAGAAATTCGGACTCTATGAGGACTTGACGGTGGCAGAGAATATGAATCTCTATGCCGACCTGCACGGCGTTGCGAAGGACAAGCGGCCTGCCCGCTTCCAAAAGCTCTTGGAAATGATGGGGCTGGAGCGATTCACCGGCCGATTTGCGGGGAAGCTGTCCGGCGGCATGAAGCAGAAGCTGGGCCTTGCCTGCACCCTGGTCCGTTCGCCGGACCTGCTTCTCCTGGATGAGCCTACGGTGGGGGTGGATCCCCTGTCCCGGCGGGAGCTTTGGGACATTCTGAAGGAGTTTGTGAAGGAGGAGCATCTTTCCATTTTTGTCAGCACTGCCTACATGAATGAAGCGGAAATGTGCCGTCATGTGTTTGTGCTGAACAAGGGCCGTATCCTGGCTGACGGCACGCCGGAGGATCTGCGGAACCTGGCCAGGGGACGTACCTACCGGGTCATGCCGGAGGCGGGGATGCCTACCCGGATTCTCCAGGCCCATTTACTGGACGATGATGATCATGTGGTGGACGCGGTGCCCCGGGGCGGGGAGGTCCATTTCATTGCCCGAAAGCAGGGCATGGTAATTCCCTGTCTGGAAGCCGGAGGTCTCAAGGCGGAAGCCGATGAACCCCGTCTGGAGGACGGCTTTATGATTCTTCTAAGGAAAGCGGAGCCGTCGGTACTGAAATCTTCGCCGGACAGCGAAAGAGCCCTGGATGAAGGCGGCCGGCCTTCGGAAGAGGTCAATATCCGGGTGAAAAATCTGGTGAAGAAGTTTGGCGATTTCACAGCGGTAGCCAATACGTCCTTTGAGGTGCATAAAGGAGAAATTTTCGGCCTGCTGGGGCCTAACGGCGCTGGGAAGACCACCACTTTCAAAATACTCTGCGGCCTTCTGCCGGAAACCAGCGGGTTCCTTTCGGTGGCAGGAGTGGATTTGAGAAAGGCCAGAACCAGGGCCAGGGCCAACATAGGCTATGTGGCCCAGAAATTTTCTCTTTACAGCCACATGACGGTGCGGGAAAATCTGAATTTCTTCGGCGGTCTCTATGGACTGGCACTGGCAAAGAAGAGGGAACGGATCAGGGAAGTGGTGAAGGAATTTCATCTGGAAAACCGGCTGGACATGAAGGCGGGTGATCTCCCCGGTGGCTACAAGCAGCGCCTGTCCATGGCCTGCGCCCTTATTCATGAGCCGAAAATCCTATTTCTCGATGAGCCCACCTCCGGCATTGACCCTCTGGCAAGACGCAATTTCTGGCGGCAGATTACCACCCTGGCCGCCCGGGGGACCACCATTATCATTACCACCCATTTCATGGAAGAGGCGGAGTACTGCGACCGTTTCATGATTCAGGATAACGGCCAGCTGCTGGCCATCGGAAGTCCTTCAGAAATCAGAAGAAAACTGCAGGAACCCCGGGCGGATATGGATGATATTTTTATTAAAATCGTTGATGAAGCAAGGAAGAAAGGAGAGAAAAATCCATGGAAGGATTCTGCCGGCGCATGAAAGCGCTGATTTACAAAGAATTTCTCCAGCTCATCCGTGATTCCAGCTCTCTTCTTCTGGGTATCGTGCTCCCCATCATTCTTATCCTGATCATCGGTTACGGCATATCCCTGGATGTGAAGAACGTACCCTGCGCCGTGGTGCTGGAAGATGCATCGCCCAAAGCCCAGGATGCCGTGAGCTTTCTGAGCGGGTCCGACTACTTTTCACCGGTTTATGTGACAAGCATGAAAGAGGCGGAAAAGCAGCTTCTGGACAGGGACGTAAATGTCATTATAGATATTCCTCCCGATTTCACTTCCTCCCTCTATGAAGGACGGGCGAAGGTTGAGGTCATTATGGACGGTGTGGAAACGGCCACGGCCATGAGCACCGGCTCCTATGTGGAAAGCTCCCTGTCCGCCTGGATGGCAAAGGAAGGGCTCACCGGTAAAGGCGGGATTTCCATCGTTTCCCGCATGTGGTTTAACGATGCCAATTCCAGTACCTGGTTCTTCATTCCCGGTCTTATCATGCTCATTATGACCATCGTGGGGGTCATGCTGACCTCTGTGGTTATGGCCCGGGAATGGGAGCGGGGTACCTTTGAATCCCTCTTCGTCACGCCGGTGAAGCCCATGGAGCTGGTACTGGCCAAAATGGTGCCCTATTTCTGCGTGGCCCTTCTGGGCATGGGCATCTGCCTGGTGCTGTCCCGCTTCCTCTTCGAAGTACCCCTGGAGGGGTCCCTGATAGCACTGATTCTGATTTCCATGGTGTATCTTCTGGTGGCCCTGGGCATAGGGCTGGTAATATCTGCCATTACGAAAAGGCAGTTCCTGGCCTGCCAGTTTTCTCTGCTCATCAGCTTCCTGCCCTGCCTGGTGCTGTCGGGCTTCATTTTTGACCTTCGCTCTACGCCTCAGTTCGTACAGGCCGTAGGGGAAGTGCTGCCCTTTTCCCACTATCTTATTTCCATCAGGACCCTCTTCCTCTCCGGCACCGATACAGGCCTTCTTCTGAAAGAGGGAGGGCTCCTTATGCTGTATGCCCTGTTTTTCGTCAGTGCTGCCTTCGGCATGACCAGGAAGAAGGTGGAATGATGGATGACATCAGACTCTTCCTTCAGCAGCTTCGGGTAATCTGCGTGAAGGAAATCATGGCTATCTGGAATGATCCCGCCACCCGCCGCATCGTGGTGGTGCCGGTCATCATTCTGGGGTTCCTTTTCGGCTATGCCGCCAATTACAATCTGGAAGACGCGCCCTATGTGGCAGTGGATGAAAGCAGGAGCTATGATTCCTCCCGCCTCCTTTCCCGCTTTGATGGCACCGGACTTTTCCATCGGGTGGCCACGCTGCAGAATCCCGATGAAATGGGAACCATCATTACCCGGGGCGATGCGGTGATGGCGGTGTTTATTCCCGCCGATTTCCAAAGGAAACTGGATGGGGGAGAAAAAGCGGACATCCAGATCATTACGGACGGCAGAAATACCATGACCGCCGGCCTCTCTTCTGCCTATGCCGCCCATATTGTGGGACAGTTCAATCTGGAAAGGGCTGGAAGGGAAAGCCCGGTGACTATAGAAAGCAGGACCTGGTTCAATCCGAACCAGATTACCCGCTGGTTCTTTCTGCCCGGCATTATCGGCCTTTTGAGCTTTGCCCAGGTCTTTCTCCTGGCAGGCCTTTCTGTGGCCAGGGAAAGGGAAGAAGGCACCTTCGAGCAGCTTCTGGTGGCGCCGGTCTCTCCGGCGGTGATTCTTGTGGGAAAGGCGGTGCCTCCCATGATCGTGGGCTTTATCCAGTGCACCATTCTCCTCTGCATCAGCTACTTCTGGTTTAACGTGCCCTTTGCAGGCTCCCTTGTGACCTTCTATACAGCCCTTTTCTTCTACCTTTTAAGCTCTACCGGCTGCGGACTCATTGTATCCTCTATTTCCAAAAACATGCAGCAGGTGCTGGTCTATGTCATTGTGTTCATGATTCCTATGGCCCTTCTTTCCGGCATTATTACGCCGGTAAGGAATATGCCTCCTTTCCTGCAGCTTGTGACCTATGCGGATCCCCTGCGCTTTGCCCTGGAATTGATACGGCGCATTTATCTGGAAGGCCTTACCTTCGGAGAGCTGGCCTGGAATTTTGTGCCCCTGACCGTCATATCCCTGGTGACCCTCACCATTGCGGGGTACCTGTTCCGGCATCATATGAATTGAAGGTGAATGTATGAAATCCATCAAAAAGAATACAAGGGAGGACGGCGCAGAAACAAAAGCCCGGCTCATTCAGTGCGCCGGCCGCCTGATAGCAGATCAGGGCTATGACCGTACCACCAGCAAGGATATCTGTCGTCTGGCAGGGGTCAATATGGCGGCTGTGAACTATCACTTCGGCAGCCGGGAAGGTCTCTATCAGGCGGTGCTGGATGAGGTATACCACTATGTTCTTTCGCCGGTGGAAATAGAAACCATTTACCATATGGACATAGGGCCCCGGGAGAAACTGATGAAGCTCCTGGATTTATATGTGAAGGAAGCCCTCTTTTCCGAAAGCTGGCAGGTAAAGGTGAGCATACGGGAACTCATTAACCCGTCGGACGTATTCACCAGGTTTGTGGAAAGCTATATTGGGCGAAAGCTGACGCCGGTGCTGGATATCCTTTCCAGCTACCTGGGCCTTCCTGCCCAGGATGCCAGAGTGCCCCGGGCTTTTCTGGCAGCCCTTTCTCCTTTCCTCATTTTCCTTCTTTCCGGCCACCGCCAGATGGGCCTTGTTATGTACGGCCTGTCCAAAAGAGACAGGAAAGAAAAAATGGAAGAAGCGGACATGCTGAAAGAATTCGTCTTCGCCGGCCTGGACCGGCTGAAGGAGAAATGGAAAGAGAAGGAGAAGTAAGATTTTAAGATTTGAAGATAGGCAGAGAGTCAGACGACAGACTCCTTTTCATCAGGCGCCGTCATTCTTCACCGGCGGCGCCAGCCGCTGCTGCAGCCCCCTGAATCTTCTGAACCCTTTGAACCTTCCTTTCCATTTGATATACTTACTATATAAATTCACGTAGGGGACAGGAGGAATTCCCATGCAGGAGCATTTAAAGGTTGCATATACGAAGAAGGCGCTGGAACTGTTTTCGCCTATTCCCACACGGGAGGCTGCAGCGGCAGAGAAAACGGATTTCACAGATATTGCCGCCCTGGTGGTGACAGTGGAAGACGAATCCATCATCCATGACAGAAGGGTTAAGGCTTTTCACATTCCCCTTTTCCTCATCGTCCATGGCCATGAGGAAAGGACGGATAACACCCTGGGCCATGTGTACGGAATGATTGACACCCGGTCCCTTTCCCGGCCTTATTTTGAACGGCAGATTGAACAGGCCGCTTCTGCCTATGAAGATTCCCTTCTGCCACCCTTCTTTAAGACGCTGAAGAACTATGTGGACTGCGGAAACGCCCAGTTTGACTGCCCCGGGCACCAGGGAGGAGCCTATTTCAGAAAGCATCCGGCAGGCCGTATTTTTTATGATTTCTATGGGGAAAATACCTTCCGCGGCGACCTCTGCAACGCCGACGTGGCCATGGGGGACCTCCTCATTCATGAAGGAGCAGCCCTGGCGGCCCAGAAACATGCGGCCCGGGTGTTTAATGCAGACAAAGCCTATTTCATTCTGAACGGCACGTCCGGCGCCAACAAGGTAGTTATGAATGCCCTCCTCACGCCGGGAGATCTGGTGCTCTATGAAAGAAACAACCATAAGTCTGTAGGCTACGGCGCCCTGATTCAGGCCGGTGCCATTCCCATCTACCTGGAGACCGCCAGGAACCCCTTCGGCCTCATCGGCGGCGTGCTGGATCACTGCTTTAATGAAGAATACATCCGCATGCTCATTGCGGAAAGAGATCCCCGGCGGGCCCGCATGGACAGGCCCCTTCGGGCGGCGGTAATCCAGCTGGGAAATTATGACGGCTGCATTTACAATGCCCGGCAGGTGGTGGAAAAAATCGGCCATCTCTGCGACTACATCGTCTTCGATTCCGCCTGGGTAGGCTATGAACAGTTCATCCCCATGATGAAGGACTGCAGCCCCCTGCTCCTTGACCTTAAGCCCGACGACCCCGGCATCATTGTGACCCAGTCCATTCATAAGCAGCAGGCCGGTTTCTCCCAGGCCTCCCAGATTCTGAAAAAAGACTCTCACATCAAGGGGCAGGCGCGGTATGTGCCTCATAAGATTTTTAATAATGCCTTCATGGTAAATTCATCCACCTCCCCGAACTACCAGATTTTTGCCTCTCTGGACATGAATGCCAAAATGCAGGAAGGCGATGCAGGGAAAATGCTGTGGCATGAATGCATTATCAATGCCATTGAAGCCAGAAAAAAAGTGCTCCGCCACTGCCGCTACCTCCGTCCCATTGTGCCGCCTGTGGTCCATGGGAAGAAATGGGAAGAAGGGGATACGGAACAAATGGCGGAAGACATTGCCTACTTCGCCTTCGAACCGGGTGGCAAATGGCACTCCTTCCAGGGCTACGCCAAGGGCCAGTATTTCATAGATCCCCTGAAACTGCAGCTCATGACACCGGGCATTCATATGGAAACCGGGGAATACGAAGACTTCGGCATTCCCGCCATCATTCTGGCCGATTACCTTCGGGACTGCCAGATTATACCCGAAAAGTGCGACCTCAACGATATTCTCTTCCTCATGACGCCGGCCGAATCGAAAACAAAGCTGGATAACCTGATTACCAAGCTCATCCGGTTTGAAGCCCATATAGACAACGATTCCCCCATGGAAATGGTACTTCCTACGGTATACAGGAAATATCAGTCCCGCTACGAACGCTACACCATCCGGCAGCTCTGCCAGGAACTCCATGACTTTTACAAGGCAAAGAAAATCAACGTACTGCAGAAGAAAATGTTCCTGAAAGCCTACTTCCCCGAATATTTCATGAGCCCCCAGGAAGCCAACTGGGCCCTGGTGAGAGGACAGGGAGAACTGATTCCCCTGGACGAGGCAGAAGGCAGAGTAGCCCTCCAGGCCGCCGTGCCCTACCCGCCGGGCGTTACCTGCGTGCAGCCCGGAGAAAGATGGACCCGCATCGCTTTAGACTACTTCCTGGACTTCGCAGAAACCGCCGATATCCTCCCGGGCTTTGCCCCGGAACTGCAGGGCGTGTACCTGGAAAAAGACAGCATGGGCCATGGAAAAGCCAAAGGCTATGTGCTGAAAAAGGAATATGAAAAAGACTATAAGAATGGCTGAGAAATAGGGAAATGGCATCGAGCGAGACCGCTGTCAGGTATCCGCTTTCAGTCGCGCCCTTTTTAAACTTTGCGGCGAAGCCGCCACCATCACCCTTTGAACCTTTTGAACCCTCTGAACCCAGGCACCAAAGGCGCCGAACCTTCACGCCCCAAAGGGGCTGTCCATAAGGGCACCCACCTCCCCAGTGATAACGCCCTTCGGGCGATGAGTATAAAGTCAGCGTTACGGATTTACCTTTCTGTGTCATACGTTATGATAGGCATTCTGCAGTGGAAACCATACAACCGCGCCTGGGGCGCGAGGAAATGCACCCCTATCCCAGCCTGCGGCGGTACTTCCCCCGGTGGGGGAAGTCTGCTCTGCGCTTGCCTTACTGCTAACTTAAGCAGCTCAACACATAGCGGAGAGTAAAGTCCCCCCGCCCGGGTGGCAAAGGAACTGGATTCATAGGGGAGCTCCGGTACCCTCGAATCCAGTGAGACGCCATCCAGTGAAGTCGGTGTGCATTCCCTCACCCGCCAGGGCGGTTATATGGTTTTTATCATATAATTTGGCGCCTTTTATAATTTAGAGGCGCCAACCACAACCCTCACGGCCGTAGGCCGTGTCAAACTTAAGCCCCTTAAGAACCTTCGGCCCGAAGGGCCGTCAACCCTCAAGCCCCATAGGGGCTTGTCCATAGAAAACCACCGCCCTCAAAGAGGACGGTGGTTTTCTGTTGTAGAGGATGTTATATGGTATGGCCTGTTCTGCCCCAGACAGGCCATATTTTATTTTTCTGCAGCTGCAGGAACAGCGTCAGCGGGAGCTTTGCCGGAGGACACGGCTTCGTTGTCGGCTTTGGCCTTTTTCAGGTCGAAGCGATCGGATACGAAACCGTAGAGGGTCCAGCCGAATACGGTGACGATGGCGCCGTAGGTCATGGCTTCAAAGCCGGAGGCGTAGCATGCATAGAGGCTGTAGAGGGAAGCGATGAAAGCGATGAGTTTCGTGGTTTTCAGTTCGCTGCCTACATGGTCTACAGCTTTCATGATGACTACCACGGAAGCCATGCAGAGGAGGTAGGGCATGATGTTGGTGATGACTGCCAGGTTGACCAGGGTCTCAAACTGTTCGTTCAGGGAGGGGCTGATGGTCATGAGGGAGAAGAGGGACTGAATGATGGTGATGGCCACCATGCCGGCGATTGGAGCGCCGTGGGAAGTCACTTTCTTCAGGAAGGCCGGGAAGTATCCTTCATCGCTGCCTGCCTTGAATACGTTGGCAATGGTGAACTGCCAGCCCAGGAGGGAACCGAAGCAGGAGAGAACCATGAGGCCCATGATGATCTTGCCTACGGTGCCGCCAAACATCTGGGAGAATACGAGGCCGAAGGGAGCGGAGCTGGAGACGAGAACGTCAGCAGGAACGATACCGAAGATAATGTTGGTGGAAACGATGTAGCAGGCTGCTGCCAGCAGGGTGCCGCCGAGAACGGCTTTCGGCACGTTCTTTTCCGGATTATCTACGGCGTCCGCATTGGCGCAGGCCGATTCCATACCCAGGAAAGCCCACAGGGTCATGGTGATGGCGTTCAGTGCTGCTTCACCGAAGCCCAGGTCATGGACATTCCAGTTAGCGGTGTACATGGAAGGGGAGAACCAGAACCAGCCTACGAAAGCGAGGCCGATACAGGGAATGATGACGCCCCATACGGTGATGGAGGAAACCTGGCCGGTGTACTTAGCGCCGCCGAAGTTAAGAACCGTAGCCAGCCAGAGGGTGAAGATAGTGGCAGCGCAGGTCATGACCGGGTCCAGAGTCGTATCCAGGAAACCCAGGGCATAGCCTACGGCGGAAATAGCAATGGCGGTGTTCGCAAAAATCAGGGACACCCCATAGGTGTAGTTGGCAAGGAAATTGCCGGCCTTGCCGAAGGAATATTCAGCATAGCCGCCCATGCCGCCGCCTTTTTTGCTGTACATGCCGCACTTGGCAAATACATAGGCCAGGGCCATGGAACCTACGGCAGTAACCAGCCAGGAAACGATGGACAGGGCACCCACCTGAGCCAGTTTGGATGGCAGCATGATAATGCCGGAACCCATCATATTGACGGCTGTCAGGATGGTGAGCTGGAAAACGCTCATTTTGTTTGCTTTACTCATGTTGATCTCCTTTGATAAGGAAGGATGGGGAAACCCTGTTTCCCCGCTTCCCTATGAGTTTATTTCTTTTCAAATTCCTTCTTCAGCACATAGCCGTAGGCATGTTTCTTTCCATCAGCGCCGGGCTGTACATAAACGCCCTGGATTTCAGGAGCAAAGCCGGGCAGCTGGTTGATGCCTTCCACCAGGTCCAGGAAATAGGTGACAGCGGTTTTGGACCACTTTTCACCGGGGTGTACGCAGAGCACTCCTGGCGGATAGGGGAGAGCGCCTTCCAGGGCGGTGCGGCCTTCTGCGTCAGCCAGGTCCACCAGTTCACCATGGGCTCTCATGAATTCATACTGTGCTTCCTGGGGATTCATCACATATTCCGGGAGATAGTCCTTCAGGAACAGTTCCTTCTGCAGGGTGGAAACTTTGCGGTCTTTGTAGAAATCATGCATTTCCTGGCAGAGGCGGCGGATGGTGTAGCCTCTGTATTTTTCTTCGTAAGCGTTATAAATGGAGGGGAGCACTTCAGACATAGGCGCATCCTGGTCGATAAGCTGTTCGAAATGGATGAGCTTTGCTACCAGGTCGTTCATCTTTGTTTCGCTTTCCGCAGGGGTCATAAGGAAGAGAATGTCGTTGAGGTCATTCTTTTCCGGAATGATGCCGTTTTCGCGGAGGTAGTTGGCCAGAATGTTTCCGGGAATACCGAAATCTTCATAGCCTCCGTTTTCTACATCAATGCCGGCAGTGACGAACTGCAGCTTCATGGGATCGATGAAGTACTGGCCCTTGCCGTAGCCGTCGAAGCCATGCCATTTGGCACCGGGTTCGAAAGCCCAGTAATTGATGTCGTTTGCCATCTTTTCGGTGTCTCCATCTTCCCATTTCTTTCCATACACTGTGGGCGGAACGAGGGGACGGATGTAGTGGCAGTTGCGGAGCACCTGTTTTCTTGTTTCAATCACAAGCTTCACAGCGTCCATCCAGAGCTTTCTGCCTGCTTCGCCTTCATGCATCTTGGCATTCACGTCAAGGGCTGCGAAAAGCTGGTACAGCGGGGAAGTGGAAGCGTGCATCATGAATGCATTATTCACTCTCTTATGAGGTACATAGCGGTCCTGGCCTTTAATGTGAGAGTCTTTCTTATGAATCTGGGAGGTCATGGAGAAGCCGGCCTGCTGCTTGTGGACAGACTGGGTGACGAAGATGCCGGGATCTTCCGGCCCCAGGTCCAGAAGCAGGGGAGAGCAGTCCTTCATCATGGGGATGAACTGTTCATAGCCTACCCATGCGGAGTCGAAGAAAATATAGTCGCAGAGATGACCAATCTTATCCACTACCTGGCGGGCATTATAGATGCAGCCGTCGTAGGTGCCCAGCTGAATCACTGCCAGGCGGATCGGTCTTTTAGCCTTGGCTTTTACCGGATCCTTTTCAGCCACCAGTTTCCGGATGTAATCTTCATTGAAGCAGTGTTCCGGAATGCCGCCGATGGAGCCGAAGGCATTTCTTTCCGTTTCCAGATATACCGGGGTTGCGCCGGCCAGTACCAGAGCGCCGTGGTCAATGGACTTATGGTTGTTTCTGTCGTAGAGGACGATATCGCCAGGAGTGAGGACTGCGTTCAGCACCACTTTGTTGGATGTGGAAGTGCCGTTCAGTACGAAGTAGGTCTTGTCAGCGTTGTATACCCGGGCTGCATGCTTCTGGGCTGCCAGAGCCGGGCCTTCATGAATGAGGAGATCCCCCATGGCCACGTCGGCGTTGCACAGGTCGGCGCGGAAAGTGTTTTCACCGAAGAAATCGTAGAATGCGCGGCCTGCCGGGTGTTTGCGGAAGAAAGCGCCGCCCTGATGGCCTGGGCAGTCAAACTGGGAGTATCCGTTTTCCACGTATTTTTCCAGATCCTTGAAGAATGGGGGCAGTACTTTTTCTTCATAATGGGAAGCAGCGCTTTCAATCTGGCGGCTGTAGAAATCGTGGTCCGTTTCATTCAGGTCGATGACCCGGTATACCCGGCTGATGACATCATCAGCCACCGGGCCTTCCTTGGTGCGGATGAGAAGGACCGGAATGGTAAAGGCAAAAATCATTTCCTTCTTGAGCACATCGGTATCGGTGTCAGTAATGACTACGGCACCTACATCGGTGAAGTCGGTATCATTGACGTTCACCGTTTCGCGGGATGGAATGGCTCCGAAAATTTCGAGTGCTTTGTCAGAGTAAGCAATTTTTAAACGTTTCACGATTGAAACCTCCTGTACTGAACATTTTGTTATGAATGGGAAGCGGAAGGTGTGTGCACATCACCTAAGCCGCTTTCCCGGCAGGGGACGTATGTCCTTTACTGAGCTTATTGTATAGAAAATGGAGAAAATACTCCAATACCGATTCCATGCAAAAAATAAAAATTCCCGAAATGATTACAAATTGCATGGATAAAACGAAATATGAGGCTATTTATAACAATATTGCTATAAATAGCCTCGATGAATGGCGCCCATGCAGAACAAATACATGTCTATATTATGTAAATAGTTTGTAAAATCATGGGTTCTATGAGAAGCAAAGAGAATGCCGGAAAGAAGAAGGCGGAAAAATCTGTATTTCCTGAAAGAAAGCATGGCTGGCAGAAAAAACTCCGAACAATAATAACAAAATAGTTATTATTGTTCGGAGTCATTACCTTCCGTGGACCCATTTCCAGTAGGACAAAAGGCAGAGGGCGTAGCCGCCAGTCATGAGGAGCCCCAGGGGGAGAGCCGTATCTTCCCCGGCAATACCGGTGAGAGGCATGGTCAAACTGCCCGGAGCTACCGTAAAGAATCCCAGCAGCGCAGAAGCGGCGCCGGCATTCTTTCCCTGCCTTGAAAGGGCCATGGACATACTCACCGTTTCTGTAATGGATAAAGGAATGACCGTGATAATAAGGATGGGAATGAGCAGGTGAAGGGGCCAGAGGAAATAAAAACCGGCCAGCAGGAAAAGACTTGCTATAAAGAAAAGAATAATAGAATGGCGCAGCATGGCATCATCCAGCAACTTCTTTGCCAGGGCTGCCGGAAGAAGGCCTGTAAGCAGAAGCCCCACGCCCACCACGCCCAGAATCAAACTGTAAGTCTGGGCACTGAGACCGTAAATATGCTGGAACAGGAACGAAGAACCGGCCAGATATCCGAAGAAAGAAATGAAAAGGAACCCTTCCAGAAGACAATGACCCATAAAGTAGGAATCATGGAAAAGATGGGGATAGGAGCGGAAAGCGGCAGTGAGCCGGGGAAGACGATGGCCTTTGGGAAGAGTTTCCCAACAGGGAATACAGGACAGGGCCAGCAGGAGACCGATACCAGTCAGCACATAAAAAACGCCTCTCCAGTCAGTCCAGCGGAGAATCTGTCCTCCTGCCACAGGAGCCAGCACCGGCGCCAGACCGTTAATCATCATGAGGGCGGAATACAGAGTCAGAAGCTCAGTGCCTGTCTTGATGTCCCGGGCAATGGCCCTGGCAATGACCAGCCCGAAAGAGCCGAAAAAGCCCTGTACGAAACGGAAGAAAAGAAGCACCGAAGGCGTAGAAGCCTCACTGGCACCGTAGGAAGTCAGAGTAAAAACAGTCATGCCCACAAGGATAGGAACCTTCCTTCCGAAACGGTCGGAAAGAGGGCCGCCAAAGAGCTGCCCCAGCGCCATGCCCGCCATGGTCATGGTGAGAGTCAGCTGGGCCAGGGATGGAGAAATGCCAAAGAACTCCGCCAGCTCGGGAAGGGCCGGAAGATACATGTCCGTAGCCAGCGGCGCCACCGCCGTCATGAGACCCAGAAAAATAAAAAGGCCGATTTCAGATACTTTCATACAAACCTCCAGAAAATAGAAAAAGGCAGGCTGCCCTGCAAAAAAACCGCCCAACGCTAAACAGCGCTGAACGGCTTATATTGCGGATGCTCAGAAAACGCAGCTCTACTGTGTGGAGTCCAAGACTCCTTATCTTGAGTAAATGATAACAAGAGGGCTGGAAATTGTCAAGCCCAGGCGGTAGAGGCGCCTCTATTACTTGCTTTTCCCTGCTCGTCAAATCCATCTTTTTTCTCATGGTAAGAGGACAGCGGGTAGCGGACAGCCGAGACCTCTTTCGCCCCGTCATTTCGAGCGAAGCGAAGCGGAGTCGAGAAATCTCCCATCGCCATGCAGCCCGTCCAATATAACACCATTGTAAAGCACTACGGCATGCAGCACGGTAGACATAAAGAGTAAATCTCGTAACGCTGACTTTATAAGCATTGCCCGAAGGGCAATCCGCAACCCTCGGGGCCAAAGGCCCCGTCAAACTTAAGAACCCTTGGGCCGAAGGCCCATCCATCCTAAGAATCCTTATCCCTGCCCTCTGAACCTTCTGAACCCTCGGGCCAAAGGCCCGTCCTTGAACCCTCTGAACCCTCACACCGAAGGTATGCCCAAGGGCGAAGCCGCCACCACAACCTCTGAACCATCGAAACCCGGGCCGCAGAGCGGCCCATACAGCCGCCCCCTTCCGACTCGCTGCGCTCGCCACCCACCCCCGGAAAGGGGGTGGGCAGGTAAAAAGGAGGAGAGGGACGTACTCTTTAAAATTTGCGGCGTCAGCCGCCACCACAACCCTCGGCCAGAAAGGCCGTCAAACTTACGAACCCTCCGGCCGTCAGGCCGGTCAATCCTGAGAACCTTTTCCTTAGTGTAAAATTTTACTCGGTAGGGGAATTTTTCCAGAAACAATAAAAGA